>Ga0209075_1000294_pt1 | contig 47712 bp, 35 predicted proteins | sample Stecom2011_FD_187523 | JGI IMG/M metagenome (GOLD analysis project Ga0209075, IMG submission 187523) | Agricultural soil microbial communities from Utah to study Nitrogen management - Steer compost 2011 (SPAdes) (version 2) | ecosystem: Environmental > Terrestrial > Soil > Agricultural land...
CGATATCAGCTGGAGCAGTAGGCGCTACCGGAGCAATGGTATCAGCTACAGTGATTGTTTGAGAAACAGACGAGCTGTTATCACAAGCATCCGTAAAAGTCCAAGTGCGTGTGATTGTTATGTTACAAGCATCAGAGTTATCTGTTACTTCTGAAAGCACACCAACAATATCACCAGCACAGTTGTCCGTAGCTGTTAATTCAGCAGCGGCAGGAACTTCGGTTACACATTGGTAAGCGATATCAGCTGGAGCTGTAGGCGCTACCGGAGCAATTGTATCGGCTACAGTGATTGTTTGAGAAACAGACGAGCTGTTATCACAAGCATCCGTGAAAGTCCAAGTGCGCGTAATTGTTATGTTACAAGCATCTGAGCTATCCGTTACTTCTGAAAGCACACCAACAATATCACCAGCACAGTTGTCCGTAGCCGTTAATTCAATAGCGGCAGGAACTTCGGTTACACATTGGTAAGCGATATCAGCTGGAGCAGCAGGAGCTACAGGAGCAATCGTATCTATTATGGTAAAGGTAGCGGTTGTTGAGCTTTCGTTCCCACAGCCGTCTGTAGCTGTAAATATTACAGTAGCAGAACCCGTTTCACCACAGCCATCTGAAAGGCCAGTAAAGTCATTAGACCAAGCAATAGCAGAACAATCATCGGTAGCAGTTGCACCACCGTTGTTTGCCAACCAAGCATTTAATGCAGCCACATTTCCATTACCATCACATTCTACGGTTTCGTTGGCCGCAGGATTTGTAATTACTGGAGCCACGGTATCTAAAATAGAGTAAGAAGCAGTAGTAGAAGTTGCATTTCCACATGCATCAGTAGCCGTAAAAGTTACTTCAATTGGTTCTGCACAGCCAGAAGTTGCACCTCCATAATTGTTGGTCCAAGTAATTGTACCACAATTATCAGAAGCCACAGCACCACCGTTATTGGCCAACCAAGCTTCGATTGCACCGTTGTTTCCAGTACCATCACATTCAATTGGAATATTAGAGGCTTCTACACTTATAACTGGAGCGATCGTATCGGCTACAGTAATCGTTTGAGATATAGAAGATGTATTTTCACATAAATCTGTAAAAGTCCAAGTACGTGTAATCGTTATGTTGCAGGCATCAGCATCATTAGTGATTTCTGACAGCACACCGATAATGTCACCAGCACAGTTATCCGTAGCTGTTAATTCAGCAGCAACAGGAACTTCAGTTACACATTGGTAAGCGATATCAGCAGGAGCAGCAGGAGCTACCGGAGCAATGGTATCAGCTACAGTGATTGTTTGAGAAACAGACGAGCTGTTATCACAAGCATCCGTAAAAGTCCAAGTGCGCGTGATTGTTATGTTACAAGCATCTGAGCTATCCGTTACTTCTGACAGCACACCGATAATGTCACCAGCACAGTTATCCGTAGCTGTTAATTCAGCAGCAGCAGGAACTTCAGTTACACATTGGTAAGCGATATCAGCTGGAGCAGCAGGAGCCACCGGAGCAATTGTATCGGCTACAGTGATTGTTTGAGAAACAGACGAGCTGTTATCACAAGCATCCGTGAAAGTCCAAGTACGAGTAATCGTTTTGTTACAAGCATCTGAGCTATCCATTACTTCTGAGACTATACCGATGATGTCACCAGAGCAGTTATCCGTAGCTGTTAATTCAATAGCGGCAGGAATTTCGGTTATACATTCGTAAACGATATCAGCTGGAGCCGTTGGCGCTACTGGAGCAATTGTATCTTCTATAGTAAAAGTGGCAGTTGTAGTTGCAGAGTTTCCGCAATCGTCTGTAGCAGTAAATATTACAGTTGCAGAACCCGTTTCGCCACAACCATTAGATAATGCCGTAAAGTTGTTGGTCCAAGTTACATTTCCACAAAGATCGGTAGCAGTTGCACCTCCATTATTAGCTAACCAAGCATTTAATTCGGTTGTATTTCCCAAACCATCGCATTCAACTGTTTCATTGCTAGCTTGAGTGTGTAAAGTTGGAGGAACTAAATCTAATATTGTAAATAAAGCTGTCGTAGTTCTAGAGTTATTACAAGCATCTGTTGCAATAAAACGTACAAGTGTTCTTGATGTTTCGCCACATTGATCGATAACATTTAAAATTTCATGAGTCCAAGTAACTGCAGAGCAATTATCTGTTGCTTGCGATCCTGCATGGGTATCCAACCAAGCTTGGAATTCTTGCGCATTCCCATCACCATCACATAAAACTGTTTGATCTGACGCGACAGTTGTAATACTTGGAGCTGTTGTATCGGCTACAGTAATTACTTGAGATACGGATGATGAATTATTACAAGTATCTGTAAAAGTCCAAGTACGTGTAATTGTTATATTACAAGAGTCTGAATTATCTATGATTTCTGAAACTACACCAATAATATTACCAGCACAATTATCTGTAGCTGTTAATTCAATGGCAGCAGGAACTTCGTCGATACACTGAAAAGACAATGGAGCAGGAGCAGCAGGAGCTACAGGAGCTATCGTATCGCTTACAGTAATAATTTGAGATACAGATGATGAATTATTACAAGTATCTGTAAAAGTCCAAGTACGTGTTACAATAACATTACAAGGATCTGTTTCGTCTACGTTATCTATAGGTGAAGCCACGATAGTACCAGCACAATTATCTGTAGCAGTTAAATCGGTAGCAACAGGTAAATCTGTTATACACTGAACGGTTACATTGGCAGGAGCAGCAGGAGCTACAGGAGCTATCGTATCGCTTACAGTAATAATTTGAGATACAGATGATGAATTATTACAAGTATCTGTAAAAGTCCAAGTACGTGTTACAATAACATTACAAGGATCTGTTTCGTCTATATTATCTAAAGGCGAAGCTACGATAGTACCAGCACAATTATCTGTAGCAGTTAAGTCGGTAGCAACAGGTAAGTCGGTTAGACACTGAACGGTTACATTGGCAGGAGCGGTTGGTGCTACTGGCGCAGTTGTATCGGCTACAGTGATTGTTTGCGATACACTTAAGGTGTTGTCACAAGCATCTGTAAAAGTCCAAGTACGTGTTACAATAACATTACAAGGATCTGTTTCGTCTATAGTATCTACAGGCGAAGCAACAATATCATCCGAACAATTATCTGTTGCCGTTAAATCGATAGCAGCAGGTAAATCTGAGATACATTGGATGGTTGCATTAGCAGGAACAGAACCAACTAATTCTGGTTGAATGTTATCATTTACGGAGTAAGTATAAACCCAATCATGAGAATTGTTTGCACAATCTGTATAGGTCCACGTGTATGTTTTATCACCTACACAATCAGGATCAGCACTTACAACAGGTCCTGTAGGGATGATATTAACACCACAATTATCAGAAACTGTTGGAGGTGTTGGAACCACTTGAGCCTCATCCACACAAGTAACTAATGCCCCTTCATTAACAGGTAAATTAAAATCTAAATATTCTATGTTATAAACATAAGACCAAGTGTCTTGATTATTATTACAATCTGTAAAGGTATAAGTATACGTTCTAGTTCCTTCACAAGAAATAGGGTTTGGACTTTCAGTTACTACTGCAGCCGATGGCATTAATGTATTACCACACCCATCTGTAATAGTTGGAACAGTAAATGTTTCGGTTGCATCTAATAAACAATTAACAATGGCAGCACCATTTGCTTCACTAATGATTAATGCAGGCGTGTTTATTGTAATTATTTGATTGGCAGTTGCTGTTAATCCACAATCGTCAGTAATTGTATAGGTTCTTGTAACTAATATAGGACAAGAATCTGCTGAACTATCTTGGTAAGTTATGCTTGCAATATTATCATCGGCAAACGTACCACCTTCAGCTAAAAATTCGGCTTCGGTAATGGTCGTAATTGTTTCGTTATATGGTAATGAAGTAAAACCACCAACAGTTATATCAGCATTGGTACAACCATCTACAGCAAATCCATTTGGAGCTGTAATAACAGGAGCATCATTAGTTTCTTCAAGAACTTCAAAACTAGCTGTAGCAGTACAATTAGAGTTTTCATCGTTTATTGTTACCGTGTAAGTTCCCGCAGGTAAACCAGATATATCTTGAGTTGTTGAATTAGCTGTATCATTCCAAGAATACGTATAATCTCCAGATCCTCCAGTTACAGAAATATCGATAGCACCAATCGAGCTGTCTATACAAGAAGTTGGAGTCATACTTTCTAGACTTATTACAATTTCGTCGTAAACAGTTACAGTTATTGGAACTCTATCACCAACGCAAGTGGTACTAGGACCTTCAGCTACATAATATGTAAACGTACCAGCTGTACTTGTTGAAGGGATTAGCGTTAATAGCCCAGGAGTACTTGGGTTATTATTTGGATAATATAGAACTACATAGTCTGGATCGGTAGGAGTCGCTGTTAAAGCAACGGCTGTTTCATTTAAACAATAAACCAGATTTGATATAGAAGGAGTAGTTGTAATTTCATTAATCTCTATAGTAAAAATATAGCTACAGCCAGTATCCCCAGGAGGTACAGCATAATATGTAGTGACACCTATAGTAGCTGGAAATGGATTGTTAACAGTGTACTGAATGGAAGAATCTGTTACTGGATAAGAATTATAAAATCTTGATCCAGGAGGGAAATTTCCAGAAACTGCAGAAACAGGAATAGAACTTCCTAGAAAATCACAATAAAAGAATTCTCTTTCAACTGAAACATCTGTACAATTATCAATAATATATTGAGCAGAATCAATATCAATTTCTATTGGATTTGTATTTGGTTCACCTTGACAAACACCATTTTGTTGATAGCCTTGTATTAGAGGTAAAGAATAATTAGTTAGAGAAATAGCACCTGTTCCTGAAATGTTACCACCTACAATAACAATTTTAGGCGAACAATTATTATTTATTAAAATAGAACAATTTGTAGTAGAGGAAAGCTTGAATTTAATATCTGCCATCACCTCCCTTATATCAATTGGATTTAAAGGAATATAAGACATATCCCAAACAATGGCACCCGTTGCACCTTCGTTAGGAGCAAAATAAGGAGCTGATGCTTGGAAAAGTGGATTGTACTCATTATAAGTAATGCTTCCAGGAACAAACTGAGAGGTATAAGGAATAGGAATAACCAATCTAGCATTTTGAATGGCTTCTGTTCCTAAGTTTCTTATTTCTACACCATATTCCACAACATCTCCAGGTTCTACAACATAAGGTTGAATTGGAGGAAGTCCGTTAATAGAATTCGCAGATAATAACCCTTCCGATTCAGGAATATAAGCATCCACAGAAAAAGTTACGTTAAAAACAATATAGGTATCTTGTGTGGTACCATATCTAAATCGTGTAGAAGTTTGATTGGTACCAATTACATTATTGTTCGGGTTGGGAACGTCGAACATTGCAATATCTAACCCTGTATTGTTACTAAGGTTAGGGAGTCGACTATTGCCACCGGTCTGAATAGATGAATTAAAAAAGTTATTCGTGCTGTTTCCAGAATGAGTTAAACTTTGGTATTGATTATCTGAATTTCTTCTAATCTGAAAGTAATCGCCGGAAATACCAACATCACCTTCTCCAGCCATCATTCCAAGTTTTATTTTTACATCTCCGTTTTGTACTGTATTAAAACCAGAAACATCAATTGTATGACTTGCAGTCGTTGAACCTACAACATAAGCATAACCATCAAAAACGGTTACGTCACGCCAATTCATTTTAGAGTTTTCGTAAACAACCACCATTCCCCAGCCACCGTAGTAACCAGTGCTACCACCATTACCTTCGGTAAGTGCAATGTCGGCCACATAATAGTCACCTAAACCACCGTTTTTTACTATATCGGTCACTTCTTTATAACCTGCAAACATATCATTGTCTCCAGGATATCTAATGTCAGTAGCGTCTGCAATTAGCGTTTGGTAAGATTGTCCAGGACCTTTAAATTTTATGGTTCTTCGTCTTAGGTCGGTATAACTTGCTCCTCTATTTCTACCAGTCCAATAAAGACCAGCGTAAATAATATTAGAACACTCAGGGTTTGCACCGTTTTCGGTTGATAGCGCAAGAGTTGACATGGACGAGTTGGCCGTGCTTGGATCTCCGTCGACATCTACAAACCTCATGTCGTTACTGCTGTTGTCTCTTGAGCTGTTATAATTCACCAAGGTAAGGTTGGTGTTTCCAACCATTGTAAAGTCACCTTTAACGTTATAAACCGTTTGATTAGGAGAATAATCGGAAGTCCTAGGAGTAAAAGGAACTCTTACTTGACTGTAGCCAATAAAACTAGCACTTAATAACACAACAGTTAATAAGACAAGTTGTATAAGATTTTTATTAGCTTGAAATTTAATAGCGTATATTTTTTTCATCTGTATAATAATTAAATATTATAATTTTATTTAGGATGGGTTAACAACTTTATAAAACACTGTTGTTACAGAATCTGCATTTAACAAGTAATTGTTTATTTGTTGGTCTGTACATTCAAATAAACATTGTATGTAGACATACTTTAAGGACGAAAATCCATTAATATGTGAAAGATCTAATCTGGAATTTAAATCAGACAGTCGGTTCAGTTTTATGGTAATAACCTCTACATTACTATATAAACTGTTATTATCTTGTAACAAAAGATTGGAAGTACCGTCCAGAAGTTGAAGTACTTTAGGGCTTTCGTCTCCGGTAACATTAATAATTATAGAATTTTCAATGTAAATGGTCGGGTTTTTTCCGTGTAATAATTCATCAGGAATGGTTCCTGTAGTTCTTGAATTTCTGTTTTCAGAATTATCATCAAATATCCTCTGAATATTTCCTTGAGCAAAACTGCTGCTTGAAAAGAGAAATGTAATAGCACAAAGTACTAGAAAGTTTGAAAACGATCGTTTAGTTATTTTTTTCATAATGGGTCAAGTTTAAATGTTTAAACCTTAAATGTTAGATACGTAAAATCTTAAGCGTGAACTTAATGTCTAAAAATACATTCTATGTATGTTTGTTGAGGGAAGTACACTGATACATCAGCGCATCATGGATTAAGTGTTGTCTTTTGATTTTTGGGTATATTTTTAATTAATAGCTTACACAACAAATAAATAGCGATTCTTTAACCTTATCAAATAAAAATGTTAAATAACTCATAAATTCGACAAGAGGCTTTTTGCAATCGCTTTGTCGATGAAAAAACATGATTAACCGACCGGATTAATACCCAAATCTGAGAGACTCATAAACTTTCGGAAATTTTTCCTACAGTTTATAAAGTTTGATAATTTAATTTTATAAATTTATAATAGCTTAACTTGGAGGAACCAAAATATATTATTATATCGATAAAAACAACACTTTGTCGATAAAAAAACGCTTTTAATCGTATAAATGAAGAAATTAATACTTGTTAGACATGCCAAATCGTCTTGGGATGAAGACGTGAAAGATCACGATAGAGGGTTAGAAGTGCGAGGTTTTACTGACGCAGGACTAGTTTCGTTAAAATTCAAGGATTTTCAGTTAATACCCGATAAAGTGATTTCCAGTACGGCAAAAAGAGCGAAAACTACTGCTCAGATATTTCTGAAAAACCTAGAAATAGATTCCGCAAAGTTAGAATTGAACAAAAAGCTTTATGATTTCTCTGGAGAAAACCTTATTAAAACCATTAAAGAAATTCCTGATAATTTTAATGTTTTAATGATATTTGGTCATAATAACGCCTTAACAGACTTTGTTAATACCTTTGGTGATATGTCTATTGAAAATGTGCCAACTAGCGGACTTGTAGTTATCGAATTTCTTGCAGAATCATGGAAACACATATATAAAGGACAAACTTTAAAAGTAATATTTCCCCGAGATTTAAGAGAATAGGTTAGCTAAAAGCACATCTAAATATTTTTTTACTTATTTAGTAGCATCTTAGACACTAAGATTATAGAGTTTTATTAACTTATAATCCATATTATAGGATGATGCTAAAACCATAATTTACGGTAAGAGACTTCAAATAAATTATGCACACTTTAAAATTTACCAACTCCTATATAATCATATATTCATAATTAAAAACATGAACAGAAGTATGCTAGCAATCTATTCAATATTACATATTAATGGAATATATTTGTACCACTTAAATTAACCTTTTAATGACGAAAAGAGAAAAGCCTAATAATAATTATATAAATAGAGAAATTAGCTGGTTGCAGTTTAATGCAAGAGTATTGCAGGAAACTGCAGACAAGAATGTGCCATTAATTGAAAGATTAAGGTTTTTAGGAATTTTCTCTAACAATTTGGACGAATTTTTTAAAGTAAGATACGCCACAGTAAAACGGATAGTGGAAGCTGGTAAGGATGCCAGAAGTGTACTGGGCGGCATAAAGGCGAAAGAACTGCTTGAAGAAATAACCGAAATAGTAATCATCCAACAAAGTGAAAGTTTAGAGATTTTAAGCAATATTGAAAAAGAGCTTGAAAAAGAAAATATCTTTATTATTAATGAAGATGAAATAGATGAAAATCAGCATAAATTCATCAAACAGTATTTTATTCAAAAAGTAAGTCCTGCGTTAGTAACCATTATTTTAAGCAATCAAGTAGATCTACCTAACTTAAAAGACAGCGCTTCTTACTTAGCGGTAAAAATGTCTTTAAGTAACGGACAAGAAAATCGATATGCTTTAATTGAAATTTCTAAAACCATGGATCGTTTTGTAGTTTTACCTGTGCAAGACGGGAAGAGCTACATTATTATGTTGGACGATTTATTGCGGTATTGCTTAGACGATATTTTTAATATCTTCCATTACGAGCATATTTCGGCTCACATGATAAAAATTACTAGAGATGGCGAGTTAGACTTTGAAAGTGATTTAAGTAAAAGTTTTATGGAAAAAATTTCCGATAGCGTTAAACACAGACAAATGGGAGAACCCGTTCGTTTTGTGTACGATAAAACCATAGACTTAGAAACCTTATCTTATTTAATGTCTAAAATGGGAATTGACTCCCACGATAGTATTATTCCTGGAGGACGATACCACAATCGTAGAGACTATATGGCTTTTCCTAGTTTGGGAAGAACCGATTTACTCTATAATAAAATTGAACCTTTACCAATTAAGGACCTTAGTTTAGAAGCTAGTATTTTTGACAGTGTTGCTAAAAAAGATTATTTACTTCATGCACCTTATCAAACATTTTCCTATGTGGTTAAGTTTTTAAGGGAAGCAGCTCTAGATCCAACAGTTATTACCATAAAAATCACTATTTACAGATTGGCTCAAATCTCGCATGTGGCCAGTTCTTTGATAAATGCAGCCAAAAATGGTAAAAAAGTAACGGTTTCCATAGAAATTCAAGCTCGTTTTGACGAACAAGCCAATATAGATTATGCCCAACAAATGGAAAATGAAGGCATTAATTTAATTTTTGGGGTTCAAGGATTAAAAGTACATAGTAAAATGTGTGTTATAGAACGAGAAGAGAATAAAAAATTAAAACGTTACGGATTTATAAGTACTGGAAACTTTAACGAATCGACAGCAAAAATATATACAGATTACACGTTGTTTACTTCAGATCAAAGAATATTGAAAGACCTTAATAAGGTCTTTAATTTCTTTGAGATTAACTATAGAATTTATAGATATAAACACATTATTACTTCTCCACATTATACACTAAAAGCTTTTTTTAAGTTAATAGATTTTGAAATACAAAATGTAAAAGCGGGAAAACCAGCATATATTAGGTTAAAAATGAACAGTCTTTCTAGCTTTAAAATGGTGGACAAATTATATGAAGCTAGTAGGGCAGGTGTGAAAATACAAATGATTGTTCGAGGAATTTGTTGTTTAATCCCTGGAGTTAAAGGCATGAGTGAGAATATTGAAGTTATTAGCGTGGTCGATAAATTTTTAGAACATACAAGGCTCTTTATTTTTTGTAATAATAATGAACCTAAGGTTTATATTTCCTCGGCCGATTGGATGACAAGAAACATAGAAAATAGAGTGGAAGTAAGTTGTCCTATTTATGATGAAGATATTAAAAAAGAACTTATAGAAACCTTTAATATTTGTTGGAGCGACAATGTAAAAGCTAGAATTTTAAACGAAGCTCAAAAAAATGAATATAGAAAGACCAAAGGACCAGAAATTCGCTCTCAGTTTGTCTTGTACGATTACTACTTAAAAAAACTTGAAAATTAATATGCTTACCATAAAAAAATATGCGGCAATAGATATTGGGTCCAATGCAATTAGACTTCTCATTGCCAATATTATTGAAGAAAAAGGTAAAGAAACACGTTTCAAAAAAAGCTCTTTAGTGCGTGTCCCTGTTCGTTTAGGCGCCGATGTTTTTTTAGAACAAAACATTTCAGATTACAATAAGGAACGAATAATTGATACCATGAAGGCATTTAAATTATTAATGAAAACCCATAATGTAGTTAAGTATAAAGCCTGTGCAACTTCTGCCATGAGAGAAGCTGTTAATGGAAAAGAAATAACAGATTTGGTGTACAAAAAAACCAAAATTAGAATAGATGTTATTGAAGGCGAAGAAGAAGCAGCCATAATTGCAGCAACAGACCTAAACTCCTATATAGATACTAGTAAAACCTATCTATATGTTGATGTTGGTGGAGGAAGTAGTGAGTTTACGGTTATTGATAAAGGAATAACCATTACTTCAAAATCTTTTAAAATTGGTACTGTTAGGTTGTTAAACGATATTGTGAAAAAGGAAACCTGGCTCGAACTTGAAGAATGGATCAAGCGAAATACCGAAGCTTACGAAAAAATTGATGTTATGGGTTCAGGAGGAAACATTAATAAAATTTTTAAAATTTCGGGTAAACCTATGGGCAAACCTTTAACCTATTTTTATCTAACCTCTTATTACAACACCTTACAATCTTATTCTTACGAAGAACGTATTACAGAATTGGATTTAAACCAAGATCGTGCGGATGTAATTATTCCAGCAACCCGAATTTATCTGTCTTCTATGAAATGGAGTGGCGCCAAAGATATTTATGTGCCAAAAATTGGATTGTCTGACGGAATCATAAAAAGCATCTATCTTAAAACGGTTTCAAGCAACATACAGTAAATATGATACATTTGGTCTTTAATATATTTTAATTCTTGACAATATATATATATTAGTACCTTTAATAACTGAAAACGAATTTTTTAAAAACTTTATTATGAGAAAAACATTACTTCTATTAGCTTTTATTATAATTTCTACTCTAAGCTATGCACAAAATAGCATGCACGGTATACGTGTAGGCTTAAATATTTCTAATTTGGATTTTGAACCACATCCTAATTTCGACAATAACCACAGAAATGGTTTTGCGATTGGAGTTTTTGGTGAATACGATCTATCTAAAAAAGTTGCAATTGCTCCAGAAATTCAATTTTCTGCCGAAGGTGCTAAAGCCCAGGACCTAAGAATAGATTACATCCAGATACCTATTTTAATGAAATATAGATTTAATGATACATTTTCTGTTGGAGCCGGCCCAATGGCTGGAGTTAAAATATGGGAATTTGAAGATGGTATGAAAAATTTTGCTTTTTCCGTGGTTGGAGGTATAGAGGTATTTATTACAAGCGATATCTTTATCGATGCTAGATATCATTATGGATTAACAAATGTGATTGATGATGACTCTACTTTCGAAGCTAAAAACAGCAACATACAAATAGGTGTTGGTTTCAAAATTTAATAAACACACACATTAAAAAAACTCCGATAAATTTTAAGATTATCGGAGTTTTTTGTTTGAAATACTATCAGAACACGAATTGATACTAACCGTGAATGGTTTCAGATTTACTCAAATCTTTCATAATGCCTGCTTCAAATTCAAGAAGTTGTTGCCATTTTTCATCCACTTCTTTTCTATCTCCATACTGTCTGGCAAAACCTAAAAACATGGTATAATGATTGGCTTCGCTTACCATTAATTTCCTATAGAATTCAGCAAGTTCTTTGTCTTCCAATTCTTCAGAAAGTAGTCTAAAACGTTCACAACTTCTAGCTTCAATTAATGCTGCATAAAGCAATCTATGAACAAGTTGTGTCGTTCTGCTACCTCCTTTTGGAAAGAAGGTAATGAGTTTTAAAACATAGTCATCTTTTCTATCACGTCCTAAAGTCCAGCCATTTTCCAAAATACGATCGTGTACCATTTTAAAATGACTGATTTCCTCTTTTACCAAGGCAATCATTTCTTGAACAAGCTCTGTATATTCAGGAAAACCTACAATTAACGAAATAGCTGTACTAGCAGCTTTTTGCTCGCAATAAGCATGATCTGTTAATATCTCTTCAATATTTTTTTCTACAATATTTACCCAACGTGGATCTGTTGGTAATTTCAATCCTAGCATGATTTTTTGTTTAGTCATTTTCTCAAAATTAACTAGTTTATAAAAGCGTAAAGTGTACTGTTTTCTTCTAATTTATAGTTGCCTTCAGAATCTATAATGATATTGCAAAAGCTTACTTTTTTGCTATCTGTTTTTTGGATCATTGCTGACAAAACGATGGAATTGGTTTCCATAGAAGCAGCTTGGTCAAACATAAGGTTTACAATGGCGTTGTCCAATTGAAGATCATTTTTTATTTTATATAAAAACTGTTTATCAATGGTATCGTTAAAAATTTCCTTTGAGTTTTTAGTGATAGTAACTTCCGAAACAATCTCTCTATAATATTCTTTATAATTTATGGTGTCTTGTTTAAATTCGTTTAAAACACTCTGTTCCATATCCGTGTAAGTTTTCAACTTTATATGAAAACCATTGCTTAAAATGGTGTCAGTAACAACTTCTGTGTAGTTCTCAGGAATATAACTTATGTTCTCAGAAAAAGACTTTTGCTTTAAAACATTGGAATTGGATTTAAAAACCCGATCTCTACCATCGCAGCTTATAGAAACCACTCCAATTAAAGCAAGTAAAAAAAATAGTTTTCTCATAAAATGTTCTATTTAGATAAGTCCGTTATCTAGGTCTTAATTACTGATTTCTAAGTTTAAATATCCAAATCGAAGGTTTTTCTTAAAGTTTCTATAGCTGGATTTTTCTCTAACAACTTTTCATATTTTTCCCGAGTTGTGTACGCATATTGTTTTTCCATTTCTTCATTGATTTCAATGGATAAATTTAGATCGTAATTGTTCAGGGATTTTTTTAAGAACATCATTAAATCGTATTGCTGACGCTCAAGCTCTACTTTATTTGTAGAATTTGGAAGTTCTAGACAAATAGATGTTCCTTTTAATTTTGGAGTGTCGATGGAGAGAATAGAAGCCAAATTATATTGTCCCTTTTCTTCCAATTGTTTTATAAAGGCGTTCCAAAATAACATAAATTCATTTTCCGTAAAGGCATCAGTTGGTAAATTATCTTCATCAATAACTACTTCCATCTGCTTAATTAGATGTTCCTTTTTTGCTTGAATACTTTTTAAAGATAAACCTGAAGTAGCTTTTTTGCCGCTGTTTAAAGAAATTTTTGGAGTTTCGGCTTTAGTTTCAGAAACTGTTTTTTCAACTTTAACTTGAGTTGTGGCATGGCTTGGAACAGGCTTGTTATAAGTTTCTTGTTTTGGTTCTTGGATTGAAGTTTGTTGTTTTTCCGGTATAGTTACCGGAACTGGCTTAATTCCTTTTTTAATAAAGTAACTGGCAGGAATTATGAAGTTTTTACTATTTTTTTTTTCTCCATCAAAAGTGATAGAGGCAAGCTGCATAAGGCATAATTCGACGAGTAACCGTTGATTTTTGCTGGATTTAAATTTGAGATCGCAATCGTTTGCCAATTCAATTCCTTGCAATAAGAAAGGTTGTGAAGCTTTTTTAGATTGAATAAGATATTTTTCTTGGGTTTCTTCTCCAACTTCCAATAATTCTATAGTTTCAGAATTCTTACAAACCATTAAATCCCTAAAGTGCGAAGCCAGACCAGCAATATAATGGTGGCCATCGAAACCTTTGGCCAAAATGCTATTAAACTGAATTAATAGTCCTGGAATATTGTTTTCGAGAATGTAATCTGTACTGGTAAAATACGTTTCGTAATCTAGTACATTTAAATTTTCCGTAACCGCTTGTCTAGTCAAATTTTTCCCAGAGAAACTTACCACACGATCAAATATAGAAAGCGCGTCACGCATGGCACCATCAGCTTTTTGTGCTATAATGTGCAGAGCATCATCTTCAGCTTCTATTCCTTGTTCTTTAGCAATAAATTTTAAATAATCCTTAGCATCTTTTACGGTGATTCGTTTAAAATCGAAAATCTGGCACCGTGACAAGATGGTTGGGATAATCTTATGTTTTTCAGTAGTAGCAAGAATAAAAATGCAATGTTTTGGTGGTTCTTCTAAAGTCTTTAAAAAAGCATTGAAAGCCGCTTGGGAAAGCATATGGACCTCGTCGATAATATAGACTTTATATTTTCCAACTTGAGGTGGAATACGAACTTGATCCGTCAGGTTTCTAATATCGTCTACCGAGTTGTTAGAGGCTGCATCCAGTTCAAATATATTAAAGGCAAAATCTTCGTCTTCTTTTTCAGTGCCATCGCTATTAATCATTTTGGCCAAAATCCTGGCACAAGTTGTTTTACCAACACCACGAGGTCCAGTAAAGAGAAGTGCTTGTGCTAAATGATTACTTTCAATGGCATTCAATAACGTATTTGTAATAGCCTGCTGACCTACAACATCCTTAAATGTTTGAGGTCTATATTTACGCGCAGATACTACAAAGTGCTCCAATTTTACTAAGTTTATTTTAGCATTTTATTAATGCCAAACGGTTAAGTAACAAAGTTAAAAATAAGGTTTGTAATTTAAGCTATTCCTGTCTAAATTTAATAGGAGTTATTAACAAAATCTTATTAGTACTTAGAGTGTCGAAAGTACTTAAAGTGCCTAAAGTTGGGCTAATTTAGAAATATAAATAATTCACAACTTTAGACACTTATAACTTATTTACGTACTTTTGTATCTAGTAAATCGCCTTATCGCTGCCCCGATTTTTCGGGGTGGAGGAAAGTCCGAACACCAAAGTGCAACATAGTGGCTAATAACCACCAGTCGTGAGGCTAGGAAAAGTGCAACAGAAAGTATGTACAGGTCATGCTGTAGTGAAACCAGGTAAACTCTATGTGGTGCAATGTCATGTAAACCAACGTTTGAAGGCGGCACGCTTGATGTTGGAGGGTAGACAGCTAAAGTGTTCTGGTAACAGGACACTCAGATAAATGATAAGGGCTTTTTTTTAGAATTTATTTTCTAAAAATATAAAAGTACAGAATTCGGCTTATAGATTTGCTCAAATAAACAATCCCAATTAGTGTATGCTATTTGGGATTTGTTTTATAGTTTATTCTTCTTCGTCATCGTTTTTTATCTCAAAAAAGCTAAACATATTTCCTCCGTAATTTTTAGAATAACTAAAATGCTCTATGTTCGATAAGTTGGTATGCTTGGAGTGTTCAACAACTAAAACGCCGGCTTTTTCCAATAAATTATTTTTAAAAATGAGTTCTGGGATTCGTATAAAATCTTCAACAGTAAACTCGTATGGCGGATCGGCAAATATAATATCCGATTTCTGAGTGGTTTTTTCCAAAAACAAAAACACATCGCTTTTAATGGTTTTTATGGGCATTTCGAAAGCTTGAGCTGTTTCGTTTATAAACTTAATACATCCATAATCTGCATCTACACATGTAATATTTGTAGTTCCTCTGGACGCAAATTCGTAACTGATATTTCCTGTACCAGCAAACAGATCCAATACCGAGACATCATCAAAATAAAATTGATTGTTAAGAATGTTGAATAGGGCTTCCTTAGCCATATCTGTAGTTGGGCGAACAGGTAATTTTTTTGGAGCAGTAATTCGTCTGCCTTTAAATTGTCCAGAAACAATGCGCATTAAAAACTTTGTATTAGTACAAAATCGGAATAATCTGATTTTGGTTTGTTAAGGTATGTATAAGTATCTGTACGTTTTCCAAAACTTATATGTCTTATGTATTTATATAAGATGGTATATAAATCGGATTCCTTTTCGATATCTCCCAAAAGTACGACATTTATTTTTTCGGGATTTAGTTTTAATTGTTCCATGGTAAACAAGATATAATAAAGAAAATCTTCTTTACTGGAATAATCGAAGGTATTATAAAGCTTGAGCTTTCCTTGGTTGGTAATTACAATTTCAAAATGGTCTTTATTTACATTTACGTAAAACATAACAGCTTCTGCATGCTTTTCAAGTTGTAAAACTTTATCAACCAAAATAGTGGAGAAATGGCTGTAAGTAAAGCTTCCAAACGTTTCATAAATGTAATTATTTACGTTTACGTAAGGCACGTAAACACTAACGCTGTCGTTAATGTCCAAATTATCGTAAGCTATAAAATCCGACTTAAGGATTTTTGAATTGAACTTTAAATAATCGGCCAAATAATCTTCATTAAATAACGCTTTTGGAACTATGGTTGCCAACTCGTTTATATAAATAACATGTACTTTGTCGAAGATTTCCTGGAGTTCTTTTTCAGTATTAAAAAGATGTTTTAAAAAATCTAAAGCATCAAAAGGAGAGAGCTTTTTATCCGTCTCAAAATGCTTTAAATAAGAAATGGTATTTGTTTCCTTGTTTAGGATACAAAAAGAAAGTCCATTCAAACTTATTTGAATGGACAACTCTAGATTAGTTTGTTTATTTTGAGTTTTATTCGCTATCTCCATAAGTTTTTGGCCAATTTCCATTGGTTTTAACCTCAGTCATAGATCCTACTTTTAATGCATCTCCATTCACACCATCCACAGAAACAACTTGGTTTTCTTGAACAATTAGATCATTGTCTTGATCGTGTAAAATAACTCTTTTCTTGACGCTAGCTTCAAAAACAGGGATCTTTATATCGTTTTGATCTAAAAATCCAGATTCCATTTTAAATTGTTGGTCTGTATCAGGCACATTCATCATGGTTCTATATCTGTCAGAACTCTTAAATAACGAATCTTTAACCGATTTAGTTCCTAAAGTATCAATAATTCTAATTTCTTTAGTCATTTCAACACCTCCATAACGTTTTGTAAGTTCCTGATCAACTACGGTAGAATCTCTACGTTGTGTAATGGTGTAATGGGCAGTATCTATAAACTTAACCAAATCATCGAAATTTGGGGCAAATACTCCTGTTACTTGTTGGTGTGCCAATTGAGCATCTCTAATATCTATAAGCCTTTCAATAACCTGTGCGTAACGTTTGTTCTTTACTTTGTTAAATTGAATAGGTTCGTAAACAGACATAAAGGTTAGATATCCCAAATAGAAAATCAACGCCCAAAGGGCAATGGACAATACTGGTTTAACTTTAGCAGGGATAAACTTGTCAATTAGCCATACTAAACCAATGGTAAGTACTATTACAGCAACAGCTATAAGAATTATTTTAAACATAGTGTCAGTTATTAAATTTATTTAAGGTACCACGCAAATCTACAATTTTTTTTTAATCGTAAAAACCAAAGCAAGGAAAAATCATTCTTATCTTTGATGAAATTTCAAAAACAGCCCACTTTCATGACATCTTCAGAATTTTATTCTCTTATAAGACAGCAATTTCCCTTTAAACCAACCTCAAAACAAGAAATCGTGTTATTGCAACTTTCGGAGTTTATTTTATCTGATGATCCAAATGCTCTTTATTTACTAAAAGGGTACGCTGGAACTGGAAAAACAACTATTGTTGGTACTTTGGTTTCAAATTTATGGAAGATAAAAAAGAGCGCTGTACTAATGGCGCCAACAGGTCGAGCTGCAAAAGTGATATCAAATTATTCAGGAAAAGAAGCTTTTACCATCCATAAAAAAATATACTTTCCTAAAAAGGAAAAAGGAGGAGGTGTAAAGTTCGTTATGCAGCCAAACAAACATAAAAACACCATTTTTATCGTAGATGAAGCGTCCATGATTCCTGATACTCCTAGCGAATCGAAATTTTCTGAAAATGGTTCCCTACTCGACGATTTAATGCAATATGTATATTCTGGATTTAAATGTAAATTGCTATTGATTGGAGATACGGCACAATTACCTCCAGTAAAATTGGATTTAAGCCCAGCTTTAGATGCCAATACTTTAGAGCTTAATTATAACAAGCAGGTTACTAAAATGGAATTGGACGAAGTTGTAAGACAAGAGCAAGACTCTGGCATTTTGGCGAATGCTACTAACTTACGGGAAAGCTTAACAGATACTTTTTTCGAGAACTTTAAATTCAATTTAAACAACTATACCGACATTGTTAGGCTTATTGATGGCCATGACATTATGGATGCCATAAACGATGCATATAGCCAATTGGGTAACGAAGAAACAACGATTATTGTTAGAAGTAACAAACGTGCCAATATGTATAATGAACAAATAAGAAGTAGAATCTTATTTAATGAAAACGAGTTGACTACCGGCGATTTTTTAATGGTAGTTAAAAATAATTATTTCTGGATCAAGCCAACCACCGAAGCAGGATTTATTGCCAACGGAGATATTGTTGAAGTTTTAGAAATATTTAATATTTTAGATTTATATGGATTTCGTTTTGCTGAAGTGAAAATCCGAATGGTCGATTATCCTAAAATGAGTCCTTTTGAAACTGTTTTGCTTTTAGATACTATTTCTGCTGAAACACCTTCGCTTACCTACGAAGATTCCAATAGGCTCTATCAAGAAGTAATGAAGGATTATGAAAATGAATCCAGCAATTATAAAAAGTTTTTAAGCGTAAAGAATAACAAGTATTTTAATGCGTTACAAGTTAAATTTTCTTATGCCATAACCTGTCATAAATCCCAAGGAGGTCAATGGAACACCGTGTTTGTAGAACAGCCATATTTACCAGAAGGCATTACAAAAGATTATTTGCGCTGGTTGTATACAGCTGTTACCCGAGCTAAGGAAAAACTGTATCTTATTGGTTTTAAAGATGAATTCTTCACTGAAGAATAGCCGAGTTAAAACCATCTATTTGCGACAAGTTAAAAACAGAAAAAGTTTCAAGCTGGAAGTGGTTAATATCTTTTAAAAACCCTATTTTTGAAAACACATATTAAACATATATGAAAATAATCTCCATGATACCTGCACGCTATAGTGCATCTCGTTTTCCAGGCAAGCTTATGCAAGATTTGGGAGGCAAATCTGTTATTCGAAGGACTTACGAAGCTACAGTAAACACTAATTTATTTGACGACGTTTACGTAGTTACCGATAGCCAGGTTATTTTTGATGAAATTACAAATCATGGAGGAAAAGCCATAATGAGTAAAAAAGAACACGAATGTGGAAGCGATAGAATTGCCGAAGCCATCGAGTTTATGGATATAGATATTGTTGTAAATGTGCAAGGAGATGAACCTTTTACAGAAGTTTCTGCATTACGAAAACTCATCGATGTGTTTAAAAACGATGATCAACAGGAAATTGATTTAGCTTCATTAATGGTGAAAATCACGGATTGGGATGAAATTAAGAATCCAAATACTGTCAAGGTCATCGTAGACAACAACAATTTTGCGCTTTATTTTTCGCGCAGCCCGATTCCATACCCAAGAGACGAAACCGTTCAAGTGGTTTACCATAAACATAAAGGGGTTTATGCGTTTAGAAAAGAAGCCTTATTGGATTTTTACAGACTTCCTATGATGACTTTAGAGGCATCAGAAAAAATAGAATGCATTCGATATTTAGAATACGGAAAGAAAATTAAAATGGTGGAAACAGATGTTCAAGGTGTGGAAATAGATACCCCAGAAGATTTGGAACGTGCTAAAAAACTTTGGAAATAACAAAGTCATTCCTTATGAATGATCTATTAACCCATAGAAAAGGAAATTATTTAATGTGATATTAAGAATTAAAGAAAATTGATAAAAGAATATAAAAACATAAAAGTCATTGGTTTTGATGCAGACGATACCCTTTGGGTAAACGAAACTTATTTTCGCGATGCAGAAAAACAATTTGCTATTCTTTTATCTAAATACGAAACCTTAAATAAAATAGACCAAGAACTATTTAAAAGAGAAATAGATAATTTACCACTTTATGGGTATGGTGTTAAAGGATTTGTATTATCTATGGTGGAAATGGCTTTAGAATTATCCAATAACAGTGTGCCTAACAAAACCATTCAGGCTATTTTGGATATAGGAAAGGATATGTTAAACAAACCTGTGGAATTAATGGACGGCGTGGAAGAAGTTTTACAAACCCTTTCTGGAAAGTACAAACTTATTTTAGCAACCAAAGGCGATTTGTTGGATCAACAACGAAAATTGGAAAAATCTGGATTAACAGATTATTTTCATCATATTGAAGTATTAATAGATAAACAAGAAGCTAATTACTCCAAGCTTTTAAATCATTTGGAAATCAAACCTTCCGAATTTTTAATGATAGGAAACTCATTAAAATCAGATGTGTTACCATTAATAAATATTAAAGCACATGCCATTCATGTGCCATTTCATACAACTTGGATCCATGAGCAAGTGGATCAAAAAGAAACCAACGGTAAAAAATATAGAACAACTGTTAGCTTGTTGGATATTTTACCTTTGTTAAACTAATTAGATAATTATTGTTATTACATATTCATGAGTTATAAAAATTTTCCAATGGTGTCCAAAGTAGTTTTCGGACGAGGTAGCTTTAATCAATTAGAAGAGATTCTTTCTCCAAAACGATTAAATGTAAAAGCGCCATTTATTTATATTGTGGACGATGTTTTTCAAGGTAACTCTTGGATAACTTCAAGAATTCCATTGTCTTACGATGATAAGATATATTTCATATCTGCCAATGAAGAGCCTAAAACCTCTCAGGTTGATGAGATGGTAGAAGAAATTATTTTAAAATTCAAAGCCTTGCCTTCGGGTATAATTGGAATTGGAGGAGGTACCGTATTAGATTTAGCCAAAGCTGTTGCAATCATGCTAACCAATAAAGGAGAATCTAAAGATTATCAGGGTTGGGATTTGGTTAAAAAACCAGCTATCTATCATGTTGGAATTCCAACAATTTCTGGAACTGGTGCCGAAGTATCAAGAACCACGGTTTTAACTGGACCAGATAAAAAACTAGGTATCAATTCAGATTATACACCTTTCGATCAAGTGGTTTTAGATCCAGAACTAACTAAAGATGTACCAGTAGATCAATGGTTTTATACCGGAATGGATTGTTATATTCATTGTGTCGAATCCTTAAAAGGTACTTTTTTAAATGCTTTTAGCCAAAGTTATGGTGAGAAGGCTTACGAACTTTGTGTGGAACTGTTTTTAGACAACAATTTAACCGAAGAAGAGGCGCAAGACAAACTTATGATGGCTTCTTGGCATGGTGGGATGAGTATTGCTTATTCTCAAGTAGGAGTAGCACATGCTATGAGTTACGGGCTAAGTTATTTGTTAGGCACAAGACATGGTATTGGAAATTGTATTGTTTTTGATCATTTAGAAGAGTTTTATCCAGAAGGAGTGAGGATCTTTAAAAAAATGAAAGCAAAACATGGAATCGAATTACCGCAAGGAGTTTGCGCCAATTTGTCAGACAAAGAGTTTGATGTTATGATTGATGTTGCTTTAGGTTTAGAACCTTTATGGGAAAATGCCTTAGGAAAACATTGGCAAAAAACCATTACTCGTGATAAGTTAAAAGAACTCTACTTGAAAATGTAAGATGCAAAAATTCGCTAATTTTATTTACTATAAGGTTTTAGGATGGAAAGTGGTTGGTAACACCAACATGTCTAAAGACACTGTTAAAAAAGCAGTTTTAATAGCTGTACCACATACCAGTTGGCACGACTTCTATATCGGTTTGCTCTTGCGAACTGTTCTTGGAATAAAGGCAAATTTTATTGCTAAAAAAGAATTATTCACTTGGCCTCTAGGTTATTATATGCGGTCTATTGGTGGTAGAGCCATAGATAGAACATCTGGACAAAACAAAGTAGAAGCTATAGCTAAGCTTTTTGAAAGTCATGATGAATTTCGTTTAAATATAGCCCCCGAAGGCACCAGAAAAAAGGTGTCTGAGTGGCGAACGGGTTTTTATTACATCGCCAAAGCTGCAAATGTGCCTATTATTATGTTTACCCTTGATTTTAAGAATAAACAAAATAAGGTTTCAGAACCCTTTTATCCAACAGATGATATGGAAGCAGATTTTGAGTTTATGAAACAGTTTTTTGAAGGTGTGGTTGGTAAAGTGTCAGAAAACTCGTAGAATAACGGCACACATATTGCTAATGTTAAAACAACTTAGTAAATGAAACATAAAGTAAACTTTTGTCCCTAAAAAGAAACATTTACTAATAACAAAAAAGCTACTTATTTTTTAAGTAGCTTTTGTTTTTTAAATAATGAATAACTCGATTTTAATCGTGTTCTATATTGGTTTGGAAATGGTAGTTACCGATCTTAGTAGAACACCCATTTATATACTTTAATCTACCACTTTAAACTCCTTCATTTCTTTTAAAGGTTCCAATACATTATAATCTTTCCAATAATTGGCATCGAAAGCCTTAAGGGTTTCATAATCTATTTTTCGTTTTTCTGTAGTGGCATTATATTCTGCAGTTGAAATGGATTCTTCATTCATAATTAAAATCTCGTTCTTTTCTTTAAAAATCCCCTCTACTTTAAAATTGAAGGCTACTTTATCACGACTGTCATTATCTTTAAATTTTATTGGTCTGTCTACATAGAAATATCTGTCCAATTGATCAATCATGTAATTTGGATAGTAATGACCATCTTCATATTTTTTATAAATAACAGAACCTCTTTTGTTTTGCTCTACATATTTAACACCTAAAAGAAATTTTAAATTTAATTTTTCTCCCTTACGTCCTTTGGCAAACTTATAATCTGCTCTTAAAACAGCAAAGGTTTCATGCGATACGTAAAAGGTGCCTTCAAAATCTGCCGAACCTCTTCTTGGTTCATATTCTATAACATAAACCATTTCAGGACCTATAAAAGTAATATCCTTGATTTCGTATTTATACTTTTTAGTATCTGTAATGAAATTTAAAATGGTTTTAGAAGAAAAGCTGTTGTCGTTTATTTTGTTATGAACCATTTTTCTAATAAACTTTAAAGAATTGATGGTGTCTTCCATGTTGTTTTTATTCTCCTTTAAAGACACTGAGTCCGACATTTTAAACCATCCAGATTTAACGGTATATACCTTGTCTTTATCTAGGTGTTTTAGTACAATATCCTTGGCTTTTTCAGTTAGTTTTTCAACAGATTGATCATTGCGTTCATCCAATAATCTAATGGCTTTTGTAACTTCTAATTTGGAATTTTCTTCATTTTTAATCTTTAAATTCCCAACAAATTCGGTGTATTGTTTTGCTTTGTTTTTTAATAGAGAACTACTTAGTTCATCTAAATCATCATTAAAAGCTTCCAACTGTTTCTTTTTAAAGCCCGAGGATTTATCTATTTTAAAATCGGCATCTTTTCCTTCTATATATTCGGTTCTTCTACTAAAAATATCATAGGACACCAAGTCTGTTTTATAATTGCTTTTTAAGTTTCTATTTACATAGTACATAATAGAATCTATGGTTAAAGGCTTGTTGGTTAAATAAACTTCACGAAGCTCGTTTACTTGTTCGTCCAATTTGTATGTTTTAGAAGAAAAATCTTGGAGTTCAAGGCCTAGTTTTTCAAAACCTAAACAAGAAATATGAACAGAATCTGTAGGTTTAAAACCTACCGTTTCAATGGAAAAACCACCTTCTTCGTTTGTAATAACACCATGACTTTCGCCAATAACAACAGCAGCAAAAGGTATAGGCTCATTGGTTTTTGTAAGAACTTTCCCAGAGACTTGCTGTGCAAAAGTGATAGACATAAACCCTAGAGTTAAGAGTAGTAATAAATAATTTTTACACATAGATTTTATTTTTAAGACGACAAATTGTTTATAATGTTACCTATAAAGATGAAAAATCCCAAACGATTTGTTCAGGATTTTTAGAAATATTTATGAATTTAATTTAAAAAGCCAGTTATTCGGTGCTTTCTTCCATGGTATGATAGACATGTTGAACATCGTCGTCTTCCTCCAGTTTTTCAAGAAGTTTTTCTACATCTTCCATATCTTCTGCAGATAGGGTTTTTGTAACTTGTGGAATGCGCTCAAAACCTGAGGATAAAATTTCTATGTCCCGAGACTCTAATTCGGCTTGAATGGCTCCAAAGCTTTCAAAAGGAGCATAAATTAAGATACCGTCATCATCAGCAAAAACTTCTTCAGCTCCAAAATCTATAAATTCCAGTTCTAATTCTTCTGGATCCAATCCTTCGTTTGGAATTCTAAAATTACAAGTATGGTCAAACATAAACACTACAGATCCAGATGTTCCTAGACTACCATCGCATTTATTGAAATAACTTCGAACGTTGGCAACGGTTCTTGTATTGTTGTCTGTTGCGGTTTCAACTAAAATGGCAATTCCATGAGGGGCATAACCTTCAAAAACAACTTCTTTATAATCGCCTTGGCTTTTATCGCTTGCTTTTTTTATGGCACGTTCCACATTGTCCTTTGGCATGTTAACAGCCTTGGCGTTCTGGATAACCGCTCGTAATCTCGAGTTGCTATCAGGATCTGGGCCACCTTCTTTTACAGCCATTACAATGTCTTTACCAATACGAGTAAAGGCTTTACTCATGGCAGACCAACGTTTCATTTTACGTGCTTTACGAAATTCAAAAGCTCTTCCCATTTCTTAATTTAAAGTTTAAAATTTAATATTGAAAGTTATTGGGCAAATTTAAAAAAATATGATAATTCCATGAGATTGTTTGTAGAAAAATCTCAATTCTTACATATATTATTATTGCCAATTGCGACTGCAAACTGAATACTGGATTTACTCCTGTACTTCTACAATCAATTCAATAGCTTCAGCCAATTTAAAATCTTTTTCAGTTACGCCATCTGCATCGTGAGTGGATAACGAAATAGACAAAATATTATAGGTATTCGACCAATCTGGATGATGGTTTAATGCTTCACATTCAAAAGCAATTCGGCTCATGGCGCTAAAGCAATCTTTAAAGTTATCGAATTCGAATTCTGCATGAATGGCATTGTCAAAATATTCCCAATCTGGAAAACGCAATAATTTTTTTTCTATGTCTTGTTCTGATAATTTGCTCATGTTTTTTTGATTTTAATTAGTTCTAAATTTAATCAATTTGAAGGAGACCGTCAACTAAACAGCTAATTCTGTTAAAATATCCTCGCTTTTTACTTGTAGATGTTTTGGCAATAAGTTGCTTTGTGGTAACACGGCCAAATAACGTTCGTCGTTAGTCGTATAAACTCGTTTTATAATTGGCTGGAAGTTTCCAAAGTTCCCTATGGTTTTAATAATATCCTCTATAAACTCGTCATGATGCACTAAATCGGTACTTCCTAAATGAAAAATTCCTGTTTTATTTCGATTAATAATGTAGTGGATTTGTTGTGTTAATTTATAATCTGAGGTGACATTCATGACTAAATTTGGAAACACTTCAATAGCTTCGTGTACATTTAATAAATCCTTTATTTCTTGAATTCGGGGAGATTGTGCTCCAAATACCATGGGCAATCTAACAAGAGCTACTTGTCTTTTTGGCAAGCGCATGAGCATGTTTTCAATTTTAATTTTGAAATGCCCATAAACACTATGACTTAAGGTTTTGTCTTGCTCGTAGCTGGGATATTTACTATAACCATCAAATACATTGGCGGATGACAGAAAAATAATTTTACTTGTACGATGCGATTTTAAATACTCGCAAATATGTGTATGAGCAATTACTTGAGCTGAAAAATCGCCTCGTAATGCCGAAATAATTATCGTTGGTTTAACGGCTTCCAAAATTTCAAACACGTCGTCTTCTTCCACATTATATTGAAAAAAATGCCTGTTTTTTTCAAAAAACGTATTTGATCTATTAAAGGTACCAAAGGTTTTAAAATAGGAGCAGAGTTCCCTGTAAAGGGCATTTCCTAAAAATCCACTTGCACCTAATATTAATATACGATGTTTATCTTCTCTTTCTTTCATATCACTCTAAAACGGAAGATTTCTAATTAAAATATGGATTGCTTGGTTAAAGTGGTGAATTTTTCCAAAGCTTGCATTCCAAGTTTGGAATTTCCTCTTTCATTTAAACCAGGAGCCAACACCGATATGATAAATTCGTTTGGTAGAAGTGCTACAATGCCACCACCAACACCACTTTTCCCTGGAAGACCTACTTCGAAAGCAAATTCTCCAGCTTCATCGTAAAAACCACAAGTTAACATAATGGCGTTAATACGTTTGGATTGACTTTTAGTGAGTCTGTTTTTATTGGCTAAACACTTACCTTTATTTGCGAGCAAATAAAATGCTTTTGTTAATTGGGCACAAGTCATTTCTAAGGAACATTGATGAAAGTAGAAATCCAGAACCTCAGAAACATCATTTTCCAGATTGTTAAAAGATTTTAACAAGTTTGCAGCAGCAAAATTATTAAAACCCGTTTGCATTTCAGATTCGGCAACTTTAGAATTGTAATCAATGGAAGTGTCTTCCGTTAAATCTCTTACAAAAGCTAGAAAATCTTCCTTAGGATGTTTTAAAAGAGAAACTAACATATCTGCAATAACAATGGCTCCGGAATTAATAAACGGATTTCTTGGAATTCCTTTTTCCAATTCCAATAAAGACAAGTAGTTAAACGGGTTTCCAGAAGGTTCTACATCCATTCGCTTCCAAATATCTGTACCGACCTTAGACATAGCCAGAGCCAAGCTTAATACTTTGGAAATACTTTGAATGGAGAATTTTTTATCAGAATCCCCTACGGAAAATGTTTCTCCAGATTTTAACAGTAAATGGATTCCAAAGATGTTTTTATCTACGTTGGCCAATTCGGGAATGTAGCTGGCTATTTCGCCTTTATCCGTTTCCTGAACAATGTCTTGATAGATGGTATTTAAAACAGCTTGGTAATCAATCATATGTTAAACCTTATAAAAAGGTAGTTTTACAACTGTTGCAGCAACAGCGTTTTTTCTAATTTGAATATGGATTTTTGTATCCACATCGGCAAATACTTTTGGTACATAACCTAAACCAATACCTATTCCTAAAGATGGAGACATGGTTCCAGAAGTTACATGACCAATTTTATTGCCTTGTCCATCCACGATATCGTAACCTTGTCTAGGAATACCACGGTCGTCTATTTTAAAAGCGATTAATTTATTTTCTAAACCACGGGCTTTCTCAGCTTCTAAAGCTTTAGAATTTGTGAATTCCTTGGTGAATTTAGTTACCCAACCTAAACCAGCTTCAAAAGGAGATGTGGTATCATCTATATCGTTTCCGTATAAGCAGTATCCCATTTCAAGTCTTAGTGTGTCTCTTGCAGCTAAGCCAATAGGTTTAATACCATAAGCAGCTCCAGCTTCAAACACTTTATCCCAAACTTGTTTTACTTCGTTGTTTTTACAATAGATTTCAAATCCGCCACTACCAGTATAACCGGTTGCCGAAATAATGACATTTTCTATTCCTGCAAAATCACCTACTACAAAATTGTAAAAGTTGATTTCAGATAAATTTTTACTGGTTAAGCTTTGCATGGCTTCAATAGCTTTAGGACCTTGAATGGCAAGTAAAGCATATTCATCACTTAAATCGCGTAAAGTGGCGCCAACATCATTTTTAGAAGAAATCCATTTCCAATCTTTTTCGATATTTCCAGCATTAACAACCAATAAATAGCTTTCTTCTTTTAAACGATAAATAATTAAATCGTCCACAATTCCGCCATCTTCATTTGGTAAATAACTGTATTGTGCTTTTCCAATCTCTAATTTACTGGCATCGTTACTACATACTTTTTGAATAAGTTCTAAGGCATGAGGGCCTTCAATAAAAAACTCACCCATATGTGAGACATCAAAAACGCCAACACCTTTTCTAACGGTTTCGTGTTCTATATTAACGCCTTCATATTGAACTGGCATGTTGAATCCTGCAAAAGGAACCATTTTTGCTCCAAGAGCTTCGTGGGTTGATTTTAAAGCTATGTCTTTCATTGAAAATATTATTTTGTTCCCACAACTGACTAGGGTTAGAGAGTATGTTAGGTATGTAATTAATTAAATTTTGATTAAAACACAAAAGTATTGAATTAAATCTATTTTGTTCAAGCAAGAGAGCGATATTATATCATTAAAAATTTGTTAATTTTTGATGGGTTTCTTCTAAACAATAGATAAAGTATTATTTTAGATACATCTAAAAATAGTTCCTTATGAAATTTCTATTAACCACCCTAAGTGTTTTTTTGTTTTCCATGTTGCTTTTTGCTCAAGATGGCAACCCAACCGATTATTTAACTCCAGAATTTCATAAAAGTAGAAGAGACGCTTTTAGAAATAAAATGCCAGAGAACAGTGTGGCTGTTTTATTTGCAAATCCTATTAGAAATCGTGCAAACGATGTGGATTATATCTATCACCAAGACCCAAATTTTTATTATTTAACAGGTTATAAAGAGCCACATTCTGTGCTAGTTATATTTTCTGAAAATCAAACCAATGCTGAAGGAAAAAGTTATAATGAAATTCTATATGTTAGAGGAAAAAACGCTCGAATGGAACTTTTTGATGGAGCCCGTTTAGGTGTGGATGGTGCGAAAAACAAATTGGGTTTCGATGTGGCTTATTTTGGAGTAGATTTTGAGAATTCAGGAATAAATTATGCCTCTTTTGATAAAGTGATGTTTTTTAATTTTGAAAACGATTATAGAAAATCCAAAAGAGAAAAAGGCGATTTATACAGTTTGGTTGAAACGTTTAAAGAGCAAGCAAATTATAGCGAAGAAGCCTTTTCAAACCCTATGAAAGAGAGAGCTTACGAAATGATTAAAGAAAGTGGTGTTGAAAACAGCAATAATGTTGCCCAGGATTTAAATCGTGCTTTACAATATTATCCAGAGTTAAAAGAAGACAAAATTATTTCTGAATATGTAAACACAACAGATAACAACACAAGAATTGAACTAAAGCAACAAGTTATTAAAATAGAAGCCGAAACGCCTAAAAGCAATTTAGATATTAAAACCCTTACCACCATTATGGGGGAATTAAGACAGATTAAAACGCCTGAGGAAATGGTGCTATTGACAAAAGCCGTTAGAATTTCGGCTATGGGACAACGTGAAGTTATGAAAGCGATACATCCAAAAATGTCTGAAACAGAAATTCAGGGCATTCACGAATTTGTATATAAAAAATACGGAAGCGAATTTGAAGGCTATCCAAGCATCGTTGGCGCAGGAAACAATGCCTGTGTGTTACATTATATAGACAATAGTAAAATGCAGGTTGAAAACGAGTTGGTTTTGATGGATTTAGGTGCAGAATACCGCGGCTACACGGCCGATGTAACCCGAACCATTCCGGCAAATGGGAAATTTACCAAAGAACAAAAAATTATCTACGATTTAGTTTACGAAGCTCAAGAAGCAGGAATTGCAGCAGCAGTAGTTGGTAATCCCCATAACATTACGGATACCGTTGGGAGAGATATAATAACCAAAGGTTTGATGGAATTAGGTATAATAAAATCTGAAGCAGAATCCAGAAAATATTTCCCACATGGAACTTCTCATTATATCGGTTTGGATGTTCATGATGCTGGACTTTACGGTCCTTTTGAAGCAAATATGGTAATTACTGTAGAGCCTGGAATCTATATTCCTAAAGGAAGTGATTGTGATGAAAAATGGTGGGGAATTGGCGTAAGAATTGAAGACGATATTTTAATTACTGAAAATGGTCCAATAAACCTTTCTGCTGAAGCACCTAGAAAATCTGAAGACATTGAAAAACTTATGAAAGAAAAAAGTGTTTTAGATGGTTTTAAGTTGCCTAATTTGGATTAGATAACAGGGGATTTTGGATGTATTAACTAAAATTAATGGGTTAAATAAACCAAAATCAGTCATCTTTATAATATACGTGTATTTACTCGTTTTTATTATTTCCCAAAGCCCAAATAAAAGCTTTCTCTTTGGTGGCTCTAAAAATAGTATTATGCTTTTCATTTGGTTCATTGGAGTACTTCCAAATTAAAGTTTCTGGAGCATGAGCTTTTAATATTTCAGCTAGTTTGTTTGTACTGTCAGAAATATCCACGGCACTAGAACCAGCAAACCAAAACCTGATGTTCTTATCAGGAAAATTGACTAAATCGTCCTTAGCTGTATGTGTTAAGTGTTTATTATTCCACCATAAAGATGGGTCCATCGCAATATAAAAATCAAATAACTCAGGTTTTAAAAACAAGGTTTCCACCACAAAAAGTCCTGCCAACGATTCGCCTATAAGTCCTTTTTTATCAGTTACTCTATAACGTTTTTCTATTTCCGCAAATAACTCATTAGAAATAAAAGCTCTATAGTTTTTTGCGCCATCGGTTTGTGGCGCATATTGTTTATCGTATTCCGTTTCAGAAAACCCAGTTAAATCTCTACGTCGATCTGTGTTTGCAATACCTACAAGAATAATAGGAGGAATACTTTTGTTTTTAACCAATTCTGCAATCGTATTTGCAATATGAGGAAAGTCTTCTCCCTCAATACCGCCATCTGGCATATATAAAACAGGATATGAGACATTACTTTCTTTATAATCTTCAGGAGTCCAAATATTAATCGTTCTAGTTTCTCCAACTTCTCTGGATTCCATATTAAAACTATCATGTTTTGGAATCGGATCGTTGTACTGTGGTTTATTAGAACAGTTGGCTAAAAAAAGAGATAGCAATACCAGTTGTACGAAATGTTTCATTTTTCAGATTTTAAATAAATGAGGATAACAGAATGTAAAAGATTGATTTATAACGAAATTAAACTTTTTTTCCGAAAATCAGTTAAAATTAATAGAGTAAAAGCATCTGATGGTTTGGGTTGGAATGTGTTTCAGAAATTTTAAAATCGTATTTACCTACAATTTCAAAACCTGCTTTTCTATAAAAATTAATGGCCTTCTGGTTTTCTACCCACACAAATAACCACATCCCAATTTGATGGTTTTCTTTAGATAATTTTATATTAAACTTAAAAAGCTCCAAACCCAATTTTAAATGATGAAATTCCTGTAAAACATATAACCTCTCTAGCTTTGTAATGCTTTTAAGAGGAATATTTTCTTGTAAATTATTATAGATTATTTTAGAATAACCAATCGGTTTATTGTTGAAATAAGCGATGTGAAAAATGTTATTGATATCACATAATTCTACCTCAAAGACCTTTGTAGTCAATTTAGATGACACATAATTTGCAACATCTTTTTTAGGTGCACTCAAGCCATGAGATTCTATAAAAGTTTGTTTTCCAAGGATTGAAAGTGTTTCAGAATCGTTAATACTTGCTTTTACTATTGTAATCATTTCAAAATTGTAGTTGATGGGTTTTAAGAATTTCAAAAGTATAATTTTACTTCCTATAAAATTAACTGTATTTTTGAAAGACCTAGAGGTTTATATACATAATTGTAATAGCAAGAATTACTCATGAAGATATTATCTAAAGAGCAAGTTTACGAAGGCGATAAATTAACAGCTGAAAAGCAAAGCATCTCTTCCATAGAATTAATGGAACGCGCAGGTATCCAGATATTTAACTGGTTGCATGTTAGGTTGCAAGGTGCGCAAGTTCCTATTCATGTGTTTTGTGGCATTGGCAATAATGGTGGAGATGGACTGGTGGTTGCTAGGCATTTAATAATTTATGGATATAATGTACATACCTATGTTATTAATTGTAGTACCAAACGATCGAAGGAGTTTTTATATAATTACGATCAAATAAAACATGTTACAAAAGAATGGCCAACTTTATTAAGTTGTAAAGAAGATTTTCCACCTATTTCTACAGACGATATTATTATTGATGCTGTTTTTGGTATTGGATTGAATAGGGAAGTAGGTGTCTGGATAAAGCAACTGTTTCAGCATTTTAGAGCCTCTAAGGCTTTTACTTTGGCTATAGATATTCCATCGGGTTTGCATACAGATCAAGCTCCTAAAGATGAGAATGACGTTGTTTGGGCAAATTATACCTTGAGTTTTCAGTCTCCAAAATTGGTTTTCTTTTTGCCGGATACGGCAAAATACACAATAGAATGGGAAGTTTTGGATATAGGAATTGATCGGGAGTTTTTAATTGCAACAGAAACCGAGGCCGAATTAATAGGTAAAAATGAAGTTTTGGCGCTTTATCAACCAAGAGAAAAATATTCCAATAAAGGTCATTACGGACATGCGTTAATAATTGGTGGAAGTTATGGGAAAATTGGTGCTGTTACATTGGCTAGTAGAGCGGCTTTAGCTACAGGAGCAGGTTTGGTAACCGTTAATATTCCTAAATGTGGGTATTGTGCCATTCAAGCTGCTTTTCCAGAAGCTATGGTTTTGACAGACGAAGATGAAAAATTAATAACTCATATCAAAATCGATTTTACGCCTTCAGTTGTAGGAGTAGGAGTTGGTATGGGAACAGACGACAAAACCTTAAAAGCATTTGAAGATTTTCTAAAAACCAACAAATCGCCATTAGTTATAGATGCGGATGCCATAAATATTTTATCTAAGAAAAAAGCGCTTATTAAATTGCTACCAGAAGGTACCGTTTTAACTCCACACCCAAAAGAATTGGAACGCCTGATTGGTAAGTGGAAAGATGATTTCGATAAGCTTAAAAAAGTAAAGGCCTTTTCAAAAAAACATAAAATAATAGTGGTTATTAAAGGAGCTAATACCATTACTGTTTTAGAAGATAAGTTGTATGTAAATACAACTGGAAATCCAGGTTTGGCAACAGGAGGAACAGGAGATGTTCTAACAGGAATCATTACAGGTTTGATAGCGCAAGGTTATAATCCGTTGATTGCTTCTATTTTTGGGGTTTATTTACATGGAAAATCGGCAGATATCGCTGTGGAACTTACAGGTTACCAAAGTTTAATTGCCAGTCATGTTATTGAAACTTTAGGAGAGGCCTATTTAGATTTATTTAGGCAGCCAGAATTAGTTGAAGGGGAAGAGTCAGTTCAAGAAGAAAATTAAAAAAAGCCACTTATTTCAAGTGGCTTTTCAGTTTTATAATAACTTACTTTTAGATGTTTAAGGTGTTAAACAACTCTTTAAGTTTTTCACTTGAAGGTCTTGGAGCATCAGGAGTTACAATGTTTCCACTAGGATCAATTAAAATAAATCTTGGAATTCCGTTGATTTTATAATCTCGAATAAAAGGTGTTTTCCAACCTTCAGGAGCAAATAATTGAATGCCACTTAATTCTTTATCAGCAATCATGGCTTTCCAATCTTCACGGGCTTTATCCCATGAACCTCCATGCGACTTATCGTCATCAATAGAAAGACTTACAAAATGTATGTTTTTTCCATGATATTCTTTTTCCAAAGCTTTTAACGAAGGAATTTCAGCTTTACATGGTCCACACCAAGTTGCCCAAACATCGATATAGGTATATTTTCCTTTTAAATCTTCTAAAGAAGTAGTTGTTCCATCCACATTCTCGTAATCAACAAAAGTTGGAGAAGGAGCACCTTCCGGTAAATCTTTTTTCAAGGAAATACCATCAGCCAAATAGCCTTTATAAAACTTAAGCATAGGCTCAATGTCTTTAAGTCCACCTTTAGTTAATGATGAATCTATTCCGGTTTTAGACGTATAAAACTCATTTAATTCAGTTTTAATATGGTCCATGGCTTTGTCTAGTTCCTCCATTTCTGTAATGGAGGCTAATTCGTCCAGGTTTAATAATTTTTCTTCCTTTAAGGATCTTTCAGCTAAAAAGTTACTGTTCTCCGATCCAGTTCCGGTATAAATAATAGTTTCGTCAAATTCTTTAGTATCTAAAGTTAGATGAAGGTCAAAACCATTTTTCAAGAATAAATTGGTGCTTTCGTTTCCATCAAAAAAGTTATACACGCCTGTTTCAACTTTTAAAGTATCGCTAAAGCTACCATCCTCATTAAGTTTAATGGTTTTTGTGTAGTCTTGTGATCTTACAACAACCGAATCGCTACTTTTGTTTGTTATTTTTCCCGAAAATGTCACATAATCTTTAGGTTCTTCTTTACAAGAGAAAATGGCAATGGCACTTAATAGAAATAATATTTTTTTCATTGTTAGTTATTTATTTTTATCAAAAATAATAGATTAATTATATTTTTCAGCATTACAGTTAATTATTAACAAATGTTTGCATAAAAGATTTGTAATTTTGATTTTTGAAATCAATTTAAAAACACCATGGACAACATTCATTATATTTCTACAAAGACACTCGATTTAAAAACACTTTATAGCATTGTTTCTGAAAATAAACAATTGCTGCTTTCAGATGAAGTCAAAGAGAAAATTACTGCTTGTAGAATCTATTTAAATGAAAAATTAAAGAATCAAGATGATCCAATTTATGGAATAAACACTGGTTTTGGTTCGTTGTACGATGTGAAGATTACGAAAGATAATTTAACAAAACTTCAGGAAAATTTAATGATGTCCCATGCTTGTGGAACAGGAGACCAGGTGCCAGAAGCTATTGTAAAATTGATGCTGTTGCTTAAAATTCAATCTTTAAGTTATGGACATAGTGGTGTGCAATTACAAACGGTGGAACGTCTTGTAGATTTTTATAATCAGGACGTATATCCAAAAATATATACCCAAGGGTCTTTAGGAGCTTCGGGCGATTTAGCACCTTTGGCACATTTGGCGTTGCCTTTAATTGGAAAAGGAGAGGTTTCTTATAAAGGCACAAGTTATTCAGGAGATGCCATCCTAAAAAAACTAGGCTGGGAACCTATAACATTGCAGTCCAAAGAAGGTTTGGCACTTTTAAATGGCACCCAATTTATGAGCGCGTATGGCATTCATTTGTTATTTGAGTCTTATAAACTTTCTTATTTTGCCGATTTAATAGGAAGTATTTCCTTAGATGCTTTCGATGGTAGAATAGAACCTTTTAATGAATTGGTACATTTGGTGAGACCACATAACGGACAGTTAAAAACTGCCGAACGTGTTCGTGAGTTCTTAGAAGGAAGCGAATTGATCAAGCAGGAAAAAGTTCATGTTCAAGATCCGTATTCGTTTAGATGTATCCCTCAAGTGCATGGTGCAACTAAAGATACTTTGGCTTTTGTTGAAAAAACTTTTATTACTGAAATTAATTCGGTGACGGATAATCCCAATATTTTCTATAAGGAAGATAAAATTATTTCTGGAGGAAATTTTCACGGACAGCCCTTAGCTCTTGCTTTAGATTACCTTAAAATTTCCATGGCAGAATTAGGAAATATTTCAGAAAGACGTGTCTTTCAATTGGTATCAGGTTTAAGAGGCTTACCGGCATTCTTGGTAGACAGTCCTGGATTAAATTCCGGGTTTATGATACCTCAATATACTGCTGCTAGTATTGTTAGTGCTAACAAGCAATTAGCTTCTCCAGCAAGTATTGATAGCATAGTTTCTAGTAACGGACAAGAAGATCATGTAAGTATGGGAGCAAATGCAGCTACTCAAGCTTATAGATTGGTAACTAACGTAAAACGGGTATTGGCCATAGAATTATTTAATGCGTCTCAAGCTTTGAGCTTAAGAACGTATTTAAAATCTTCTGAATTTATAGAGAGTTTTTTAAGTTTCTATAGAGCTGAAGTAGATTTTGTTTCTGTAGATAGAGAATTATATAAAGATATAGAAAATTCCATTGCTTTTTTAGATACTTTAAGTGTTGATAGTAACGAGTTGTTTTAAAACTTACTTGTTTTCAGCACATAATTCTTTTGCCCATACAATAGCGTCCTCAATAGACTCGAAGATTTGATAAGGTTTTGTGTAAAACATTTTTTCTATGGCGGTATTGTCTAGTCGGATTTCGTTTCCTGTAACAACGGCAAAACCTAATATATTTGAAATTTGTGAGGTTTTAAAATATACATTTGGATCTACGGAATATGAATTCAGCCTATAGGTAATATAAACCAGTTTTTTATTCTTGTAATATTTCTCCACCAAACCCTCCAAAACGGAATTGTATTTGGGTGTAACGGTAATGCCTTCATTCATAATCACAACCATATATTGAGAATAAAGAGTGACATTTCCAAATGGTAAAATTAATTTTTTAGGCATAGCGTTTTAGTAACAATTAGCTTGTTAACTCTAGTAAAATTAGTAAATAAACAAATTATAAAATTAAAAACGCCATTAATTATTTTCAATGGCGTTTTTATAATTAGTATAAAAATCTTGGTTACGATTCCGTAGGTTTTTTAGCCTTTTCAATTTTTACTGTTAACTCTTGGGACTTTTTGTCCAAATCCATAATAATAGTATCTCCTTCTTGAATATTAGAGCTTATTATTTCTTCGGCTAATTTGTCTTCCACATATTTTTGTATGGCTCTCTTTAAAGGTCTAGCGCCATATTGCTTATCAAAACCTTTGTCGGCAATATAATCTTTGGCACTTTTACTTAGTTTTAAAGTATAGTCAAGAGATTTTAAACGATCTATCAATTTATCTAATTCAATGTCGATAATTTTATTGATATCTTCTTTCTCTAAAGCGTTGAAAACAATTACGTCATCTATTCTGTTCAAGAATTCTGGTGCAAAGGCTTTTTTAAGTGCATTTTCAATAACACTTCTTGCATTGGAATCTTCCTGTGCTTTTTGCGAAGCAGTTCCAAACCCAACTCCAACACCAAAATCTTTTAGTTTTCTAGATCCAATATTGGAAGTCATTATAATGATGGTATTTCTAAAATCAATTTTTCTTCCTAAACTATCAGTTAAGTAACCATCGTCTAATACTTGTAAAAGCATATTAAAAACGTCTGGATGGGCTTTTTCAATTTCATCCAATAAAACAACCGCATAAGGTTTGCGTCTTATTTTTTCGGTTAATTGTCCGCCTTCTTCATATCCTACATATCCTGGAGGTGCTCCAACCAATCTTGAGATAGCAAATTTCTCCATATATTCACTCATATCTATTCTAATAAGAGAATCTTCGCTATCGAATAATTGTTTAGATAGTACTTTAGCTAATTGGGTTTTACCAACCCCAGTTTGTCCTAAAAAGATAAATGATCCAATAGGTTTATTAGGGTCTTTAAGTCCAGCTCTATTTCTTTGAATGGCTTTTACCACTTTAGCTACTGCTTCATCTTGCCCAATTACTTTACCTTTAATTAATTCTGGTAGCTGCGCTAATTTCGAGCTTTCGGCTTGAGCAATTCTGTTAACAGGAATTCCGGTCATCATGGATACCACGTCGGCCACACTTTCTTCGGTAACGATTTCGCGATGCAATTTGGTTTCCTCATCCCATTTTTCTTGGGCTATGGCCAAATCTTTTTCTAAACGTTTTTCGTCGTCTCGAAGCTTAGCTGCTTCTTCGTATTTCTGCTTTTTAACAACCGAAGTCTTGGATTCTTTAACAGCTTCCAATTGTTTTTCAAGTTCTAAAATTTGTTTAGGAACATTGATGTTTTTAATATGAACACGCGATCCAGCTTCGTCTAAAGCGTCAATGGCCTTGTCTGGTAAAAAGCGTTCCGTCATGTATCTATTTGTTAACTTCACACAAGCTTCAATAGCTTCCGGAGTGTACTCTACATTATGGTGAGCTTCGTATTTGTCTTTAATGTTGTTTAATATCTCTATGGTTTCTTCAACAGTAGTAGGTTCAATAATTACCTTTTGAAAACGACGTTCCAAAGCGCCATCTTTTTCGATGTATTGTCTATATTCATCCAAAGTTGTAGCGCCTATACATTGAATTTCTCCACGTGCTAAAGCAGGTTTGAACATGTTTGAAGCGTCTAAACTTCCTGTTGCTCCACCCGCACCAACTATGGTGTGGATTTCGTCTATAAATAGAATGATATCGTCATTCTTTTCCAGTTCGTTCATTACGGCTTTCATACGCTCTTCAAACTGGCCTCTATATTTTGTTCCAGCGACTAAACTGGCCAAATCTAAAGTAACAACACGTTTGTTAAATAGAATTCTAGATACTTTTCGTTTTATAATTCTAATGGCCAAACCTTCGGCAATAGCCGATTTACCAACTCCAGGCTCTCCAATTAAAAGCGGGTTGTTTTTCTTTCTTCTACTTAAAATTTGAGATACACGCTCTATTTCTTTTTCACGCCCAACAACTGGATCTAGTTTGCCTTCTTCGGCCATGACGGTTAAATCGCGTCCAAAATTATCTAAAACAGGAGTTTTGGATTTTTTATTGGCTTTAGAGGTTGGGGTATTAAATAAATTGTCTTTAGAGGTATCGTCGTCCATATTAGAATCATCATCTTGAAATGATTCTGCTTTTGGCTCTATATAATCTTCTTCGTTAGTTATCATAAACTTAAATTGTTCTTTTGCGTTATCATAATCTACTTTCAGCTTATTTAAAAGCTTCGTGGTAGGATCGTTTTCATTTCTTAAAATACAAAGCAGTAAATGTGCTGTATTTATAGAAGTACTTTGAAATAATTTCGCTTCTAAAAAGGTGGTCTTTAAAGCGCGTTCTGCTTGCCTGGTTAAGTGTAGGTTTTTTTTCTCATTAGAGATTACTGCTACATTAGGGTTTGCAGGACTTAATATTTCAACTTTACGTCTTAAATGATTTAGATCGATGTCCAAAGCATTTAAAATGTTTATGGCTTTGCCATTTCCGTCTCTTAGTAAACCAAGCATCAAATGTTCAGTACCAATAAAGTCATGACCTAAGCGCAAGGCTTCTTCTTTGCTATAGGCAATCACATCTTTTACTCTTGGGGAAAAATTATCATCCATATTTTATTCCTTTCTTCATTAAAAATACTAAATTCTACTAACTAAAGACAAAAACCGTACCTTAATATATAGGTTTTGTGCTAATAGACAAAAAATTCTTTACAATATCAAAATATTTAACAGCTTACTTATTAAATAAATTATCTTTGTATTGTTAATAAAAAACTTCAAAAAAAGCGCAAGAAAGACTTACTATAACTACTGAAATGGTTATATTAGCACGATTTGAAAAACTTGAAAAACTAATTTAATTTATATATGACAGAAGGAGAAAAACTCATTCCAATTAATATTGAAGATGAGATGAAATCGGCTTACATTGATTATTCAATGTCAGTCATTGTGTCACGTGCCTTACCAGATGTAAGAGATGGTTTAAAACCTGTTCACAGACGTGTGCTTTTCGGAATGCACGAACTAGGAATTAGAGCGACTGGAGCACATAAAAAATCTGCGAGAATTGTTGGGGAAGTTTTAGGTAAGTATCACCCACATGGAGACACCTCGGTTTACGATGCGATGGTACGTATGGCCCAAGAATGGAGTTTGCGTTATATGCTTGTAGACGGACAAGGTAACTTTGGATCTGTGGACGGAGATAGTCCGGCAGCTATGCGTTATACAGAAGCACGTATGCGAAAAATATCTGAAGACATGTTGGCAGATATTGATAAAGAAACCGTAGATCATAAGTTGAATTTCGATGATACTTTACAAGAACCTACCGTATTGCCAACAAGAATCCCTGGACTTTTAGTTAATGGAGCTTCTGGTATTGCCGTTGGTATGGCTACTAATATGCCTCCTCATAACTTAAGTGAGGTTGTAGATGGTACCATTGCTTATATCAACAATCGCGATATTGACATCGATGAGTTGATTACGCACATAAAAGCCCCAGATTTTCCTACAGGAGGAACCATTTACGGGTATGATGGTGTGAAAGAAGCTTTTCATACTGGCCGTGGACGTGTTATGATGCGTGGAAAAGCTGTTATTGAAGAGGTTCAAGGACGTGAGTGTATTATTGTTACAGAGATTCCTTATTTAGTGAACAAGGCAGATATGATTAAAAAGACTGCCGATTTAGTTAACGAAAAGAAAATGGATGGTATTGCTACCATTCGTGATGAATCCGATAGAAACGGAATGCGTATTGTTTATGTTTTAAAACGAGATGCTATTCCTAATATCGTATTAAATAGGTTATTTAAATTTACAGCTTTACAGTCTTCTTTTAGTGTAAACAATATTGCTTTAGTAAACGGAAGACCTCAGTTATTAAATTTAAAAGAGCTAATCCATTACTTCGTTGAGCATAGACACGAGGTGGTTGTTAGAAGAACTACTTACGAATTGCGTAAAGCTGAAGAGCGTGCGCACATCCTTGAAGGTTTAATTATTGCATCAGATAATATAGATGAAGTAATCAAAATCATTCGTGCATCTTCAAATGCTGATGAAGCTCGCGAGAAATTAATAGAACGCTTTAAGCTTTCAGAAATTCAGGCCAAAGCCATTGTAGAAATGCGTTTACGTCAGCTTACCGGTTTAGAACAAGATAAATTGCGTTCTGAATATGATGAGTTAATGTTGACCATTGAAGATTTAAAAGACATTCTTGAGAAAAAAGATCGTCGTATGGAAATCATTAAAACAGAGCTTGAAGAAGTAAAAAGCAAGTATGGAGACGAACGTCGATCTATAATTGAATATGCTGGAGGTGATTTAAGTATTGAAGATATGATTCCAGACGAAAAAGTAGTTATTACTATTTCGCATGCTGGATATATTAAACGTACCTCGCTTACAGAATATAAAACTCAAAATAGAGGAGGAGTTGGGCAAAAAGGTTCGACTACTAGGAACGAAGACTTCTTAGAATATTTATTTGTGGGTACAAACCACCAATATATGTTGTTCTTCACTCAAAAAGGAAAATGTTTCTGGATGCGCGTTTACGAAATCCCTGAAGGAAGTAAAACGTCTAAAGGACGTGCTATTCAAAACTTGATCAATATAGAGCAAGACGATTCTGTTAAAGCTTTTATTTCGACACAAGATTTAAAAGATGAAGAATATATCAATAGTCACTATGTAATCATGGCAACCAAAAAAGGCCAGGTTAAGAAAACCTCTTTAGAGCAGTATTCAAGACCACGAGCCAACGGAATTAACGCCATTACCATTAGAGAAGATGATGAATTATTAGAAGCGAAGTTAACAACTGGCGAAAGTCAAGTAATGTTGGCGTTAAAATCTGGTAAAGCCATCCGTTTTGAAGAAGCTAAAACTCGCCCAATGGGAAGAAATGCTTCTGGAGTTAGAGGTATTCGTTTAGCTGATGAGAAAACAGACGAAGTAATCGGGATGATTGCCGTGGACGATATGGAAAACGACATTCTAGTGGTTTCAGAAAATGGCTATGGAAAACGTTCTAGTTTAGAAGATTACAGAATTACCAACCGTGGAGGAAAAGGAGTGAAAACCATTTCAATTACAGAAAAAACCGGTAATTTAGTAGCTATTAAGAACGTAACAGATAGCGATGATTTAATGATTATAAACAAATCTGGAATCGCAATTAGAATGGCTGTTCAAGATTTAAGAGTTATGGGAAGAGCTACTCAAGGGGTGAAACTTATCAACCTAAAAGGAAACGATTCCATAGCAGCTGTAGCTAAAGTCATGCATGATGAAGATGAGGTAGAATTAGATGAAAATGGCGATATCATTATTTCGGAGTCTACAGAGGAATCTAATCAGAATGAAGATGGCACAACTCTTGATAATATCGGTAATTCAGAAGAAGAATAACATATAATTTAACACTTTTAATAATTATGAAAACAAAATTTATAGCTGCTTTTGCAATCCTAATCACTACTTTCTCGTTTGCTCAAAAAAAGGAATTAAAAGATGCAGAGAAAGCCATTAAGAAAAATAATTTTGCAGAAGCTAAAATTATTTTGCGTCAGTTAGATCCTAATTCAATGGAAGATAAATATAAAGCCAATTTCTATTATCTAAATGCCGAAGCTTTATATGCCAATGGATCTGCAAATAACGACGATGTATCAAAAGCCTTAAAAAGTTTGGGCTTGGTACAAGGAAGCTTAGATGCAGAATCGGCCGCATTGAAGAAGACCATGATCGAATCTTTCGTTACAAATGCAAACGCAGCATACGAGAGTCAGGATTATAGCTTATCATCAAAGAATTTCGAAAATGCTTACAGAGTATCTCCTAAAGATACTTTGTATTTATATTATGCTGCAATAACAGCTTCTGGAGTACAAGAATTCGATAGAGCATTGGTTCTATATGAAGAATTGGACGACGTAGGCTATACTGGTATTGAAACAGAATATTTTGCAATAGACAAAACAACTGGAGTAGAGGAGCTTTTTTCAAGTAAAACTATTAGAGACTTATCCGTTAAAGGAGGCGCTGTAATTAAGCCAGGACAACGTACTACAGAATCTAAAAGAGAGGAAATAGTAAAAGCTATAGCATCTATTTATAAAAGTAAAGGTGAAAACGAAAAAGCTTTGAATGCGATATCTAAAGCAAGAAAAGAAAATCCTGAAGATTTAAGTTTGTTGATTTCTGAAGCTAATTTATATTTTGAATTAGGAGATAATGATAAATTTAAAGAGTTATTAAAAGTTGCTACAGCAAAAGATCCTAAGAATCCGGAATTACAATTTAATTTAGGAGTTTTATCTCAGGAATCTGGAGATTTCGATATGGCCAAAAAATATTATGACAAAGCCATAGAATTGGATCCAACTTATGTAAGTGCTCAAATTAACATGGCTGCCATGTTATTGGAAAAAGAGAAAACTTTAATTGAAGAAATGAATAACCTTGGTGGATCTGCAGCTGATAATAAGCGTTACGACCAACTAAAATCTCAACGTACAGAAATTTATAAAAGCGCTATTCCATATTTGGAGGCTGTAATGAAAACAGATCCAGCCCAAATAGATGCCGCTATAACCCTTATGAATATTTATAGTGCAACTGGCGATACTGTGAAGTTTAAAGCTATGAAAGCTACTGTAGAATCTCTTGGAGGTAATTAATTTATTTCAAAAATAAACGTAATAAAAAAAGCTGCAATTTGCAGCTTTTTTTATTATATCACTTTTTTAATAACTCGTAATTTATGTGTGTGCATTCGCTTGTCGTGATTGTAGATTCCCGAATGGTCCAACCTATCAATTCGTACTTTGCCATGCGCATGAATAATATAATTGTCTTCCATAATAATGCCGACATGAACAATTTGTCCTTCGCTATTATCAAAAAAGGCTAAATCTCCAGGTTCGCTTTCTTCTATAAAACTTAAAGCTTCCCCTTGGGTTGCTTGTTGTGACGCATCACGTAACAGCTTATAGCCATTCAATTTGTAAACCATTTGGGTAAATCCAGAACAATCTATCCCAAAAGGCGTTTTTCCTCCCCATAGATAAGGTGAGTTTATATACATAAAAGCTGTCTCCAAGATGTGTGACTTAGGTTTTTGAGCTTTAACAACCTGACCATCATGTATATGTCCTAGCAATGAAAGTCCGTTTAGCGAAGCGCCCAGAGGAATCGCATAGAGTTGTTGGTCTTTATCCTCAACAAATTCAACTAAATCTGTTGAAAGAATAGGAGTTTCCTGATGAATAACATTGTATTGCTCTTCGGTAATTTCGAAATACTGTTTATTGTCAACCCAACCCTCGTAAGTATCGAAACCTAGACGAATTTTGCTCCAATTTTTACGATGCTCCAATACTTTAAAATAATCGCCATACAACACTTGCGAAACAAGTTCACTCGTATCAGTTGGTTCTAATCTTAAAGGAACAATGCTTAAATTACAAATTCCGTATTGCATAAAATGATTCTTTATTTGCTATTACTATTAATTATTTAGTTTGTAAGACAAATAAAAACAAAAAAAATAATTTAATTGAAATCTCATAATCAATAAATAATAACAATAAAAAAATAATACTAATTAGTTTCTTTCAATAATAACGGCCGAAGCACCACCACCACCATTACAAATAGCAGCTGCACCAATTTTAGCATTGTTTTGCTCTAATACATTTAATAAAGTAATTAAAATTCTAACTCCTGAGCATCCAAGTGGATGGCCTAAAGATACAGCGCCACCGTTAACATTTACATTGTGATCGTTAAGACCTAAAATTTTCATATTGGCTAAACCAACAACAGCAAAAGCTTCGTTGAACTCAAAATACTCCACATCGCTCAAGGATATTCCAGCTCTATCCAAGGCTTTTGGTAAAGCCTTTGCAGGCGCTGTAGTAAACCATTCAGGTTCATGGGCAGCATCGGCATATCCTTTAATTGTTGCCAAGGGTTTTAAACCTAGTTCCAAAGCTTTTTCCTTGCTCATTAAAACCATAGCTCCAGCACCATCATTTATGGTTGAAGAATTGGCGGCAGTTACCGTGCCATCTTTTGTGAAGGCTGGACGTAAATCAGGTATTTTATCTATTCTAACATTGCTGAATTCTTCATCTTTAGAAAGGATAATAGCATCTCCACGACGTTGAGGCACTTCAACTGGAACTACTTCGTTGTCGAATTTTCCAGCTTCCCAAGCAGCAGCAGATCGTTTATAAGATTGAATGGCAAAATTATCTTGATCTTCTCTAGAAAACTTGTATTCTGTAGCACATGTATCGGCACAAACACCCATGGCATTATTATCGTAAGCATCTACTAAGCCATCTTTTTGCATCCCATCTTCCATTTGGGCAGGCCCAAATTTTGTTCCTGTTCGTGCATGGTAGTAATGTGGAATTAAACTCATGTTTTCCATACCTCCGGCCACAATAATATCAGCTTCACCCAAAGCAATGGCTTGAGCAGCTAGCATCACACTTTTCATTCCAGAAGCACATACTTTATTAACTGTAGTACAAGGTACGGTATTTGGAATCCCAGCATAAATAGCTGCTTGTCTTGCAGGTGCTTGACCCGTTCCAGCTTGTACCACGTTCCCCATGATAACTTCTTGAACTAAACTGGGATCTAGGTTTATTTTATCCAATGCGCCTTTTATAGCTACTGCGCCTAGTCTTGGTGCAGGAATGCTAGATAAAGCTCCTAAAAAACTTCCTATTGGTGTTCTTGCTGCAGATACAATTACAACTTCTTTGCTCATTTTCTATGGGTTTAAATTTTATTCTTGCAAAATTAATCATTTTTTCAGAGAATTTAGAATGTTTAGAGCAATATAAGTAATCAATTTCGCTGTTATTTTTATTACATTTGAATACTTGAACCTAATCAATGAAAGACTTTATCAATTATTTTTATAGAAATCATTCCCTGGCTTATAAAGTGATTCTCTTTATAAGTGCCACATTTTTAATTGTTTATTTGTTTCCTAAGAGCGGTAAGTTTAAATATAATTTTGAAAGAGGAAAGCCTTGGCAATCCGAAAATTTATACGCGCCTTTCGATTTTGCCATAAAAAAAACCGATGAAGAAATTAATGCAGAAAAGAAAAATATTACAGATAATTCACTTCTCTATTTTAATGTGGATACCACAACAAAAGAAAGAGTTGTCTCGGGATTTAATTCTAAATTTAAAATTGAATTACCAGATTCTATAATTGCTTCAAATAAAAATAAACTATTTAAATTTGGTTTAAACCTTATAAATACACTTTATGCCAATGGTGTTTTGGATGAAGATTACATTTTTCCGGACGATAAGAAAGTTGTTTTATTGGAAGGAAGAATTGAAAAACAAACTGTAAAATACTCCGAATTAATAAAGCAAAACCATGTTAAGGATATCGTTGAAAAAGCACTAACCAATGAAGGTTTAAGTGAATTTCAAATTCCCATTACCTCTCTGTTTTTTGATATTGTAGAGCCGAGCCTTACTTTCGATAAAACATTTACAGAAAAAGCTGTTCAAAACGATTTGGAGAAAATCTCATTCACAAGAGGCAGTGTGGAAAAGGAAACCTTGATTATATCTAAAGGCGAAGTTGTAGAAGGCGATAAATATCAAAAATTAAAATCCCTGGAATCTGAATATGAATCCCAGATTTGGACGAAATCCAATTATTATTGGATTGTCTTCGCTTATACCTTATTGGTTTCCTTGGCATTATTGATGTTGCTTTTATTTTTAAGAAAATATCGAAATGATATTTTTGAGAACAACACGAAGGTCACTTTTATATTTTTCAATGTATTTTTAATGGTCTTTTTAACCACTTTGGTTATCAACTATAATTCACAATATATTTATGTTGTTCCCCTGTGTATTTTGCCGTTGGTTTTAAAGGCTTTCTTTGATGCAAGGCTAGGATTGTTCACTCACGTAATAACAGTGCTATTACTGGGCTCCATTGTTCCCAATAGTTACGAATATATGTTTCTTCAAATAATAGCGGGAATTGTAACTATTTTAACGGTTTCAGAGCTGTATAAACGTGCGAATTTGTTTATTTCGGTGGGTCAAATCACTTTAATTTATATCATTGCATATTTTGCATTTTTTGTAATTCACGAAGGAAGTGTCGATACCTTAAAATGGGAAACCTTTGGAATGTTTGTACTTTGTGGTTTGGCAACCCTATTTGTGCAGCCTTTAATTTATGCTTACGAAAAAATCTTCGGATTGGTTTCAGACGTGTCCCTCTTGGAGCTTTCAGACACCAATACAAAGCTGCTGAAGGAATTGTCCAATAAAGCCCCAGGAACTTTTCATCACTCCTTAAATGTGGCTAATTTGGCCGAAGCCTCTGCAAACGAAATTGGAGCAAATGCCATGTTGGTTAGAGTAGGGGCTTTGTATCACGATATTGGAAAAATGCTGAATCCTACGTATTTTACGGAAAATCAGTCTACAGGTATCAATCCTCACGACGAGTTATCTTCTAAAGAAAGTGCTAAAATTATTATAGACCACGTTATTAATGGCATTGAAATAGGTAAGAAATATAATTTGCCAGATCGTGTCATTGATTTTATTAGAACCCATCATGGAACCAGTTTGGTTTATTATTTTTATAAAAAGGAAAAAGATATAGATCCTTTAATAGACAAACGTCTCTTTAAATATCCAGGACCTAAGCCATTTAGTAAAGAAACTGCTATATTGATGATGTGCGACAGTGTAGAAGCGGCATCAAAAAGTTTAAAAGAACCAACATCGACCAAAATTGATGCTTTTGTTGAAAATATTATAAATAAGCAAATGGTTGACGAACAATTCTTAAATGCGGACATAACTTTTAAAGAAATTCAAACAATAAAAAAAGTGCTAAAGCGCAAGCTTGCAAACATTTATCATTTACGAATTGAATATCCTGAATAATTATTAAAAATATTGAATTAAATAGTTGCGTTCTTGAAGATGTTGTGTTACATTTGCAACCGCAATTTTGTTGCTAAGTTCATATTTAATTTCGGAGAGGTGCCAGAGTGGTAATGGAGCAGATTGCTAATCTGTCGACGGGTAACTGTCGCCAGGGTTCGAGTCCCTGTCTCTCCGCTTTTTTTTAATAACAGATAACTGTTTCGGGGTGTAGCGTAGCCCGGTTATCGCGCCGCGTTTGGGACGCGGAGGTCGCAGGTTCGAATCCTGCCACCCCGACAA
>Ga0209075_1000295_pt1 | contig 47605 bp, 42 predicted proteins | sample Stecom2011_FD_187523 | JGI IMG/M metagenome (GOLD analysis project Ga0209075, IMG submission 187523) | Agricultural soil microbial communities from Utah to study Nitrogen management - Steer compost 2011 (SPAdes) (version 2) | ecosystem: Environmental > Terrestrial > Soil > Agricultural land...
GAGGGGGCATCTGCCGAGGCAGCTTGCCCCCTTCTTCTATTCGGCGAACATCGCGAAGAGCAGGCCGCGCAGCCAGCGGTTGCCGGCGTCGCGGTGGTAGCGGCGGTGCCAGAAGAGGTTGATGGGGGCTCCGCGAACGATGGGGCTGCCCCGTCGCTCCATCGTGCCGGACAATGGCTACTTCTTGCGCGCCTCGATGATGCGGTCAAGGATGTCGAGCAACCCTTCTCGTTCCGCATCGCTCATGAAGGTCGTGAATTCCTGCTCCCCGGCCACGACCTTCTGATTGAGACGTTCGGTGAACGTCTTGCCCTTCTCGGTCAGGTAGAGGGCATAGGAGCGGCGGTCGTTCTTGGACTTGCGTCGCTCCACGACTTCCATGCCTTCCAGCTTGTCGATCGCCGCCACCATGGCGGAGCGGTCTACGTCCAGCGCCACCGATACCGCTGTCTGAGTCAGGCCCGGATTGTGGTAGATGATCGCCAGAATGCTGAAAAGCCCCGGTGTGATGCCTTCTCTGGCACAAGCCTCGAAAAAGACATCGAAGTAGACCATCTGGGCGCGTCTCAGCTTGTAGCCGAGCCGGGATTGCAGCATCGAGTAGTCAATGCCGTTGCCTTCAGCGCTGTTCATATGCCGTCTCTGGGTCCGTGATGACGTGTAGGTGATAACTGTTTTATAGTTCAACAGTTTGAATGGTGCTAGACACATGCTACCAAGACGCCGGTAGTCAGGATAGAGGGGCCCTGCAGGCGGGGGTCCCGGCGCCAGTGTCCTGTCAGGCATGTCAACGAACCCAGGAGGACATCATGCTGATTCACCATCATGCGAGGGAGATCGAGTGGGGCGACTGCGATCCAGCGGGTATCGTGTTTCATCCGCGCTATCTGGCCTACTTCGACCACTGCACCAACCTGCTCTTCGCTCAGGCAGGCTTTGCGCCGGTCACGCTGCAGGCAAGGTTCGGTGTTGTCGGTTATCCGGTGGTAGACCTGCACACGAGATTCCATGCGCCCTGTCGCTATGGCGACGAGGTGAGCATAGAGACGCGAGTCGCCGAGTTTCGCAATAGCAGCTTCGCGGTCCAGCACGTGCTGAAGCGCGGCGACACCCTGGCCGTCGAGGCCGAAGTGATCCGTGTCCTGGTAGGACGGCAAGCGGAGAACTCCCTGGGCATGCAGGGCAGACCGATCCCGGAGGAGGTAAGAGTGGCCATGAGCTAGAGCCAAGTCCCTGCTGCGTCGTTGTCGCCTTTGCAGACGCTTGTGCCATCAGGAAGCGGTGGCCGGTGGCAGCGAGAGACGAGCTTCCGTGATGGTTGGCAGTGGTTTTGTGCCTCATGGGCGTTGAGATTGTCGACAATGGGGTATGCGGTTGTCGGTGGGAAAGGGGCAGGATGTTGGACTAAAGTCTAGGCATTGGGTATTCTATTAGCACTCTTATGGAATAGTCGGGGTCCAATGCCATGACCGTCGAGGCTTCGTCCCAGCGCTCGCCAGCTAGCACCACCAGGTGTTCTCTCATCAAGCTCGCAGGCCGGGCCTGCTATGGGTTGCTCGAGCGGATGACAGAGAAAGCATACCGTCGTCACGAGGCCTATCTCCGGGCCCTCTACGGCTACTGAATGACGACGGGGAGGAGATTCCTCGTTTGCCATATGAGAAGAGCCAGCGCAGCTACTGCGCTGGCTCTTCTCGTATGGGAGCAAGGGTGGCCCAGTCGATGGGCCTAGGAACCGTGCGCGTTTTTTGGGAACCAGTGTCTTCCCCTCGCTGGAAGCGGTGGCCTTCATACCAAAGTTGGGTATCGGACAGGGATGTGAGCTGGACTATAATCGGCCTCGAGATAGGTGATTAACCCTATTGTTTTATCGGTAAACAAATATAACTTAGTCGACAAGGTGACCCATGATGCACCGCCCTCTGTTCAAGACCCTCGCTATTGCAGTTACCGTGGGCAGCCTGGCGCTTGCCAGCCATGCCCAGGCCAGAGATCTGCGCCTGGCGCCTGGTGTGCCGCCTGCCCATCCGGCTCATACGCCGCTCTATACCGATTTCGTGGATTTGCTTCAGAGTGAGTCCGAAGGTCGCCTGGGCGGACAGATTATGGGCACAGAGGTGGCATCGCTCGGCAACATGCGTAATGCCATCCGCAGCGGGCTGGTAGAGGCCGGTCTCCTGCTGCCCGCCTATTTCCCCGCCGACCTGCCGGAGATCAATCTGGTGGGCGACATGGCGCTGCTGGGCACCAATTCCTACGCCATGGCCGGGGCCATGACCGAGTATATCGCTACCTGTGAGGCCTGCCAGGAAGAGCTCAAGCGCCTTGGGATCGTCTATACCAGCTCTCACTCCACCGACACCTACCAGATCCTGACGACCACCCCGGTGGAGACAGCCGAGGATCTTCGCGGTCTGCGGCTGCGCGTCGGTGGCCCCCAGTACTCGCGCTGGGCGGAGGCGATGGGCGCCACACCGGCCTCTATCCCGGTGGGTGAGACCTTCGAGTCGCTCTCCCAGGGAGTCATCGATGGCACTGTGGCCTCTATCGCCGACATCATCTCCTTCCGCCTGGAGGATGTGATCAGCCATATCACCATGCATGACCTGGGGACCTTCCACAGCACGATCTCCCATGCCGTCGGACAGAACGCCTGGCAGGCACTCTCTCCCGAGGATCGCGAGGCGCTGGCGATAGCCTCTACCAAGGCGAGTGCCCTGGCCATTCAGCGCTGGGCCTACGAGATGATCGATGAGTCCAAGGCGCTGGCGGAAGAGCACGGCATCGAGATCATCGAGCCCAGCGCCGACCTGCTCGCCACGAGTCAGGCGTTTGCTGAAGAGGACATCGAGAGAGCCGCCGAGCTGGCGGAGCGGCGCCACGGGGTGAGCGATGCCCGTAACAAGCTCGATCGTTTCATCGGGCTGGTCGACAAGTGGAATGCCATCGTCGAGGAGGTTGGCGAGGACCCCGAAGCGGTTGCTGACGCCATCAATCGTGAAGTGTGGGACAGCGTTGACTTCGCGACCTACGGAACCTGATGTCCATCAGCTCGAGGGCCGTGAACCGGCCCTCGAGCCTTTGCTGATGCAGGAGGTTCACGATGGCCTTTCTTTACCGTCTTACCAACCGGGCTGCCGTAGGCCTGGCGATGCTGGGAACTCTGGGCATTCTGCTGATGGTGGTGCACGTCACGCTTGATGTCCTGCTGCGCGCTACCTTCTCGATTTCCATCCCGACGACTGTCGAGCTGGTGACTCGCTACTACTTGATTACCCTGGCCTTGCTGCCGCTTGGCTGGGTGGAGTGGCGCAAGGGCATGATCACGGTGGAGGCCCTGGAAGGCATGATGAGCCGGCGTCTCATCGTTATCTCCGACGTTCTGGTGTCGGTGGTATCGGCGGTGATCTATGGCGTGCTGACCCTGGCCACCTGGGACAAGGCGATGGAGCAGTACGCCATCGGCTCCTACGTCATGTCGCTCAACTTTCCCATGCCGGTCTGGCCAACCTACTTCGCACTGCCCGCGGCCTTTGCGCTGGCAGCGGTGGTCTGCGTCGTGCGTATCCCGGTCCTGGCCAAGGGGGGGGGAGCTCCCCTCCAGCATGCAAGATGAAGGGTAACCTCCATGTCTGTTGAAGTTGGTTTCTACGGCCTTGCCATCCTGATGGTACTGCTGGTGCTGCGGGTGCCGGTTGCGCTCTCGCTCATTATTGCCTCCCTCGGTGGCATGACGGTGATGTTTGGCTGGAGCACTGCCATCGGGATGCTCTCCTCGACGCCCTATGAGTTCATCGCCAAGTGGACGCTGAGTGCGGTGCCCATGTTCCTGCTGATGGGGTTCGTCTGCTACCACACCGGGCTCACCAATGGGCTTTTCAATGCCGCCAAGGTGGTGTTTCGCTGGCTGCCCGGTGGAGTGGCGATCTCCAGTATCGTGGCCAGCTCGGGCTTCGCCGCCGTGAGTGGCTCGAGCGTGGCCTGCTCGGCGGCCATGGGGCGCATCGCCATTCCCGAGATGGTGCGGGGCGGTTACAAGCCAAGCTTTGCCTGCGGCACCATCGCCGCCGGGGGAACCATCGGTGCTCTTATTCCGCCCAGCATTCTGATGATCGTGTATGGCGTCTTTGCCCAGGTCTCGATTACCCAGGTGTTCCTGGGGGGCATCACCATCGGCCTGCTGACCGCCCTGAGCTATAGCCTGGTCATTCTGATGGTCAGCTGGCTGCGCCCTGACATCGTGCCTCGCGAGGCAATCGGTGCCCGGGATGTGTCTGCTCGTCAGGCGCTGCTCGATATCTGGCCGGTGCTGGTGCTGGGGGTGCTGGTATTCGGCGGTCTCTTTTCCGGGTTCTTTACCGCCACCGAAGCGGGCGCGGTTGGCGCGGCGGGCGCCATTCTGATTGGCCTTGCGCTGAGGCGCCTGAATGCCAGGACGATGAAGACCGCGCTGCTCGAGACGCTGTCTACCACTTCGGCACTGCTGATCATCGGCGTCGGTGCCAGCATGTTTACCCTCTTTCTCAGCCTGAGCGGGCTGGCCGGCTATATCACCGGCGCCGTGACTGGCTGGGACCCCACCTATTTGCAGCTGATGCTGGTGGTCGTGGTGATCTACCTGTTTCTCGGCCTCTTCATGGAGCCCTTCGGCGCCATGCTGGTCACCCTGCCAGTGCTGCTGCCGATCTTCGAGCTCTACGATGTCAGCCTGATCTGGTTCGGCGTGCTGCTGGTGAAACTGCTGGAGATCGGCATGATCACGCCTCCGGTAGGCATGAACATCTTCGTGATCAAGGGCGTCGCGGGTCAGTACGCCTCGCTGATGGACATCTTCCGGGGCGTGTCGACCTTCCTGGTGGCTGACATCCTGGTGGTCGCGCTGGTGATCTTCTATCCGCAGATCGTGCTGCTGCTGACCAGCGGGTAACGGGGCGTGTCTCGTCGAAGGCGGCAGCTTTCGCATAAAAATGTTTGTTTATTAAACAATGTATTTTCCTGATGTTGAACGCTTTCGCAAGAGGGCCACACGAGTGAACAAGATCATCGACAGCACTACCGCGGCGGGCCTGATCCAGGATGGCGACACCGTCATCTGGACCACCGCCGGCCTGTGCGGCTTCGCCGAGGCCGTAGCCACGGCGCTGGAGGCCCGCTTCCTGGAAACCGGGTCACCCCGCCACCTGACCGTGGCGCACAGCTGTGGCTGTGGGGACGGCAAGACGCGTGGCATGAACCACCTGGGCCATGCCGGTCTGGTAGGTCGGCTTATCAGCGGTCACACCGGTCAGGCGCCGCGCATGGGTGAGCTGATCCGCGAGAACCGAATCGAAGGCTACCTGCTGCCCCAGGGGGTACTGGCGCACCTGTGGCGGCATATCGCCGGCAAGAAGCCCGGAGTGCTGAGCAAGGTGGGGCTGGGCACCTTCGTCGATCCGCGTCTCGAGGGCGGCAAGGCCAACGAAGCCGCCGAGGAGGACCTGGTCAAACTGGTCGAGCTCGAGGGCGAGGAGTGGCTACTGTACCGCACCTTCCCGGTAAACGTGGCGGTGATCCGGGCCACGACCGCCGATGAGCGCGGCAACCTGAGCATGGAACGCGAGGCGATCTTCCTCGAACAGCTCTCCATGGCCCAGGCGGCGAAGAACAGCGGTGGCATCGTCATCGCCCAGGTGGAGTACCTGGCTCAGCAGGGCAGCCTGCACCCCCAACGAGTCAAGGTGCCGGGGGATCTTGTGGACTATGTCGTGGTAGCCGAGCCCGAGCACCATATGCAGACCATGTCCACTGGTTACAACCCGGCGCTCTCCGGCGATATCAAGGTGCCGCTGGGCGGTATCAGGCCCATGGCCCTGGACCCGCGCAAGGTAATCGCTCGGCGAGCCGCCATGGAGCTGGTGCCGGGCGGGGTGGTCAACCTCGGCATCGGCATGCCCGAAGGGGTCTCCAGCGTAGCGGCGGAGGAGGGCGTTAGCGACCTCATGACCCTGACCACGGAGCTGGGCACCTACGGCGGTGTACCCGCCAGCGGTGGCGACTTCGCCACCTCCTACAACGCCGAGGCGATCATCGACCACGGCTACCAGTTCGATTTCTACGACGGTGGCGGCCTCGACGTCTGCTTCCTGGGCCTGGCCCAGACCGATCACGAGGGCAACCTCAACGTCAGCAAGTTCGGCGACAAGGTTGTCGGGCCGGGCGGATTCATCAATATCAGCCAGAATGCCCGCAAGGTGGTGTTCTGCGGCACCTTTACCAATGGCGGAGAGGTGGTCGTCGAGGAGGATGGGATCCGGATCCAGCAGGAGGGGCATCGCCGCAAGTTCGTGCAGCGAGTCGATCAGATCACCTTCAGTGGCCGCTACGCCCAGGAGGCCGGCAAGCCGGTGCTCTTCGTCACCGAGCGCTGTGTCTTCGAGCTGATCGACGGTGAAGTCACGCTCACCGAGGTGGCCCCGGGTATCGACATCGAGCGTGACATTCTGGCGGCCATGGACTTCGTACCGCGCATCTCCAGTGAGCTTCGCGAGATGCCGGCCGAGCTCTTCCAGCCCCAATGGGGCGGCCTGCGCAAGCATCTGACACGCGATTGAGTATCAGGGTTGGGGTCGCCTCTCGCGTCAGCGGGAAGGGCCCCTTTTTTACCCCTCAAGGAGATCTTACACATGTTCAAGAATGCCTATATCCCCTACGGCGGCTACTATTCCAGCCCCTTCTGCAAATGGCAGGGCAGCCTGGCCAATATCAACGCCATTGAGTTGGGTGCCGCTACCAGCAAGCGCTGGTTCGCCAGTCGCGATATTGACCCCGAGATCATCGATTACCTCTACCTGGGAGTCTCGGTGGGGCAGAAGTCGATCTTCTACGGGGCGCCCTGGGCGGCGGCCATGATGGGGGCCGGTCATGCGCCGGGTCAGAATGTCACCCAGGCCTGCGCCACGGCGACCACCGCAATATTCAATGCCGCCCTGGCGGTAGAGAGTGGCAGTTTCGACACCACCTACTGCCTGCTCGCCGATCGCACTTCCAACGGCCCTCACACCATCTGGCCCAATCCCAACGGGCCGGGCGGCGAAGTGATAGCCGAAAACTGGAACATGGACAACATCGCGGCGGATCCGGCGACCGGAAAGGATATGCTGACCACCGCCGAGAACGTGGCCCGCGAGCACGGTTTCAGCAGGGAGCAGGCCGATGAGCTGACCCTGAGGCGCTACCAGCAGTACGCCGAGGCGCTGGCCGAGGATCGCGCCTTTCAGAAACGCTATATGTTCCCCCTGGAGGTGCCAGTCTCACGCAGGGAGACGCGACGGGTGGAGGCCGATGAGGGGGTCACGGAGACCACGGCGGAGGGGCTCGCCAAGCTGCGCACGGTCCAGCCGGAGGGCATCCATACCTTCGGTTCACAGACCCATCCGGCCGATGGCAATGCCGGCCTTATCGTGACCACCCGTGAGAGGGCCGCCGAGCTCAGCACCGATCCTCAACTGGCCGTGCAGGTGGTGGCCTATGGTCACGCCCGTGCCAAGCCGGCCCATATGCCCATGGCCCCGGCAAGCGCAGCGCAGCGCGCCCTGGACCAGGCTGGCCTGACCATCGGCCAGATGAAGTCGATCAAGAATCACTCGCCTTTTATCGCCAACGACCTGCACCTGGCCAAGGCGATGGAGGTCGATGCTAATACCTTCAACAACTACGGCACCTCTCTGGTATTTGGACATCCCCAGGGACCGACCCTGGCGCGCCTGCTGATCGAGGCCATCGAAGAGACCGTCCTCAAGGGCGGCGGCTATGCGCTGGTCACCGGCTGTGCCGCCGGGGATTCCGCCGCAGCGCTGATCGTCAAGGTGGGGTGACCGATCAGAGTGCTCCAGGCCGGAGAGTAGAAATCTCTACCCCGGCCTGTGGCTGTCCTGAGCTCGGCGATAGACACGCTGAAGGGTGTCCCGGAAAATCTGGAGGGTGTCGGCATCAAGTTCTCCAAAGATCTCGTGCTCGATATCGGCGATCACATGCTTGCATGTCTCCTGCAGATGTTTGCCTTTGGCGGTAAGGCTAATGGCCAGCAGGCGTCGGTTCTCGGTGTTGGGCTCCCTCAGTATCAACCCACGCTTGTCCAGCTGCGTCAGGATGGGGCCCATGGTCTGGGGTGTCACGAAGAAGTGGCGTGACAGCTCCGCCGAGGAGAGGCCGCTGTAACGCCTGATGACCGAGAGAACGGTGTACTGCAGCGAGGTCAGGCCATGCTCCTTGAGAGCCGGGTCGATCCAGGAGTTACGGATGATGTTGGTAGTCTGGGCCAGCAGGTACGTAGTGCTTCGGCTCTGGCTTTGGCTCTGTTTCAGCTTGACGGCAGCATTATCCATGGGGTGTGTCCCTTGCTTTCGATTGACAGGCGATGCGCTGGCGCGAGAGGTCCTGTTGGGATCCTATCATATAAGGATGGCATATAAGCCGGGGTGATGATCAAGGAATGGTAGCCTGTCAGGATAGCGTAACCGCTATGCTTGGCACTTGCCGTAAGGCTGGCCAGAGGGGGAGGGCGAGCCCTCCCCGGGGCTGATTACTTCAGGTTCAGGTTATAAAGACTGCAGCAGTTGCACTCAAAGAGATTCCTGCGTTGTTCCTCGGTCAGCCAGTCGATCTCCTCGATGACCGGCTTGAGGTGGTCGAAGTCGCGACCGCTGACGGGGTCACGTGCACTTCCGGTACCCGGCTTCTCGGTACCGAACAGGACATTGTCGGTGCCGACCACCTTGAACAGGAACTCCAGGGCCTCCTTGGAATAGTTGCAGGTATCGAAGTGAAGCTTCTTGAGCTTCTCGTCGAAGCTTTGCTCTTCCCCCTTGCGCACGTTCCAGGCGCGGAAGCGACCCATCTGATAGGGAATGGCACCGCCCCCGTGGGGGATGACGATCTTGAGCGCTGGGAAGCGATCGAAGGTATCCGAGGTGAGCAGGGAGATGACGGCGGTGCTCTCCTCGTTGATGAACTTCAGCGTATAGCTTTCGCGCGGCTGGCAGCTGCCGGCAGAGTGGATCAGCGCCGGCACATCCAGTTCGACCATCTTCTCGTAGAGGGGATGCCAGAAGGGGTCGCCGAGGCCGGGCGGTGGCAGCTCATCACCCTCGGTGGGGTCCGGGTTGATCAGACAGCCGACGAAGCCGAGCTCCTTGACGCAGCGCTCCAGTTCCGACACGACGCGTACGGAGGGGCACTCATGTCGGTGCTGGGGAAGGCCGGCGACTCCGCGGAAGCGGTCCGGGAACATCTCCACCAGGCGATAGATGACATCGTTGACGTGCCGGTTCCAGAGCTCGGAGACGATGGCCGGCTTGAGGGAGTGAAGCTGCAGATAGGGGCGCGGGGAGATCAGCTGAATATCCGTCCCCACGGAGTCCATGATCTTGAGCAGCGCCTCACCCGAGGCGCGGATCGAGGCGTCGGGAATCTTCGGGTCCCCGGAGGGGTTGCCGCGCCCACCTACCAGCTCCGTGAAATACTTGTAGCTTTCCTGTGGCATGACGATATGCGCGTGAGAGTCGATGATCATGATTGTTCTCCTTCTGGAATGATGGCGATCACTTCGATCTGCAGGTGCAGGGGCCCGGGAAGCTCGGCCAGCTGGATATGCCGTGCCGGCCGGTCCTCCGGGTCGGGAAAATGTTTCAACCAGGCATCGTTGATGAGATCGCGAACAGTGTTGTCGCGTATGGAGATCGCCATCTTGCCGATGTGCTCCAGGCTGGTGCCGGCGCTATCGACCAGGGACTGTAGATGGACGAAGACCAGCTCTACCTGGCGTGTCGCGCTGTCGGCAGGCTGGCCGGTGTCGGGTTCGATGCCCGAGATGGCGGATGAGAACAGCAGGTTGCCGACTCGGGCGGCCCCGGGGATCGGAGCGCGGTGTCCGAATCCGGGGATCGAGATGCTGCGTTTGCCGGTCATGGCGGACCCTCCTCTTGTTGTTGATGGGGGCTGGCGGTTTCTGCCGCCTGGGCTCCCGGGGAGCGGTGATGATTCATACCAAGGTCGAAACTTGCGTCCGCTGCCTGATGCCCTGTCCTGATCTCTAGATATTTATCTTTTGTTTCAATTGCTTGAGCTGGCATGGCGCGAGTTCTCTTTCATCGCTGATTCGCCTGGGAAGCGGCTTGACAAAACGTCTTCGCGGCGACACGATGTATGTAAGGTTCCCTGATAAAGAAAAGAAAAGCAACCCCCGACGTCCAGCCTCTTGTCACCGTCTCGCCACCGCCGAGCCCCGGGAGCCCGCCTCCGTGACACCAGGCCGAGGAGCCGACATAGCCAATCGGGTTGAGAAGGATACAAGGAGAATAACGATGCCTATGACACCGCAAGAAAATGATCGCCTGACTCGTGTGGAAAGTGGTGCCCCCATGGGGCAGATGCTGCGCCAGTGGCACTGGCTGCCGGCGGTCCCCTCACTGTCGCTCGAGGCCGGCGGTGCTCCCATTCGCGTGCGTCTGCTGGGCGACAACTATGTGGTCTTCCGCTCCGATGATGGTCGAGTGGCCTGCTTCGACGAGCAGTGCCCGCACCGCAAGGCCTCATTGGCGGTGGCGCGCAACGAGGATAACGCCTTGACCTGCCTGTTCCATGGCTGGAAGTTCAGCGTGACAGGAGAGATGATCGAGGCGCCCAACCATACCGGCGATCAGGTCAGCTTCTGCCAGAAGGTCAAGTTCAACAGCTACAAGGTGCGTGAAGCCGGCGGCATCGTCTGGGTATGGCTCGGGGAGGGCGAGACTCCCCCCGCCTTCCCCGAGCTGCCCTTTACCTCCCTGCCCGAGGACCAGCGGGCCGTGGCGTGCCAGGAGATCCCCACCAACTGGGTACAGGGTGTGGAGGCGTCCATGGATACCTCCCATGTGGGGGTGCTGCACTCCTCCTCCACCGAGCTGACCTCCGGCAAGTCCCAGCGCATGCACATGACCAGGGTGCGGGCGCCGCGCCTCGAGTTCGAGGAGATGATCTACGGCTTCCGCTACGCCGCCCTGCGCCCGATCGGCGAAGATGAGCAGTATGTGCGAGTCAACAACTTCGTGATGCCCTGGTACGGCATCATCTGTCCTCCCGAAGAGGGCGGGCCGGGCACCGTCTTCTTCAGCGTGCCGGTGGATGATACCCATCACCGTGCCTGGTTCGTCCACTTCAATACCACTCGCCCCCTGGGCGTGACGCCCTTCACCATCGGCTCCGACCTGATGGACTTCCCGCCGCTGCCGCCCGGCGACGAGACCAACAACTGGGGCCAGGATCGTGGTGTCATGGCGCGTGGTCACTTCACCGGTTTCCCTCAGCACTTCGGTACCGAGGACTTCGCCATCTTCCTGGGCCAGGGGCCGATCGTGGACCGGACCACCGAGCAGCTCTGCTCGGCCGATGGGGCCGTGCTGCGGGTGCGTAATCTGCTGCTGCGTGCCGCCGAGCAGCATGAAAACGGCAAGCCGGCTCCCTCTGCCGAGGAGCTGAAGTACGCCGAGATTCGCTCCGTGGGTGGCATCATCCCGGAGGAGCAGGACTGGCGTGTCCTGGTGGATGGCGAGTGACGATTCCGGATGTGATGGATGAGCGTCGGCCAACCCGCGGGGTTGGTCGGCCCAGAGGAGACAACAACACAATGCTTACCACGCCAATTCTACATGGAGAGCGGCAGCTCCATGACGTCAGTCGCCTGCTCCATCCCCGCTCCATCGCGGTGGTGGGGGTATCCGACAGCGAGCGTTCATTCGGTAACTTCGTGCTCTCCAATCTCGAGAGTTTCGACTACACCGGCCAACTCCACTTGGTCAGCCGATCCTCCGGTGAGGTGAAGGGACGTACCTGTGTCGCCTACATCGACGATTTGCCGCAAGGGGTCGATGTGGCAGTGCTGACGGTGCCGGCCTCGGCGGTCATCGAGTCGGTGCGTGCCTGCGGACGGCGTGGCATCGGGGCGGCGGTGGTGTTCGCCTCCGGGTTTTCCGAGGCCGGCGAGGAGGGCGAGCGTCAGCAGGCGGAGCTCACGCGGGTCGCCGCTGAGGGCGGTGTCATGGTGGTAGGGCCCAACTGCATGGGGCTCAGCAACCTGGTCGATGGGGTAACACTGACCTTCGAGCCGCAAATGCTGGGCCCTGACTACAGCGCCAGACTGCGCCAGGAGAGTCAGCCGGGGGTTGCGGTGGTGGCCCAGAGCGGCGCCATGTCCAACAACCTCCGTGATGCCCTGATTGCCAATGGCCTGCCAGTCATGCATGCCATCTCCACCGGCAACGAGGCGGTGCTGAGTATCGAGGATCATCTGGCTTATCTGGTCGATGAGCCGCGTGTCGGGGTCATCGCACTCTATGTGGAGCAGGTGCGCTATCCGGAACTCTTTCTGGCGCAGGTGGCCCGGGCCCGTCAGGCCGGCAAGCCTGTCGTCATGCTGATGCCCGGGCGCAGCGCTCGCGCCAGGGATGCAGTTCAGTCCCATACCGGCGCCCTGGCAGGCAACCATGCAGCGGCCTGCGTGCGGCTGCGTGCCGAAGGGGTGCTGCTGGTGGATACCCTGGATGAGCTGTTCGACGTGACCGCCATCCTGCACAGGTTTCCCGAGCCGCCGGCGGCACCGCCGGCTCTGCTGACCAACTCCGGGGCGATCAAGAACTGTGCCCTGGACCTGGGCGAGGATATCGGCCTGACTTTCCCCGCCTTTGCCGACGCCACCGTGTCGGGGCTCGAGGCCATTCTGCCCTCCTATGCCGTGGCGGAGAACCCGCTGGACTTCACCACCATCAGCGCCAGGGATCCGGAAGCCTATACCCGGCTGTGCCAGGTAGTGGTGGAGGATGCCGGCATCGGCGGCGTCATGGTTGCGATGATGGGGGGGCCCAGAGTCGGCCAGCTGGACAAGGCTCGCCATCTGGTGCCGGCCATCGCTCAGTGCAGCAAGCCCGCGGCGCTGATCATCCTCGGTGACCAGACCGAGCTGATCCCGGAGTTTCGCCAGGCCATTGAGGAAAGCGGCGTGCCCTTCTTCCGCTCCGTGGACCGGGCGGTACGCGCCTTTGCCCGGGTGGAGCTGTATGGCCGCAGCCTGCGGCGCCAGCGCGCCGAGCCGGGCGAACGCCGGCTCCCGGTGCTGCCCGGCAGCGGGCTGCATGCCGAGTATCGCTGCAAGCAGTGGCTCGCCGATATGGGGGTCGCCTTTCCCGCGGGGCGGCTGGCCACCAGCGCTGACGAGGCCGTGGCGGTCGCCGATCAGGTCGGCTATCCCGTGGTACTCAAGGCTCAGTCCGCCGACCTTCCTCACAAGTCCGATGCCGGTGGTGTGGTAGTCGGTCTGGCCGATGAGCAGGCGCTGCGTCAAGGCTGGGAGCGCCTGCAGTCGTCGGTGGCATCGGCTCGGCCCGAGCTGACCCTGGACGGGGTGCTGGTGGAGGCCATGGGGCGCAGCGGCGTCGAGCTGATCGTCGGTGCACGCCGCGACCCTCAGTGGGGGCCGGTGGTGATGGTCGGCCTGGGAGGCGTCTGGATCGAGGCGCTCAAGGATGTGCGTCTGCTGCCCGCCGATGTGCCTCAGGAAGCGATCGCGCAGGAGATCCTCGCCCTCAAGGGGGCCGCCCTGCTGACCGGTCTGCGCGGCAGCGAGCCGGTGGATATTGCTGCCATCGCCGAGGTGGTCGCCCGGGTCGGGGAGGTCATGCAGGGCTGCCCTGAGGTGGAGGAGGTCGACATCAACCCGCTGGTGGCCTATCCCGATGGCGTCGTGGCCCTGGATGCGCTGGTCGTGACCAGCCCGCAACACAACTAGGCGAGAACGAATCATGAGACTGGAATTTACACCGGAAGAAGAGGCCTTCCGCCAGGAGGTCCGAGCGTTCGTCGAGGCGGAGCTGGATCCCGCCATCAAGGCCAAGGTCGAGCGCGGCCTGCGCCTCGAGAAGGCCGACTATGTGGCCTGGTACACCAGGCTCTATGAGAAGGGCTGGATCACCCCGGGCTGGCCGGAGGAGCAGGGCGGCCCCGGCTGGACCCCGATCCAGAAGTATCTCTTTGACGAGGAGACCCTGCTGGGAGGTGCACCTCGGATCATCGCCAGCGGTATCAACATGCTGGGGCCGGTGCTGATCGCCTTCGGCACTCCCGAGCAGAAGGAGAAGTACCTGCCGGCCATCCGTCGCAGCGAGAGCTGGTGGGCCCAGGGCTTTTCCGAGCCCGGCTCCGGCTCCGATCTGGCCTCCATGCGCACCACCGCCGTGCGCGATGGGGACCACTACATCGTCAATGGCCACAAGATCTGGACCTCCTACGCTCACTTCTGCGACAAGCTGTTCTGCCTGGTCAAGACCGACAGGGAGGCCAAGCCTCAGGAGGGGATCTCCTTCCTGCTGATGGATCTGGACACTCCCGGCATCGAAGTGCGCCCGATCAAGCTCTACGAGGGGGGTAACGACCTCAACGAGGTCTTCCTGGACAACGTTCGGGTGCCGGTGGAGAACCTGATCGGCGAGGAGAACAAGGGCTGGACCTACGCCAAGTATCTGCTGGGGCACGAGCGCACCGGTATCGCCGGTATCGGGGCTTCCAAGCAGCAATTGCTGCGGGTCAAGCGGCTGCTGGCCGAGCAGGGCATGGAGGGTGAGCCTCACTTCCGGCGCCGGGTCGCCGAGCTGGAGATCGAGCTGCTGGCCCTGGAGGCCACCGGGCTGCGTATCCTCGGCGAGAATCAGATCTTCAGTGCACCGGGGGCCGAGGCCTCGATGCTCAAGGTGCGCGGTACCGAGCTGCGCCAGGAAATCTTCGAGCTGCTCTACGAAGTCGCCGGCCCGGCCGCCATTCCCTTCTCCGAGGAGGCCATGCGGCTGGAGGGCGAAGATCCGCTGATCGGCGATGATGAGCGTGCTTCGCTGGCAGCCAACTTCCTGGATTCCCGGAAGCTATCCATCTACGGCGGCACCAACGAAGTGCAGCGCAATGTCACGGCCCAGATGTTGCTGCGAGGTTAGGAGACGATCATGGATTTCTCGATTAGCGAAGAGCAGTTGCAGCTGCGGGATGCGGTCAAGCGATTCTGCGACGGTGAGTATCCCCAGGAGCGCCGAGGACAGCCGGTGAGTATCGACCGCCGGCGTGAGCGCTGGGGCATGATGGCCGAGCTGGGCCTGACCGGGCTGACCCTCAGCGAGGCCTGTGGCGGTAGTGATCTGGGCATGGTGGAGCAGATGGGGGTTCTCGAGGAGCTGGGGCGCTGTTTGAGCCCCGAGCCCTATCTCTCCACGGCCGTTATATCAGCAAGCCTTATACAGTCGCTGGGAAATGCCGAGCAGCGGGAGCGGTGGCTGGCGCCAATCGCCGCCGGCGAGCTGCGCATGGCCCTGGCCCTGGATGAGCCCCGGGGGCGCTATGCCTACGCGACGATGGCATGTCGGCTGACCCCTGAGGGGGATGGCTATCGCCTGGATGGGGAGAAGTGTCTGGTACTGGATGGACCCGATGCCGATGCCTATGTGGTGGCGGCCCGGCATGAGGGAAGCCTGCAGCTGCTGGTGGTGCCGGCGGATGCCGCGGGGTTGAACCGGACCGTCGGCACCACCCTGGATGCTCGCGAAATCGCCACGCTCGGCTTCGCCGGGGTGCCGGTCTCCCGGGCCCAGCATCTGGCCGAGGGCGAGGAGGCCGAGAAGGCCCTCCAGGCGGCGTTGAACCGCGCCTCGGCGGCGCTGTGCGCCGAGTCGGTGGGTGCCATGGTGGAACTGGTGGAGCAGACCCGCGAGTTTCTCAAGGTGCGCCAGCAGTTCGGCGCCCCGCTGGGCAAGTTTCAGGCGCTGCAGCATCGGCTCGTCGATATGGTGATCGCCCTGGAGCAGTCTCGCTCCATGGCCTCATTGGCCGCCATGGCGGTGGATGAAGCGGATGAGCGGAAGTGCCGCAAGCTGGTCTCCGCCGCCCGAGTCAGCGTGGCCCGAGCCGCCCGGCTGATCGCCAAGGAGGCGGTGCAGCTGCACGGTGCCATGGGCATGACCGACGAGTGTCAGGTCGGGCACTACGTCAAGCGCTTGATGGTGGCCGAGCGTCTGTTCGGCGACGTCTCCTATCACCTGGAAAGTTTCGAGAACAGTGCCGCGACGGCGGTGTAAGTCTCAGGACACCTCTCAACAACAAGCAAGGAGTCAGCATATGAGTAACCTCAATACCGAGACCCTCGACGGCAATCTCAAGAACATCCTTCAGGACAAGGTGATCCTGGTCACCGGTGCCGGCAACGGCATCGGACGCGCCATTGCCCACTACTGTGCCGCCCAGGGCGCCAGAGTGGTGGTCAACGACTTCGGTACCAGCCTGACCGGCGACAAGGAGGAGACCAGCCCCGCCGAGAAGGTGGTCAACGAGATCAAGGAGGCCGGTGGTCAGGCCGTGGCCAACCAGGATAGCGTCTCGGACCCTGAAGGCGCCCAGCGCATGGTGGATCTTGGCGTAGAGACCTGGGGGCGTATCGACGGGGTGGTCAACAACGCCGGCGTGCTGCGCGACAAGATCTTCCACAAGATGTCCCTGGGTGACTGGAAGCTGGTCATCGATACCCATCTCAATGGCTCCTTCTACACCTCCATCGCCGCGGCGCAGCACTTCAAGGCCCAGGGTTCCGGTGCCTTCGTGCACATGACCTCGCCGACCGGTGTGGTGGGCATGCTGGGGCAGGCCAACTACGGGGCCGCTAAGTCCGGGATCATCGGGCTCTCCAAGGCCATCGCCCTGGACATGAAGCGCGCCGGGGTACGCTCCAACACCGTCTCTCCCTCCGCCTTTACCCGCATGCTCGACAATATCGTGGCCGAGACCCCGGAGCAGAAAGCCCGACTCGCCAAGGCCAAGCTCAATACCCCCGAGAAGGTGGCGCCGCTGATCGCCTACCTGCTCTCCGACCTGGCCGAGGGCATTACCGGGCAGATCTTCGGTGTGCGCCGTAACGAGCTGATGCTGTTCAACCAGATTCGTCCGATTCGCTCCGTGTCCTACCGGGACGGCTGGACCCAGGAGGCGATCCACGACAGCGCCATGCCCTCCATGAAGCGATTCTTCACGCCTCTGGACGGCGGCGAATACTTCGCCTGGGACTCCATGTAACAGATGCCGGGGGCGAGGCGATGCGCCTGGCCCCGCCACGATACGACAAGGACAATGCCATGCCGATCAATCGAGAATTCCTGATCAATTGGGAGATGGAGCCGGTAGTTCAGCGCTACACGGACAAGGACACCATGCTGTTCGCCCTGAGCCTGGGTCTGGGCATGGATCCCGAGGATCCCAGGCAGCTGCAGTATGTCTATGAAGAGGGGCTCCAGGCGTTTCCCACCATGCCGTTGGTGCTCTGCTCCCCGCAGGGCTGGGCGGTTCACCCCGAGGCGGGAATCAACTACCGCATGATGGTACACAGCGAGCAGCGCCTGAAGATCCATAAGCCGCTCCCCCCGGCGGGCACCCTGCGCGCGGTGACTCGGGTCGATGATGTCATCGACAAGGGAGAGGGGCGCGGCGCCATCCTCTATCTCAGCCGTGACATCCACGACGACGAGAGCGGTGAGTTGCTGGCCACGGTGAGCGGTACCGCCTTCGCCCGTGCAGATGGTGGTTTCGGGGGGCCGAGCGGACCCATGGTCGAGCCCCACCGGCTGCCGGAAGGAGAAGCAGAGTATCGCCTCGAGGCCACCACTTCCCCCCAGATGGCGCTGCTGTACCGCCTCAACGGGGATCGCAACCCCATCCATGCCTCCCCGGAAATCGCCCGCAGTGCCAGGTTTCCACGCCCGATCCTGCACGGCCTGGCCACCTACGGGGTCGCCGCCAATCTGCTGATCAACGAGTTCGCGGGCGGTGATCCAACCCGACTCCAGGAGTACAACGCGCGCTTCTCGGCGCCCTTCTTCCCCGGTGAAACCCTCACCGTGGAAGCCTGGAAGAAGGGCAACGAGATCTCCTTCCGTGCCTTCGTCGCCGAGCGCGACGCGGTGGTTCTCAACAACGGCTATGCGGTGCTGACATCATGAGTCTCAATGGCAAGGCATACATCGTAGGAGCCTATGAGCACCCCACCCGCCGGGCTGACGATATCTCGGTGGCGCGACTTCATGCGGAAGTGGCCAAGGGTGCCCTGGAGGATGCGGGGCTGAGCAAGTCGGATATCGACGGCTATTTCTGTGCCGGCGATGCGCCGGGGCTGGGTGCCACCAGCATGGTGGAGTACCTGGGGCTCAAGGTGCGTCACGTGGATACCACCGAGTGTGGTGGGTCGGCCCCCATCCTGCACGTGGCCCACGCCGCCGAAGCCATCGCCGCCGGGCGCTGCAATATCGCCCTGGTGACCCTGGCTGGTCGCCCGCGGGCCGCCGGTGCCTCCCTGGCGCTCAAGACGCCCGATCCGGATGCCCCGGACCTGCCCTTCGAGCTGCCCTTCGGGCCGGCGACCCAGAACCTCTACGCCATGGTGGCGCGCCGCCATATGCATGAGTTCGGTACAACGAGCGAACAGCTGGCATGGATCAAGGTGGCGGCCTCGCAGCATGCACAGCACAACCCCAACGCCATGCTGCGCAAGCCGGTGACCGTGGAAGAGGTGGTCAATTCGCCGATGATCTCCGACCCGCTGCATCGCCTGGATTGCTGCGTCATGAGTGACGGGGGCGGTGCCGTGATCGTGGCCCGTCCCGAGATCGCCGCTCAGCTGGGACGCCCTGGGGTCAAGGTGCTGGGGGCCGGCGAGGCCCAGAAGGATGGCCAGGCAGGACAGATCGATCTGACCTATTCGGCAGCGGCATGGTCCGGTCCGGCGGCCTTCGAGATGGCCGGCGTCACCCCCGGTGACATCAAGTACGCCTCTCTCTATGACAGCTTCACCATCACCGTGCTGATGCAGCTTGAGGATTTGGGCTTCTGCCGGAAGGGCGAGGGTGGTCGTTTCGTGGCTGACGGTAACCTGATCTCCGGCCAGGGCAAGCTCCCCTTCAATACCGATGGTGGTGGCCTGTGCAACAACCACCCCGCCAATCGTGGCGGCATGACCAAGATCATCGAGGCAGTGCGCCAGCTGCGCGGTGAGGCAGCGCCGGCCGTACAGGTACCCAATTGTGACCTGGCCATCGCGAGCGGCATCGGCGGGGCACTCGCCTCACGCCATACCGCAGGCACCATCATTCTGGGGAGGGAGTGAAATGGCTGACGTAAAGCAAGCAAGGCCCGAGCCTAAGTCACCACAGATGGATGTGGAGGCCTTCTGGGCCGCTGCCGAGCGGGAAGAACTGATGATCAAGGAGTGTCAGGCCTGTGGGGAGCCCCACTTCTATCCGCGCATGGTCTGTCCTCACTGCCTCAGCGACCGCGTCGAATGGAAGGCGGTCAGTGGCAGGGGAGAGATCTATTCCTACAGCACCCTGATGCGCAAGGGGCTGCCCGGCCACACCATTGCCTTCGTTCGGTTGGATGAGGGGGTGACTCTGATGACCAACATCATTGATGCCGATCCGCAGCATCTGTCTATCGGGCAGCCGGTGCGCGCTGTCTTTCGCCAGCTCAAGGAAGACGGTCCCACTCTGCCGCTGTTCGTCCCGGCATGACGGCATCGACTTTGTGACCCAACGTGGAGCCTGACATGCTGAACACCAACAATCATAACGGCCCCCTCTCGCGCTTAACCGTGATCGACGCCAGCCGTGTACGCGCGGGCCCCACCGCCATTCGGCTCTTTGCCGATATGGGGGCGCGAGTGATCAAGCTCGAGATTCCCGATGGTGCCCCGGGAGGTGATGACATGATCGGTGCCCGGGATCATGACCGGGCCGACTTCGAGAACCTGCATCGCAACAAGGAAAGCCTGACTCTCAACCTCAAGGCCGAGGAGGGAAAGGCGATCTTCCGAGACCTGATCCGCGATGCCGATATCTTCATTGAGAACTACCGTCCCGACGTCAAGTACAAGCTGGGTATCGACTATGAATCGCTGCGCGTGCTCAACCCTCGTTTGGTTTACGCGAGCATTTCCGGTTTCGGTCAAGATGGCCCTTATAGCAAGCGCCCGGGGTTCGACTCCATTGCCCAGGGCATGGGAGGGCTTATGTCCATCACCGGTGAGCCGGGGCGAGGTCCGGCTCGCGTTGGTATCCCCCTGGCGGATCTATGTGCCGGCCACTTCTGTGCCCAGGGCATCCTGGTGGCGCTGCTCGAGCGAGAGGCGTCCGGCGAAGGGCAGTGGGTGCAGACCAACCTGCTGGAGTCCCAGATCGCCATGCTCGATTTCCAGGCGGCCAAGTGGCTGATCGATGGGCAGGTGTCGGGGCAGAATGGCAACGAGCACCCCCTTACCGTGCCGACCGGCGTCTATGCCACCCGCGATGGTTATCTGAATCTCGCCGCCATTGGCCAGACCATGTGGGTGCGCCTGTGTCAGGTGCTCGAGGTTCCCGAACTGGTCGAGGAACCGGGCTTCGAGTCGGATGCCATGCGTGTCAAGAACCGCGATCGGGTCAATGCGGCCATCGAAGGGCTCTTCCGGGAGCGCACCACGGCGGAGTGGATCGATGCACTTAACGAAGCAGGCGTGCCCTGTGGTCCCATCTATGGTATCGACAGGATGTTCGAGGATGAACAGGTCCAGCATCTGGATGTGACCTGGGATATCGATCATCCGGTACGCGGCTCTCTGGAGGTGGTCAACACGCCGATTCGACTGTCCCGTTTTCCACGTCCCGAGAAGGCCAGACCGGCTCCCGAGAAGGGGGAGCATACCGACCGCATCCTGACGGAACTGGGACTCTCTCCCGCACGGATCGACGAGCTGAAGAAGCGACACGTCGTTTAGGCGGCGGGGTGTCAATAATCAACAACAGACAGGAGCTTTGCCCATGGCTAGATTAACGGCCGCATTCGGCACCTCGCACAGCATCATGCTGACCTCCCGCAAGGAGGATTGGCAGTACGGGTTCAAGGAGGTCGACCCTCTTAATCCGCACTACTTCGACCGTGAAGGCAACCATCGCACCTATGAAGAGCTGCTCGCCGTCGCTCCGGCCGACTCCGAATCGATGGTGACTCCCGAGTTGATGGCCGAGCGCTTCGATGCTGCCGACGCGGCGATGAACCAGCTTCGGGATCGAATCGCTGAGGCTGAACTGGATGTCCTGCTGGTGGCCGGTGATGATCAGACGGAGCTGTTCCGGCTCACCAACATGCCGGCCATCGCCATCTACTATGGCGAGACCATTCGCAACGCCAGGCGTGAAGAGCTTGGCGAGGATGACAGCTGGTATCGTTATGCCCGGGCGCAGCGTCAGGAGCCGGACGGTGACGTGCATTACCCGGTGGATAGCGAGCTTGCCGAGTGGCTGATTCGTCGTCTCTCCGACAAGGAGTTCGACATCACGGCCCTGGCCGGCCTCGAGGGCGAGCAGTTCGAGGGGCATGCCTTCTCTTTCCCTCACCGTCGCTACCTCTCGCATGCTCGGCTTCCCGTGGTGCCGATCATGGTCAATACCTTCGACCCCCCCAATCAGCCTACGGCCAAGCGTTGCGTGGCCCTGGGGCGTGCACTGCGCGAGCTGATTGCCGAGTATCCGAAGGACCTGAAGATAGGGATCATGGCTTCGGGGGGGCTGTCCCACTTCGTGGTCGATGAAGAGTTCGATCAGCAGCTGATCGAGGCTTTCCGCAACGGGGATCTGGAGTATCTGGCCGCGATCGATCCTCGTCGCCTCAAGGCCGGGAGCTCGGAAATCCGCAACTGGATTGTGGTGGCGGCAGCGGCAACCGACCTTGAGCTGGACTGGGCCGAGTATGTGCCCGGCTATCGCACCCCGGCGCTGACGGGGACGGGGCTGTGCTTCGCCAGTTGGAAACCTGTGAGCCAAATATAAGGGTGACTGATATGCCGGATGATTTCCTGACCCGTCTGCGCCGCCTGGATTGCTGTGCGCTCTCCGATGCACTGGACAAGCTGGGACTGCCCGGTGCGGTGACGGACCTGTCGCAGTTCGCCGGTACCCGGCGAATCTCGGGGCGTGTCATCACCGTCAAGCTGGAAGCGGTGGAGGCATTGTCTTTCAGGGCCCCCGAGGGGCCGCCGCGCCATCTCTGTTGCCGTGCCATCGAGAAAGGGGGGGCGGACAACGTGATCGTCGTCGAGCAGCGTACCGGTCTCGATGCGGGCAGCTGGGGAGGATTGCTGTCGCTGGGCGCCAAGATGCGCGGTATTGCGGGGGTCGTCGCCGAGGGGCCTGTGCGGGATATCGACGAGGCCCGGGAGATGGGGTTCCCCGTCTTTGCCCGCACCCTGACCTCCCGGACGGCTCGGGGCCGGGTCGCCGAGGTGGGCACCGATGTGCCTGTTCGAGTCGGCGAGGTCCATGTCGAGGCGGGCGATTATGTGGCCGCCGACAACAGCGCCGTGGTCCTGATTCCGGCCAGCCGTATCGAGGAGGTCATCGAGACCGCCGAGATGATTGTGCGCAAGGAAGCTGTCATGGCCAAGGCGATACTCACAGGCCAGCCCATCGGCGATGTGATGGGCGGCAGCTACGAACATATGCTGGAGAACGGATGATGAGCAACGACAACAACGTGGCCCGCGCGGCGAAGCTGGACACCGCTACCCTGAGTGACGCTCTGGACAAGCACGGCATCGACGGGCAGTGCTATCGCATTGCTCCCCGCGATGGTGATTTTCGGATGACGGGGCGCGCCTACACCCTCAAGTACGGGCCGGCCAGCAACCCGCCCGGCACCGTGGGTGACTATATCGACGATGTTCCGCCCGGCAGTGTACTGGTGCTGGATAACCAGGGGCGCGATGACGCCACCGTCTGGGGCGATATCCTGACCGAGATCGCCCATCGCCGCGGCATCGCCGGTACGGTGATCGACGGTATCTGCCGGGATGTGGCGCTGTGTCGCGAGCTGGGCTACCCGGTCTACTCCCGTGGCCACTGGATGCGCACCGGCAAGGATCGGGTGCAGGTCGAGGCCACCAATGTGCCGGTCAATATCGGTCACGCCAGGGTGGCTCCGGGTGATCTGCTGCGTGGCGATGCCGATGGTGTGGTAGTTATCCCCAGTGAGCACGAGGAGGCGGTGCTGAAGACCGCCGAGGCCATCGAGGCGGCCGAGAACGGCATTCGCGAAGCGGCGCGCAGAGGCATGCGCTTGGACGAGGCCCGGTCTCAGTTTCGCTATCACCAGCTGCAGACTGCCGAACAGTGAGGAGGAACAGTCATGACCATCAGTGACGACCTGCTGCGGCGTGCCGCCGAGCTACCTACGGCAACCCTGCACGAGGCCTATGGCAAGCACGGTAACCTGCCGTCTGCCATCAAGCCGGTATCACCGGGCTTCCGGGTCTGCGGCCGGGCGGTAACGGTGCATGGCCCGGGAGGTGATAACGTGTGGATCCACCGTGCCATCTACGAGGCCCAGCCGGGCGATGTACTGGTGGTGTGCACCAACAGTACCTACGAGCATGGCTACTGGGGAGAGATCATGTCCACGGCGGCCCTGGAGCGCGGACTCGCCGGCGTGGTAATCGACGGTGGGGCTCGCGATGGCGGTCTGCTGGCCGAGTTCGGGTTTCCCGTCTTCTCTCGGGGGCTCTGTATCAAGGGAACGGGCAAGGACCTGAATGCCGTCGCCTGGATCAACAAGCCGGTGATGATCGGAGATGTCGTGGTAACCTCTGGCGACCTGATCGTGGGGGATCAGGATGGGGTCGTGGCCATTCCCCGGGCCGTGGTGCCTACCGTTGTCGAGGCGGCCGAGCGGCGCGAGGCCGAAGAGGGGCAGATCCTCGAACGTCTCAGGGCCGGAGAAACCACACTCGCCATCTATGGTTGGCGTTGAGCCAGGGAGATGCAGCATGACGGCAAGCGCACCGCTCCTGGAAATGGATGGACACCTGGCTACGCTGACACTCAATCGCCCAGAGCAGGGCAATCGCCTGAGCGATGATGATCTCGATGCGCTGATCAGTCACTGTGCGACGCTGGACGACTCGGCGGCACGAGTGGTGCATATTCGAGCGCTGGGACGTCACTTCTGTGCCGGTTATGACTTCGCCGATCTCGCCTCAGGAGGGAGAGGAGAGCGATTCGAGGCCGCTATGGAGGCGCTGGCGCGGCTCCGCCCTATCACCCTTGCCGAGGTGCAGGGCGGTGTCTTCGGCGGAGCCAGTGATCTGCTTCTGGCCTGTGATTTCAGGGTTGGCAGTCAGGCGGCTCGTGTCAGCATGCCGGCGGCACGGATTGGCCTGCATCTCTATGGTGGTATCCTGCGTCGCTATGTGACTCGGCTGGGGCTGAATGCAGCCAAGCGAATGATACTAAATGCTGAACCGCTTGATGCCGAGCAGATGTTTCAGGTTGGTCTACTGACCCATGCGCCCTGTGCAGAGGCCGAGCTGGAAGCCAGAAGCAGGGCTATCATCGACAACCTCCTGACGCTCGCGCCTCTGGCTCTGGAAGGCATGAAACGCCACCTGAATAGCATCGCGGAGGGTGGCCTGGATCGGGCACTGCTGCAGCGGGACATCGATGGTTGTGTAGTATCCCGTGACTTTCAGGAAGGCCTGCATGCAATCAACGAAAAGCGCCAGGCGGTATTCGAGGGCTGTTAACCTATTTCACTAACATCTTGTGTAGACCAACGTCTATGTCTTGGGCATGGACTTATCGGCGAGAATAATGCAGTCTCGAGATAAGCAGGCCTTATATAAGGCTGGCTTATCTTTTCCGGAAGTCCTGAACAATAAAGATAAGAGGAGCACGACACATGAAGACCCCTTCGACCATCAAGACCCTAGCCCTGGCCATCGGTCTGGGCCTCCCGCTAACCGCTCTCGCAGAGCCCACCTTCCCGCGGGTATCTGTCTGGACCGCTTATGATACCGGTTCGACCTACTACATCCAGGCATCGGCCCTGGGTGGTCTGCTGCGGGAACACCAGAACAGCAATATCCGCATCATTCCTGGCCGCAACGACGTGGCGCGCATGACACCGCTGAAAAGTGGCCAAGCAAGCTACACCATCAGTGGTATTGCTACCTATTTTGCCCAGGAGGGGGTGATGCTCTTCAACTCCGACGAGTGGGGGCCGCAGCCTCTGCGGGTGGTATCGGCCAACTTTGGTGGGCAAGCCATCGGCCTGGCGGCATCCGGCGCTTCCGGCATCGAGACGCCGGCTGACCTGGAAGGAAAACGCGTCGCCTATGTGTTAGGCGGTGATGCCATGAATATGACCACAGCCGCGGTGCTCTCCTATGCGGGCCTCACCTGGGATGATGTGCGGAAGGTGGAAATCGGAAGCCCTCTGGAGGCGATCGACTCTGTGCTCAATGGCGTCGCCGATGCTATGCCGGGCTCAACGGGAAACCCCCTGATTGAGCGCTTGAGCGGTAGCCCCGGTGGCCTTTCCTGGGTACAGCTTCCGTCGGATACACCCGAAGGGGAAGCCGCCTGGCAGCGCATCGCCGAGACAGTGCCCTACTATCAGCCGATTACCGCCACAGAGGGCGTGAATATCAGCGAAGAGGAGCCCTGGTACAGCGGTGGTTATGCGTTGCCTATCCTGGCAACCATGGACGAGCAGGATGAGGACGAAGTCTACGCACTGGTCAAGTTCATGGATGAACACTTTGAGACTTTCAACCGTCAGGCTCCCGCGGCATCGGGGTGGTCGATGGAGCGACAGAATTTCGAGTGGATCATGCCCTATCACGATGGAGCCATTCGCTACTTCAAGGAGAAGGGTGCCTGGAGCGATGATCACCAGGCGCACAATGATGACTTGGTGCGACGCCAGGAGGTTCTGGCCAACGCCTGGGGCACCTATATGCAAAATGGAGGTGGGGTGAACTTTAGTTCAGAGGAGTGGAGTGATTTTCGGGCTGAAGCGCTAGAGAGTGCCGGTTTCATTCCGGGCCTGCTGTAAGCCCTGATGTATCCGTTGAGCAGATCCATTACGGTGGGTCTGCTCGCCCCCCTGCTCCTCATATGACCGAGTGCAAGAAATGTCCGAAACCATACCTCATCGTCCAATTATTCTGAGATACATGCTGATAGCGGTGGCGGTACTGTCCACGTTGACTGCTATCTATCAGATATTCAATATTGGTTTCTATACTGGATACTCCATGTTTGATGTTCAGTACATTTATGTGCTGATGTCCATGCTGCTGCCTGTGGTTTTTCTGGCTATTCCTGCGAGTGCCGGTACGCGAGTCGGGGTGGTTCCATGGTATGACTGGATATTGGCAACTACTTCTTTGGCATGCTGTGGGTTCTTTGCTGCCAATGCAGTCAATGCAATCCATCGTGGGTGGGAGTTCGCTGCACCTGAGCACGTTATCTACATGAGCTATCTGATATGGGTCTTGGTGCTGGAGGCGGTACGCCGCTGCGGTGGCTGGGCAATTTTCACCGTTGTACTTCTGATGTCATGCTTTCCGCTCTTTGCAGATTGGTTGCCTGATAGCTTGGCAGGCATGTCGACACCAATCGAGCAGGTTGCAATCTATCATGCATTAAGTGCAGAGAGTATTCTTGGAATTCCTGTGCAAGCCTACGGCAAGCTGGTGATAGGTTATTTGCTCTTTGGTACTGCACTTCAGTTCACCGGTGGAGGAAAGTTCTTTCTTGATCTTGCATTTGCACTGTTGGGCAGGGTGCGGGGTGGGCCCGCCAAAGTATCTATCTTTTCCAGTGGCCTCATGGGCTCAATGTCCGGTAGTGTTATCACCAATGTGCTGACGACAGGTCCTCTGTCTATTCCCGCCATGCGCCGCGTTGGGTTTTCCAAAACCTACGCGGCAGGTGTTGAGACCTGTGCCTCAACCGGGGGGGTTCTCATGCCACCTGTCATGGGGGCCGCTGCATTTATCATGGCAGTATTTCTTGATGTTCCCTATGGACAGATAGCCCTGGCTGCAGCCATTCCCTCGGCACTCTATTTCTATGGTCTTTTCATCCAGATTGACTTCTTTGCTGCGCGCAAGGGGCTCAAGGGTATGGAAGAGAGGGAGCTGCCCAAGCTGGGAGAAACCTTCAAGGCTGGATGGCACTACCTGTTTGTTTTTGCTCTTCTTATATGGATGCTGTTGGTTATGAACCGTGAGGCGGTCGCTCCCTTTTATGCAACGGCTCTTTTGATAGTCATCAATCAGGTGCGTAAAACAACCCGCTGGAATCTCAAGGATCTCTTGGGCTTTATTGAAATAAGTGGGCTCAGGCTGGTGGAGTTGCTAGGGTTGATGGCAGGTATAGGTATGATCATGGGTGGCCTGGCAGTGACGGGGATGTCTGGTACCATCGCGACTGACCTCCTCTTCATCGCAGGTGGCAACCCGATGGTGCTCTTGCTGATGGGGGCCCTGACAAGCTTTATCCTGGGAATCGGCATGCCGATCACAGCCGCCTACATTTTCCTGGCGATTGCATTGGCTCCAGCGCTCGTGGATGCGGGTCTTAATCCGGTTGCTGTGCATATGTTTATTCTCTACTGGGGGATGCTGAGCTTTATTACTCCTCCTGTCGCAACTGGCGCCTTTACTGCCGCCAAGGTTGCAGGCAGCCACCCCATGAAGACCGGCTTCATGTCCATGCAGCTGGGTAGCATCATCTACTTCATCCCCTTTTTCTTCGTGATGGAGCCTGCTCTCCTGCTGCAGGGAACTCTCGGCGAAATCATCAAGGCGGTCATCTCTGCGCTGATCGGAATCGCACTGGTGGCGGGTGGGCTGCAGGGGTATCTGCCGAAGCTTGGATCTCTGGCGAAGGCAGGCTTCTTGCAATGGCCAGTCAGAGGCCTGTTTATTGTGGGTGGCCTGCTTGTGGCTATGCCACATAATCCGCTCATCAATGTTCCGGAGGCCGGCATGCTCGCATTGGCTATTGGCTGCCTGACGTTGGCAACGCTGCTCAGCTTCCTGCTGCGAAGAAAGTGTCTGGTTGCCGGTTAGGTAATGGAAAATCTGTGAGGAGTAGAGATGATGCACGCAGGAAGGTTGGCATTGTTGGTGGCTGCAAATACGGCGCTGGCGCCTCTCGCCATCGATGCCTACCTTCCTGCCTTGCCGCAGATCGCCAATGAGCTTGGGACCAGCATTCATCGTGCCGAGATCTCCATCAGTATCTTCCTAGCAGGTTTTGCCGTGGGGCAGCTGATATGTGGGCCATTATCCGATCGTCTAGGGCGTAAGCCAGTGCTCCTGACAGGGTTACTGGTATTCGTGACTGCCAGTGTCATGCTTGCCTTTGCATCATCGCTGAGTGAATTTTTTGTATGGCGCTTTATTCAAGCGCTTGGGGGGGGAGCCAGCGTGGTCAACTCTTCCGCCATTGTGCGCGACTGCTTCAAGGGAAGAGAGGCGGCAACGGTGATGTCCACCATGGCAATGATCATGATGGTAGCGCCACTGGCGGCGCCGGCAGTCGGTAGCCTTCTTCTGCTCACTTCCGGATGGCAGGCAATCTTTATCTTCCTGGCTGTATATGCTGGTGTTGTAATGGTGGTCGTGGCAAAAAGGCTCCCGGAAACCTCAAGGGGTGTATGCAGGGAGATCACACCTGCCGGTGTAATCAGAAACTATTTGTCGATTATTGTGCATAAGGAGTCGTTGGGATATATCTGCGCTGTTTCCATGTCGTTTTCTGGCCTCCTGGCCTTTGTGACGGCTTCTCCCTTTGTTTATATGGAGCTGCTGGGGATTTCACCTTCGGCTTACCCCTTTGTTTTTGGGGCGAATGTGCTTTTTTTGGCAAGCTGCAGCAGGGGCAATGTGCGCTTGCTGGGACATCGCACTCCAAGGCAGAATCTGCTGTTGGGTATCGGTATTCAGTTGGCCTCTGCTGTGGGGCTTGTCATGGTCTCTCTCTCTGGAGTAGTGACAATCTACAGTGTGGTGCCTCTGGTTATGATCTTCGTAGGCGCCATAGGCCTGGTGACGCCCAATGCTATCGCCTCGGTGCTTGAGAACTTTCCTCATATCAGCGCGACTGCTGCAGCGCTGATGGGAGGGGTCAAGTTTATCTGTGCAGGGTTGGTCGGATTTCTGGTGGCTTTCTTTGAAGTGGACAGCATATGGCCCATGGTGCTGATGATGTTGCTTGTCTCCATCATTGCAAATCTTGGGCTGCGGTGGCTGACATCACCGCAAGGAAAAAAATAAATAATGGAGAGTTAGTCTATGTTGTCTAAAGAAATGAATGAATGTTTGACACGAGTGGGCCCTGATACCCCTATGGGGAATATGCTGCGGCGCTACTGGCACCCTGTTGCCGGTATCGATGAGCTGGAGAGCTCGGCGACCAAGCCCATCAGGCTGCTAGGTGAAGACCTGGTGCTCTATAAGGATAAGAGTGGTGATTATGGTCTGTTGGATCGCCACTGCGCCCATCGGCGGGCTGATCTGAGCCATGGGATCGTTGAGCAGCACGGAATTCGCTGCTTCTATCATGGCTGGCAGTATGATGCCACCGGGCAGTGCATTCATCAGCCTTTCGAGGAGCAGGTAGATCCGGCGGGTTCCCTTTGCGCTCGAACTCGCCTCAAGGCGTACTCTGTCACGTCAGCCGCTGGCATGCTCTGGGCCTATCTGGGGCCCTCCCCGGAACCTGAGCTGCCGGACTGGGAGGCGTTTCACTGGCCCAATGGCTTTGTTCAGGTTGTCTTCTCTGAGGTTCCCTGCAACTGGCTCCAGGCCCAGGAGAACTCCATCGACCCAGTCCACTTCGAGTGGACACATGCCAACTGGAGCCGGCGGCAGCGTGATGCAGATGCTGACTATGCACCTACGCATACTAAGCTAGGCTTCGAGGAGTTCGAACACGGCTTTTTCTACAAGCGTGTCTGTGAAGACACATCCGAAGAGGATCCGCTGTGGACCATCGGCCGAGTCTGCCTGTGGCCGAATGGCTTCTTCCTTGGCGATCACTTCGAATGGCGGGTGCCCATAGATGACGAAAATATGCTGAGCGTCACCTGGTCTTTCATTCGTGTTCCGAGGGAGAGAGAGCCATATGAGCAGCAGTCCATTCCCAGCTGGTACTCCCCGATTCAGGATGGTCAGGGGCGTTGGATCACCAGCCATGTGATCAATCAGGATATTGTGGCCTGGGTCGGTCAGGGGCGCATCACCGATAGAACCCAGGAGACTCTGGGGGCGAGTGATCGTGGCATTGCGCTCCTTAGGCGGCGGTTGCTCGATGATATTGAAGCAGTAGAAAACGGTAGGGATCCGAAGGGCGTGCTGAGAGAGCCATCCCCATCCGGAGGAATTTATCTTCCCAGCGATCATCGTGAATTCTTTCTCGACGGGCTGCCTCGGCAAGCGTATCTCCACCATCCCAAGTGGGCTCGTCTGCTTCTTCAGTTCATCTTTCACGCCGGGCAGCCTGAAGCTGTCAAGGTTGCCTGCGAGGCAGCTACCGGGGTGCCAATGAAGCGCGATGGCCTCATTGATCTGTAGCCCCCCATCCATCCCAGTGAGGTATTCCCCATGAATCAGGTAGAAGAAATCCTCCAGGTCAGAGTCAAGTCGATCACCTTCGAAGCGGAAGGAGTTCTCAGCTTTGAGCTAAGACCCGTGGCACCTCGCCGCGAGCTGCCCGGATTCACGCCAGGCGCCCATATCGACCTGCATTTGAGTAATGGCTTGATTCGAAGCTATTCGCTCTTCAATTCTCAGGAGCAGAGCGACTGCTATCGAGTTGCGGTCAATCTCGATGCCAGCAGTCGTGGTGGATCACGCTTCATGCACAGCAGTGTCAGTGCGGGTGACATTCTCACCATTGGCGTGCCCCGGAACAACTTCACACTCTATGAACAGGCCGATCATACTGTCCTGGTGGCCGGCGGCATCGGTATTACACCGCTCTTCGCCATGCTGCAGCGTCTGGAGGCGCTAGGCAGGAAGTGGACGCTCTACTACTCTACACGATCGCGCAAGAATACTGCCTTTATCAACGAGCTTGAGGCAATCAACTCAGACAGCCGTCACGGCAGGGTGGTGTTCCATTTCGATCAGGAAAGTGCCGGAGGCTTCCTCAATATCTCCGATATCGTGGCCTCCGAGCCGGCCGCGACTCACTTCTACTGCTGTGGTCCCCTGCCCATGCTGGAGGCCTTCGAGGCGGCAACTGCCGGGCTTCCCGATGACTATGTGCATGTCGAGTACTTTGCTGCCAAGGAAAAGGCCGATACCTCGGGGGGGTTCACGGTGGAGCTGGCCAGATCCGGGACGAGCTTCTATGTGCCGGCCGGGAAGACCATCCTAGATGTTCTGATCGAGGCTGGGCAGCAGCCGCTCTACTCCTGCCAGGAGGGAATCTGTGGCACCTGCGAGGTGGCGGTGCTGGAGGGGGAGCCGGATCATCGTGATCTCGTGCTCTCTGCCAAGCAGCAGCGGGAGGGGCGCAGCATGATGATCTGCTGCTCCGGCTGCAGAGGGGAGCGCCTGGTGCTTGACCTCTGACTTTTTTTTCTGGTAGAAAGTAAGTAAGCCTTATATAAGGCTGGCAGATAAATTACAAGACAAACAATCAAGGAAACTTTGATGGCTAACTATAACAATGTGGTTCGGCGTGGCGCGCTCTTTTCGCTCTCTACTCTGGCATTGGCGACGTCGCTTTCGGTCCAGGCCTATGAGTTCGAGGTGGGGGATACAACCGCCAGCATCTATGGCTATGCGAAGCTTGACCTGATTTACGATGTCGACAACGACTTGGGGGTGTTTGGGGCCAACCCCAACGTCGCCCTGGATGGTGAGCAAGTCTCGACCGGTCATACTCGCATGCATGCGAACCAGAGCCGTATTGCCTTTGAGACTTCAACACCAACGGATCAAGGTGCCCTGCGTACCGTCATCGAAGGTGATTTCTATGGCGGTGGTGGAGGCCAGTTCCGCCTGCGCCACGCCTATGGTGAATGGAATGGCATTCGGGCTGGCCAGTCAGAAACCAATTTTGGCACCATTCTCGGCATGACTCGTATCATCGACTTCAAGCCACAGCCTGGGCTGGCTAATGGGGCACGTCAGGGGCAGCTTCGCTACACTACCGGAGGGTTCTCTGTTGCTCTGGAAGAGCCCGGTGCTCTGGGTGGGGGAGTGGCTTCAGGCTTTAGTGCTGTTAATGGTCGCCCTGCCGTTCATGCCAACAGCAAGAATAGCGTTCCAGATGTCACCATGCGCTACAGCGGCCAAGTAGGAGATTTTCGTTATGGTAGTTCTGCCTTGCTTCGTCGCCTGGGTGTAGACGACGGGGCCGAGAAGGATAGCGCCACAGCGTGGGCGTTGAACCTTGAGGGCGAGTACCGTGTCTCACCTGCCGTTACTCTGCGTGGTTCCGTCACCCATGGTGATGGCGTCGGTGGCTATATTGAAGAGGCTGCTGGGGCATCTGCTTACGTTGATCCCGTGTCTGGTAATGTCAACACGATCCGAGCTACCGGTGCAACGGCTAGCATTCAACTCGCGGCTGGTCCAGGCCATATCAACTTGGGGTACGGATATACGACTGCTGAACTTGATGGCGCAGTTCAAGCTGGGGTGGCAAACGCCGAATTTGCAAATGAGACCATGACTGATACTCACCTGAACTATATCTGGTCGCCTATTAGAAATGTAAGCTATGGTGTCGAGGTAAGTCGCCACACTCGTAAAATTGCCAACGGGGATGATGGTGACGCTATCCGCCTTCAGGGTATGGTCATGTACCGTTTCTGATGTAGAGGTTTGCTGTTCCTGATTATGTTGCTGTTCCGATCTGCTTGCCCCGGGGTATCCCGGGGCTTTTTCGTATATAGGGTTACATATTCGGGTAGTTGGGCCCGCCGCCGCCTTCCGGCGCCACCCAGGTGATGTTCTGGGCCGGGTCCTTGATGTCGCAGGTCTTGCAGTGCACGCAGTTCTGGAAGTTGATCTGGAACCGCGGCTTGCCGTCGTCGTCCTCCACGACCTCGTAGACCCCAGCCGGGCAGTAGCGGCTTGCCGGCTCGGCGTAGGTCGGCAGGTTGGCGCGGATCGGCAGCGCCGGGTCGGCGAGCCTCAGGTGGCAGGGCTGATCCTCCTCGTGGTTGGTGTTCGACAGGAACACCGAAGAGAGCTTGTCGAAGGAGAGCTTGCCGTCGGGCTTGGGGTAGTCGATCTTCTCGAATTCGGCGGCCGGCTTGAGCGCCGCATGGTCCGGCGTGGTGTCGTGGACGTTGGGCAGCTTGCCGCCGAGCAGCTGGTTGACGAAGTTGTAGGCGCCGCCGCCCAGGGTGCCGTACTTGTGGATCGCCGGGCCGAAGCTTGCGCTCTCCTTGAGCTCGGCGTAGGCCCAGCTCGCCTCCCACTTCTCGGTAAAGGCGGTGAGCTCCTGGCCCCCTTCGTCACCGCCGGCGATCGCCTCGAAGACCGCCTCGGCGGCCACCAGGCCCGACTTCATGGCGGTGTGCAGGCCCTTGATCTTGGCAAAGTTCAGGGTGCCAGCGTCGCAGTCGATCAGCAGGCCGCCGGGAAAGGTCATCTTCGGCAGGCAGTTGAGGCCGCCCTTGACGATGGCCCGGGCGCCGTAGGCGACGCGCTTGCCGCCCGTGAGGTGCTTCGCCAGCACCGGGTGGTGCTTCATGCGCTGGAACTCGTCGAAGGGGGAGAGCCAGGGGTTCTGGTAGGAGAGGTCCATGATCAGACCGACCACCACCTGCTGGTTGTCGGCGTGGTAGAGGAACCAGCCGCCGTGGGTGTTCTTGTCCAGCGGCCAGCCGGAGCCGTGCAGCACCAGGCCGGGCTCATGCTGCTCGGCGGGGATGTCCCACAGCTCCTTCAAGCCGATGCCGTAGTGCTGGGGGTCCTTGCCGGCCGCCAGGTCATACTCCTGGATCAGGCGCTTGCCGATATGGCCCCGGGCTCCCTCGGCGAAGAGGGTGTACCTGGCGCGCAGCTCCATGCCCGGCATGTAGCTGTCCTTGGGCTCGCCGTCGGCGCCCACGCCCATGTCGCCGATCAGGATGCCCTTGACCACGCCCTCCTCGACGATCGCCTCCTGGGCGGCGAAGCCGGGGAAGATCTCCACCCCGAGCCCCTCGGCCTGCTCGGCCAGCCAGCGGCAGAGGTTGCCGGCGCTGATCACGTAGCGGGGCATGTCGCCACCGGTGTTATGCATGCTCTTCGGCACCAGGGCGTTGGGCAGCTTCTGAGCCTTCTCGGCGTCCTTGAGCAGGTAGACCTCGTCGCGGGTCGCCGGGGTGGTCAGGGGCGCGCCGCGCTCCTCCCAGTCGGGGAAGAGCTCGGCCAGGGCGCGGGGCTCGAAGACGGCGCCGGAGAGGATATGGGCGCCCACCTCGGAGCCCTTCTCCACCACGCACACGGTCAGCTCCTGTTCGGCGGCATTGGCCTGCTGCATCAGTCGGCACGCGGCGGCCAGGCCCGAGGGGCCGGCGCCGACGATCACCACATCGAATTCCATCGAATCGCGTTCTACTTGTTCTGTCACGTTTTACCTCAAGTAAATAAAAAGGGCGGTCAGGAAGTGTCCTGGACCGCCAACGTTCACAAACTGGCTTGGTTCCTTAAAGCATGGAAAAAGCGCCAACAACTTTCTAGCCTACTTCTTTTTCCAGCTCCGGCAGCGCCTCGAAGAGATCCGCCACTAACCCATAGTCCGCGACCTGGAAGATCGGCGCCTCCTCGTCCTTGTTGATGGCGACGATCACCTTGGAGTCCTTCATGCCGGCCAGGTGCTGGATGGCCCCCGAAATGCCCACGGCGATGTAGAGCTCCGGCGCGACGATCTTGCCGGTCTGGCCCACCTGCATGTCGTTGGGCACGAAGCCGGCGTCCACCGCGGCGCGCGAGGCACCGATGGCCGCGCCCAGCTTGTCGGCGATGCCGTCGAGCAGCTTGAAGTTCTCGCCGTTGCCCATGCCGCGGCCGCCGGAGATCACCACCTTGGCGGCACCCAGCTCGGGGCGGTCGGACTGGGCCAGCTCCTCCTTGACGAAGGTGGACTGGGCGTTGTCAGCGACGAAGTCTACCGCCTCGATGCCGGCGCTCCCCCCCTCGGCTACGGCATCGAAGCCGGTCGCCCGCACGGTGATCACCTTGAGGGCGTCCTCGCTCTGCACCGTGGCGATGGCGTTGCCGGCGTAGATCGGGCGCTTGAAGGTATCCGGAGACTCCACCGCGATGATCTCGGAGATCTGCGCCACGTCCTTGAGGGCGGCCACCCGGGGCAGCACGTTCTTGCCGGTGGTGGAGGCCGCGGCCAGCACGTGGCTATAGTCGCCGGCAAGCTCCGCCACCAGCGCCGCGGTGGGCTCGGCCAGCAGGTGGGCGTAGGCGGCGCTGTCGGCCACGCGAACGCGGGAGACGCCGTCGAGCTTGGCCGCGGCCTCGGCAACGGCACCCACGCCTTCACCGGCCACCAGCACGTCGATATCGCCGCCGATGGCCTGGGCGGCAGCAACCACATGGGCAGTAGCGCCGGCCAGGGCGCCGTCATGATGTTCAGCGAGTACCAGAATGCTCATGAGATCAGCTCCTATCAAAGGACTTTGGCTTCGTTCTTCAGTTTGTCGACCAGCTCGTCCACGGAGCCCACCTTGATGCCGCCCTGGCGCTCGGCCGGCGGCTCGACCTTGAGCAGCTTCACGCGGCTGGCGTCCGAGATGCCCAGCTCCGCCGGGGTGGTGACGGAAAGCGGCTTCTTCTTGGCCTTCATGATGTCCGGCAGCTTGGCGTAGCGCGGCTCGTTGAGGCGCAGGTCGGTGGTGACGATGGCAGGCAGGGTCAGCTCGACGGTCTGCAGGCCGCCGTCGACCTCGCGGGTCACCTGCACCTTGTCTCCCTCGACGTTGACCGCCGAGGCGAAGGTGCCCTGGGGCAGGCCGGTCAGGGCGGCGAGCATCTGGCCGGTCTGGTTGTTGTCGCTGTCGATGGCCTGCTTGCCGAGGATCACCAGGCCCGGCTGCTCCTGCTCGACTAGCTTGGCCAGCGCCTTGGCGGCGCCCAGGGACTCGACGCGCTCGTCGGTCTCGACGTGGATGGCGCGATCGGCACCCAGCGCCAGGGCGGTACGCAGCTGCTCCTGGGCGGCCTTGGGGCCGATGGTGACGGCGACGATCTCGGTGGCCACGCCCTTCTCCTTCAGGCGCACCGCCTCTTCCACGGCGATCTCGCAGAAGGGGTTCATGGCCATCTTGACGTTGGTGAGATCGACGTCGGAGTGATCCGGCTTGACCCGGATCTTGACGTTGTAGTCGATGACGCGTTTGACCGCGACGAGGGCTTTCATGATCTATCTCCTGTAAAAAAAGACGCGCAGGCGAGCGGCGGCTGCTTGCCGGCAGACGTGATTAGAGCGAGCGATCGCTGATCCGAGTCAGCACCGGTCCGGCATGCCGAAGCGTATGCCCATGTGCCATGGCCTGAGGGGCCTGGGTAGCCATATAGAAGCGGGCCAGCTCGATCAGGCCCTCCAGGTAGCTCGGATCACTGTCATCGGCAGCAAGTCGCGCATCTGCCGCCAGGGCCATGCGCGCCATCTGCCAGGCACCACAGGCGATGCCCATCAGATGCAGCAGAGGAACGGCGCCGGCGAAGAGGTTGGCGGTGTCGGCCTTGTGGGCCAGCAGCCAATCGGCAGTCTCCTCGAGCAGGGTCGCTTGGTCGTTGAGGGGCTTGGACAGGTCGCCCAGCCGCTGATGGCCTTCGAGCTCTGCGGCGGTCTTGCGAAAATCGGCGATCAGCTCGCGCAGGGTGGCGCCTTCTTCGCGGAGGATCTTGCGGCCCAGCAGGTCGTTGGCCTGGATGCCGGTAGTACCTTCATAGATGGTGATGATGCGGGCGTCGCGGAACAGTTGGGCGACGCCAGTCTCCTCGACGAAGCCCATGCCGCCGAACACCTGGATCGCCTCGTCGCAGAGGTCATTACCCACCTCGGTGCACCATCCCTTGGCGACGGGCATCAGCAGGTCGACATAGCGGCGGTACTTGTCGGCGACCTCGGCCTTCGGGTGGAGCCGAGCGATATCGAACCAGCCGGCGGCGGTGTAGAGCAGGCCGCGCATGGCCATCAGCCGAGCGCGCATGGACACCAGCATGCGCTTCACGTCCGGGTGAATGAGAATCGGCTTGCCGGCCACGCCGGTGACGATATCGCGCCCCTGAACGCGCTCACGGGCATAGTCCAGAGCCGCCTGATAGGCGCGCTCGCCAAGCGCCACGCCCTGTACGCCCACGTTGAAGCGCGCGTCGTTCATCATGACGAACATGGTGGCCAACCCTTGGTGCGGTTCACCGACCAGGTAGCCCAGGGCGCCATCGCTGTCGCCATAGCTCAGGGTGCAGGTGGGGCTTCCGTGGATTCCCATCTTGTGCTCGATGGAGATGCAGCGGATATCGTTCTTCTCCCCCGGTTCGCCACGTTCGTCGAGCAGGTACTTGGGGACCAGGAAAAGCGACAGTCCCTTGACCCCGGGTGGGGCATCGGGAAGGCGCGCCAGTACCAGGTGCACGATATTGGGCGTGAGCTCATGTTCGCCGTAAGAGATGTAGATCTTCTGCCCGAACAGGCGATAGGCTCCATCTGCGGCCGGCTCGGCTCGCATGCGCGTGGCAGCCAGGTCCGAGCCTGCCTGCGGCTCGGTGAGGTTCATGGTGGCGGCCCATTCGCCGCTTACGATCTTCTCCAGCCAGGTTCCCTTCTGCTCCTCGCTGGCGGCAATCATCAAGGCTTCGGCCTGGCCGACATTCAGCTGGGGAAGCATGGCGAAGGCCATGTTAGTGGAGAACCACATCTCCCACACCGGGGTGGAGACCAGCTTGGGCAGCCCCTGGCCGCCGTGCTCCGGAGGGAGGGAGAGACCGATCCAGCCGGCATCGCGAAACTGATCGTAGGCTTCCGGCCAGCCATCGGGGGTAAGGACACGTTCTTTCTCCAGGCGGCAGCCTTGCTGGTCACCGACCTGATTGATGGGGGCGAGCACGCCTGAGGCGAACTTGCCGGCCTCTTCCAGGACGGCGCTCACCAGGTCGTACGAGGCGTCCTCGCAGCCGGGCAGCCCGGCGATGCCTTCGAGGTCGGCGAGCTCATCGAGAATGAACTGCATATCGCGCAGCGGTGCCGAGTAGTCGATCATGCTAAGGCCCTTCGAGTCGTTTACCTGTAGTCCCTGCCCTTGAACATGGGGGAGGGAACATTACTTGGCCGCCATCCGCAGCGAGCCATCGAGGCGGATGGTCTCGCCGTTGAGCATGGGGTTGTCGACGATATGGCAGGCCAGGCGTGCGAACTCGACGGGCTCACCCAGCCGCTTCGGGAAGGGAATGGAGGCCGCAAGGCCCTGCTGGACCTCTTCGGGAAGGGTTTTCATCAGCGGAGTCATGAAGAGCCCCGGGGCAATGGTCATCACACGGATGCCGTGACGTGCCAGCTCTCGGGCCATGGGCAGCGTCATGGCGACGATGCCGCCCTTGGAAGCCGCATAGCCGGCCTGGCCAATCTGGCCGTCGAAGGCCGCCACCGAGGCGGTATTGATGATCACGCCGCGTTCGCCGTCTTCCTGAGACTCGCCTCTGGTCATGGCGGCGGCGGCCACGCGTGCCATGTTGAAGCTGCCGTTGAGATTGATGTTGACGATGCGCGAGAAGGTGTCGAGCGGCTGCGGGTTGCCGTCGCGGTCGAGGACCTTGGCTGGATTGCCGATGCCGGCACAGTTGATCAGCCCATGGAGGCCACCGAAAGTGTCCACGGCGAGGTTAACCGCCGTCTGGGCCTCCTGTTCGTCGGTGACGTTAGTGCGCTGGAAGCAAGCGCGCTCACCGAGCCCCTGAGCCAGGCTGTGCCCTCGCTCGTCGTTGAGGTCGGCAATCACGACGTTGGCGCCCGCGGCGTGGAGGGTTCGCACGGTCGCCTCGCCTAGCCCCGAGGCGCCGCCGGTGACGATAAAGGTATTGTTCTGAAGCTTCATGGGATTCTCCTTGTTTTCCGGCGGCTCAGGCGCGGGGGCCCTGGCCCTTGCGCTGCAGGAACTCTCCGATGCGTGCGGCCACCTCGGGGCTTGTCTGAGTCAGCGCGGCGGTCAGAGACTCGACGAAGAGGCCGTCTTCGCTGGACATGTTGTCGATGCGCGAGATGGCCGACACCATGGCCCAGTTGGCCATGGGGGCATTCTCGGCGATGCGCTCGGCCAGCTGGCGTGCCTTGGCCAGACTCTCGCCCTCGCCGACGACATAGTGTGAGAGCCCCAGGCGCTGGCCTTCCTCCGCCTCGACAATGCGGCCGGTCAACATCATCTCGCACATACGGCCAGGGCCCATGATGTTGGCAACGCGCACCGAGGCGCCGCCGCCGACGAAGATGCCGTGGCGTCCTTCCGGCAGTTGGTAGATGGTGTCGGCTTCGGCAACTCTGACGTGAGTGGCGGTAGCCAGCTCCAGGCCGCCGCCGATCACCGCGCCCTGCATGGCGACGACCACTGGGATGCCCCCGTTATGCAGGCGGTCAAAGATGCGGTGCCAGCTGCGGGAGTGCTGCATGACGCCGAAGGGTTCGCGATGCTGATGTTCGGAAAGGTCGAGACCGGCACAGAAGTGCTTGCCTTCGGCGGCGAGAATGATGACGCGCGCTCCTTCCGGCGTCGCGATCAGGGCCTGTTCCAGCGCTTCCAGCAGGCGGTCGCTGACCGCATTGCGCTTTTCAGGGCGCGCCAGGGTGATGGTGTAAATGGTGTCGTCCAGTGATGTCTTGACGAGGGGCTCGGTCATGTTGGGCCTCGGCGAAAAGGAATTCATGGTTTACAGGGTGATGACGCGGCCGTCGGGCCGTTCGGCATACAGCGCCTCCACGAGCTCGGCGCGACGCGTCAGGACCTGGCGCTGGTTGATATAGGCCTTGTCGGTAATCTCGCCGGCCTCCAGGGAGGGTGGCTCCTCGAGCAGCATGGCGCGGGCTGGGTAGGTCGAGCTGCCGCCTTTGGCTTTAAGCGTTTGCATGGCCTTGCGAACGTGATCGACGAGGATGGGGTGAGCGATGAGTTCGGCGACCGACGCATCGTCGGGAAGGTCGGGGCACAGGCGGCGGCACTCACCAATATTGGGAAAAATCAGAAAGCCGATCGCGTCACGGTCATGACCGGTTACCACAATATCGAGACCCACGGGGTTTAGAGCTTCGAGCCCCGTCATGCGCAGCGAGCCCACATGTACCCAAGTGCCGGTCAGGAGCTTGAAGTCTTCCCCGACTCGTCCGTCGAAGAGTAGCCCCATCTCGGGGTGCTCGGGGTCCACGAACTCTACTGCGTCACCGATCATGTAGAAGCCTTCGTCATCGAAGGCCTGCTCCGTCAGCTCCGGTTGCTTCCAGTAGCCCTGGAAGACATTGGGACCCTTGACGCGTACCTCCAGTTTGTCGGCACAAGGCACCAGCTTGAGGGTGGTGCCCGGAATTGGTAAGCCTATGACGCCTGAGCGTACCGCCGGGAAGTGGCAATCCGTGCAGATCGGAGCCGTTTCCGTTGAGCCCCAGGAGGAGGTAATCATGATGTCCTGGCCCGAGGTCTCCCGAGCCATCTCTTCCAGTGCCTGCCAGAGGTGATTGGGCAGGGCCGCGGCGGCATAGAAGATGACCTTTAGCTGGGCGAAGAAGGCCTTGCGAAGCGCCTCGTCCTTGCGCAGCAGCGGAACCAGCATGTCGTAGGCACGTGGCACGCTGAAGTAGACCGTGGGTGAGACCTCCTTGAGGTTGCGCGCGGTCTTTTCGATCAAGGCGGGGGTCGGCTTGCCATCATCCAGGTAGAGGGTTCCGCCCCAGCGCAGGATGATGTTGAAGTTATGGTTGCCGCCGAAGGTGTGACTCCAGGGTAGCCAGTCCAGCATGATGGGAGGCTCCTTGGTGAGGAGCGGCCACACCAGTTCCTTGGCCTTCTGGTTGGAGCACAGCATGCGCTGGGTGTTGGGTACCGCCTTGGGAGTATTCACAGATCCCGAGGTGAATAGAAACTTGGCAATGGTCTCGGGTGTGATGGCGGAGAAGGCGGCCATCACCGCTGACTCATCACTATGTTTCTCCAGCTCGGCGAAGGGGGTGGCACCCTCCGTCTCGTTGCTGCGGCTCCCGGCCACGATGATGGCGTCGTGGCTGTCTGCGATATTGTTCAGAGCAGGACGATAGGCCTCGACGGGGTCGGCATAGATGACGCCGGGCTCCAGCAGCTGGATCTGGCTCTTGAGCTTGACATGATCCTTGGACATCAGCGAGCTGCCGGGAGAGATCGAGCAGGGCGGCACGCCAATATGCATGGCGGCCGTCATGAGCAGGGCATGCTCGATGCTGTTCTCCGAGAGAATCACCAGCGGGCGCTCGGGGGAGAGGTCCTGATGTAGTAGCCAGGTGGCGATGGCAATCACCCGGCAGCGTGCCTCTCCATAGGTGAGTCTTTGCCAGTTGCCCTGACCATCGCGTTCCGCCAGCCAGGCTCTATCCGGTGCCTCTCGAGCCCAGTGCTCCAGCCACTCGCCGCTGCAGCGGTCATAGGTACCGAGGTGAACCTCGGAGTTCATCAGCTGGCTGCCGTCATCCCGGTGCTCCAGACGAATCTGCGGATCCATGAAGTCGGGCACGTGTTCTGGGTGGCGCTGGGAGGCTGTCATTATTGGCTCCTTGCTGTTTGCCGGCTGGGGGGCGGGCATTATGTTGCTAAAAAATACTGTTGTATTTATAAACAATGAAGAGACTACAACAGCTTCCTGGCCGGGTCATGTCTCTGGTGCTACGTCTTTGGTCTAGTGCCGGGGCTCTGCGGGGCGGGGAGCTATCGAGCGGTGATGAGGCACGGGTGCTGGCGTCCCTAGAGGCAGTTCATCAAGGTGGTACCAGTCGGTTAACGATTGGCACAGGCCGAACCGACAAGGCCCCGGGAGCGCTGCTCTCGGGGCCTTGTCGGTTGGGGGGCGGTGGAGGGGTCAGCCCGCCTGGCGCACCGGCACTCGGCTCAGGTGGTTGTTCTCGTAGGCCAGGGTCTGCAGCAGCCGGCACAGGGTTTCGCGCTCATCCGCCTCCAGAGGGGCAAGGATCTCTTCCTGCACCTCGGCGACGGAGGGTTCGGCGGCGTGGCGCAGGCGCTCCCCTTCCCTGGTCAGGGTCACCAGCATGGCGCGGCGATCCTCGGGGTTACGCTGGCGAGTCACCAGGCCACGCTCCTCCAGCTTGCGGACCACCACGGCCACGGTGTTGCGGTCCAGGGCCGTATGGCCGCCCAGGGTGATCTGGTCGATGGAGCCATGCTCCTCCAGCGCACAGAGGATGATGTACTGCAGCTGAGTCAGCTGATGGATCTCGCACTTGCGCAGGAAGATCGCCACGCTGATCTGATGGCAGCGCCGGAGCAGGTTGCCGGGAAACTGGCTGGCTTCCGAGAAGGGGGCTGCGGTCATGGTCAGGTTCTACTCGAGGGTGGACTGGGCGCTAACTTAGCAGAGTCAGGGAGTTCGGGCACCCGCCGGGCCAGGCCGGCGGGTGGCATCAGCGGAAGACGCTGACCAGCCAGGGGTTGAAGATGGTCACCAGGATCACCAGGCAGGCCGCCAGCACGAAGGGCATGATCCATCTGGTGATGCGCGGCAGACTGACATCGCTGATCGCCGAGGCGACGTAGAGGCCGGCGCCCACCGGCGGCGTCAGCAGCCCCAGGCTCAGGGTCATGCAGGTGACGATGCCGAAGTGGATGGGGTCGATGCCGTAGCTCTGCTGGGCCACCGGCAGCAGGATCGGTACCAGGATGATCAGGGCGGCGATGCCGTCGAGCACCATGCCCACCACGATCAGCATCACGAAGACCAGCAGCATGAAGACCAGCGGGCTCTCGGTGGCACCCTGCATCAGCCCCGCCACCTGCTGGGGAATCTGGTTGTAGACCAGCACCCAGCCGAAGGCCTTGGCCGCGGCGATCAGGAACAGCACGATGGCGGTGTTGCGCGCCGTCCGCTGGAGCACCCCGGGGAGCTGCCCCCACTTCAGCTCGCGGAACACCAGGCCGCCGATGATCAGCGCCATCAGGGTCGCCGCCGCCGCCGACTCGGTGGGAGTGACGACGCCGAAGGCGATGCCGCCGACGATGACCACGGGGATGGCCAGGGTCAGCAGGGCGCCCCGGGTGGCACCCCACAGCGGGATCCGCTGCTTGTTGCCGGTGTCCCGCCTCTTCGCCCGCCCGGCCATCAGCGCGATCAGGCCGCTGATCAGCAGGAAGAGCACCAGGCCGGGAAGGATACCGCCCAGGAACATTGCCCCGATCGAGACCTGGGCGATCACGCCGTAGATGATGAAGACCATGGAGGGCGGGATGATCGGTCCCAGCAGGCCGCTGCCTGCGGTGAGGGCGGCGGCGAAGCCCTTGTCGTAGCCATCGCGCTCCATCTCCGGGGTCATGACCCGGCTCATGATGGCGATCTGCGCCGTGGCCGAGCCCATGATGGAGGCCAGCATCAGGTTCGAGGTGAGGGAGACATAGGCGATGCTGTGGGGGATCCAGGCGAACCAGGCGCGGGCCGCGAGGATGATCCGGCGGGTGATGCCCCCCTCGTTCATGATCTCCCCCAGCAGGATGAAGAGCGGGATCGCCAGCAGGTCGAACACCTCCAGGGAGCCGAAGATCACCTGGGGCAGGTTGTCGAGCAGGCGGTAATTGCCGGAGGTGAAGATGAAGGTGAAGGTCGAGGCCAGCAGTACGAAGGCGATGGGCATGCCGAGCAGCATGAAGAGCAGGAAGGCGGCCAGGGTCATGTGGTCACTCCTCGTCGCTGGCCAGGGTGAAGACCGTGCGTGAGCGGTCCGGCAGCCTGGCGATGAGGTGGAAGAGGGAGGTGGCACAGAAGATCGGCACGATCAGGTAGAAGTGCCACTTGGGCCAGTCGAGGGTGATGGCGATATCGAAGGCGACCGAGGGTGAGCGCAGCCAGCCGATGGAGTACCAGAGCATCACCGCCAGGATCGCCAGGCAGACCAGCTCGGTCAGCCAGTAGCAGAGCCGCTGGGCCGGTGCGGGCAGCAGGCCCACCAGCATGGTCAGGCGCACGTGCTGGTCGTGGTGGATCGCGATGGAGATGGCCAGGAAGGCCATCCAGATCAGGATGTAGACCGCCAGCTCGTTGGCGAAGTAGAGCGGGCTGCTGAGCACGTAGCGGGCGAAGACATTGACGATCAGCAGCACGCCGAAGGCAGCGATCAGCAGGCTGCAGAGAAACTGCTCGACCCGGGCCAGCCCACGGCTGGCCCGGCTCAGCCAGGTGTCGTGTCGAGTGTTCATGGGGGGCTCTCTTCCGGTACGGGGCGCCTGGGCGCCCCGGCAGGCCTTATTCGGCGTCTAGCAGTTCGGCGGACTGCTGCTGGAAGGCCTGGATCAGCGGCTGGTCGCCAAAGCGATCCGCGAAGGCCTGGTTGGCCGTGGCGAAGACGCTTTCGGCATCCTCGAGGATGAAGACATCGATGGCTTCCTGGAGGGTGGCGAGGTTGCGCTGCTCGGCCTCGATCTGGGCCTCGATGCCCCAGGCCAGGGCCTCTGCCATGGCCTCGTCGATGATCTGGCGCTGCTCGTCGGAGAGCGAGGCGCGGGTGGCCTGGCTCATCACCGAGACGGCGGGGAAGGCCATGTGGCTGGTGAGGGTCAGGTGCTCGGCGACCTCGTAGAAGCCGGAGCCCACCAGGGCGTCCAGATCGATATCCACGCCGTCGAGCATGCGGTTCTGCAGCGCCTGGTAGACGTCCGGCAGGCTGATGGGGGTGGGGCGAGCATCCATGGCGCGCCACCAGGTGTTCATCGCGGCGAAGGGGATGATGCGCATGTTCTTGCGGGCGACATCGTCTACGCCTTCGACGCGGGTGTCGCGCATCAATATGTGGCGCATGCCGGCGAAGGTGTAGCCGAAGGCGTGCAGCCCCTTGCTCTCCAGGTTGGCCAGCATCTGCCGGGCGGCCTCGGTCTCGGTGGCCTTGGCCGCCTCTTCCACGCTGCTGAACAGGAAGGGGGTGAACCAGCCGACCATGGAGGGCTCGCGCTGGCTGGTCAGGGCCGCGGTCATGATGCCCATGTCGAGCAGGCCGGTCTCCATCTGGGAGAACATGGCGGACTCGTCACCCAGCTGGCCGGCGGGGAAGAGGGCGATGGTCAGCTCGCCATCGCTGCGTTCCGCCACGGCCTCGGCAAACTGCTCGGCGCTCTGGCTCCAGATGTGCTGGGGCGGGGTGATCATCCCCAGGCGCAGCTCCTTGGCCAGCGCCGGCGCGCTGGCGGCCAGCAGGGAGGCCGCGAGCAGCGTCAGGGCCAGGGGGCGACGAACGGTTTGGCGTGCGGTGGTTGTCATTGTCGGCTCGCTTGTCGGTGGTCAGGGATCGAAGGCCAGGGGAGCGGTCGATTTTTGATCTAGGTCAGTATTGTGATCATCATAAATGTGAGCAATTAGCCAAAAGTCGGGTTGCTCGCTGCGATATTGTTCACAATGCTGACTATTATGGCGTGGCAGCTTGTCGCGGCAGGTACTCCTTCTACCCCTGATTGACCACCAACAACGACGACCCGTAGCAAGCGGGATGGAGCGAAACGATGCAGTACTTCCTCGACGGTTACCGCAGCGGCGACCCGCGAATTCAACCCCTGGCCGAAGGGCGCAGCGAGGAGCAGGGTCCGCTGCCGGAAGAGGTGGATGTGCTCATCGTCGGCACCGGCCCTGCCGGGCTGCTGCTGGCCGCCCAGCTCTCGACCTTTCCGGGGATCGTCACCCGCGTCGTGGAGAAGGCCGATGGGCCCCTCGAGGTGGGGCGTGCCGACGGCATCGCCTGCCGCACGGTGGAAATGTTCGAGGCCTTCGGCCTGGCCGAGCGGATGACCACCGAGGCCTACTGGATCAACGAGACCCACTTCTGGGGCCCGGCGCCCGGTGACAAGTCCCGCATCACCCGGCTGGGTCGCGTGCAGGACGTGCGCGACGGCCTCTCCGAGTTCCCCCATGTGATCGTCAACCAGGCCCGCCTGCTCGACTTCCTGCTCGAGTACATGCGCGACTCCCCCAGCCGTCTGCGGGTCGACTACGGCCACGAGACGCTCAAGGTGGAGGTGCCTGAGAACCCCGCCGAGCGCGTCACGGTGAGGCTCAAGACACCGGAGGGCGAAAAGGTCGTCCGCGCTCGTTATGTAGTCGGCTGCGATGGTGCCCACAGCGTCGTGCGCGACTCGATCGGTCGCGTGCCCCAGGGCCACGGCGAAGACAAGGCGTGGGGCGTGATGGACGTACTGGCGGTGACCGACTTCCCGGATATCCGCTTCAAGTGCACCATCCAGTCCGCCGAGGCGGGTAACATCCTGCTGATCCCTCGCGAGGGCGGCTACATGGTGCGGCTCTACGTCGACATGGGCAACATCGCGCCGGACGTCTGGCTGACCCAGGAGGAGGTGCTGGCCAAGGCACAGGCGGTGCTGGCGCCCTACACCTTCGAGGTGAAGGAGACCGCCTGGTTCTCCGTCTACCGCGTCGGCCACCGGGTCACCGACAAGTTCGACGACGTCGACGACGACCAGATGGAGAGCCGCACGCCGCGGGTCTTCATCGCCGGCGATGCCTGCCACACCCACACCGCCAAGGCCGGCCAGGGCATGAACGTGTCGATGCAGGACACCTTCAACCTGGGCTGGAAGCTGATTTCCGTGCTCGAGGGCCGCAGCCCGGCCAGCCTGCTGCATACCTACAATGATGAGCGCCACGTCATCGCGGAAAACCTGATCGAGATGGATACCCGCTGGTCCCGGGCGATCGGTGCCGCTCAGGACTCCGACGACCCGGAAGCCGCCATGAAGGGTCTGGCCGAGGTGCAGCGCCAGTTCGTCACCAACAGCGAGTTCACCGCGGGGTTCGCCACCCACTACACGCCGGCCCTGCTCACCGGTGACGACAGGCACCTGGGGCTGGCCACCGGCTTTCCGCCCGGGCGCCGCTTCCACTCGGCCGAGGTCATCCGGCTCGGCGATGCCAAGCAGATCCACCTGGGGCACGTCCATCGTGCCGACGGCCGCTGGCGGCTCTACGCCTTCGCCGACATGGTCGACCCGCGCAGCCCCGGGTCGCGGTTCAACCAGCTGCTGGACTTCCTGGCAAGCGACGCCTCGCCGATCCGCCGCTTCACCCCGAAGGGAGCCGACCCCGATGCCATCTTCGACGTCCACGGCATCATCCAGCAGTCCCACCTCGAGGTGGACTGGGCCGACATGCACGAGCTGCTCAAGCCCCACAAGGGCCCCCTCGGGCTCCAGGACTACCAGAAGGTCCACGCGCCGGTGCTGGGCACCGACCGGGACATCTTCGACCTGCGCGGCATTGACCGCGGGGCCGGCGCCCTGGTGGTGGTGCGGCCCGACCAGTACGTCTCCCTGGTGCTGCCGCTGGATGGCTTCGACGAGCTCGACACCTTCTTCTCCCGCTTCATGGTAGAGACCGGCTGATCACGAGGGCGGCCTCGCCCTCCATGCGTTTCCCCCTCTCGGCCCGGAGCACGCCAGCGTGCCCGGGCTTTCTTTGGCGTGCCGTCAGAAAAGTTGTGGATAGTCCAATTTTTCGGCTGCTTTGTCC
>Ga0209075_1000296_pt1 | contig 47498 bp, 34 predicted proteins | sample Stecom2011_FD_187523 | JGI IMG/M metagenome (GOLD analysis project Ga0209075, IMG submission 187523) | Agricultural soil microbial communities from Utah to study Nitrogen management - Steer compost 2011 (SPAdes) (version 2) | ecosystem: Environmental > Terrestrial > Soil > Agricultural land...
TGACCTTAATTGTATCTTATTAATTCAAATATGAGTTGAATTAAAAGTAAAAGTTATGATATAACTTACATAATCATGTAAATTAAACATCTTATAGTATTAAAATGTTCTTAAAAACGGTTTAAATATTACAATATGAAATTACGGACGTTTTGTTATAGAAAAATAACATTTATGATCATATTGATGTTACCACTGTGGCATTATTACTACTCTTGCAATGGTTTTGTCACATCAAATTAAAGGAAAAAGATAAATAATATTCTCTTTTATCTAATCTCTTTTTATTGGCTCACAACCTTTACAACCACTGCAAAAAGATGAATCTCGTTTAGTAAAAAAGAAATTATAGATACTTCGTAGTAAAATTATACTTACTACTATCCCAATAATGACTACTATAATTAGTTGTATGTTCATAATTTTTAAATAAATAGACTGCCTATTTGATACGCTATTAGCGCTATCAACCAAGCGAGTCCTGTAGAGTAAAACATGCTAAATAGTGCCCATTTCCATGAGTGGGCTTCTTCTTTTATTGCAACAACTGTTGCTATACATGGAAAATATATTAGCACAAATAGAAGTAGAGATATTACCACTAGAGGCGTGAATACATATGAGCCATCGGAGTATCTTTCTGAAACAAGTCGGTTTTGAAGAGATTGCTGATCTTCTCCATTACCAGTATAAAGTACTCCCATAGTGCTTATAACAATTTCCTTAGCTGCCATACCCGAGAGTAGACTAACCGAAGTTTTCCAATCAAATCCCAAAGGACGCATAACAGGCTCCATAAGTTTACCGATTCTTCCTATATATGAGTTCTCCTGATGTTCTGTATTTCTGATATGCTCAATCTCAGAAAGAATACTCTGATACTGAACGAAATCTATTTCGTTGTTCTGAAGCTGCATCTCCACTTGATATGCTTGCTTGTTTATATCATCAGACCAACTTATTTCTCGTGGAAAATATCCAAGAAACCATATCACAATTGATGCAATTAATATTGGACCACCCATTTTTTTTAGATACTGACTAGATCGGTCCCACATATGTGTGACAATCGATTTTACAGTCGGTCTGCGATAAGGTGGAAGCTCCATAACAAAAGGTGTATCTTCCTCTTTAAAAAGTGTTTTACGAAATAGTATAGCTGTAAGAGAGGCTATTAATATTCCAAAAACATATAATCCCAAGAGAGCTATACTTGCATGATTTGGAAAAAAAGCTCCAGCTAGTAAGATATATACTGGCAGTCGTGCGCTACATGACATAAATGGTACAATGAGCATTGTAATCATGCGGCTGCTACGGCTTTCAATGGTTCGGGTAGCCATAATTGCAGGCACATTACATCCAAAACCCATAATTAACGGAATAAATGATTTGCCATGAAGACCAATCTTATGCATCAACTTATCCATTATAAAAGCAGCTCTCGCCATATAACCAGAGTCTTCCATAAAAGATATAAAGAGGTAAAGAATCACAATATTTGGTAAGAATACAATCACACCTCCTACACCACCAATAATTCCATCAACTATAAGGTCTTTTAGTGGTCCTTCTGCCATGTTGCTCCTTATAGAATTACCTATCAAAGCAACAATCCACTCAATCCACTCCATTGGATAGTTGCCAAGTCTGAATGTTGCTTCAAACATAACCCACATGAAAATGAAAAAAATTGGGAATCCAATATACTTGTTTGTGACAATTGTATCTATTAGTTTGGTTTTCTCGGCAAAGTGAGTTTTTTCAGTTAGAGTCTCTTGAAGTCCTCCTGCTATAAAACCATATCTTGCACTGGTGAAAGCTGATTCAGGATCTTCTCTAAGTAGTTTTTCAATATAGTTTTGCTCTTTTTCATTTCGTGCAAGAATAAGCTCGTTCTGCGGTAGGCGTTTTATCTGGTTTATAATATCTTTATCACCTTCAAGTAGTTTTATACAAACATGTCTAAGTGGCATTCCTCTTTGCGGTTGAAATATATCTTTCAATTCTCGCTCCATAACCCCAATTGATTTCTCTAATACTCTACCGTAAGGTATCTTAATGAAATCGTGCTCTGTTTCATTATTTATTTTAATTAGCTCTTCAAGAAGTTGAGGAATTCCTTCTCCTCTTTTACCAACAGTGGGAATAATAGGAATTTTAATTAATCTCGAGAATTTGTCATGATCAAACTGTCTTCCACTTTCTTCGAGTTCATCATACATGTTTAGGGCGATAACCATTGGAATCTCCAGATCAATCAGTTCGGTTGTAAGATATAAATTTCTCTCTAGAGTGGATGCTGATACAACATTGACGATAACATCAGGCTTATCTTTTGTAATATACTTTCTTGCATATAACTCTTCTGGAGAGTATGAAGATAACGAGTAGGTACCAGGTAAGTCAACAAGAGTGAATCTGTATCCGTTATGTTTTAGAATTCCTTCTTTAGAGTCTACCGTAACACCGCTATAATTGCCAACATGCTCATGAGCCCCAGAAGCTAGGTTAAATATTGAAGTTTTACCGGAGTTAGGGTTTCCTAGAAGAGCTACCCTGATATTTTTTTCAGGACTTTTTAATTCTTTGTTTCGCTTCTTTTTAATGAATTTTGGCTCACCTGAAAAGTTAGAATCTATTTCTTCATGTTGAATGCCTTTTTGATTCATCTCACGGATCATAGAAACTTCTATCAATACGGCTTCACTACGACGCAATGATACATCATATTCCATTATCTCATACTTTATGGGATCTTTAAGAGGAGCATTAAGGATTGATTTTACCTCTTCTCCACGTACGAATCCCATCTCCAGAATTCGCTTCCTGAATGCACCATTACCATGTACTTTTTTAATGTATGCTTTTTGTCCTGTTTGAAGTTCCGATAGACGCATCTAAACAACCCATTTTTTAAAGACTACAAAGATAATCAATTAGGTCTATTATTTATAACTGTTTTAAATAAAGAATACATGATTTCACAGATGTGAGTCTGTAAAAAGCAGATATAAAGGCATATATCGCATTGGTTTAAGCTGTAATAATTAACTTAAAAATGTAATATAAAAGCTATATGTGCTATGAAGTGTAATTAGAAACTATTACACTCCTGTAATTCCAATCTTTGAAGTAATTATAAGTAACCCTCTAATAGCAAGTAGTATCTGACACTTAACTTGATGAGTTTTATAGATTTTGCCGATAATTTACTAATGAAATTTTGGACTTATAGGTGATTTTGTGAAAATTTCTTATAATAAAGGAATTAGTCGTTATGGAGCGTTATAAATACCAAGCACTAATAAATAAATATATATAAAAAACTATTATTATGGAGTACAGAATTGATAAAGACACTTTGGGTGAAGTTAAAGTACCTGCAAATAGGTTGTGGGGTGCCCAAACTGAAAGGTCGCGAAATAACTTTAAAATAGGTAGTCCTGCCTCAATGCCTCTTGAAATTATATATGGTTTCGCATATCTTAAAAAAGGAGCAGCTTATGCTAATCATGAACTTGGTGTTTTATCGATAGATAAGCGAGACCTTATTGCTCAGGTGTGCGACGAAATACTTGAAGGAAAGCTTGATAATGAATTTCCACTTGTTATTTGGCAGACAGGATCTGGGACTCAAAGTAATATGAATGTTAATGAGGTCATTGCCAATCGTGCACATCAGCTAGTCGGACATAAAATAGGTGAAGGAGAGAAAACTTTGCAACCTAATGATGATGTTAATAAATCGCAATCGTCAAACGATACATTCCCAACTGGAATGCACATTGCCTGCTATAAGAAAGTGGTGGAGGTAACATTGCCAGGATTGAAGCAACTTCAAAAATCACTTGCCAGCAAAGCAAAAGAAATGGATGATGTCGTTAAAATTGGGCGTACTCATCTAATGGATGCAACACCACTTACGCTTGGGCAAGAGTTTAGTGGTTATGCTGCTCAACTTGAATATGGTATAAAGGCTATTGAAAACACTTTACCTCATCTAGCTGAGTTGGCTTTAGGTGGTACAGCAGTAGGTACGGGGCTAAATACTCCAAAAAGCTATGATGTAACAGTAGCCAAATATATTGCAGAGTTTACTGGTTTGCCATTTGTTACGGCTCCTAATAAATTTGAAGCTCTTGCTGCACACGATGCTTTGGTGGAAACTCACGGTGCATTAAAGCAAATAGCAGTGGCTATTAATAAGATTGCAAATGATATTAGGCTGCTTGCATCCGGACCTAGAAGCGGTATTGGAGAGATTACAATACCTGCAAACGAGCCAGGCTCTTCAATTATGCCGGGTAAAGTGAATCCTACACAGGCGGAAGCAATTACAATGGTTTGTTCGCAGGTAATAGGTAATGATATGGCTATTACCGTAGGAGGAATGCAAGGTCATTTTGAGTTAAATGTCTTTAAACCGGTAATGGCTTCCAATTTTCTTCAAAGTGCACAGTTGTTGGGTGATGCATCAGTTTCTTTTGTTGAGCATTGTGTTTCAGGGATCGAGCCCAACAAGCCTCGAATTAAAGATTTGCTTAATAACTCGCTTATGCTGGTTACAGCACTAAACACAAAGATTGGATATTATAAGGCAGCTGAGATTGCTAACACTGCACATAAAAATGGAACTACTTTAAAAGAAGAGGCTGTGAATCTTGGGTATGTTTCTGAAGAGGATTTCGACAAATGGGTACGCCCCGAAGATATGATTGGCCCCATGGATTAGTTATATATGTCTAATTCTTCAGAAGTTATTTTAACGGCATCTTTTTAGATGCCGTTTTTCTTTGTATTTTTGTAACTTACATTAAACAAACAGAATAATTATCAACTATATAAATTTTTAACGATTCATCTATGGCAACAAAACCATTTATTTATCAGGAGCCTTTTCCTATGTCAGAAGATAAGACTGAATATTATCTTTTAACAAAAGAGCATGTTTCAACTGCTGCGTTTGAAGGCGAGGAGATACTTAAAGTATCTAAGGAGGGTATAACTCTTATGGCACAAACTGCTTTTAGAGACGTGGAGTTTCTTCTACGTCGCGAGCATCAGGAACAGGTTGCACAAATTCTTAATGATCCTGAAGCTAGCGAGAACGATAAGTTTGTAGCTCTTACTTTTTTACGTAATGCCGAGATTTCTGCAAAAGGAATTCTTCCATTCTGTCAGGACACTGGCACAGCAATAATTATGGGTAAAAAAGGTCATAAGGTGTGGACGGATGGAGATGATGAAGAGGCACTATCGAAAGGTGTATACAATACTTTCGTAAATGAGAACTTAAGATACTCTCAGAATGCAGCTCTGAATATGTATGATGAGGTTAACACTGGAACTAACCTACCTGCTCAGATTGACCTATATAGTGTTAAAGGAAATGAGTATAAATTCCTATGTATAGCAAAAGGTGGTGGTTCAGCTAATAAAACCTATTTGTATCAGGAGACCAAAGCACTTCTTACACCAGGCAAGCTTGAAAATTACCTGATTGAGAAAATGAAGTCACTAGGCACAGCTGCTTGCCCACCCTACCATCTTGCATTTGTTATTGGTGGGACTTCAGCAGAGGCTAATCTGAAGACTGTTAAACTGGCTACTGCTAAATACTATGATAATCTGCCAACTGAGGGGAATGAACTTGGTCAGGCATTCCGCGATATTGAACTTGAGAATAAACTTAAGAAAGCATCTGAAGATTTAGGGCTAGGTGCTCAGTTTGGAGGTAAATACTTTGCACATGACATCAGAGTTATCCGTCTTCCTCGTCATGGTGCTTCAATGCCTCTTGGTATGGGAGTGTCATGTTCTGCAGACCGTAATATTAAGGCTAAAATAAATAAAGATGGTATTTGGATTGAGAAGATGGAGGATAATCCTGCTCGTCTTATTCCCGAAAAATATCGTCAAGCAGGTGAAGAGGGGGGAGTGAAAATAGATTTGAATCGTCCAATGGAAGAAATTCTTAAGGAGCTCTCTCAATATCCTGTTTCTACTCGTTTGTCTCTTAACGGAACAATTATTGTGGGTCGTGATATTGCTCATGCTAAACTAAAAGAACGCATTGATAATGGAGAGAGTCTTCCACAGTATATTAAGGATCATCCAATATACTATGCAGGACCTGCTAAAACTCCAGCAGGTTATGCCTCTGGATCGATGGGGCCAACAACTGCGGGTCGTATGGACTCTTATGTTGATCTATTTCAGTCGCACGGTGGTAGCTTGATTATGCTTGCAAAAGGTAATCGCAGTAAGCAGGTAACTGATGCATGTAAAAAGCATGGTGGTTTCTATCTGGGAAGTATAGGCGGACCCGCTGCAATATTGGCACAGGAGAGCATCAAAAGCCTCGAGTGTCTTGAATACCCAGAGTTGGGAATGGAAGCAATATGGAAAATAGAGGTTGAAGATTTTCCTGCGTTTATTCTTGTTGATGACAAGGGTAACGATTTCTTTGAGGTTGTATCTCAGCCAAACTGTTCTTTTTCTTGATTAGGGTTTCAGGCTTAAAGATTAACTGAACATTTATATTGAGGAGACAGGTTTCGTCTACTCGAAGAGTAGTTATAATTTATAAAATAAATATTTTGAAAAAAGTATATCTATTGATAGCTTTGGTTGTTGGATTTACAACTGTAAAGGCACAGGTAAGGAGCGAAGTAACGCTTGAAAAGGGGTGGAAGTTTACACGTGTAGATGACTCTAAATCATCAGAAGTTAATTTTGATGCGAGTGGGTGGGAGTCAGTACGTGTGCCACACGACTGGGCGATATATGGTCCGTTCGACAAGAATAACGATATCCACAGGATGGCTATTGTGCAAGATGGACAAACATCGGCAATTGAGCATTATGGACGCACCGGCGGTCTTCCGTTTACTGGTGTGGGTTGGTATAGAAATACCTTCTCTGTTCCCGAATTTCAATATGGGAAGAAAGTCACTATTAAATTTGATGGTGCAATGAGTAATGCCCGAGTTTATGTCAATGGTAAGGAAGCAGGGTTTTGGCCTTATGGTTATAACACGTTCCATTTTGATGTTACTGATTTGATAAACAGTGATGGTAAGGATAATATTCTTGCTGTGAGACTAGAGAATTTTGATGAAGGATCTCGCTGGTATCCTGGTGCCGGTTTGTACAGAAATGTACATATAATTACCACCAATGAGAGTCATATCCCTGTATGGGGAACATATGTTACCACTCCCGAAGTAAACGATGAGTTTGCACGAGTTAATGTACGCACAAAAATAGAGCAGGGGGATGGCATTTCAGAAAATGTAATTTTGAAATTAAAAACATCTATTATCGATCCTGAAGGTAATACTGTAGCGGAGTCTGAAAATCAGCTAACTAAGTTTGATCTTGGTGAGTTAGAGCAAACATTGATAGTAGAGAACCCAATACGTTGGGATATTAAACAGCCAAATCTTTATAAGGTCAATTCAGTTTTAACAAGAATTGAAAGAGATACAAAAGAAGAGGGTGCTACAACTACTACAATTGAGATGTCTCATGTTGTGGATGAGTATAATACTACTTTTGGTATTCGAACAATTGATATTATACCAGACGAAGGTTTTTTTCTTAATGGAAAAAAAGTGAAGTTCCAGGGTGTATGCTTGCATCACGACTTGGGTCCTCTAGGGGCTGCCGTAAATGATGCTGCAATTCGTCGCCAGATAAAAATTATGCAAGCTATGGGTGTCAACGCAATTCGTACTGCTCATAATATGCCTTCACCAGATTTTGTAAGAATTGCCGATGAGATGGGTATGATGGTTATGGCAGAATCATTCGATAGCTGGAGAATTCCTAAAGTTAGAAATGGATACAATAAATATTTTGATGATTGGGCAGAGAAGGATATGGTTAATCTGATTCATAATTTTAGAAATAGTGCCAGTGTTATTATGTGGTGTATAGGTAATGAAGTGGAAGAACAGAGTCACCCACAAGGAGCTAAAGTTGCCCGATTCCTGCAGGATATAGTTAGAAGGGAAGATCCAACCCGTCCAATAACTAATGGTATGGATCGTCCAGATCACGTATTTTCAAATGGTATGGCTGCAATAATGGATGTGCCTGGCTTTAACTATAGATCTTTCCGTTACCAGGAAGCATATGACAAATTGCCTCAACAGATAATTCTTGGTGCAGAGACAACTTCAACTTTCAGTTCACGCGGAGTATATAAATTTCCAGTAGAAAGAAAGGCTATGGCATTGTATGATGATCATCAGGCATCTTCTTATGATGTAGAGCATGCAGGCTGGTCTAATCTTCCTGAAGATGATTTTATTCAGCATGATGATCTGAATTTTACAATGGGAGAGTTTATATGGACAGGTATCGACTACCTTGGTGAGCCAACTCCTTATTACAGTAACTGGCCAAGTCACAGCTCTCTTTTCGGTGCAGTAGACCTTGCCGGTATTCCAAAAGACAGATTCTATCTATATCGCAGTCACTGGAACAAAGAAGAGGAAACACTTCATATCTTGCCTCACTGGAATTGGGAAGGTCGTGAAGGTGAAGTAACCCCCGTTTTTGTTTACACTAACTATCCGTCAGCGGAACTTTTCATAAATGGAAAGAGTCAGGGTGTAAGAACCAAAGATCTTTCTGTTGTAATTGAAGGCAGTTACACAACTGAAGCACAAAAATCTTTTGAGCGTCAGAAAAGGTATCGTCTGATGTGGATGGATACCAAGTATGAACCCGGAACAGTTAAAGTTGTAGCTTATGATAAAGATGGCAATGCAGTTGCGGAAAAAGAAATTCGCACAGCCGGCAAGCCACACAGGCTGGTGCTTGAAGCCGACAGAAATGTGATCTCTGCTGATGGAAAAGACCTTTCGTTCATAACAGTTACAGTAGTTGACAGAAACGGCAATCCTTGTCCCAATGTAAACGAGTTGGTGAAATTCAACGTAAAGGGAGCCGGATCCTATCGTGCCGGAGCAAATGGAGATCCAACAAGTCTCGACTTGTTTCATCTTCCTCAGATGCATTTGTTCAATGGGAAGCTGGTAGCAATTGTAGAATCTTCAGAAACTCCGGGAACTATCACTCTTGAGGCTAATACTAAAGGGTTGAGAAAGGGTAGTCTTAAGATTCAGACGAAATAATATTTGTAGTCTAAAATATTTAAAAGGTCGAACCTAACTGCAGTGACCCCAAAAAGTTTTTTGTCTAACTTTTGGGGGTCTGTGCAAACTGAGGTTCGACCTTTTTATATCTTCGAGTGATGTTTGTATGAATTCAGAATTCTCTGTTAAATGATTAAGATTATTAATTCTGAAATATATCACTATACCAACTTTTACGGATAGAATTAAAACTTAGAATTTGTCTATCTTTGCATCTCAAAAAAATAATAAAATGGCAAGAAAAAGAAAACAGCACCCTTTGTTCGAAAATGTGGAAATAACTGATGTAGCAGCTGAAGGAAAAGCTATAGCTAAGGTTGATGGTATGGCCGTTTTTGTGCCATTTGCAGTTCCTGGGGATATAGTTGATATTCAGATAACACGCAAGAAACGAAGCTTTGCAGAGGGCAAGGTTGTACGTTTCGAAAGCTATTCTGAAAATAGAGCTGAGCCTTTTTGTGAGCATTTCGGAGTATGCGGTGGCTGCAAGTGGCAAAATCTGCCTTATGATGAACAATTGAAGTATAAAAATAACCAGGTTACAGATAATCTAGAACGCATAGGTAGGATAGATCTACCAACTATATCACAAATATCAGGCGCTCCTGAAGATAGATTTTACAGAAACAAACTAGAGTTCACTTTTTCAAATAAGAGATGGCTTACTAAGAAAGAAATATCTTCAGAAAAAGAGTTTACTCAGTTGAATGCACTTGGCTTTCATATCCCGGGTATGTTCGACAAGGTGCTAGATATAAACAAGTGCTGGCTGATGGACGATCTCCAAAATAATATAAGAAACAGTATACGTAAATTTTGTCTTGATAATGATTACTCCTTTTTTGATCTTCGTAATCAGCGAGGGTTGATGCGAACACTTGTTGTAAGAAACACTTCTATTGGTGAATGGATGGTTATTGTTGTCTTTTTTGAAGATGATCAGGAGAAGAGGGAGAGATTGATGAATCACATTCAAACTGAATTTCCTCAGATAACTTCACTGCTTTATATAATTAATCAAAAGGCAAATGATACTATTACCGACCAGGAGGTTATTACCTGGAGTGGGCGCGATCATATTTTTGAAGATATGGAGGGACTGAAGTTTAAGATTGGGCCAAAATCATTTTATCAGACAAATAGCGAACAGGCATATCACCTTTATGAGATTGCTCGTGAATTTGCACAGTTAAACGGTGATGAGCTGGTTTATGACCTATACACTGGTACCGGCACTATTGCCAACTTTATTGCCCGTGATGCCAAAAAGGTAATTGGTATTGAGTATGTTGAAGAGGCAATTGCGGATGCAAAAGTAAATTCAGAAATTAACGGAATCAGCAATACCCTTTTCTTCGCAGGTGATATGAAAGATGTTCTTACATCCGAATTCATAGCTGAACATGGCAGGCCTGATGTAATTATTACAGACCCTCCACGTGCGGGTATGCATGAAGATGTTGTAAATGCGATGCTTATTGCAGAGCCTGAAAGGATTGTATATGTTAGCTGTAACCCTGCAACTCAGGCTCGTGACCTCAGTCTTCTGGATTCCAAATATAGAGTCTCACGTGTTCAGCCTGTTGATATGTTTCCTCAGACACATCATGTGGAGAATGTGGTGCTGTTAGTGAAAAGATAGACTTTTAAACGAGTTAATTGGGTTTATTGACTTAATAAACCTACTTCACCGGCTTAACAGTATAGCCCTGATTTCTGAGTCCTTCTATCAAACCAACTTCTCCCGGAAGGTGCAAACACCCTACGGCAATAAATGAAGATTTATCAGCCATAATTGCCGGTAGTTTTTCCAGCCATTTCTCGTTGCGGTCTTTGTTTAAAGCATTTTTCTCTTCCTCAGTACTAGGGCATGGATCGTTGGGAATTTCTTTTAAAGAAAGTTTATATAGGGCATTTATGTTTTGAGAGTGGTATGCCTCTTGAAGTTCATCCATTTGTTCTATTAGTAAATCTGGATTTTGAACCATACAAATAAGCATCTCGGCTTGCCTTTCTATTGTTTGAGAGTTTAGCAGTAAATCAATTTGATCTTCAGTATTCTCTAATCCAACTACAGGTCGGTTATGATTTAATGCCTCTGATTGAAAGTATTGATCAATATTAGCTTCACTTGAAATTGAAGGGTAATGTTTCTGGTAATATGTAATAGAGATTAAGTTCGACAGCATTGATGGTTTTAGTGCACCAAGCTCATCCAAACTTACATTCAAAAGGGTTTGAAGCGTGCTGTCTAAAAGTGTAATCTCTTCGGGTGATAATAGAGAGTCGTAAGTAATTCCTTCAGGTAATAAAGAATGACCCATAATCTTCATTTGCATTGCAGCCATATTGCTCATATCGAGTTCTCCTACAGTTTGTTCTGTGTTCTCAAATGCACTATGAACGCCTGCAACTGAGTCGAGGAATGAAACAGGAACCAAGTGATGTGTGCCAAAAAGATATGAAGGCTTTTCTAGTCCGTTTCCGGAAACCTTCCACAAAAGAGAGTTTTCGTTTTCTGAATTAGCCGTACATGATATAAATACTATAAACGAAAAGATAACCAGTAAACTTTTATTATACTTCATAAGGTTTATTACTTGTTGCAATATTTATGTTAGTGTTATTTTGTTCAAATAATTTTTTTCATTTTTAATCTTTAAAAAATCGAATATGAACCAGAAAATAGTAAATGAAGGTATAACGTCAGTTAACGGTAGTATTTCTTCTATAAAAGTTACAAGTGATGTATATTTGCCTCTTTTCTCTCCAAACATTTTATAACTTATGCCTGCAGCTATGGGAGCCCATATTACATCAATAAATGGGCCTATAACTGGTATAGAAAATGAAAGCATCCCTACTGCATCGAGTAGTAGACATTTTACTAATTTCTTATATTTAGCCTGCATCTTATTCTCCTTCGGAAGCTGTAGTATTTATATTTAAAGGTGTATATTTTCTTTGACCCAGCTCCTTGTCCATTGTGTATACTCCAAATCCGTTATCTCCTATAAGTTTCAGAGCGTCAATCATACTTTGGGCTGTCTCTTCTTCTTCAACTTGCTCGCTAACAAACCATTGTAGCATATTTTCAGAAGCGTAATCGTTTTCCTTTCTTGCAATTGAAACAAGTTCATTTATTAATGATGTAACTACTCTTTCATGATCTAATGTAACTTCAAAAGCTTTAAGTAGGGTATCCCACGATGTGTCTACCTCTTTGATTGGATGTAATTCAATTTTATTGCCTTTCGAAATCAGGTAATTCATAAACTTTAGTGCATGATCTTGTTCTTCATGAAACTGAACTTTAAACCAGTTTGCAAAACCTGGAAGACCTTTGTTTGAAAAATGTGCCGACATCGATAGATATAGATAGGCAGACCATAACTCAGCATTTATTTGATTATTAATTGCAGTCTCTAATTTTTTACTAACCATAATGTTTATTTTTTTTGTTATACTAAAAAAAGTATTCCTACTTTCATAGCCTACGCTTGGTTTATATTATGTTAAAACGTTTGCTAGATTAAAATGTTTATGCAAACTCCAAAAATATAGATATATTTATTTGACTTTAATGTTGATCAAGCTTAAGTCTACTCAACTGTTTAGAAAGGAGGCAATTCATTGTAGTTTCCATAAATTGCTATATCTTTGTGAGAGCCATATTTTTATTTGATTGTGCGCGATTCAAAATATTTCATGTAAATTTGCGCACTATTTTCAAAGAAGATAAATACTTCTGATGTCATAAAAAGACATAAATAAATTATTAATTTTCTTCAAATGAACTTGCTAAGAGAAAAAATGATGAAATATGATGCCCCGCAGCGTGCGAAGGCAGCAGGAATCTATCCCTATTTTAGGGCTATCGAAAGTGATCAGGATACTGAAGTAATAATTAATGGTAAAAAAGTGCTGATGTTTGGCTCTAATGCATATCTAGGGCTTACAAATCATCCAAAAGTAATAGAGGCTGCAATTGCAGCAACCAAAAAATATGGCACCGGAATGGCAGGATCGCGCTTTCTTAACGGAACCCTCGATATCCATCTAGATTTAGAAAGAAAGCTTGCCAATTTTATGAATAAGGATGAGGCTGTTGTTTTCTCTACCGGATTTACTGTAAATGAAGGTGTTCTAGGTTGTGTGACAGGCAGAGAAGATTATATAATTTGGGACGAAAGAGATCATGCATCTATAATTGAAGGACTACGAACCTCTTTTTCTACAAAGTTTAAATACAGGCATAACGATATGAAGTCTTTGGAGAAACAACTTAAACGTTGTAACTCACATAGCGTGAAACTTATTGTTGTGGATGGTGTTTTTAGTATGGAAGGAGATTTGGCTAATCTTCCAGAGATAGTAAAACTTGCCTCAAAGTACAATGCCAATATAATGGTAGATGAAGCCCATAGTTTAGGAGTGCTTGGTAAAAGATATAGCGGAAGAGGTGTTTGTGATCATTTCGGGCTACTGGATAATGTGGATCTTGTTATGGGAACATTTAGTAAATCATTAGCTTCTATAGGTGGATTTATTGCAGGAGATTATTCAGTTATAAACTATATTCGCCATAATGCCCGCACTAATATATTCAGTGCTAGTATATCTCCCAGTGCAACTGCTGCAGCATCTGCTGCGTTAGATATTTTAAAAGCAGAACCCGAGAGGGTAAAAAATTTGTGGGAGCTAACATACTATGCTATTAATCAGTTTAAAGACAAGGGTTTTGAATTAGGTCCTACATCTTCTCCAATAATGCCTTTATACGTAAGAGATAACGATAAAACTTTTATGATCACAAAGATGCTATTCGAAAAGGGTATTTTTGTTAATCCTGTTGTTTCACCTGCTGTAGCTCCAGGCGATACGTTGATAAGATTCTCTTTAATGGCAACTCACACTACTCAACAGATTGACTTCGCAATAGAAAATATTACCAAAATATTTAAGAAGTTGGATCTACTTCAATATTAATCAGAAACAATGTTATTTAACATCACCTAAACGATTTAATCGCAAAAAAATAGTTACTTTTGCATGCAATAAAAAATTAAAGTTATAGCTTATGTCATTTATTGCAGATAAAATAGTTTTGGAAGGACTCACTTTTGACGACCTCCTATTGGTACCCTCCTATTCTCAGGTTCTCCCCCGCGATGTAAGCCTGGAAACAAAATTCTCAAGAAATATTACTCTAAATGTTCCAATGGTATCAGCTGCCATGGATACTGTAACTGAAACTGTTATGGCGATTGCCATAGCCAGAGAAGGTGGTATTGGGGTTATTCACAAAAATATGAGCATTGAGGAGCAGGCAAAGCAGGTAAAAACTGTAAAGCGTGCAGAGAATGGGATGATTCTAGACCCTATAAGTATCACACCAGAGAAAACTGTTGCTGATGCGCTTGCACTTATGGCAGAATACAAGATTGGCGGAATTCCTGTTGTAAACCTTGATAATATACTAGTTGGAATTGTAACTAACCGCGATCTTCGTTTTGAGAAGGCGATGGAGAAGAAAATATTTGAGGTTATGACAAAAGATAACCTGGTTACTACTCGTTTGTCAACCGACCTCGAAGATGCTGCTGAAATTCTTCAGAAACATAAAATAGAAAAGCTTCCTGTTGTAGACTCAAACTACAAGCTTGTTGGTCTTATTACATATAAAGATATTACAAAAGCAAAGGATAAGCCGTTAGCCTGTAAAGATGAGCAGGGCAGATTACGTGTTGCAGCCGGAATTGGTGTAACAGGCGACTCAATTGAAAGAGCAACAGCACTTGTTGATGCCGGAGTAGATGCTATTGTAATTGATACAGCACACGGACACTCCAAAGGGGTAGCTGATATGCTTAGGTTAGTAAAAAAGACATTTCCTCAAATAGACGTAGTTGTTGGTAATATTGCAACATATGATGCAGCAAAGTTTCTTTTAGAAGCAGGTGCAGATGGTATTAAGGTTGGTATAGGACCAGGCTCAATTTGTACTACACGTATAATTGCAGGTGTTGGAGTTCCACAATTATCTGCAATTTATGAAGTTGCAAAAGCTTTAAAAGGTACAGGTGTTCCATTAATTGCAGATGGTGGATTACGCTATTCAGGAGATATTGTAAAAGCTCTCGCTGCCGGAGCATCATCTGTAATGATGGGTTCTATGCTTGCAGGTACTGAAGAGTCTCCAGGAGAAACAATCATTTTCAATGGTAGGAAGTTTAAAGGATATCGTGGTATGGGTTCTCTTTCAGCTATGCAAAAGGGTTCAAAAGACAGATACTTCCAAGATGTTGAAGATGATATCAAAAAGCTTGTTCCAGAAGGTATTGAAGCTAGAGTTCCTTTTAAAGGAACTCTCAACGAAGTTATTTATCAGATGGTTGGTGGTTTACGTGCAGGTATGGGATATTGTGGAGCTGATAGTATTGAAAAGCTACACGATGCTAAATTTACACGTATCACAGCAGCAGGGTATACAGAAAGTCACCCTCATGGAGTAATGATTACACGAGAGGCTCCTAATTACAGTAAAGGAAGTGAGTAATTCATATTAACTCATTAGAGTACTTAGTCATATATTAAGGGAGCAGATTAATAGTTTAACAACTACTTTTCTGTTCCCTTTTCCATTGGTACAAATATAAAATCACCATGTATAGACTCTTCGAATGTATCATTTCCGGTTCGACGAATTATTGTCATCTTTTGACCACTCCTAACTCCAACAGGCACTACCATCCATCCTCCAATTTTTAATTGTTGTAATAACTTTTCAGGTATTTCTTCAGGTGCTGCTGTAATTAGAATTTTGTCAAACGGAGAATGTTCAGGTAGTCCTTCATACCCATCTCCATAGAATAGTTTAGGATAATATCCTAGCGAATTAAGTCTCTTTTTGGAGCTATTGTGAAGTTCTTCATATCGTTCTACACTGTATACCTCTGCCCCCATTTCACAAAGAATTGCAGCTTGATAGCCACTTCCTGTTCCTATTTCTAGTACTTTTTCTCCTGGTTTTAATTTTAGAAGTTCCGATTGGTATGCAACAGTGTATGGTTGCGAGATTGTTTGGTTTCTCTCAATCGGAAGAGGGCGGTCGAGATATGCATAATCTCTTAGTTTTTCATCAACAAATTCATGTCTGGGAACTGAGGCAATTGCTTCAAGTACAAGTTTGTCTGAAATTCCTTTCCGTTCAAGCTGTTTCGCAAGATTAACAGCTTCAGATTTATCATTAGGATTATCAAAAATCATGGTTTTGCTTTTTTTAGATGTTCTATTCTCCGATTTGTTTGAACATATTGTTAGGCTTAAACAACACATTAGAATTATGTAAAGTAAGTATCTCATAATATGCGTTTTTAATCTATACTTTAGAGACAAAGATAATGATTTTCTGTAGTTTACAAAGTAGTGAGCCATTTTCATTAGTTTTTATAAATAATATTGAAGAATAGTTGTATATTTCGAATTAATTATAAAATAAGGAGGTATGAACAGATGTTTTTTCATCTTCTTTTTATGGATTTTTTCAATACAAGGTTTTATGGCTCAGGAAAATGATATTAAGCATATCATCAGGGAAATTCAATATAGATATGCACCTGATAGAAGAGTTGAGGTTTTTCAAATTGATATTCATCAAAAAGGTGATAGCTCAATAGTGAAAGGAGCAACAACTAGTAGAGATGCGTATGATGAGTTGATAAGAAAACTTGTAAAAAAGCATCCTGAAGTGATTGACTCTATACGTCTTCTGCCCGATAAACAGCTTGGGGATAGAACTGAAGGTATAGTTTATAATTCAGTTGGTTCAATTCGATATGCAGCTCGTTATAATTCCGAAATGGTAACACAAACACTTCTTGGTACTAAAGTGAAGATACTTGAAGAACAAAATGGTTGGCGTCGAATACAAACACCAGATAAGTATATTGGATGGGTAAATGGTTCAGTGAAACCTTTGACTAAGCATGAAATAGCCAATTACAATAACCAGCAAAAGGTCATTATTACCTCAATTTATGCTACATCGTATGAATTATCTGATGCAAATTCAAACCCTGTCTCAGATTTAGTAATTGGTAATATATTAGTTCTACTATCAGAAAATGAGAAACACTATAAAGTTCTTTATCCTGATGGTCGTATAGCTTTTATAATTAAGTCAGATGCACTAATAGTTGAAAACTGGATTAAAGACATCAATCTTTCAGGTGAAAGTATTGTAAAAAGTGCATTACAGTTTAAGGGAATACCATATTTGTGGGGTGGCACTTCTTCTAAAGGTTTAGATTGTAGTGGTTTTACAAAGAACGTTTATTTTATGCATTGTCTTGATTTGCCACGTGATGCTTCACAACAGGTGAATAAAGGCATGTTAGTTGATTCAATAAGGGAGTTTAGCAACCTCAAACCTGGAGACTTAATCTTTTTCGGAACAAAGGGCCCAAAAGGTACTAACGATTATGAAGATTCTGAACCCAATGATGAGAGAGTTGTTCATGTTGGAATTTATATAGGTGACAATCATTTTATTCATGCCTCAGACTACGTACGGATAAACAGTTTTAACCCTTCTGATGCCTTGTACGACAAATTTAATGCTGATCGTTATTTACGTTCTAAAAGATATATTGAAAACGGTAAACCTATAAATGTTGAAACACTATCAAAATTGTGAAAAGTAGGCGCCTATTTTTAAAAACTACTGCGGCTGCAGCTGCTACAGCGTTTAGCTTACCATCTCTGGCAAGATTTGCTAAAATTAAAATAGATGAAAGCAATAAAAAAGCTTTTGTTTTAAACAAATTTTCGAAAATTGATAAAATGAAATTATCCTGGACTCCTTATAATTTACAACTAAAGCATACATTCACTATATCAGGATTCTCAAGAACAACAACTCCAGTAGTAATTACTAAACTAGAGTATGACGACATAGTTGGTTATGGTGAAGCATCTTTGCCTCCTTATCTTGGTGAATCACAAGAATCAGTAATAGATTTTCTGAAGAAAGTAGATTTGTCTGGTTTTACTGATCCAACACAGATAGAAGAGATTGTTGATTATATAGATTCAATAGCAATAAATAATTCAGCAGCAAAAGCATCGGTTGATATTGCTTTGCATGATTTGGCCGGTAAAATAATTGGGTCCCCCTGGCACAAAATATATGGATTGAGCAAGTATGAAGTTCCAGACACAACTTTCACAATTGGAATTGATACAGATGAAGTGGTTAAGGAAAAAACACGTGAAGTAATGGGTAGTTACAATATCCTAAAAGTAAAAGTAGGTGGTCGTGATGATAAGCGTATGATCAGAGCTATAAGGTCTGTTTCAAATTTACCATTAGCTGTAGATGCTAACCAAGGATGGAAAGACAGACATGAAGCAATTGAAATGATATACTGGCTAAAAGAGCAGGGTGTTGTAATGATTGAGCAGCCATTGCCTAAAAGTGATCTTGACAATATTGCAAAATTAACTGAAGAAAGTCCCCTTCCTATTTTTGCAGATGAATCAGTTCAAAGATTAGATGATGTTGAGCGATTAAAAGGTGTTTTCTCAGGAATTAATATCAAGCTGATGAAGTGTACCGGAATGCATGAGGCATGGCAAATGCGCCAACTTGCGAAATCTTTGGATATGAAGGTGATGATGGGATGTATGACCGAGACTTCATGTGCAATTTCAGCTGCTTCGCAATTATATGCAGGTATGGATTTTGCAGATCTTGATGGTGCTTTATTAATCGCTAATGACTGCTTTAGCGGTGCTTCACTTCAACATGGGAAGATAATTGCATCAGATATGCCAGGTAATGGTGTTATGCCAACAAAAGAGTTAAATTTCACCCGAGTTTAAAAGGACCTATTTATCTGGCTGTATTTTTTTGTCTTATTTTGAATCTTAAAATGAATAGCATGGCACAAGACCAAGTCTTGTATTTAAATAACAAGCTCCTTGAAAAGACGTTCAAAAGTCTCTTCCAAATTATCTGTTTTACCTATATGAGTTGATGATGTTTGAATTATTGAACTCCTAACTGCAGCAAGCCATCGGAATCTTTCGGGTATATCCATTTCCGAAATTGGACCAAAATCTTTATTCCCTTCAGCAATCTGTTTATAAGTCTCTAAACTGTTTAGAACTTCCTCATATTCGATATCAGTGCACATTAACTTGAATTTTTCTTTGCATAGGTGATATTTGAGACGTATAAACTTTTCGTTTTTTGAGAACAGAATCAACCCAATATTGATAAACTCCTCCCTTTCAATCTTAGGAACAAGTCGTATAACAGCATAATGATATAATTTATCTTCTTGCATTCTTTGCTAAATTTAAGAAGTTATCTGAATGCTGAAATCTGTTTTTAAGAAATTTAAAATAGATTTCTCTTATCTGTTCTGGAGTGTTTTCTGTATGGTCCCACATGAGCCAATTATCCGGTATGAGGCTTACTATATCATTAAAAAGTTCATCAGTAAGAGTTTCATGTGCAAACTGGTCTGCTTCATCAAGCATAGTTGCTTGTGATAGAAGAATATGATCTTTAATGTGAGGAAAAGGGTTTAAAGAATGTTTCTCAAAATCTTTCCACGAGTGGTGGAAGTATAATGATGCTCCATTATCAATTATCCAAAGCTCCTGATGCCACCAAAGCAGGTTGCTGTTATTAAAGGTGCGATCGATATTAGTAGTAAAAGCATCTAGCCAAACAATTTTAGATGCGAGCAAGGGATCTATATTAACCATAGGGTCAAATGCCAATGCTCCTGAGAGATAGTGAAGTCCAAGGTTTTGGCCTACACTCCCTTTCAAAAGATCCTGAATCTCTTCATCACCTTCACTACGCCCAAAATCCTCATCAAGCCATGCAAACACAAGTTCAGGAATATTAAGACCAAGTGCAGAAGCTATTTTGCCACCTATAAGTTCAGATATCAGCATCTTGGTGCCATGTCCTGCACCACGAAATTTAAGTACATACTTAAATCCATCATCGGCTTCAGCCAGAGCAGGGAGAGAACCACCTTCACGAAGAGGTACTATATAGCGTGTTACATTTACGTTACGCAGTATTATATCTTTTGCCATCTTATTTACAAAGATAAGATAATTGCTCGTAGGTATAAGTTAAATATCTGTCGATTCCACTAAAATACAACCACTACTATACATTTCATTTAAAGCCTGCCTATCATCACCTTGCTTAGCATTAACTGCTGCAATAGCATCTGTAATCACATATGTATGAATACCACAATTTATAGAGTCTAATGCGCTCTCCTTAACACAGTAGTCGGTAGTTAGTCCACAGACAAAAAGAGTAGTCACTTCATTGTTTTTCAGGTATTCAGCAAGATTAATGTTAGTTGCTTCAAAAGCAGAGTACCCATCATCATTGTTCCCTGTCCCTTTCTTTAGTCTTAGGTTTATCTTATCGCTGTTTAAATCGCGATGAAACTCTGCACCCTCCGTTCCTGCCACACAGTGTACTGGCCATTTCTCAAAATGAATAGTCTCCTCGGGATGCCAATCCTGCGAAGAAATAACTAATTCGAATTTATCCATCAATCCGTTTATTACCTCTACCACCTTATCTCCATTGGCTACACCCAGTGAGCCACCAGGGCAAAAATCATTCTGAACATCAACTATAAGTAATGCTTTTTTCATTTCACTTTTTATTATTCAATTATTATCTATAACAAAACTATCTGGAAGCTGTTCACAAACGCAATACGTAATGGATAGTAAATTGTAAACTAAAGATTATCCAGAAAGTCATAACACTGATGGTTTTTGTTGTTTTCTCAGCTGTTGCTTTTCAAACTTCCATAAAAATAAATAATATCATAGGTTTTGTATTTCTCATAATAGCTGTGTCTTTATATTTAAATAGTTTATTAAAGAAAAAAATCACTAATTATAGTGATTGTGCGGCATGGTAATTAGATATTACTTTGCAACATTGATTAAAACACAGACACATAATTAAAGAACAGAATGATTAAAAAGATGTTTTTGGCGCTAATTGCATTGGTTGTTAGCTTTTCTGCCTTTTCTGAAGTTAATAAAGGAGATATAATTATTAAAGAGAATATCCAGTCAGAGGATGTGAATCCTCAGGATACATTAAAGGTATATTATCTTGATGAGTTTGTAATTACAACCTCAATTAAAGAGACAAACAATCTTAGAAATTTGCCCAATGCAGTATCAGTTGTTACACCTCAACAGCTTCAAGATACTCAAATTGAATCGCTGCCCGAGCTGAGCTCATATATCCCAAACTTCTTTATTCCTACATATGGATCCAAAGTTTCTACCCCCATATACATACGTGGTATTGGTGCTCGCTTAGGATCACAAACTGTAAGTATGTACGTTGATAATGTACCTAGCTTCAACCCTTCAGCTTTCGATTTTGAGTTTCAAGACATTCAGCGTATCGAAGTGTTGCGTGGTGCGCAAGGTACTCTTTATGGCAGAAACGCAATTGGAGGGATTGTAAATCTATACACTCTTTCTCCACTTTCTTATCAAGGTACACGCTTTAAGTTGAGTGGAGGTAACTATGGTCAGTTATCTGTAATGGGTTCAAACTACAGCAAACTAACAGACAACTTTGGAGTTTCTGCTGCTGCATATTATAAACGTGACGATGGTTTCTTTATGAACAGCTACACTAACGAAAAGGTAGATGATTCAGAAAATGCAGGAGCAAGAGTAAAGTTTGAGTGGCAGGCTTCACCGAGTTTTAAAGCTCTTTTATTTAGTAATTACGATTATGTATCCGGAGGTGCTTTTCCATATATGCATATCGATTCAACTGCATCAAGTTTCAATGAGCCATCTTCATACGATCGTCACCTTGTTACAAACGGACTCTCACTCGATTGGCAAAGAGAAGGGTTCAGTATACACTCAACAACAGGTTATCAGTTCCTTAAGGATGATATGAAGATGGATCAGGACTACACATCCAAATCTGTTTTTTCTATTAATCAGTTTCAAAAACAGCACTCGCTTAGCCAAGAGTTTACTGTAAAATCGGATAATAGTAGCAGGTATAGCTGGGTTGCAGGAGCATTTGGTTTTTATGATAAAAGAACAATTGATACGCCAGTTGCAATTAAAGAGGATGGAATGGTTGCAATGCAGGGGCATCTAGATATGGCAATGCAAAGGATGGGTGCACCATTGAGAATTGTGTATGCTAATGACAGGATTGACATGCCAGGTATTTACACAAAACCATCAAAGGGACTAGCGCTGTTTCATCAATCAACATTAAATAATCTCTTCGATCTCGAAGGCTTGTCTGCTACTGTGGGAATTAGATTTGACTATGAGCATGCAGGTATAGATTTCTCAACCGAGAGTGATGGTGGTGATGTAAATCTTCAATTTCAGATACCAAACAGACCTATACCACCTATGTTTGTTGAAGGGGATACTCTTATAGAAGGGTCTTTTAGTAGGGATTTTGGCCAATTCCTTCCCAAGTTTGCACTTAAGTATGAGTTTTCTCCCACTTCAATTATATATCTTTCTGCTTCAAAAGGATATAAAACCGGAGGGTATAACGAACAGGTGTTTTCAGAAGTCTTACAAAACGCTCTTTCAGCATCAATTATGAAAAATGCTATGAGTGGAATGCCTCCTGGTATGTTTCCCGGTGGAGGTCCAGGATCCGGAGGTGCAGAAGCTTCATATTTAGAAGAAATGCTTTCTTACGATCCTGAAACTAGTTGGACGTATGAACTTGGAGGTCGATATGAAATGTTAAACAATAAACTATCTCTAACATATGCCTTGTTCTACTCTCGGGTAAAAGATATTCAAATTATTAAATTAACCCGACAAGGAACATCTGGTAGAACTGTTGAGAATGCCGGTAAATCTGAAAGTAAAGGGTTCGAGTTGAGTTTAAAATATAGTCCACTAAGAAATCTCTCTTTCTATGGTGATTATGGATTCGCCGATGCACGCTTCAGCAATTATGAATTCGACAGTGGAGAAAAAGATAATAATGGTAATCCAATTATGACTAACTACAACGGAAATTATATACCTTTTGCCCCACAACACACATTAAGTTTAGGCACCAGTTATCTACATAATTTTGGGTACGGATCTTTTATTGAAAGAATTGTTGCTAATGTACAGTATTCAGGTGTAGGAAAGATTTATTGGACAGAGTCAAATACTGACGACGGTGGAGAAGAACTTTATCAGCCTTTTTATGGAATGGTTAACGGATCAGTTTCGGCAGAAAAAGGAGCTTTTGCTTTAGAGCTTTGGGGAAAGAACCTTTTAAATACAAAATACCACTCGTTCTTATTTGAGGCGTCTGATATGGCAACAGGGGATGTGAACAAGTTTGTTCAAAATGGATACCCAACTCGTTTGGGAGCGACCATTAGATACACTATAAATAGATAGACTAGAGTACAATCCTTCCGGCAAGTATCAAACCAATTATCAATGATGAGCCGGCAAGCAATATAATAATGACAGCCCATTCCCAGCGTTTGGGCTGTTTGTTTTGTTCTCTTTTGGCTCTTATAAAAAGCAATGATCCAATTGCATAGAATAGAACCGATAAGAACAGATACTTAATGCCTACAGCAAAGATTACATATAAAGAATATACTGTTCCAAGTATAGCTATAGCTAAGAAATGAGAAGATTCATTTCTCATGTTTTTTATAGCAATTTTCACAGCATAAAGAGATGAAAGAAGATAGGGTATAAGCACTAAAGTTGTTCCAATTGTTATTGCTGCCAGATACGTATCGTTTAATTGTGGTGATAATATAGAGATTAGGAATATTTGAGTAAAGCACTGAGTAAGCAATAAAGCATTTACAGGTGTACCCTTTTTATTTACCTTCCTGAAAGTATGCGGAAGGACACCATCTAATGCTGCAGTATAGAGTGTTTCAACCGATAGCATAATCCACGAGAGACTAGCTCCCAAAACTGAAATCATAATACCCAGCTTAACAATTATACCACCTGTAGCACCCACTGCTGTTTGTTGTAAAACAAGCGCAAGAGGTGTTTCAGATTCAGCAAGTTTATCTGCAGATACCGACGTCATGGCTATAAAAGTAATTAGCATATAAACTGCAAGAACAATTAGTAGAGATATTATTATAGATAATCTTACAGTTTTCTGACTTTTAGCTCTTCCAGACAGAACTGATGCTGCTTCCATGCCAACAAAACACCAAAGAATAATAGCCATAGCACCCTTTGTCTGTTGCAATGGTGATGTTGGCTCTCCGGTTGAAGCTAATCTGTTATGCCAGTTTTCAACCATAAAGAGGTCGCTTTTAACCAATGCAACGCCCAAAAATATAATAAGAAAAATAGGGATAAGCTTAGCTGTAGTTACTACAAAGTTGAGAATAGCTCCTTCTCTAATGCCTGCCATTAATATTAAGAAGAAGAACCATAATAATGCAGAACCAATTAAGAAAGCATGAATTGGTGAAAGGGCATGTATGCCGAGAAGATCGTTAAGCGTTTTAAAGAAAAGTGCTAAATAGCTTACATTACCTAACCATCCTACCGACCAATATCCCCATGCAGAGTTAAAACCCATAAAATCTCCAAAGCCGTCGCGTGCATAAGCATAAACACCACTTTTTAATTCTGGTTTACGTGCTGCAAGATAGACAAAAACAAGTGCAAGCATTAGTGCACCAAACCCACCAATAATCCAGGCAATCATTGTACCTTGAGGGTTGGCTACACTTATTAGATCTTTAGGCGAATTGAATATACCTGAGCCTATCATGGAGCCCAAAGCTATGAAAACCAATAACCATAAACCTAAACTTTTTCCTTTTTCCTGCATTTACTTTACTTGGTGTTAATTGAATAACCAGATGAGTAAAATTACAAATATCAATGATGGTAGCATGTTCATTATACGAAGCTTCTTGATTCCCAGAATATTTATACCTAATCCAATCAATAATATACCACCCACATTGGTGAGGCCTAATATAATATCATCAGTAAAAAAGTTGGCTGCATACCTTGCAATTATAGTAATTGATCCCTGAAATATTAAGAGAGGAACAGATGAGAAGAGTACACCTACACCCATAGCAGAGGCGAGTAATATGGCTGAGAAGAAGTCCATTGTGGATTTAGTGAAAAGTAAATCTGGTGATCCTCCAGTACCTTCTTGAATGGTTCCTAATATTGTCATTGAACCAACACAAAAGAGAAGAAACGAAGTGACTAGACCCTCAGAAAATTTCTCACTTCCTATTTTAAACCGCTCTTTGAGATAATCGCTAAGTTTTTCAACCCTTCTTTCCAAGTCGAACCATTCACCAAGTAGCGAGCCAATCGCAAGACTGCTCACTACTATCAGAATCTTTTCCATACTAACTGCCATTGATGCACCAATAGCCAGTGTGAATAATCCTATTGATTGAAAGTAGATTGTAGTCACACGGTCAGGCATTCTTTTTTTAAGAATGAGGCCAAGCAGTCCGCCTATTATTACTGCTGCGGTATTTACAAGTGTTCCGATCATTTTTTTTAGTAATACTGCAAAAGTATTAAATTATATGATATAAATTTCAAAAATATAGTTGAAGTCCTATAGTATAAAGGATAGCTTTGTGTTGAAACTTTCTGAATATTGTATTAATCCATATTTCTTAGTTATATTTTTTGTTCAAATTTCCTTATTATAGGCCAATTATGAAGTATATATTATTATTAATTTATGAATGAAAAAAAACTTATCTTTGTATCAACTTAAAAATAATATAAGCATATATGTACAACTGGTTTGAGTGCAAATTGAGATATGATAAGATGCTTGATACAGGCATACAGAAGACAGTAACTGAGCCGTATCTGGTAGATGCATTATCGTTTACAGAGGCAGAGGCAAGAATTATTGAGGAGATAAAGCCATACATCTCAGGAGAATTTACAATTTCTGATATTAAACGTGTTAAATACTCCGATACATTTTTCAATGAAACAGGTGACAGGTATTTTAGAGCCAAATTATATTTTCTCACACTCGATGAAAAGAGTGGTTCTGAGAAGAAGACAGCAGTAAATATGCTTGTACAGGCAACTTTACTTAAAGAGGCGGTTGAAATAATTGAAACTGAAATGAAGAAAACTATGATAGATTACACTATTGCAGCGGTTACAGAGACTGCATTAATGGATGTTTTCCCATATTCAGGAGATAAAGCAAGTAAACAGCAAGAATGAGTATAGCATCAAACATAAAAATATTACGAGAGAGCGTTCCGAGTGAGATAAAAATTGTTGCAGTATCAAAGTTCCATTCGACAGATGAGATTATGGAGGCATATGAAGCCGGACAGCGAATATTTGGAGAGAGTCGTGTACAAGAATTGGTGCAGAAAAGCGATCAACTTCCCAAAGATATTGAATGGCATTTTATAGGTGGTCTGCAACGTAATAAAGTTAAGCAAATTGCTCCTTTTATTTCATTAATTCACAGTGTAGACAGCGAGCGACTCATGCGTGAGATAGAAAAGCAGGCAGCAACTAATAGTCGTACTATATCATGTCTGTTGCAAATTCATGTTGCCGAAGAGGATACAAAATCGGGTTTCACCCCAAATGAGTGTTTGCAGTTTTTATCAGATGGAGCATGGGAAGAGTGTCCTCATATCAAATTTATCGGTATAATGGGCATGGCTACTTTTACAGATGATACTGAAAAAGTGCGCAACGAATTCAATAGATTGAGGCAACTGTTTGAAAAAGTAAAAACCGATTACTTTGCAGGTGATTCTGATTTTAAAGAGATATCCATGGGAATGACAAGTGATTATCCGATTGCCATTGAAGAGGGCAGTACAATGATTAGGGTAGGCACAAAGATTTTTGGAGAAAGATAATATTCAGTAGAAGCCTAGTAACATTGATTGCATCAACTTATAGTGGATGCAATTATTTTTTCATATGGCATATCAATTTTATCAATAATAATTTATACATTTGTTGAAGTATTAATTTTTGAAAAACATTTGTTTAGCACATGGTTACTTTAGAAACTACCTTTGCAGGTTTAAAACTTAAAAACCCTCTTATTGCAGCTAGTAGCGGTTTAACTAATAATATTAGTAAAATAGAAGAACTTGAGAATGCTGGCATAGGTGCAATAGTTCTAAAATCACTTTTTGAAGAGCAAATAGAGAATCACTCCGAAAAGCTTACACAAATTACAGATTATCCCGAAGCTGGCGATTATATTAATGCCTATATAGAGATGAACCATATGGGTAAATATTTAGATCTTATTCGTTCTGCAAAAGCTAAATGCAGTGTGCCTATTATTGCAAGTATTAATTGTTATAAGTCAGCTAAATGGATAGATTTTGCCAAAACCATTCAAGATGCAGGGGCAGATGCTTTGGAATTAAACCTGTTTGTACTTAATGCAGGTGAATTTGGAGATACATATCTTGAGGATACCTACGTTAACATCGTAAGAGAGATAAAAAAGGTTGTACACATACCAGTGATAATAAAGATGGCAAAAAATATTAGTAATCTGCCAGGTTTAATATCAAAACTAAAATCTCTTGGTGCTGATGGTGTTGTGTTGTTTAACCGTTTTTATCAGCTGGATATTGATATAAATACATTGGAGATTAAGTCGGGTCCAGTATTTAGTAACCCTGTAGATTTTAGCGATACATTAAGGTGGACAGCAATTGTTTCGGGGCGTGTAACTGACTTCGATATAGCTTGCTCCTATGGCGTGCATTCATGGGAAGATAATATCAAGGGTATTCTTGCAGGAGCAGGTGCTATACAGCTATGTAGTGTTTTGTATGAACAGGGAGTTGATGTGGTTACAAATATGCTTACCTGTATTGAAGAGTGGATGCTTCAAAACAACTACTCTAATATTGAAGAATTCAGAGGGAAACTGAATTATGCAAATATAAAAAGTCCGTATATGTATGAGAGAGTGCAGTTTATGAAATATTTCTCAAGTTATAAATAAAAATATGAACATTCAACAACTAGAATATATAATTGCGGTTGATACTCACCGCCATTTTTCAAAAGCAGCAGAGGCTTCTTTTGTAACCCAGCCTACACTGAGTATGATGATTCAAAAGCTAGAAGATGAGTTGGGGATTAAGATTTTCGACCGATCGCAGCTTCCAGTTCAACCTACAGAAATTGGTAAACAGATTATTGATCAGGCACGTGTTGCTGTTGCACAGGTAAATCATATAAAAGAAATAATCCTTGAAGAGAAAGGTGTAGTTAAGGGTGTTTTCAGATTGGGTGTTATTCCTACTGTTTCTCCATACCTATTGCCTAGACTGATGCAGGTGCATCACGAAAATAAATTTGATGTTCGTATTGTAATATCGGAGCTTACCACTGAGCAAATTTTAGCTGGACTGGCCAATGATAGTTTGGATGGAGGAATACTGGCAACTCCTCTAAAAGAACCTACCATAAGTGAGAAGCCAATTTATTATGAGCAGTTTTTTGCATACGTTTCTCCACATGAGAGAGCTATTTATGCCAAAACTTCACTCGATGAAAATGATCTTAACACTGCCAGGTTGTGGTTGCTTGACGAGGTTCATTGTTTCAGAACTCAGATTCTACATCTTTGTAATCTTAAGAAAAAACGGGGTGCAAACCAATCAATTTTTTCATACGAGGGTGGTAGTATAGATACGTTGATAAATATTGTTGATCAAAACCAAGGACTTACAGTTATTCCTGAAATGGCAATCGCTAATCTCAGCGAAGAACAGAAGAAAAATATACGTCCTTTTAAAAACTCAACACCAGTAAGAGAAATAAGCCTTGTCACCAGAAGAGAATTTATAAGAGAACGTCTAATTGATGTTATAGTTAGTGAGGTTAAAGAGGCTGTTCCTCTTTCTTTGCAGGATGAGGCAATGAAAAAGTATGTAGTGCCATTGTAGCAGATAGGGATTTCAATATTACTTAGGTCTTACCTCGCTCTTATATCGCTCCTTTAAATTGAGGTTTAAAAGGACGAGGTAAATGTAAAGTAATAATCAAATAAATATAGGAAACGGGCAAAATTATAATTAGATTGCCCGTTCATTATTACTACTACCTTTCTTCTTTTTTACAACATTATTTTTGTTCCTACAAAAAATGTTCTTGGCATGCCAGGGCCATAAATATAATTATTGGCACGCCCTGCACCAGTATCAAAATCACTCTGAAATGAGTTGAAAATGTTTTGTATACCTGCATTAAGCTCTAGTTGGGTGTCGCTATATAAATTGATAACATAAGCAACTTTGGTGTTTAGTTCAAAAAACGAAGGTGATTCTTTTGTTATATTTACCTTAGAAAACCTATCAACTCCTTCTACTCCGAATCCTGCATCATGCGGAACTAACATGCTGCCTGTGTAGTTGCCCGACAATGAAGCTGAAAAACGTTCTGTGGGTGTATAAGTTGCCACGAAATATGCATAGCTATCAGGTGTCCGCATCATTCTTTTTGTTGGTGTGACTCTGTCTAAAACTTCTTCCTCAGGTGTTTCTGGTTCCCACCATTTCCTTTCTTCTTCGTAAACACTTCGTTGAAATGTAGCACCAGCTTGTAGATCAAGCTTACTGCTTAGTGCAGCTCTGCTTTCGAGGTTTAATCCATATACCATCGCTCCGTATCCTGCATTCTCTATAAAAATCTCATTGCCTCGTCGCACTTCGGCAAAGGGGTTGTTAAGTTTAGTATAGAATCCTTCAATTAGAACATTAAGAATGCTGTTGTTATTTATTTGATGATATAGATCGACCGAGCCACTAATACTTCTTGATTTTTCCTCATTTAGGTTGTCCGAAAGTACTCTTATAATCTGTTCTCCACCTGCAATATCTACATGAAGATTCTCGTCGAATATTTGAGGAGCACGGAATCCTTCACTGTAAGTTAGTCGAAAATTGATATTCTCAGTGGGGTTATACCGCAAGTTTAGCCTTGGGCTAAATATCGCATTATCAACCAGGTTGTGCTTGTCTAGTCTTCCCCCCAAAAGAAAGCTCCACATATCTGTTTTCCACTCATTTTGCAAAAATCCACTCACAGTGTGTGTCTCTTGCGATATACTCTCGGTTCGATAACCGCTTTGATCTTCAAGCTCACTTCCAAGATACTCTCCACCCAATGTTAAGTCGGCTGGCATAAACCACAGGTTATCGAAAGAGTATATGTAATGTCCTCCAACCTGATATGTTAATTCTGACGTCGTGCCAAATGAGTTAATTCGGAGCTGGTTGTTTTCTATAATGTCATTTATATCATTAATTTGATCGTCTGACATATCTGTTTCGATTGAGGGTATATTTTTGTTGAAGGGATTGCCTGCGCCATAGTAACTGCCTCTATCTGTATGACTTGCTGCTGCATAAAGATTCAGCTTGCTTTTTTGATCTGATGAATATTTATCGAAACTAAGAGAACCACTATTTATGTAGTGCTCCACCTGTTCTGTTATGTAACTTTCATACGGCTGCAAGTTGAGTCTGTCGCCACCACGTCGGAATTCATGTATGTTTCTGTATTCAAGTGTAAGTCTCGAGTAAGTGCCTGTTTTAAGAAAAGAGCGAAATCCCAGAGATCTGTTTTTAAGCGATGGAAGTTCAGTAAATCCATCACCATCAATATCAAATTCATCTCTTAAACGATGCTGACCGTAAACCATTATTCCGGCATTACGAGTATCATTAACTAGAGAGGCGTTAAATGTAGTGTTGTTCTCGAGGCTGCCCGATGAATTAATACTTGAAAGTGTATGTGAAAATTCTCCTGTATTTCTAATAGGTTCGCGAGTGATAATATTTATTGTGCCGCCTATAGCATTTGCACCAAAGAGTGCAGATCCACCTCCACGAACCACTTCAATTCGTTCTATCATATTTGCAGGAATTTGCTCAAGTCCGTAAACCCCTGCTAGTGCACCAATCATGGGCCTTGAGTCAATAAGAATTTGTGAATATGAACCCTCCATACCATTTATACGAACCTGCGTTGTACCACAATTCTGACAGTTGTTTTCTACTCTCAGTCCGGGTTGAAACTTCAGCCCATCTGATAACGTTTTGGAATTAGTAACATCTAAAGTTTGCATATCCAAAACACTCACCAATGAAGGAGCAGTTCTTCTGGTGGTTTCATTCCTGTTGGCAGAAACAACCACTTCGTCAAGAGATCTTGCAGACTCTAAAAGTTCAAAATCAACCTCAAGTGTTTTACCTGCTTCAATTGTGACATCCCTATATGCTGTAGTAAATCCAATCATCGAGACTTCAATCGTGAATACTCCAACCGGTAGATTTCTTAAGAAGTAGTGACCCGTTGCATCGGTTGTTATACCAATTGTAGTACCTTGAAGTTTAACTGTAACATATGGAAGATGTTCTTTTGTTCTTTTATCAAGAACATGTCCAAATATATTAGCATCTGTTTGATCGGGGTTTTTACTATTTCCTTTTGTATAATTATTAAAAGCAAAAGCTATTAGAGCAAATATTATTAATTTTCTCATTCTGTTATATCTGATTTGTGAATATAGTTTATACTGTTAACTATGTAATACTATAATAATAGTATACGAGTATGCTTAACAATTTAATACACACTCATGGGTAAGTTAATCTGATCTTAATCGTCTTAAAAAAGACTTGCGTAAATCATCTGAGAATGGGAGGTGCTCTAAGCTGTAATGAAGATACAGGACCGATAAAATGTAATTGTTGGTAAAGATCTGTATATAGAAATCTATCTCCTGATATATTACCAGTCATATCTATAACTGGTAATATATCAGAAGTAAATGAGCTGTTGAAAATCTGATCTAGGAGTTTAAGCTCGTTTTCTGAGTGATGATGTGTAGTCGAATCACCTATTTTAAATGGGTGAGAGTGAACATATCTTATGTTGTTAATGATATGAGAGTGGGTAAAAAGAGTTATGCTGCATACATAAAGCGTAAACAGCACAGGGAATAACCATTTCAATCTTTTTTGTTTGTCTTTCAACATAAGTCAACAAATATATATCAATATTTGTCCCCTCTTATCCAATTTAAATTATATTAACAGAAGCTAAGATTGCAAGCGACTGTTAAATCTGAGGTCTGCGTCACCCGATATTTGAGATTTTTGTACTACATTTGTCACTGGAAAACCGTCGTTTATGGATCCGTATACAATAATAAGGAAGTACTACAAAGAAGGAACTAAAATTTATGATATTTATATGTCGCATTGCACAGATGTGACTAACAAAGCTTTGAATATTGTAAATAAACATCCTGAACTGGCTGTAGATGTTAAGTTTCTTGAGGAGGCAGCGATGCTTCATGATATAGGAATATTCAAAACTAATTCACCTAAGATTGCGTGTGAAGGAGATATGCCTTACATATGTCACGGCTACCTTGGTAATGAAATATTGGTTAATGAAGGCTATCCCAAACACGGACTTGTCTGTGAAAGACATACCGGAACGGGACTTAGCTTAGATACTATCATTCAAAGAGGTTTACCAATACCTCACAGAGATATGCGTCCACAAAGCCTTGAGGAGAAGATTCTTTGTTTTGCAGACAAGTTTTATTCTAAATCTCAGTTAGGTAAAGAAAAAACAGTAAAGCGAATCAGGCAAAGCCTTAAAAGACACGGTTGGCATCAAGTTGAAATATTTGATGAGTGGTGTGAATTATTTCTATGAAATTGTGGCAAACTATTTGCAGTATCTATTTAATAGAAATAGAAAAATAAATTATTAATATATGAAACGAAATACAAAACAGCATAACAGCGACTCTTCAGACAAGTCGGAAAATATAAATCCAGAGGATTTGGCCCAAGAAGGGTTAAACCAAGAGGACAATTTGACAGAAGAAGGGGCAGTAGAGGGGTCAGAAGAAGAGAACCCTGAGGATCCAAAGCAAGAAATTGAAAAGTTGCAACAGAAATATGATGAACTAAACGATAGCTTTCTTCGCCTTAATGCTGAGTTTGATAACTTTCGCAAACGTACAATAAAAGAGAAAGCAGACATTATAAAAAGTGGAGGAGAAAAGGTCTTAAATAACATAATCACATTAGTTGATGATTTTGAACGTGCACTCACTGCACTTCACCTATCGCACGACAGAGATGCCATGCTTGAAGGGATGGACCTGATTTATTCTAAATTTACAGGTTTTCTTAAACAAAATGGAGTGGAAGAGATTGAGGCAATAGGTCGCCCTTTCGACTCAGATACATTTGAAGCGGTTACAACTATACCGGCTCAAGACGAGTCTCAAAAAGGTGTTGTAGTTGACTGCATTCAGAAAGGTTATAGACTAAATGATAAGATTATACGCTTCCCTAAAGTTGTTGTAGGAGAATAATATGGCAGAAAAAAGAGATTTTTACGAAATATTGGATGTTCCAAAATCTGCTTCGGCTGAGGATATAAAGAAAGCCTACAGAAAAAAGGCAATCCAATACCATCCCGACAAAAACACGGGAGATAAAGATGCAGAAGAAAAATTCAAAGAAGCTGCCGAGGCATATGAAGTTCTCAGTGATGAAAACAAACGTGCCAGATATGACCAGTTCGGACATGCAGGTGTAGGTAGCTCCGCTGCCGGTGGTGGTTATGGTGGCGGCATGTCAATGGACGATATTTTCTCTCAATTTGGAGATATTTTTGGAGGACACTTTGGTGGTTTCGGTGGATTTGGTGGATTCGGAGGTTCTCAGCGAGGTAGGAGAGTAAATCGTGGAACAGACCTTCGTGTTAAAGTGAAGTTAAATCTAAAAGAAATACTCAATGGCGTTGAGAAAAAAATTAAGGTAAAGAAGTATGTAAGTTGTTCACATTGTGATGGCAACGGTTCTGAAAATGGCACTTCTGTTTCAACATGTTCAACTTGTAATGGATCGGGTATGGTAACCCGTGTTGCAAATACAATACTTGGGCAGATGCAAACTTCTTCTACTTGTCCAACTTGTAATGGTGATGGAAAATCAATTACAAAAAAATGCACTCACTGTAACGGTGAAGGTATAATGCGTGAAGATGAAGTTATATCTATTCAAATTCCTGCCGGAGTTGGCGAAGGTATGCAGCTGTCTATGTCAGGCAAAGGTAATGCAGCCCGCAGAGGCGGTATGAATGGAGACCTCCTTATAGTTATTGAAGAAGAACAGGACCCTAATTTAATTCGTGACGAGAACGATGTTATATATAACCTTTTCTTAAGTTTTCCCACAGCAGTTCTAGGTGGTTCTGTGGAAGTTCCAACGATAGATGGAATGGCTAAGGTAAAAATAGATCCGGGGACACAACCAGGTAAGGTATTAAGACTTCGGAATAAAGGACTCCCATCAGTAAATGGATATGGAAAAGGCGACCAGTTGATCCACATAAATGTTTATGTTCCAGAAAATCTTTCAACTAAAGAGCGTAAAGCTCTGGAAGAGTTAGACAAGTCAGACAACTTTGCACCATCAACTACAGCCAAAAAAAAGGTGTTTAATAAGTTTAAAAAAATGTTCGATTAAATAACACAATCTTTATAGAACATTCATGAAATAGCGGCAGATTATAAAACTGACCGCTATTTTTTTGTTTACTTAAATCAAACTTTTTATCTCTTATGTATGTTCAAATTAAACCTATGTTAAATTAATTAGCATTAATGCAAAAAACAAATAAATCTGATTAGCAATGAGTAACTATTCAATAGAGTCTTTAGAGCAGTACTTTAAAGTATATCGTAAATCAATAAGAAAGCCAAAAAAGTTTTGGGGAGAGATCGCTGAAAATAATTTTACCTGGTACCAGAAATGGGATAAGGTGGTTGAGTTTGATATGCAGAAAGCGGAGTTTGAATGGTATAAAAATGCTAAAGTGAATATTACTAAGAATTGTATTGACAGGCACCTGGCTAACAAAGGAGATAAAACCGCTATAATTTTTGAACCCAACAACCCTGAAGAATCTTCAAAACATATAACCTATAATGAGCTTTATAAAGAAGTGTCTGCTATGGCCAATGTACTTAGAGATCAAGGAGTAAAAAAGGGTGACAGGGTTTGTATTTATCTTCCAATGATTCCTGAGCTTGCTTATAGCATGCTAGCATGTGCTAGAATTGGTGCTATACATAGCGTTGTATTTGCAGGTTTTTCATCCAACGCACTTTCTACTCGTATAAATGATTGTGAATGTAAGCTAGTGATTACAGCTGATGGGGGATATAGAGGAGCAAAGACTATCAATCTGAAAGGTATCGTTGATGAGGCTCTTACTAAAAGCCCATGTGTTGAGAGGGTATTGGTAGTAAAAAGAACAAACGAAGAGGTAAGTTTGCAAGAGGGACGTGACATTTGGCTTCAACCGCTCTTAGAAAAGTCTGAAACTACAAGTAAGGCCGAGATTATGGATGCAGAGGATCCTCTTTTTATATTATATACTTCAGGATCTACAGGAAAGCCAAAAGGGATGGTGCATACAACTGCGGGTTATATGGTTTATACTGCCTATACTTTTAAAAATGTATTTAACTATATCTCTGACGATGTATATTGGTGCACTGCAGATATTGGTTGGGTTACAGGTCATTCTTATACACTTTACGGACCTCTATTGAATGGAGCAACTACAGTATTGTTTGAGGGTATACCTTCATATCCAACATATAGTAGATTTTGGGAGGTAATTCAAAAGCATAAAGTAAATCAATTTTATACAGCTCCCACTGCAATTCGTTCACTTGCAAAAGAAAGAATTGAGTTTATACAGAAATTCAGACTTGATACGCTGAAAGTTATAGGCTCGGTTGGAGAACCAATAAATGAGGAGGCATGGCATTGGTATAACGACCATGTTGGAAACAAGCGATGCCCACTAGTTGATACATGGTGGCAAACCGAAACAGGCGGAATAGTCATTTCGGCTATTCCATTTGTGACACCAACAAAACCAACTTATGCGTCTCTTCCTTTTCCCGGCATCAAGCCAGTATTAATGGATGAACTAAGAAATGAGATTGAGGTGAATCAGAAAACTGGTAGTCTTTGCATTGAATATCCATGGCCCGGTATTGCCCGAACTATTTGGGGCGATCATCAACGTTACATTGACACATATTTCACAAAATTTCCAGGGAAATATTTCTCAGGTGACGGTGCCTTGCGAGATGAAGTTGGTTATTACAGGATAACCGGTAGAGTTGATGATGTTATAATTGTTTCAGGACATAATTTAGGCACAGCGCCCATAGAAGATGCTATAAACGAGCACCAGACAGTTGCCGAGAGTGCAGTTGTTGGTTTCCCTCATAATATAAAAGGAAATGCGTTGTATGGATATGTTGTACTTAAAGAAGTAGGTTTATGGCGTGACCGTAATAATCTCATAAAAGAAATTAATCAGCTTATCTCTGATCAGATTGGGCCAATTGCAAAGCTAGATAAAATTCAATTTGTTACAGGGTTACCCAAAACACGATCAGGAAAGATAATGCGACGTATATTACGTAAAATAGCAGAAGGAGAAAAAAGTGATTTTGGAGATATTACAACATTAGTAAATCCTGAAATTGTAGAAGATATTAGTAATGAGTCGCTTTGATTCATAACTAAACAAAATTATTGTTGAATTATTATATTTGACGCTGGTTTTATTAATTTGTTTTACTATATTTACTGATTAATAAAGGCTATGATATTAAATAATTAAATAAATAGACCAGTTAATATGAAAAAAAGAATCTTATTCCTTCTATTTCTAAATTTGTTTGCTTTTGCTTTTTTAGTCCACTCATCGGATGTGGTGCAAGTTAAGCAGACTAGAATTCCTATTTTAATTGACAGAACTGATAATGTACTCTTTTATGTACGAATCAATGCTGAGGAATCTAAAGAGTTAAGTCAGATTAATCTACGTTTCGCAGATGATGTAAATCTTAGTGAAGTTGCTTCTGTGAAACTCTTTTACAGTGGAACCGAAGCTCCTCAGAGGTTTGGACAGACACATTATGCTCCAGTTGGCCAATATGTTTCTAGTAATTCACCAGGAAAAACTTTAGCAGCTAATTCGTCTTACTCATTAAAAGTTGTAGAGGTGCGTGCTCCAAAGAATGAGGTGGTTTTTTCACCTAATTACAAACTCTTCCCGGGTATAAACTATTTTTGGGTTAGTCTTGAGATGAAGCCAAATAGTTCGCTTCTGTCTAAGATAAATGTGGAAATGACAGGTGCTCAATTGGATGGAAAGGATGCACCCATGTCTTTTGCAACCGAAAGAGAGGATCATAGAATGGGTATAGGGGTGAGACATGCCGGAGATGATGGATCATCGTCTTTCAGAATTCCGGGATTAGTAACCTCTAATGAAGGTACTCTATTAGGTGTATATGATGTTAGATATAACAATAGTGCCGACCTACAGGAATATGTTGATGTTGGTTTAAGTAGAAGCACAGATAAAGGACAAACCTGGGAAGAGATGAGGCTGCCTTTAAGTTTTGGTGAATATGGAGGTATGCCTAAAGCACAAAATGGAGTGGGTGACCCTGCAATATTAGTAGATAAAAAAACCGGAACCATTTGGGTTATTGCTGCATGGACTCATGGTATGGGAAATGGCAGGGCATGGACTAATTCCATGGACGGTAATGGTAAAGAGACAACTGCTCAGTTGGTGATGAGTAAGAGTACTGATGATGGAAAAACTTGGTCTGACCCAATTAATATCACAGAGCAGGTTAAAGATCCATCGTGGAACTTCCTTTTACAGGGTCCCGGTAATGGTATTACTATGGAAGATGGAACTCTTGTTTTTGCAATACAGTACATCGACTCAGAAAGAATGCCCCATGCAGGCATAATGTATAGCAAAGACAGAGGTGAAACCTGGAATATACATAACGCTGCAAGAGCAAATACTACAGAAGCACAGGTTGCAGAGGTAGAGCCAGGAGTTTTGATGTTAAATATGAGAGATAACAGAGGTGGTAGTCGTGCAGTAAGCATAACTACAGATTTGGGTGAAACATGGAAAGAGCATCCGTCATCACGTACGGTTTTACGAGAGCCTGTGTGTATGGCAAGCTTAATTGCCGTAAAAGCAGAAGATAATGTATTTGGAAAGGATATATTACTTTTCTCAAATCCAAATACAACACAAGGGAGAAATATGATAACTATAAAGGCAAGCCTTGATGGTGGACATTCATTTCCCAAAGAATATCAGGTATTGCTAGATGAGGATTATGGCTGGGGATATTCATCCTTAACTATGATTGATGAGGAGACAGTAGGTATCCTTTACGAAAGTAGTGTGGCACACATGACCTTTCAGGCTGTTAAACTGACTGACCTCATCAAATAGTTTAAGTATACAATAACTAAATTAGAGCTTGTTGCATCGTTCGAAGAAACCGATAGCTTCAAGCTCTTTTCTTATAATAGCTTCTTCTTCATCGGTAACATTCTGGAATGGGGTACGATTGATACCAAGATCTAGACCAATCAATTTCATGATACGTTTGCCTGCAACTATATTACCTCTATAACGAGCAATGACATTAATAACCTCTTGTGCAAAGTTCTGATGGTCGACAGCACCTTTAAGATTTCCCCTGTTGTACTCATCTATAACACCTACCAGTGATTTGCCTACATAGCTGCCTGTGCCACTGATGCCACCTTGTGCACCGCCCATAACCAAGGCCGAAAGGATTGTTTCGTCTTGCCCATGAAGCATATCGAATTTACCATTCTCATAAAGCATGCACTGATTATATTCATAAAGGCTTTCATATGTATATTTGATTCCTGCCAGATTAGGAATTCGCCCATCAGCAGCTTTCAAAAAAGGAAGCATAGGAAGAAAAACTCCGTTTAACGCAGGTATATGATAGAAGTAGAATGGAAGTTCAGGCGCTCCACAAGCAATTTCTTCACAATACTTTACAAGTTCTTCAACACGTCCGGCTTTAGGAAATGGAGAAGCCATAGCACCTATACCGAAAGCGCCAATCTCCTGTGCATGCTGCGCAAGTTTAAAGCTGTCTTTTATGCATGTTGATCCTACGTGTACAATAACTTTGAATCCATTTGGAGCAACTGATATCCACTTCTCAGCAATCTTCATGCGTTCCTCAACTGTAAGCATGTAACCCTCACCTGAAGAGCCATTAATAAATACACCGATAAGTCCGTTTTTCTCTAACATAGCTGCATAAGCATCGATTGGACCTAAGTCTACTTCTCCTTTTTTGTCGAAGGGAGTAAATGGTGCAACTATAAGGCCATTAATTTTTTCAAATTTCATATGATTAATTTTTCTAATTTGTATTTTAAAGTGTTACTATTAACAATCAAGGTGTTTTGGTAATAGTTCGCCATGTATATCCATCAATATTCTTTCTGTTGGGTAATATAAAACTAACTATATATGCAATAATTATGCTAGATAACATTCCAAAAAATCCATACAGTAGAAAAGAGATAGAAGTGTTGCTTTTTATTACCATTAATATAATCAGTCCTGAAAAAACCCCAATTAAAGCAGATCTATGGTCTACTTTTGGGAAAAATATTCCAAGTATGAATAGTGCCCCCAATCCGCTGGTTAGCAGTCCTAGAAATGTATTAAACTGATCCCACAGCGAGGCTATATTCCAGGTAGCAAGAATTAGTGCCATCCCTAGTCCCAGTAAACCGCAAATTATACCCGACCAGCGAGCTACATTAAATTGTTGTTTACGCGAACTTTTAGAGAATATAGTTTTATAAAAGTCAGAAGTAATTACTGCTGCCGAGGAATTAATATTTGAAGATAAAGTTGACATTGCTGCTGCAAATACAGCTGCGATAAGTAAACCAGCTAAACCTACAGGCATTTCAGTAACAATAAACTGTGGGAATACTGAGTCAATATTCGGGTTAGTTATCATCATGTTAGCTGGGTTGTCTTTATAGAATGCAAAGAGTCCTGTGCCAATTAGGAAAAAAGCAATTGTTATTGGTATACTTAAAATTCCATTTAGCCAAACGCTTCTTTTTGTAGCATTTTCATCTTTGGTACTCATATATCTTTGAACTACTGACTGATCGCTTGTATATGTTATCAGAGAGTTAGAGATACCTCCGATTAGTACTACCCACAAAACAGGCTGCGTGAAGTCTAAACGAAAGTCGAAAGTTCTAAATTTGTCGAACTCAATTGATGTGCTCCAGAACTCACTGAATCCACCTTCTATGCCTGAGATCATAAAAATAAAAGCTGCCAATGCTCCAAATACTAGTATAGCACCTTGTATTACGTCGCCCCAAACTACGGCCTCCATACCACCAGTTGTACTGTATATAATGGTAACTATTCCCATAACAATAATTGATAAATAGATATCAATTCCGGTTACAGCATTCAGTGCAAGTGCCGGAAGGAAAAGTACAATAGCTATTCGGCTTACCATAAAAATAATAAAAAGAGCAGAAGCCAACCATCTAACGGTTCTGCTAAAACGTACTTCAAGATATTCATATGCTGTTCCTAGATTGAATCTTCTGAAAAATGGAATAAAGTATTTTATAACAAATGGCACTATTAATACAATAGTTATATTAAAAATGAGCATTCTCCAATCAGTAGCATATGTTTTAGCTGGAATAGATAGAAAAGTGATTGCACTTAACGTTGTAGCAAAAATACTAATTCCTGCTGCCCACCATGGTATTCTTCCGCCAGCTTTAAAGAAATCATCAGTATTTTTGTTACGTTTCATGAAATAAAAACCAACAAGCAGCATGCTTCCAAAGTAAACAAATAATACTATATAATTGATTAATCCAAAGTCAGACTGAACAATGAAATCTAGTCTCGTGATATAAGGAGAGCGGATGCCAGGGCTAATTTCACCACTTGCAATATATACAGAAGAACCATCTGTTGCCTCAGATGTAACTGCTACAGGTGTAATATTTGTTTCACCTGCTTTAAACCAGCTATCTGTTATTGTATTATAAACTAGAATTTTATTATTAAACCCTGTGTGAGTCAATTGAAGACTATCTTTTTTGTTAGAATTACCACTGTTTATTGCAGATTCGACTTGGTTAAAAATCTTACCAGTATCACCCCCGTAAAGCAAAATATGTGAACCTCCTACAGGAGCTGCTGTAGCCATCGCTAGGGGTATAGAAGGACCTTTATCTATGCGTATGTCATTCTTTTTAATCCATTTACTAACAGATGGTCTGTAATAATATACAGTTGAGTAAAATGTTGTAAGTTCTGTATCGACTTTTGCTCGTCCTCCGAAAACAAATAATGAGGTTTCCTCACCATCTTGTTGTGGAGCTATAGTTGAACCTGCTATAGGTATTAGGAAATCTGGCAAGACAACCCATCCCTCAGAGGGGTTTGTTATATCTAAAGTTAGGAATTGATTAGAAAATGATCCATCTTTTTGTTCACCGCCAACAAGATATACATTTGTTCCAATAAGAGTAGCCGTACTGTTTTTTACCGGATATGGAAGAGGTGGATATTCTACAGTAGTAATTGAATTACCGTTATAAGAAATCAACCAAGACTTTTCGGTGATCCCTTCAGGTGTATCTCCCCCAATACACAATAAGCCACCAGGTATAGACACATAAGAGCCTTCGGCAACAGGTGTAGGGAGGTCTTTGCTTTGATAAACCAATTGAAGATTTCCGTCAGCATCTTTAGAGAAGACAAAAACATCATCTGAAAAGTGTTTTATGCCATTATTCCATGGTTTACCATCTGGAAAAGAGGACCCCCCTGCCAGAATGAACCAATTTCCATGTTTCCCGAAGTATGTACCTGCCAAACCCTCTTGTAAGCTTGCGTCTGATAGTGTTTCCATATTGAAAACATTTGTCTGATTGAGTGAATTCTTAGTATTGCCACTCAAATTTGCCTGCAAGAATATTAGCAGGGTAACAATAATAAATGATGCTTTTGATCTCATATGCATAAAAACTAAATCTTTTCTTTCTCAGGGTTATATATTAGTCCCTCGATTCTTTCTCTACCATCAAGTGTAACAAACATGAAATTAAACATCCATTTCTGTAGTCTGACTTCAGGTGTACTGAACTGAGCAATAGGTAGTTTTATTAATACACTATTCCAACCTTTATTAAGCTCAACCTTTATTGGATCACGGACAACAAAATTTTCATTTTTCAGAGTTATCTCATTTGTCTTCACTTTGTGATTATTATCCCATAATGGAGGCTCGAGAGTTTTGTCATTAATCCATATTTTGCTACCTCTATAATCCCACTCCCCCAGTGGTGGAGCTAAGTCAGCCTCCGATCGGCTATAGTCTTGAGTTGATGCCCATAGACCAACTGTTTGGGGTTTTGGCGACCATACCCATGTATATGCATACGCAGTATGATTTTGTTCAGGGTTATCATAAAATGCAGGAACTATATCACCCCACACATGACGCAAATAGATTCCTGCGCCAATAGCAACGTTAGTGTTATATGTATCTTCCTCAAACACATAAGATTCTTTTAGTTCTTCTTCGGGTGGAAAAACAGCATCAAGCTTTCCTTCGTTTGGAAATGGATCTGTAATGTGCCATCTTATATCTGTTTGCTTATGGTAAGGGAAGGGTTCATTAACAAATATATTATCTTTGTGCCATAACATCCTCTGTTCAAAATCAGCAAATTCTTTAAATACAGGGTCATCTACATCTGTTGGTAAGATAACTCCATTCTTGTCAAAATACTCTGATCCTCCACCTCTCCAGGTACGTTCTGCAAAAGCCATCATATTTGGATAGAAGTAGTTTTGAAGCATTATATCTCTTTCGGTAGGTAGTAATCTGTCATTCCATATGGCAAGTATAGATCCTGCTAAATCATCACTTCCCTGATCCGAATTATAAATTCGACTATTAAAAAGTGCCACAATATCGCCAAAAGCGTCGAAATGATTTATGTAGTGAAAACGAGAGTCTATCGCAGGAATCCCAGGTTGTGCTTTTCCTCTATAGCTCCATAGCTGAGTTGCATCTATTTCACCAGGTTCATAATTCCAACCAGGATTCCATGAGATAACTTTCTTGCCAAATCCTCTAACATGTTCTACCATTATAGGCACAAAATCAGGATTTGTGAACTCCACCTCATCAGTACCAATATGTATATATTCTACAGATGGAAATACCACAGTGCACAACTCTTCCATCAACTCTTTAAGGATAGACATTCCTTTAGGCGATTGCATATCTACTCCCGTTGCACGTACAAAAGCGGCACTATGTCCCGGAATATCAATCTCCGGTATTAACATCATATTATGATTGTTAGCCCATTCAGCAATTTCATGTGCATCTTCTATAGTGTAATATTGTCCATGAAATCGTGTAAAACTAGTGCTATCGTTAAGTTGTGGAAATCGCTTACTTTCGATTCTCCATCCCTGATTTTCTGTAAGATGCCAATGAAATACGTTTATTTTATATTTTGACATCAAGGAGATTTGTTTTTTTAGCTCTTCAACAGAAATAAAACTTCTGCCAACATCATGCATGAATCCGCGTACACGAAATGCAGGCCAGTCGGTAATCTCAACTGTTGGTACAGTTCGGTTGTTCTCAATAGTTTCAGTGGCCAATTGATTTAAAGTTTGTTTTGCCCAATATAAACCTTTATCTGTGGTAGCTTCAATTAACACAGAATCAGATGTAATTGTGAGCTTATATGCCTCTTCCTGGTTTATTGCAGCTTCTTCGATAGAAGTTACATTTTTTATTGCAATTATATTAGGGTCAAATACACCGTTTTTAAGATGATGTTTTTGCGACCAGTTAATCTCCATTTTTTGAGGCTTAGGAAGCAGGTTTATCGACTTGTTAGTATCGCTCTTAGTGCAAGAAAGAATAACTGATATCGATATTATTGTAAAAAATAAATTACTTATTAATTTCATTTGTATAGTTTTTTTAAAGCCTTTCAGCTTTTACCCATTTAATTAAATAACCCTTATCTCCATTTACCCTGTCACTTAAAAAGTGAAGGTATGAAATTCCATGTTGCGATTCGTTGGAAAGCGGTAATGTCATTCTTTTCTTTTTATCTACATAAACCACAGCAGTTGGTTTTCTTTTTTTCAGATCCCACTCTATTTCGATCAGGTGAAATTCAGTATCTCGTATTTTTAATTTCTTGGGGTTTAAAGATAGTGAGAAAGGCGCAAAATATCCTGCAACTGTATCGGTTGGATTAAACCATCTATCGTTAAGAAAAAGCTCTCCTTCACTATTTAAGTCATTATATTTAATAGAAAAAGACAACCTTCCTTTGTGAAAAGCAGGGAAATTCCAAACTGCACCTCTCACAGAAGTAAGTAGTGTATCATCTTCTATATATTTCACCAATAACTTCCCATCTTCTAAACTACAGCCTGGAGTACGGTTATAACCGCAGTGTCCCACTATACCTTTGTAGTAGCTAAACACACTCCATTGATCTAGGTCATCTGAAAAATTGCAATAACGTTCATTTTCGTATAGCCAGTCCACATTAAAGCGCAGCATAACCCTATGCAAAGGATGCTGTCCAAGAGATACTAATACTTCCTCTGGGTCGAGCTCTATAAACTGACTCTGGTGTATACTTTTATCAATACCCAGAGTTGTTCCAAAGTCTTCAGCGTTACGTCTTGGATCAAGGTATATTTCACGGAACCCTTGCCAACTCTTACCATCATCCGATGATATAGCTGCATGTATAGCATTTCTATTAGTAAAAACATCATCCCAAACTCCAGTAGTATTGTTTACTTCTGGTAGAGGTGTGGTATTCGACCAAAGAAAAAGTAATCTACCATCCTTTAATCTTCCAATAGTAGGCATTGTGATTGTGCCATAAAAAGGTGAGGGAGTAGCTTCACTCCAAGTTTCACCCCCATCGTTCGAAAATGATTGGTAATGATGATCCTGAGAAGTTCGAATCAGCATCCAAAGTTGTCCATCCTTTAATTCAACAACTGTGGGTTCTGCAGCACCATGGTTCCATCTAATTCCATCGTGAAATCCTCCACCCTGGTGGTCTGGAGTTGTAACAAGAGATGATCGTTTCCAGGTTCGGCCATCATCGTCAGAGAAGTATGTAAAACAAGCCCTTGGCAGTTCAGCCTGTAAGCCATAATGTCCGGTTACTACAACACGTTTGCCGTCTTTAATAAAAACTGGTGGCTTTAACATAATCCCCATAGAGTCGGACACTTTAATAAGTTCCCTTCCCCCATTTAGTCCTCCATTAGTACGGATGGCATAAGTGCCCATACCGGGTGATGAGATCAATCTTATAAATTCGCCACTTAGAGGGCTACGTGTATCTGCAAAAGGAATATTATTAGGAATGTTTACTTTAGTCCATGTAAGTCCCTTGTCGTCGCTTGAAAGATAAAATGTTCCAGCTTCTGCTTGTTCTCCGTAGTTGTAATGTCTTATTTCACCGGTCTCAAGAAGCGAAAGGCCAATGTATGCATCACTTGGAGGAATACCTACTACTTTTGGTTCCCAAATCACTGTATCAGAAAGAGGCGTCTCTGCATACAGAATTGAAAACATTCCGCATAGGAAAAAAGATAATATGAGTCCTCTGTTAGATATCATTAGAATAAGAATTTACTTTAAAATTGCGTTGAAAATGTAGATGCCGGTAGGCCTTCACTATTTATGAGATTACCATCTGAATATGAGCTCCATCCATACCTGACATATTTGGGAGTTCTTACCCTTGTAGATTCTACCTTAACCACATTACCTTCAATTACTGCTGTAGCAGGGAAGAACAATCCTGGAAATTCAGCAACTTCAAACGATCTGAGAGGTTTCCCATCTGATGACATTAATCCTTCAGCAAATTCAAAAGAAATGTAAGCGGTTTCATCTTCCACAAAGAAATCATGAAATAAAGGACCAGAAGGTGTGATATCAGAAAATCCGTATGTTTTATTTAGTGCCCAACGTGCTAGTCGCTCACCAATTTGTTTCTTCTCACGTGGATGAACATCAGTGCTATCACCAAGATCGGACGAAACAGCCATACCGCTATTAGGTATTTCGTACATAAGTCTTCGCTGACTATCTCTGAAATGTCCCCAGGTTTCTCTGCCTATAGCCATACTTGAGAGTTGTACATAATAAAATGGAAAGTCGTCGTGCCAAGCACTTCTCCAACTTTCAACGAGGGCAGGGAATATAACTTCGTGCAATTCAACATTCTGTTCATTTGATTCACCCTGATACCAAATCACACCTGAGATATTAAGTCTTGTGATATTCTGAATACCCGCCTCATAGAGGTATGAAGGATGATATGGATGCCGCTGCAATGGGTTATCCGAAAGTTCGATATTTTGTCCTGCTCTTTCTCTACACCATGGATTTATAAAGTCGTTATTACTCCAGTTACGGAACATGCCTACTAGCTTATTATGATGCTCTAAAGTAAAACGGTCGATCCATGCTTCAGCAGGAGAGCCACCCACGGCATTAAGTATCAAACCAATTGGTACACCTGTTTCTTCATATACTGTTTTACCAAAATGATATGCTACCGCTGAAAAGTCTTTCGCAATTTCAGGAGTTGTGCTTTTCCACTCGGTTTGAGTGAAATACTGTAGTTGATTTATTAAATCCAACGTATTCTTTTCCCATGCAACATTATTGGTATAAGCTACCGGCTGCATATTAAACAATCTGACTTCAGGCAGTTTAGCAAACTTAATATCATCTGCTCCACCAGCTGATTGTTTAAGTCTAAACTCCATATTTGATTGACCAGAGCAAAGCCAGATATCACCAATAAGAACATCATTTAGGTTTATAACTTTTGTATCGCTCGAAAAAATAATTTCATATGGTCCTCCTGCTTCTAACGGAAGAAACTCTATTTCCCAACTGCCTGATTTATTAACAGACGCAGATCTTTTTTGGTTATTGAAATCAATTTCAACTATTTCATTTGAGTTTGCAGTACCCCAGAATCGAATGGGTTTATTTCTTTGTAGTACCATTCCGCTTGTAAATATCGAAGCCGGTTTTAGTCCGCCAAAATCTCCAGTTATTGCTCCATAAACTGTTTCTGCAATTATTTTTGCTCCTTCACCTGTTGGATGAAGGTTGTCAGGAAAAAGATCGGGACGTATGTGAAGTGGTGTATGCAAATCCACCAAATCTACTTT
>Ga0209075_1000297_pt1 | contig 47389 bp, 42 predicted proteins | sample Stecom2011_FD_187523 | JGI IMG/M metagenome (GOLD analysis project Ga0209075, IMG submission 187523) | Agricultural soil microbial communities from Utah to study Nitrogen management - Steer compost 2011 (SPAdes) (version 2) | ecosystem: Environmental > Terrestrial > Soil > Agricultural land...
TTGGTAAGTCCTTGGCCGCTGTCATATTGCAACATCTACTGCAAGGCTTAGGTGTCAGTGTCTGTCAGTTGTCCATCGATGATGTTTACCTCGAGCGCGTTCGCCGCTTGCAACTGGCCGAGCAGGTGCACCCACTGCTTGCCACCCGTGGCGTGCCAGGCACACACGATGTGCCTTTGGCGCTGGATATTTTTGCCCAGTTGCGCCAAGCAAGCGTTAGCAGCCACACCCAAATCCCACGTTTTAACAAAGCCACTGACGATCGCCACGCACTCAGTCAGTGGGATACCGTGATCGGGCGGCCTCAAGTGATTATTTTTGAGGGCTGGTGCATCGGTGCGCAGGCGCAGCCTAGCGGCGATTTACGGCAACCGATTAACCGCCTTGAGCGCGAGCAGGATAGCGGCGGCATCTGGCGTGGGTTTGTTAACGACTGTTTGCATCAGTACCAAGCGCTGTTTCAGCAGCTGGACATGTTGATAATGCTCAAGGCCCCATCGTTTGCTCAAGTGTTGCAGTGGCGCCTGCTGCAAGAGCAACAGCTGCGCCACAGCGCCGCCGTGCGGGGGGTGGCGCAAACACACATCATGCAGCGCGACCAAGTGACGCGTTTTGTTGCCCATTACGAGCGTTTAACCCGCTGGATGCTGCAGCAGATGCCGGCGCGCGCGGATATTTTATTTCACCTTGAAGAAAACCATAATACCGCCAAGATAGAATGCCCTATGGCTTATAAGGCGCGCGTGCAATAGCGCGATCAGCACATTGGCGTTGGTCAGGCGGCCATAGTCGTTTATTATGTTAGACATTTTGTTGTTGTAAGGGCGGCTTTACCCCTGAACCGCTGTGCAATGTTAGCAACATGCCCAATGCGAGCCTGCATGTTGCTTTACTCTGAAGGAAACAGACCCATGAAACCATTGGCCGTATTGACGGTACTCTTGGCAAGCTTGCTGGCAGGTTGCGCAAGCTTAAATAAAGATCAATGCATCACTGCAGATTGGCATACGATAGGTTACGAAGACGGTGCTAATGGGCTGGCGGATACCCGCATCGGGTCACACCGAGAAGCCTGTGCCAAGCATGGGGTAACGCCTAATTTGCAGCAGTACCGCGACGGGCACAGCGAGGGGTTAAAGAGTTTTTGCAAACCCAGAAACGGTTTTAACCGAGCGCGCAGCGGTTATCAATACAAAGGTATTTGTCCAGCCTCGCTGGAGCCTGATTTTCTTGCCGGTTACGAGGCGGGGCAACAAATTTACCAAGCAGAAAGCGATATTAACGACCTTGAAGGTCTGCTGCACAACAACGAGGCCGAACAACAGGAGATCGAGCAACAGTTGCACGATAAAGAGGCGGTATTGCTCAGTTCAAGAACCCCAGAGCAGCGCCGCCGGGTGGTTTATCAAGACATTGCGCAACTTAAAAAGCGTCAAGGCTCACTTGAGCAGCAGCGCGATGATTTGATCCGGGATTTGGCCAATAGCGAGTCTTGGCTGCACGAGTTGCGCAACCGCTACAGTTATTATTAAGCACGCAGCCGCCGCGCCTCGCGGACAGTTTATCTGGACACCTGCGCCGTTGGTGTTAGCCGCCGGCGAAGGTGTCAAAAGTTTACCGCTTATGGCTATGTGGCTCTATGGGTAAGTGCTGATTTAAAAACTGATCCATGGCAAAAAAATCCTGTAGCCGATTATCCTCGTTAGCAAGGCAGTGGTCTTCATCGGCTAGGGTTATGTAGGTTACCGGCTTGTCCAACCCTTGCAGAGCTTTGTACATGCGCTCGCTGTGCTCTGCGGGTACTTGACGGTCGGCGTCACCGTGAATTAATAATACCGAGATTTGTATTTTATCGGCATGGTTAACAGGGGAGATGTCTTTTAGATCGCTGCCCAACTTACCCACCTGCTCGTCGCTGATATTATAGGACTCGGGAAAATCGCGGTTGCTACGCACCAACTGAAATACATCGCCGACACCGGCAACACTGATAGCACACTGGTAAAAACCTGGGGTTTTAACCGCGCCCATTAAGGCTGCATAACCGCCGTAGCTGGCGCCTACGATGCAAATTTTTTGTGCGTCGCTAATCCCGTCTTTAATCAATTACAAGGCACCGTCCTGGGTGTCGTCTTGCATTTCTTTACCCCACTTTTGCAGGCCCGCATCTCGGTGTGCAAAACCCTCACCGGGTGAGCCTCGAAAGTTCATTTGCAACACCGCGTAACCCTTGTTGGCAAAAAACTGTGGCCAATAATCAAAGGCTTCGCTGTCGCGATATTGTGGGCCACCGTGTGGCAGCATCAGGGTGGGTAGGTTTTTAGCGGGTTTTCCTTGCGGCACCGTTAACCAAGCTTCTATGGCTAAACCATCGCGGTCTTGTAAGGGTAAGGCTCGGTTTGATTTAAAGGCTCGGGGGGTAAATGGCGGTAGCGGTATTCTAATGCGGTTAACTTAGCCGGATTGTGGTGGCCTAAATAATAGGTGCCCGACTCTGTGGCGCCAGAGGTGTACAGCAAGTAATGATTTTGATCTTTGGATACGTCATAAATATGATTTTTGGTTTTTTGGCATCAGTGCGTCTATGCCGCTTTGCAAGGCGGCAAAGGGTGGCGAAAAATAGATGGCCCGTTGAGTCAAGCCCGAGTGGATACCGATCACCTCGGCGCTGTTAGGGTGGTAAATTAACGATCCGGTAACATCGTAATGTGGGTCTGAGTAGATTAGGGTTTTGTCTCGTTTTGGGTCTTTTAGGTCGACTGTAAAAGTGGCCATCCGACCGTTATGGTTGGCCTGAAGATAAACGATGTCTGGGTCTTTGGCAAAACCGATAACGTCGGTTTGCTCTTTTGAAAACGGCTTATAAGGCCATAGCTCGAGCCATTTTTTGGTGTTTAAATCATAAACACGATTGTTTACCAGGCCATCTTTAAAGTAAGTACCTACACGGATTCGGTGTTGTTGGTCTGTCTGCCAGGACAGGATGTTAGGCTCTGAGTTTTGTACGGCGCTGGTGCGCTGATTGCGGATGTTGACCTTATAAACCACATTGTGGGGGTCGCCAGAAAACCCTGGCATAGTCATTAATAAGTGATCTGGGTCGTCGGGTAATAAATCGACGATACTATCTTGCCCAGGGGTAGTACTTTAAAATTGCGCAAAAACGTTCGCTTAAAAAGCGATGTCACCTTGGCTGTACTGGTATCGACAATTAACAATCGTGTCTCTCGGGTGTCGCCACGTACTTGCGCAAAACCGACCCAAGTGTCGCGCTTGGACGGATAGTAAGTGTGCACAAGCAGCGTGTTGCTGTCCTTCCACTGAATTAAATTGATAAAGTATTTGCTGTTGTCTGTGAGCAGTGGGTAGGTTTTCTTTTGTGTTTTAAGGTCGGTTAACTGTAGCGCGATGCCTTTTTGTTCTTTTGTTTCTAGGCGCACCAGCGCCGCTGTTTGTGTGCCATCGGGCGAGAGCGTTAAGAGGTTGGTATCGGGTAGCTGGGCAAAGTCATTAACGTTTAAGTTGCGGCACAGCCTTGGGGCACTAAAAACCAATAATAAGACGGTTATGAAGGCCCCGAAGGGCGCGGCCAAAACGCCCATCCGCGTCGTTGCTCTTTTTGCCAAGGGCTACGGCCATTGCCTGCAAAGAGCGCCTAACGGCTGAACGTTTTGGGCTCGCAACGAGTGCAAGGACGCAGGAGATAGAGCAGCACATGGAATCGCTGCCGAGAGGCAACTCTTAATTAATAGAGGTGCTCTTTACTTAAACTCGAGAATCGATCGGCCGTGTTTAAAAAACCTAGCCAAGTGTGGCATCGATGTGCTTAATGCAACTGGCAATCACCTCGGGCAGTGGTGGTGCTATGGAAACCTCGATGATATCGGGTTCAGCGTTGGGCGCTTGCAGGCTGGCCAGTTGGCTGTCGAGAAGACTGGTGGGCATAAAGTGATTTTGGCGCTTGCTCATGCGCTGAGCAATGGTGGGTTTGTCGCCGTTAAGATGGATAAAAAGTTGCCGAAAAGGCAACTGGCGCAGCCGTTGCCGATGATCGCGGCGCAACCCAGAAAAAGCCAGGGTGCAGCTTGTTGCGCTGGCTGCGTGTTGGCGCAGCTGCGTGCAAATGTTATCTACCCAGGGGGCGCGTAGGGTGTCGTCAAGGGGGGTTCCCTCGGCCATAAGTTTTTTGGCCTGGGCGCTATGAAAATCGTCGCCATCGAGGTAGCGGTAGCGATAATGTTGTGCCAGTGCCTTGGCGACACTGCTTTTACCGGTACCGGAAACGCCCATAACGATTATTAAAACGGGTTGTTCCGCGCTTGGCATTGGCTGTCTCGTGTAGGGTTTGGCGCCAGCGTTAAAACGGCGCAAAGCAGTGTGTGGGCGCAGTATAAAGCGTGACAGAATATGCCTATGATAGCGCAAACATTAACCGCTGTGCTACCATAAGCGATCTGAAAATATAAATATTATTAGGTAAATACCATGGCCGGCTATACGCGCAACAGCAAGTCAAAACGGGCGACGCTAGCCGATGTTGCAAAACTGGCCGGTGTTAGCGCCATCACGGTTTCACGCGTGTTAAACCACCCCGATAAAGTCTCTGATGATTTGTGTCATCGGGTGCGCGAGGCGATCGATACGCTGGGTTATATTCCCAACCAGTCGGCCAGCTCGTTGGCCTCGGCGCGCTCTAAAGTAATTGGCGTGGCGATCCCGTCTCTGTCTAACATTGTATTTAATGATGTGTTACGGGGCATTTACGATATTGCCGGTGGCGGCGGTTATAAAGTGCTGTTGGTGGATACGCATTACTCTCCCATAGAAGAGGAGGGCATGATTCGCACCTTGCTCAGTCAGTCCCCCGAGGCGATGATCGTGACCGGTGGCGATCAAACCCGCGCCTGTCAGCGGATGCTGAGCTCGGCGGCGGTGCCGGTGGTGCAAATGATGGAGTTGTTAGAGCATCCGCTGGATATGAATATTGGCATTTCGCACTTTAACGCCGGCGCCGAGGTGGCAAAAAAACTGATCGCCTGCGGCTATCAGCGCATCGGTTTTATCGGCGCGCGTATGGACGCCCGAGTACAGCAGCGCATGGCCGGTTTTAAAGGGGCGCTGCAATGCCAAAACCTATACCAAGCCCCCTATTTTGCCACTACCGCAGAGCCCTCTTCTATCGCTTTGGGGGGCGAGCTGTTGCGGGCTTTACTGAGCGCCTCGGGGGGTAAGCTGGATGCCGTGTTTTGCTGCAACGATGATTTAGCGCTAGGTGCTTTATTTGAAAGTCAGCGCATGCACCTTAATGTACCCAAAGATTTAGCGCTGTGTGGCTTTAACGATTTTGAGGCTTCAGCGTTTGTTAATCCGTCGCTGTCGAGCGTGCACGTGCCGCGCTACCAGATGGGTGTACAGGCAGCGCAAATGATTTTAGATGTGCTTAACGATAAACCACTGCCAAGCAAACAGATCGATATCGGCTTTGAGGTGCGAATGCGCCAATCGACCTGTATGGCCAGCCTTTAGCCGGCTCTGTCTGCACGGTTGCGCTCCGGCTTACTCGGCACTGCCAATCACGACCTCAAGTTTATAGCACTTACCCGATATTAACCCCTTGATGACATTGCCGTGTTGCGCGACGCCATCCAGCCACAGCCGAGTTGTTGGGTGTGTTGCGCTGCGGCTATAGCCCACCTGCACTGTAGCGCCGCGAAACTGCCGTGTCGCTTGTGCGCTAGGCCAGTGGGCGGGTAACTGGGGCGCAACGCGCAAGCCGTCACCTTCACCTTTTAAACCTAGCAAGCCCTCTATTATGCAGCGATACACCCAGCTGACCGTGCCGGTATTAAACAGTTGGCTAGAGCGCCCGGCTGTGCGCGGGTATTGGTGGTAGGCGCCGCGATAATAATTGGGAATGTACACCGGCATTTGGCCGCGCTGGGTAAAGTCGGCCAGATCCGGGCCAGGTATCATTTGCCGCAGTAGTTTGTAGGCGCGCTCTGTCTCGCCAATATGGTACAAACTAAAAATATAAAAGATGGCCGCGTGGTTGTACACAGAACCGTTTTCGGCCGAGCCTGGGTGCTTTTGGGTAACTCGGCCAACATCGTCGCGCATGGCGGTGTAGGCGGGCGCTAACATGGCGACGCCGTAGGGTGTTTCCAGTTGCTGCGCGATGGCGGCGAGCATTTTATCGCGCTGTTGCGCCGAGCAAGTGCCGGCCAAGATTGCCCAGCTTTGCGGGTTAAGAAAAATCCGTCCCTCGGTGTCTTTGCTGATGCCAAACACTAAGTTGTTATCGGTAATACCACGGCCGTACCAGTTGCCGTCCCACAAATGTTGGTTAACGGCTTGGTTGATGGCGCGGGCGCCGGATCGAAAGTGATCGGCCAACGGCCGGCGGTCGGTTTTATCGCACAGCTCGGCCCATAGATTTAAGCCATAGGCGGTGGCCACCGACAGCCAGCCGGACACTCCTTTGCCTTGGTAGCCCACCATGTTCATTGGGTCGCACCAGTCGCCTTGAGCAATGTAGGATAAACCGCGCTCATCGCGCGAGGCGAGCAACCAGTTCATGGCGTTGCTGATGCGCTCAAACACACTGAGGGTTAAGCCGTCGTTACCGGTTACCGCTTCGGTTAAAATCGCATCGTCGCCGGTTTCATCTAAGTAAGCTTGCAGGCAAACCGGCAGCCAGACACAGTGATCTGTGTGGGGGATTTGGTTGATGTATTTCAGCTCGGCCTGCTCGTGCAGTAAGATACCGTCGGGCATCGCACCGGAGGCCTCTTGTTGGCTTAGGGCGTGTAAGAATGCCGCTCGGGTTACCTCGGGCTTGATGTAGCTCATGCCCATATTGTCTTGTAAATAGTTGCGGGTTTGTGGGTCGGTGCTCAGGCGGTTTACGTCGCCGTGGTAAAACACTTGGCGGGCCAGCCAGTGATTAACAAAGTTATTAAACCCCGCGTCGGGGCTGTGTATCTCTAACACGCCGCTGCCCGAGGCAATGTAGTCGGCGTAGTCGGCTCGCGCTTGTGCAAAGCCTGCGGCGGATAAATAACGCTCGCGTATGCGGCTGATCTCGGCCTCATCTTTTGCCGGGCCAAAGGCAAAACGATAGCTTTGTTGCTCATCGGGCTCGAGGCTTAGGCGGTATTGCAGCGCCGCTAATGGGGTCTCGTAACGGGCGTCGTCGCAGGCTAACAACTCGTTTTTCAGGGCGTCGGGGTTGTGCAGGCCGCCTTCACCCTCAAAGGCTTCACGCTGCACTTGCCAAGCGTCGGGTTGGCGCTCGTGAAGCAGGTATGTGTTGTCTTTAAAGTTTAAGTGCTTGAAGTAATCTGGGTACTTTTGATAAGGGGTGACACAGCTGGCAACAATGGCACCTAACGCCCGGCGGTACTCGGCGCTTTGGTTCATCCAGCTCATATAGCCTGGGGTAAAGTAGGGGTACAGGCTCAACTGGCGCGCTCGGCCCGAGACGTTGCGAATCGAAACCTCCCACAGCTCGACCACATCGGCCACCGGCAAGGCCACCCGCAGGCTGATCTCTAACCCTTGGACTTGCAGTGTCCAGCTGATCTGGGTTTTACCCACGTTAAAGCTAAAGCTGTCGTAAGCGGCGCGCACCGGCTCGTAGGGGGCCGACATTATCTCGCCGCTGTGTTCATCTTTTATATAAAAAAATCGGCCGGGGTGGTGAGCATAGTAAGGCTGCTCGGGTTGCATAAATGTTTTTGCTTCAAGGTTGGGCGCGTAGGCGTATTTGGCCGGCTCTGGCTGCATAAACTGGGCCACGGCAAAGCCGCGACAGTTTACCTGGATCATCATTTTTTGGTTCCATAAAAAACCGGCCGCACGGGGCATTAAAACAGGGCTGGTTAAGTGGTAAGAGGAGCCGTCGTCAGAGGGAAAGAGCATAATAACCTCGTAAAAATAGCGCGCAAAAATAACCGGCGCGAGCGTGGGGCGTTGACTGTACAGCAAAGGGCCCGGCGGTTTTAATTGACCACCGAGCCCTAGCGTTTACTGCGTTGCTTGTTTTCGTTGGCTTAGCTCTTGCTGAATGACAGCCAGTTTATCGCCGGTTAAGTCGTAAAAAAACAGGGCGATAATGGCGATAAAAGCAAAGGCGCCGGGGGCCAATGTTTGCATATAAACAATACCGTCGAGGGAGGCATCGTTTTGCATTTGGTTGGCCTCATAGCCCAACATTGCCAGCACCGAGAGCATAATGGCCGATCCCGCTGCACTGCCTAACTTTTGTGAAAAGGTGGTGGCCGAGAAGGTCATGCCAGTGGCGCGGCGGCCGGTTTTCCACTCGTTATAATCGGCCACATCGGCGTACATTGCCCAGGTGATGGGCGCTTTGGGGCCCAGTGCTAAGCTGATTAAAATGCTTAAGATAAACATCCATATAATTTCTTGCGGCAGCTCGGCGCTGTCGAGGGTCGAGCCATCGGCGCGGGTTTTAATAACGCTGATGGTTTGGTTTTCGAGCCCGTTTAAATCGAGGCTGGCAGAGTCGTTATCAAGCTCGGTGCGGTTTTTGATAATCCAAAAAACTTTATCATAACGGGTCCAAGAGTAAGAGTCGCCGGGTTGGTGAGGCTCGCCCAGTAGGCTCTGTGCCTCGAGGCTGGAGTGTTCAGACTGATTGACATCGACCACCCCTAGGGCATCTGGTTTGGGTACAAACGAAAAGGCAAAACACAGCAGGCTGACAATGGCCATTAATAGCATCAGCAGTTTTACCTTCTCGATATAGCGGGTTAGGGTCGAGGCAAACATCGCGCCCACCATTAACCCCAGCACTTGCAGCCCGATAAAAGTGCCAAGTAAATCTGGGCGCTCGACAAAGTACTTAAAATAATAGGTGGCCGAGCTGCCACGCAGGGTGAAGGTGGTCATGATCACCATGGCGAGGATAAAGATTATGATCCAAGGTTTGCACAGGAACAGGTTTTTTAAATCCTCTAGGGGTTTCGACTCTTGTTCGGGCGGCGGGCTAATGCGCTCTTTGGTGGTGGCAAAGGTAACGACAAATAAAATAGAGGCGATCACCGCGTAGATGCTCATGGTGATTTGCCAGCCGATGGGACTGTTGCGATCGCCGCCGCCAAAGTATTCGGCTAAATCGGGGGTGGCGGCACCGACAATAATCCCGGTAAAGTAAGCAAAGAAAAAACGTGTGCTGTTAAGGGTGTTGCGCTCTTGTGGGTCGGCGGTTAACACCGCCGAGAGCGAGTTGTAGGGCATATTTAAAATAGTGTAGGTCAGCATCAAAATCATGTAGGTGGCGTAGGCCCAAATCAGCTTACCGCTCTCGCCTAAATCGGGGGTGGTCATGGTGAGCATGCCGGCCGCCATCATGGGCAGGGTACCAAACAACAAGTAGGGCCTGAACTTGCCCCAGCGGGTTTTGGTTTTATCGGCAATAGCGCCCATGGCCGGGTCGGTAAAGGCGTCGACGATTTTGGTGATGGTGACCATGGTGGCTGCCGCCGCCGCCGAGATGCCAAAAATATCGGTATAAAAGAAAATTAAATACGAGCCGATAATAGCCCAATAAAAATTAAAACCGGCGTCGCCTAAGCCGTAGCCAATACGCTCGCGCCAAGTGAGTTTGGCCATTCTGTCATCGGATGTGTGCTGTAACACAAGCTGCCCTCGCGGTTATTATGGTTTGATTGGTCGCGGCCAAGCAGGGTTGCTGGCTAAGCCGTAAGCGATTCATGATTTGTTGGCTAGACACAGATGGTGCAGCAAACAGATGGTAGCGCTATCATATTGCGGTTGCGGGTAAAAATCTAGCGGTGCTGGGTTGTAGCGGCTATAAAACACAGGTGTTGTTTATTGGGTGCTGCCGCTGTGGCGGCGTGAGGGGTAACACTCAGAAACAAAAAAACCGGCACTAGGCCGGTTTTTTTGTTGTTTGTGCGTCTGCTAAATTAAGCGGCCAGCGCTTTAATTTTGCTGTTCAGACGGCTCTTGTGACGAGCGGCTTTATTCTTATGAATAGCGCCCTTATCAGCTACGCGGTCAAGAACCGGCACTGCAACAGCGAAAGCTGCTTGCGCTTTTTCGGCATCACCTGCTGCAATGGCTGCGTCTACTTTTTTCAAGTAGGTGCGCGCCATGGAGCGCAGGCTGGCGTTATGCTTGCGTGCTTTTTCATTTTGACGTGCACGTTTTTTGGCTTGAGGTGAATTTGCCACCGTATTGCTCCTATTAATTACTGTGTATCTGAAATAAGTACGAATCTGAAAGACGCGGCATTTTACCTATTCTTGGCCACATGTCAAGGATTCCATTGGCTTAATCGGTGCTTGCCGAGCGCTGGGCGGTCATTGCGGGGCTGCTGGCGGGCAGCTCTAAATAAAAGCAGACCCCGGTGGCGGTATTGTAAGCCCCGACCCGGCCGCGATGGCTGCGGGCGATCAGCTCGACAATGTACAGGCCTAAGCCTAAGTGCACCTGCGCTTGGCCGTTGTGATTTATGGCCGCGTTGCGCTGCGAGGTCAGTGAGTTAAACAGCTGGCCCTCTAAGGCTTTTGGCAGTTCGGGACCGGTGTTGCAAACACTCAGACGGTAACTCACGCCCAGCTCGTCATCCTGACACAGTTCGAGCTGTAATTCGATGGTCGAGTTCGGTGGGCTAAAGTCGGTGGCGTTATCCACTAACTTGTCCAACAACTGTACCACTAGCTCGGGCACCGCTTGGGTGTCATATCGCCCTGCAGAGGCGGGAGCCATTACGCTGCTAAAACGGTGGTTAGGGTAAACGCTGCGGTAGGCCTCGGTCATTTCGGCCAGCAGTTGCGCTAAGTCGACGGTTTCAAGCTCGCTGGCCTGAATGCTTGCCTCCACACGGTCGGCCTCGCTCATGGCGCTAATAATGGCGCTTAAACGCTCGCTGCCAAGACGTGCGCGTTGCAGGTAAGTTGCCACAGATGGATCGGCCGCACTGAGAGTGTTAGCGCTGATGTTGTCCAAAGATGTGCGCACGATAGCCAGTGGTGTGCGCAGCTCGTGCGAGAGTTTACCGGTTAGGCTTTTAAGGTATTCGGTATGGCCCTGCAGACGGATTAATAAGGCGCGGTATTGCTTGGCAAGCTCTGCCAGCTCATCGTCTAAACGATAGTGTGGCCAGCGCTCGAGGGTTAATGCCAGCGGTTGCCCTTGGGCGAGGGCGGCGGCCCGCGACAAGCGGCGAATACGCGCCGAGAGCCAGCTGGCGTAGCCGATTAACACCAAGGTTAACAGTGCGCCACTGACCGCGCTCAGCCACGCCAGACGGTTTACCGTGCTGTGGCCTAGGCCTTGCCATGGCTGCAGGCGCTGCTCGATGATCACCGCCCCCGCCAGTTGCGACTCTAAGGCGGCCGCGCTGGGCCTGCCAAGGTATAAAGGCACCGCAACCGTGGCTATGTCGTCGGCCCCGCTGCGATACCACTGGTGCCCGTTATGGCCGTCGCTAGCGGTGTTGAAGGGGGGGGGCTTTGTTGCCGGCCACTGAGGTTGGCCTGCCAAAGTGTAAAGCTGTGGCGCTGGCCGGCAAAGTCCAAGAGCCACTGTAATGCCCAGTGGCGCTGCTGGGTTAACGGGGTTAATTGGCCGGCTTGGGCCATCTGCCAACCCTGTCGGTCAGTCACCTGCAAGCGCATCCCGGGGCGGGAGAATATCTTTAAAGCTTCACTTAAAGCGCTGCTTGGATAAATGAGCCGCCCCTCGGTGCCCGGCAGTACGCCGGTATCGGGGCCGCCGGCAAGCTCGGCCCACTGTCCCACCGTGCCGGCGCTGGCGCTGGGCTGGGTTGTATTTTTGGCCACAGCCGATACCGAAAAGTGGGGCTCGGCCATGGACAGTGGTATTTGCAGCTCCACTTGGTAGCCGTTGTTGCGCTCGCGCCAGACGCCGCGAATGCGGTATTCCGGGCGTACATCACCGTGGGCGTCGCGGTACAGCGCGTGTATTTGTCCCGCCGCCGCTGTGCGAATCACGTAATAGCGGCTGCCCATGCCCGCTTCTTGGTTGGCAAAAATCAAATGGTCGCCAAGGGCTAAATGATCGCTGCCGGGGCGGTGGTAGTGCACTTTATGGCTGTTGACTTGGGCGAGTAAAAATAAGCTCTGTTGGTGGATGCCAGCGCTTAAGTCCAATTGCAATGCATGGGGTTGATCGTGATGTTGGCGCAGGCTGTGGCCGACCAATTGCCTTGGCGTTAGTTTGTAGCGCTGCCAGTCATCGGCGTAACCGTCCAGCCGTGGCGCCGTGGGCAGTGGGTGGGCGTAGATCTCGTGTTTGGCCTCTAGGCTTGCGCGATTGCTCAGTCGGGCTTGGTTAAGCAGTGGGGTATCGGCCCCTAAGCGTGCCGCCACGGCCTCGGCGGTGGCGTAAAGCGCGCGCACTTGTCCCTCGCGCAGCAGCCGGTCAAATACCTGTAAATATTGCCCTAGCGCCCACGGTAACACCAGCGCGATCAAGCTAACCAATGCCAGTTGGCGACGCAGTTTCACGCTAAGTCGCGCCAGCGGTAACCCATGCCGTAGGCGGTTTGAATGGAGTCAAACTCGGCATCAAGGTGGAGAAATTTTCGTCTGATACGCTTAATGTGCGAGGTGATGGTGTTGTCATCCAGCACAACATTGGCGGCGTCCATAAGTTGCTGCCGGTTTTTAACATGACCTGGGTGTTGCGCCAGCGCGTGTAAAATCCAAAACTCGGTAACGGTTAAATCGATGCTTTGCTCTTGCCAGTGCACGCTCATGCGCGAGCTGTTAAGCCGCAACTGACCGCGGGTTAAAGTGTCGTCGGCCCGGGCGGGTTGGCGCAGTGCGTCGACCCGGCGAAACAAGGCGTTAATTCGCGCTAACATGTGCGCTTGGCCAATGTCTTTGGTTAGATAATCGTCGGCGCCCAGGCGCAAGCCCGAGATCACGTCAAACTCGTCGTCCCGCGCGGTTAAAAACACAATCGGTAGCTCAGGTGCGCGGCTGCGCAACTCGCGGCACAGCTCAAAGCCGCCCTCTACATCGCTGCCAAGCCCTACATCGATAATGGCAAGGTCGGGCAGGGTGCGGCTAAAAGCGGCCATAGCGCTGGGGCGATCGAGGTAGTGATTGACCCGATAACCAAGTCGAGTGAGGGCGTCGCGGTAGTTGTCGGCAATGGTTTGTTCGTCTTCAACAATGGCGATGGTGCGGGCCATAGGCTTCTCGGCAGTAAAGAATATTGGCTAAAGATGGTATCTTAAACCGCTGCATAATGACAAAAAGGACTGGGCTATGGTTGGCGGTAAAAACGATGCCAAAAGTCACCTTGGGGTGATCGCATCAACGGGTGTGTGGGCTCGATGTAAACAGCGCCGGATACGACTGCTGTTGGTGGTACCGTTTTTAGGCGTGGCGCTGGCACTGGCGCTGTTTGTGGTGCTGCCAGAGCTTAACGGTTGGCAAAATATGAAGCGGTGGCAGCCGGTGCCGGCGCAGCTTTTACAGGCTGAGCTAAAACAACAGCGCAACGAAGACTCCATCACTTACCTGCCCACCGCCGAGTACCAGTATCAGTTTAACGGGCGCCGTTATACCAGCACGCGGGTAAGCGTTAGCGACTCTTACGATAACGTTGGCAATTTTAACTACGATCTTGGCCGCCGGTTAGAGCAAGCCGCGGCGAGCAACACAGAGGTTACCGCCTACGTCGATCCCGATAACCCGCAAAAAGCCGTGTTAAACCGAGACCTGAGGTTATCTGTGCTGGCTTTTAAGCTAGTGTTTATGTTGCTTTTTGGTGGTGTTGCTCTGGCACTGATTGTTTACTTATTAAAGGCTCCGTTACCTACAATGAACGACTCCTCTGACGCTAAACCTTGGTTGGCTCATCGCCGTTGGGCCAGCCCGGTGGTAAAAAGTAACGGCAAACGAAAAATGATCAGCGCCTGGGCTTTTGCCCTTGTGTGGTGCGCCATTGCAATACCCATGGGTGTGTTGCTACTGAGCAAAACTCACAAAGACACCAACACCTTGTTAGTAACCATGGCGCTGCTGTTAGTGGGGCTGGGGGCACTGCTCTGGGCGCTAAAAGAAACCGCTAACTGGCGCCGCTTTGGGCCGGCGCCGCTGCAACTTGACCCTTACCCTGGGGCTATCGGTGGCCAGCTGGGGGGTACTATCGATATCGATCTACCCTACGATAGCAATAACACGTTTAAAGTCACTGTGCAGTGCCTAGAAAGCTACTACACAGGGACGGGAAAGGAGCGTCAACGTGAGCAGCGATGCGTTTGGCAGCGCATGGGTTACGCCTACACCATGAGCGCGCCGCTGGGTACACGGTTAGAGATCTTATTTAACCTGGACGATGCTCTGCCCGAGTCTGAGCGGCCTGCAGGGCGTTATCATTTATGGCGTTTAAACGTGCTGGGTCAGTTAAATGGGGCAACGTTTAAGCGCCGTTACGAGCTACCAGTATTTGCCACAGGCGCTAAAGCGCGCAACGTGCAGCTGTTAAGTGAAGATCACGAGTTGGCTGTGCAAGAGCGCGAGCAGCAGCTCGACAGCACTTTGAATATTCAACAGATACCCGGTGGTATCGCGGTAAGCTATCCCGCTTTTAGGCACGCCACGATTAAAATAATCGCCCTGTTGTTTGGCGGCGGTTTTTTTACCGCAGGCTTTTTTATCAACGATGGGCTTGGCGGTGTGTTGTTTTCTGCCGTGGGGGCTTTGGTTGGCCTAGGCGCTTTGTATTTTTTATTGCTCAGTCTCGATGTTCGTATTGACCGGCAGGGCTTACAAGTCCAGCGGCGGTTATTAGGGGTGTTGATAAAAACCACCCAAATACCTCGCGCTGAGTTAACACACTTGGCCATTGCCCAGAGCTACTCGAGCCAAACCGGCACGCAACACATCAACTATTATAAAATGCGCGCCCACCGCCGCCGCGGCAGAGCCATTACCGTTGGTTATAACTTTGTCGGTGAGGCGGTTGCCAAGCAAGCGTTGGAGTCGATCAGTCTATTAACGGGATTGCCTGAAGCATGAGTAAATTAACCCTTACCACAGCATTGCTCGTGTGGGGGCTGCTCAGTGCTGCCTGCGCTTTGGCCAGTAACACAGAAGCATCGGTGACGCTGCCTGATGCTTCTGTGTACAGCGGCGAGCTAAAAGACGGCCTATTGTCTGGCCGTGGACGTTTGCAGTGGCCCGATGGCGACGTCTATCAGGGTGAGTTTAGCGACGGTTTGTTGCACGGCGTCGGCACAATAACGCAGGCCGATGGCGATGTGTACAGCGGTGATTTTAAGCGCGGCCAGTTTACCGGTACGGGAGACTACAGCGGCAGCGATGGGGCTTATTATTCGGGTGGGTTTTTGGCGTATCAATTTAACGGCGAAGGCGAGCTCACCACCCCCGCTGGGGATGTGTATCGCGGTGATTTTAAGGCCGGAGTGATGTCGGGCTTGGGTACATTTAAGGGTGTGGATGGCAGTCAATACGCCGGTGAATTTGACGATGGCCAGTATCAAGGTTTTGGCGTTTGGAAAAATAAACAATGGCGTTATATGGGTGAGTTTTCCATGGGGTATTTTCATGGCTTTGGCGAGCGCGTTGACTTAAAAACCGATCAAGTCATTGAATCTGGGCAATGGCAGTTTGGTGGCCTAAAAAAAGCTTCACTCGCGGTGGCTAAACACCGCGCCGATAAACAGCGGGTAGAGCAAGCCCTGTTCGATCAATCGGTCATACTGCAGCAAGCGCTTGAAGGGCTAACCGCGCAAGATCCACAAGTGACCGAGCTGTACTCGGTGCTGGTCGCCGGGGATGGCAGCCAAGATGTGTTTAACCTAGAGACACAAACCATTGCCACGCTGCTGGAGCAACAGTTTGGCAGCAAACACCACACACTAATGCTTGGCAATCATCCCAGCACCTTAACGACCCAACCTTTAGCAACCGGTGTAACACTGCCCATTGCGCTGCGCGGGGTGAGCCAAGTAATGGACCCAGAAAACGATATTTTACTGCTGTACCTAACCAGCCACGGCTCTCGCGCGCACGAGTTTTCATTGACGAGCCCCGGTTATGACTTTTTAGGGTTAACCGCCGATGGGCTGGCCGAGATGATTAACAGCTTAACCGTAAAGCATAAAGTTATTATGCTATCGGCGTGTTTTTCTGGCGGATTTATCGAGCCCTTAAAAGCGCCAGAACACTTAGTGATAACGGCATCCCGTGACGATCGCAGCAGCTTTGGGTGCGGTGATGAAGATACCATGACGTACTTTGGGCGCGCCTACTTCGAGCAAGCCTTACCCAGCGCAAAGGGCTTTATAGATAGCTTTAACAAGGCCAGCGCAATGATTAAAGCCTGGGAGGCTGAGCAGGGGTTTGAGCACTCGGAGCCACAGATCTTTATCGGTAACGACATTCAGCCGAAGCTCGATCAGTTTTGGCAAAATCAATAATTAAACAGCCACCTTCAGCAGCTAAGTATAACGTTGCCAAGCGTTTGTTATCGCTTGTAAGAACCTACTGAGACCCCGCATGTACTTTTTAACATCAACCTTCTTATGTTGCGTTTTTTTGCTGCTGTCGTTTTTGGCACCAGCTGTAGCGGCCGACGGTAAGAGGCGTCGGCTACTCTCTGTCGGAGTCTATTAAAGAGGATCCAAAACGCCGTTAAGTTTTACGCCCAAGTGTTTGTCATTGTAAGTTCCCGCCTGTTTTACTGGTTAACGCCCCTCCGTGAGGTTCTGTGAGTTTTGAGAGGTTTCGTTCGTGAGCCCGCGCGCCGCGATCTTTATACTACTGCAGCTTAAATTCTATTATGGCTGAGCTCGCATCAGTCAACCTAATGCCTTTTTTATTGTTTTGCGGAGCTTCTCGTATGTTGATGAATGGATGCTCAGTGTTTTTCCGTGCGTGTTTTAGCGTTGGACTTCGTTATTGGCTGATACTGTGTGGAGCGGTTTTATTGCCACTTAACGCCGTGTACGCGCAAACCAACCCGCACTTTTCTGTTACGGTCAACACGGGCCCCGTTGCGCCAAACAGCGCTACGGTTTTTCCAGGCGAGCCGACCAGCTTAAGAATCACACTAAGCAATAACTCTACCGTCAGCAGCATTGTTAATACGGCATTTAGTAAACCTTTACCGTTTACCCCCGAGAGCGGCTTAAGGGTGAATGGTACAGCCAGTATCAGCGGCGATGGTTGTCTTGGTGGCGCTCTAAATGCCACGCCGGGCTCTGAGTTGTTGAGCTTAAGCGGTTTGACTGTCCCTGCGCGCATCGATGGTGAGCCTAATTCGGGCGAGTGCTATGTTGATATTCCCGTTGTTGCTTGGTCAAAAAACGGCACCAGTACGTCTCACTCTTACGCTCTAGCGGCGGGCGATGTCAGCAGCGATGGTGGCGCAAACGCAACCGGTGGCCCTCAGGCGATCACGATTAACTCTGTCAGCAGACCTAGATGGTCAAAAAGTTTTACCCCCAATAGCAACGCCGTTTTAGGTGGCGACGCCATCACTATGCGTATTCGTGTTGAAAACCCCGATGCCAATGTCTCTTTAACAAACTTTAGTTTTGTTGATGTGTTTCCCAGTGTCGGGGCCGATGGCGCCCTCATAGAGCCCACCGGTACTGCGGCGACAGGAACCTGCATGGACGCGCCCGTTAATGCGCAGGTGACCTTTACCACGGGCGACGCCTCTGAGGTTGCGGTCAGTGGCGGTACGCTGGAGCCGGGGGCGAGCTGTACCTTAGATGTAGAGGTCAGAGCGCGACATACAAATAAAAAAGCATCATTAACAGCACGCAACAGTATCGATAACGACTCTTTTAGCAGCGATGAAGGCTTGCAGCCGGGGGCAAATGCAACGGCTCAGTTTACCGTGCTCTCGCCCATTACGGTGAACAAACGCTTTGCTCACAGTCCTGTCGCCAGCGGTGTTACCAGTCGTTTTACCATCGTTCTGCGTAACAGAGGCAACACCGACTTGCCGGTTGCCGAGTTTGCCGATAACCCTATTGCGCATGCCCCTAATCAAGAACACATGGAAGTCACAGCGGTGGACAACAGCTGTGGCGGTGATCAAAGCATAGTGAGTAATTCTCAAGGCTTTGAGGTATCCGGTTTCGATATACCCGCCAACGATAGCTGTACGTTAACCGTAAGTTTTGTTGCCCAAACGCCAGAGCCGGACAAGCCTACGGCGTACACCAACGCCATCCCTGAAAACGCAGTGGAGATTGCCGGCGAGCCGGGCATAGTCAGCCCCAGCGCAAGCGCCACCGTGATAGTGGCGGATCGTTTGCGAGTTTTAAAAAGCAGTAGTCCGAGCCATGTAGCACCGGGTAATCCGGTGCGTTACCAGGTAACCCTACAAAACTACTCAGACACAGCGGCTAACAACGTGGTGGTAGCCGATAACCTGCAAAACGGTGCCACACTGCTGAGCTCTGGTAGCTTTGCCCCTACGTTAACTAACGATTGTGGCACTTTGGGCCTTAACGGGCGAGTAGAGGGGGATGCTGAGCTGTTGTTTAGTGTGCCGACATTACCGGCGCGCACCGGTGTCAATAATCCAGGTGCTTGTACCATTACCTTTTGGGCGATGATTGATCCCGACAGTGATGGTAATACCCATAATTACATTGGCCATTGTGGTGTACGGATTGACAACAGTGAGAGCCAGTGTAATGGGGTGTCCTCGAATACCACGACGACTCGCCACCAAGCGGTGATAGGTCTTAGAAAAACATTTGATGGGCAGCCCCAGCGCGTGTTAACCGAGGGCACTGTGTCGCGTTTGCGCATTGAAGTGTCCAACTACTCTGATAACCCTCTGACTACGGTCGCTATTGCCGATACCTTTCCCACCGCAGGGGATTTTTCTTTGCTGCGCGTGGCCTCTCCTGCCAACGCCGGCTCCAGTTGCGGTGGCAGCTTAACGGCGACTGCTGGAGACACCTCAGTTGCGCTTAACAATGGCGTTGTCAGTGCGCGTAACCTACTAAACAACACCCCAGGCCGTTGTAGCATTGAGGTGGATGTGGTGGGGCCAGCAGGGGTGTACGACAACATCGCCCACGTGAGTGCTGTGCAGAGCAACGCCGATGGCAGCATCACGGCGGTTAATACCCAAGCCACGGCTAAGTTAACGTACAACGACGCTTTGGCGGCGAGTAAAAGTTTTTCGCCCACCAGTGTTGCTCCAGGCGGGCAAGCCATAGCGCGAATCACGCTGAGCAACCTTGACAGTAACCGGCCCATCACCGGCGTTACGGTAGAGGATAACTTACCGGCTGGTATGTTTATCGCGCCTGAGGCCAACGCTTACACCACCTGTCATGGCAACACTGCCATTACGGCACTGCCTGGTGGCACAAGTGTGCTGTTGCAGGGCGCCAGCCTTGCGCCAAACGCCAGTTGCGAGTTGTTGTTCTCGGTAGCGGTAGAGGGCAGCGATAGCTGGACCAACACGTTAGCACCTGGGCAGATTACCGCCGATGGTGGTTTACTGAATCGGACCCCCATCAGTGCAACGCTTCACTATGAGGCAGCCCAGGTGCCTGTCATCTCAAAAACCATTAACCCAGGCACCATTGCCCCAGGTCAATCGGCACGGCTAACCATTAACATCACCAATTCAGATCAGTCGGTTAGCAACCTGCGCTTGACGGATTATTTCACCGAGGATGGGCTGGCCGAGAATCCAGCCACCGGTATGCTGATTGCGCCATCGCCTAAAGCGGCCACCAACTGCCCTGGCGGTATTGTTAATGCGGTGGCAGGCGGCACCCATGTGAGTCTTGCTGGGGCAATGTTAGAGGAAAATGCCAGCTGTGAGTTCAGCGTCAATATCACCTCGACCCGCGCCGGTACCATCACCAACCTTATTCCGGAAGATGCCATTGTCAGCAACGAAGGTGCCACCAATAGCACCACCATGGCGCAGAGCACCCTGAGCACACTAACAGTGTGGGTGTGAGTAAAAGTTTTGAGCCCTCGGTGGTCACCCCCGGCACGGTTTCGCGTTTGCGGATTACTTTTTATAATACTTTAACGCAATCTTTGGTCGACTTTGATCTGCTGGACACTCTACCGGCCGGCTTAACGGTGGCGCCCGAGGCCAACCCGCTTACTAACTGCGGTGGCACGGCCAATATCACCTGGTCCGACGACACCAGTGTGCAGTTAACCGGTGGCGTTATAGGGCCGATGGTCAACGGTGAGGCGGCCAGCTGTTATCTGGCTGTGGATGTGGTGGCCGATGAGGAGGGCTCTTACACCAATAGGATCCCCGCCAACAGCGTGACGATCGAAGAGGAGCCGGTTAATCACCCTGAAACATTTGACACCCTAGAGGTGCGCGAGCATATAAAGGTAAACAAAGCGATTGATAACTTTACCCTTGATGCCGATGACCCGGTAGGTTTTAGCACCGGCTCTGCAACGCGTCTTGCGGGTGTGGCGGCGCCTTTGGTGATCCGTTTAGAAAACCCCAATGAGATCGAGCTAACCGCCGTGACATTGGTTGACACTTTACCCGAGGGGCTGGTTGTGGCCATTGAGCCCAACGCTGCAACCACCTGTGAGCAAGGTGTGGTTAGCGCACCGGCGTCGGCCAAAAGCATTACGCTGAGCGGTGCTAGTTTAGCTGCCACCGGTAATAGCGGCAGCATTTGCACCGTGACGGTGGATGTTCTGAGCAATATCCCCGGAACTTATGTCAATGAGATACCGGTGGGTGGTGTTACCAGCTTTGAGGAGATAGAAAACGAAGAGCCCACCCAAGCTGAGCTGATTGTCAGCGAGCCGGGCGTGCTGGGTAAGCAGTTTGAGCCGCCGGTTATAGCGCCTAATGGTGTATCGCGTTTGACCATTACCATTGCTAACAACAACGATGCCGACATGGTGTTGAGCGCGCCGTTAGAGGATGTCTTGCCGGCCTATCCGGCGCCGATGGAGGTTGCCGCTGCGGCTAATTTAATGACCTCATGCCCTGGTGGCAATGGAGTGATACAGGCAAACGCGGGTGCGACCTCGGTAATTTTAAATAACGGCGCGGTTATCCCGCCCTGGGGTTGCCGCATAGAGGTAAATGTTACCGCCCCCGATGCTGGCGACTACCTTAATAATTTTGCGGTAGGAGCATTGCAAAGTAACTTTGGCCCCAATGAAGACCCGGTTAATACGCCGCTGTTAGTGAGTACCTTGGGTTATATTTCGGGCAAGGTGTTTTTAGACAACCAAGACACGCCGGACGGTTTATTTGTACCCGGCAGCTCAACCCCAATAGCCCATAACACGATTGAATTGCGCAGCGGCGCCGACTGTACGGGTGCGCTTTTAGACACACAACAGACCGACCCACAGGGCAATTACTTGTTTGCCGAGCTGGCGGCGGGTGGCTATTCGGTTTGTCAGCCACAGCAGCCTAACAACACGCTTAATAGCATCACCACCGAAGGGGTGATCACCCCTTACAACGGCAGCGGCGGCACGGTGGGCACAGCCAGTAATCCCAGCGTTAACACCAGCCAAATAGTGGCCATAGAGTTAACCGATAGCGGTGCTGCCGACGAGGTCAGTGGCTCACCCTATAACAACTTCTCTGAGGTGTTAGCGGCGAGCATTGCCGGCCATGTTTATCACGACCGTAACAATAATGGTGTGATCGATGCCGGTGAAGAGGGAATCGGCAAGGTAACCATTACGCTCACCCGCACAGCCAGTGATCAGGTATGGGTTACCCAAACTGACGCCGATGGACGTTATCGCTTTACCGACTTGATGCCCGGTGAGTACACCGTGACCGAGACTCACCCTAACGGTTGGCTTGATGGCATTGATACTGCCGGTAGCAATGCTGGCGATGCCAGTATTGACGATATTATCAGCGCGGTTGTGTTGCGCCCAGGGGACCACGCAACAGAGTATAACTTTGGCGAATACCTTGCGGACGGTAGCTTACCCGGTGGTTTGCAACTGGCGCTGGATCGTTACTGCGATAACGACATGCTCTGGGTGGACTATCAAGTGCTGTCTGATGAGCAGCCGTTTAACGGCTCAGGGCCGCAGTTTACTGTGTCGTGGTTTACCCCCGAGGGCCGTTTGGTAGAGCAGCTTAGCGCGCAACCTGTCAGTGGCACTTTATTGTGGCCTGGTACAACCACGGACGCAGACGGCAACCCGACCAGTTGGCCGGGTTGGGCGTACCTTAACGATCGCTGGGAAAAAATCGATGACGATCGAGCGGCGGATCTGATTGTGCGGATTCACAGTCCGAGCGCCGAGCAAATCGCCCCCTTTGCCTCTGGTACACCAAGCTGCGCGGCGCAACCGCCCGGCACATTTAATCGCGACGTAAAAGGTGCCTCGACGCTGTCGTTGTGGGCGATGTTGGCACTGTCGTTGTTTATGATGGCCACCACTTACCACTGGCGCCGCCGCAACTTTAAGGTGTAACGGCTATGACCGCCGCGGTTGTGCCGGCGCCTCGTGCAGAGTTTTCCATAGGCGCGTTCTGGCTAAAGTTTTTACTGTTGCAGGGGGCACTGTTTATTACCGAACTGCTGCAGCCAGTACAACAGCATGTGATAGTGCCGTTTAATCACGGGTTGGCACAGCTGTCGGCGGTCATCATGCAGTTGTTCGACTCCAGTGTGTACGCCCGCGACGCTATTATCTGGAACAATAACAGCCACTTTGGTATCGAAATACTGGCCGGTTGCAACGCTGTTGAGGCCAGTATTTTATTGATCAGCGCCATTATCGCGTTTCCTGCATCGCTGGGTTATAAATTAAAAGGCTTACTGGTGGGGGTCGTGGCATTGCACAGTGTTAACCTGCTGCGCATTATCAGTTTGTTTTATTTAGGTCAGTGGAGCGATCAAGCGTTTCAGTGGGCACACTTATACGTTTGGCAAGCGTTGATACTTTTAGATGCCGTGGTGGTGTGGCTGTGGTGGATCCACCGCGTACCGAGTGCCGCCAAACCCCAAGCGAGCCGCTCACGCGGCTAAGCATCGCTGTTGTGATCGCTCTGCCAGGGGACGCTCTTAGTGCGTTTAATGCACTCTAGCTGCTTGTGCAGTGCCGCTTTGGCCACTATGTGGGCACTGACTGGCGCCGAGATAAATAAAAACAAAGCGACTAACAGCTCGTGTAAACTGAGCCCCTGATCCTGTTGCGAGAAAAAAACAATCGACGCTATGATCATGCCGCCAACACCCAAAGTGGTGGCTTTGGTGGGGCTGTGTAAGCGCATAAAAAAATCTGGCAAGCGCGCTAAACCAATAGAGCCTATCAGTGCAAAACACGCGCCCGATAACAACAGCGCACAAATCAAAACCTCTAACACCCAGTTCATACCTGCTCCGTTAATTGTTGTTATTCAATAATGTCGCCGCGCAATAAGTATTTAGATAATGCTGCAGTACCGACAAAACCCATCACCGCCAACAGTAGTGCTGCCTCAAAATAAAGGTTGTTGCGCTCGTACATACCGTACAACACCAGCAACGCAATGGCGTTAATGTACATGGTGTCCAGTGCCAGAATGCGATCGGGCAACGATGGCCCAAGACACAAGCGCCAAAGGTTGAGCAGCAGCGCCAGCCCAATCATAAATAACGTGATATTAATTACCCAGTCGAGCATTCAAAAATCTCCTTTAAAGGCGCCTCGTAACGACGTTTTATCTCGGCTATAGCGGCGTCAACATCGGTGACGTGCAAGCTGTGCACCAACAGATAACCCTCTTCCATTTGTAGATCCACCGTCACGGTACCGGGTGAGATCGAGATGGTGTTGGCCAGCAAAGTAATGGTGAAATCTTGCTCTAACAGTAAGGGGATTTTCATAAACCCCGGCTGGAGTTTTTTTTGCGGCCCAAGAATCCATATAGCCACCTGTATATTGGCCACAACTACGTCCCACAACACCACCAAAACAAACCGTACAACAAGCATTGGCGATGACAGCGCCATCGATTGCGGCCAAAAAGATTGAGTTAAATAGGGAATCAACCAGGCCAGTAATGCACCCAGTAACCACTGCCCAGGGGCGATGCTGTTGACCATCAGCAGCCATAGCAACAGCATAAACACACTTAGCAGCTTGTGTGGGAAGAGGAACTTTTTACCTACGTTATTCGTCATCTTGACCTCGCGCGGTGGGATCATCGCCTTTTATTTGGTGGCCAAGTACGGCATTGATGTACAGCGATGGCGTCATGACTTGGTTGGCTAGAGCTTGGCTGAAGCGAATTGCCGGCTCGCCGGCCAGGCTTAACACCAAGGTTAAACTCAACATACCAATCACCGCCAGCAGGGCACCCGGGTCGGCTTTGTCGGCCTTGGCGGTACGGTTCTCGGTACGCCAAAAAATAGTACTGCCGCTGCGGCTTAGGGCAATGATCATCACAAAGCTTGACAGCAACAGCAGGGTCCACAGCCAAAAGGTGTGTTGCTCGCTATCGGCGGCGCTTAAAATCATTAGCTTGCCGACAAAACCCGACAGTGGTGGCATACCGATGATGGCCGCCGAGGCGATAAAAAATAAACTGCCAAGCATAACCGCTTGACGCACCGCCGGACCGGTAATAATACGATCGGCGGTTGCGCCGCGCTGGTGCATAATGATGTCGGCCAGTAAAAACAAGGCGGCACAAACCCAGGTGGAGTGCATTAAATAATACAGTGTGGCGCTTAGCGCTGCGCTGGTGTTTAGCGCGATGCCCGCCAGTAGCGTGCCCACCGAGACCACCACCAAATAAGCAATTTGTAAACGCAACTCGCGCGCGGCAAGTGCGCCGGTGGCGCCAAGGGCTAAAGTGATCAGTGCCAGCGGCCAAAGAAACGGGTGGGCTACATTGGCCAGCTCGCCGGCGTCGTTGCCAAATATCAGTGAGTAGACTCGGATAATAGCGTACAGACCTATTTTGGTCATAATGCAAAACATCGCTGCCACTGGCGCCGAGGCCGACGCGTAAGCCCGCGGCAACCAAAAATACAAAGGTACCATGGCCGCCTTAAGGCCAAACACCACCAGCAATAATAATGCCCCAGCGGTTAACAGCGGTGTTTGCTCGGGGCTTGCGTGGGCCACCTTAAGCGCCATATCGGCCATGTTTAAAGTGCCGGTTACGCTGTACAACATAGCCGCTGACAGTAAAAACAAACTCGAGCCGGCAAGGTTGAGCAACACATAGTGCAAGCCCGATTTAATCCGCGCCGCGCCACCACCGTGCAACAATAACGTATAAGAGGCGAGCAGCAGCACCTCAAAAAACACAAACAGGTTAAATAAGTCGCCGGTTAAAAACGCGCCGTTAATACCCATCAATAAAAAGTGCACCACGCTGTGCAAACTGTCGGCGGGTTTGTCGTTGCCACGCACCGCGTACCAGAGGCTAAAAAACGCCAACACTGCGGTGGTTAACAGCATTAATGCGCTGAGCCTATCAACCACCAGCACAATGCCAAACGGTGGCGTCCAGTTGCCTAAAGCGTAAACGGTAATGGCGCCGTTAAAGCTGCCGCTAATAAGAAACATGGCCACAATAAGCTGCAGCACAATACTTAAAAAGCTGATGCTGCGCTGCAGTGCCAGAGGGCGGCCAGTGCCAAGCAACAGCACTATGCCGGTAAGCAACGGAATAAGAACGGGCGCGATGGCCAAATGATTCACGGTTTTAAATCCTCACCATTGTACTGACCGTCGACATGATCGTTGCCCAGCTCGGCTCGCGCGCGCAGGGCCAGAATGAGCACAAACGCGGTCATGGCAAAGCTGATAACAATGGCCGTTAACACCAGTGCCTGAGGGAGCGGGTCTGTGTACTGCTGGCCAACGCCGATAATTGTGCTGCTGTCTGGGTTGAGCCGGCCCGAGACAAACAGAAATAAATTAACACCATAGGTGAGCAGCGTTAAACCAAGAATAATTGCAAAAGTGCGCCCGCGCAGCAGCAGATAAACGCCACAGCTGGTGAGCACCGCGATCACGATCGCCATGATAATTTCCACTAATCTTCTCCTTTGCTTAGCTCTAAGCTGCTGTAGTGCTTGCTGGTGGCAGGGCGTGGGGAGTGGCTGGTTTGGGCCAGTTTGCCTAAGTGAGCCAGAATCAACATGGTCGCCCCTACCACGGTGGTGTAAACGCCAATATCAAACACCATGGCCGAGGCCAGCTCGATCTCGCCGATAAACGGTATTGTGATATGACCAAACGCCGAGGTTAAAAATGGGTAACCAAACAGCCAGCTGCCGCAGCCGGTGAGTGCGGCGATCAGCACACCCGATACCGCAATGCAGCGGTAGCGCCAGCGCAAACGCTGCTGCATCCAGCCGGTGCCCGAGGCGACGTACTGTAAGATCAGTGCCACGCTGGTGACCAAGCCGGCGATAAAACCACCCCCCGGCGCGTTATGACCGCGCAAAAATATAAACACCGACACCATTAACGCCAGTGGTAATAAAATTCGCGCCATTACCGCGAGGATTGGCGGGTGAGGTTCTTTATCCCAGTGGCGGCCTTCACTGTCCGCTTGCGGTAAAGGCAAATGCAGGCCGTTGAGCATGGCGTAGATGCCCACCGCGGCAATGGCCAATACGGTGATCTCGCCCAGGGTGTCAAAGCCACGAAAGTCCACCAAAATTACGTTGACCACGTTGGAGCCACCGCCGCCGCTAACACTGTTGGCCAAGTAGTAATCAGAGATGGATTGAAACGGTTGTGTCAGCATGGCCAGAGTGATTAAGCCCATGCCAATGCCTGCTGCTGCGGCCAGTATAATGTCGCGACTAATGCGTTTGCCGCTGGATTGGTTGTGGGTAAGTTGCGGTAAAAAATACAGCGCCAGCATCAACAGTACAATGGTGGCCACCTCAACCGATAATTGCGTTAACGCTAAGTCGGGGGCCGAGTAGCGAACAAAAATTAACGACACCACCAAGCCCACCACGCTTAACAGCAGCAGCGAGGCGAGGCGATTGTGGTGCAAAAAAACCGTGCCAAAAGCCCCGACAATTAAAATTATTGCGCCCAACACACCAACGGGCTCAATTGCGCTGATGGCCACTGGACCGAGCATTTGTGGCATATTCCACAAGGCGTAGCCGATCGCCGCCAAGGCGGTGATCAGCAGCAGTGCCATATAGCGTTGCAGTGAGTTGTTCTGCAAAAAATCGGTAAAGCGTTGAGCGATGCGTACCGACAGCTGGACCCGCGACTCAAAGACAATTTTTTCATCGTAACGGAATTTACGCTCGTAAAAAGCAAATAAACCCGTGCGCTGGCGGTACATGATGATACCGCCGACCATGGCGATAAAACTCATAATCAAGGGCAGGTTAACGCCGTGCCAGATGGCGATGTGGTACTCGGGCATCTGCTCGCCCAGCACGGCAAAACTGGCGGCTTTTAAAAACGGCGCCACTGTTAGGTTGGGCACAATCCCCACCAACAGGCACAAGCCTACTAAAACCTCCACCGGCACTATCATATAGCGCGGTGGCTCGTGGGGCGGAAACCTAGGCAGGTCGATGGGCTCGCCGTTAAAAAACACATCGTGAATAAAGCGCACCGAGTAAGCCACCGAGAAAACCCCGGCTAAAGTGGCCAACAGCGGGAAAGTCCAGCTGAACATGCCCATGGCCTCTAAGTGCAGCGACTCGGAAAAGAACATCTCTTTACTTAAAAAGCCGTTTAGCAGTGGTACCCCGGCCATCGCCAGTGCGGCCACCATGGCCAGCAGCGCTGTGTGCGGCATGTACTTCCACATACCATTGATCTTGCGCATATCTCGGGTGCCGGTTTCGTGATCGATAATACCGGCGGCCATAAACAGCGAAGCCTTAAAGGTGGCGTGGTTGATGATGTGAAAAATCCCCGCCGCAACTGCCAGCGGAGTACCAAAGCCAAACAGCATGGTGATCAGGCCTAAATGGCTGATGGTGGAGTAGGCCAGCAAGCCTTTTAAATCGTGTTTGTAGAGGGCGTTGTAGGCGCCGTATAGCATGGTGATCATGCCGGTACAAGAGACAATGTAAAACCACCAGTCGGTGCCTGCCAGTGCCGGGTACATACGCGCCAATAAAAACACCCCCGCTTTAACCATGGTGGCCGAGTGCAAATACGCCGACACCGGCGTGGGCGCGCTCATGGCGTGGGGCAGCCAAAACTGAAAAGGAAACTGGGCCGATTTGGTAAAAGCGCCCAGCAGCACCAAGATTAAAATAACCGGGTAGTTGGCGTGGGCGCGGATCTGATCGCCGGCGGCAAAAATGGCGCTCAGCTCAAAACTGCCGACAATGCGCTCGATCAATAGCGCACCGGCAATTAGGCACAATCCACCGGCGCCGGTAACCGCCAGCGCCATGCGCGCACCCTTGCGAGCGTCGGATTGGTTGGACCAATAACCAATCAACAAAAACGACACTAAGCTGGTGATCTCCCAAAAAACAATCAGCAGCATTAGGTTGTCGGACATGACAATGCCCAACATGGCCATCATAAACAGCTGTAACAGAGCGTACAATTTGGCCAGCGAATCGTTTTGCGCTAAGTAGTAACGCGCGTAAAGGATCACTAACAGCCCAATGCCGACAATCAGTAAACCGAACATTAAGCTCAGCCCATCGAGACGCAAGCTTAAGTTAAGTCCCAGTGAGGGCAGCCAGCTGAATTGGCTGTAAAAAATATGGCCGTTAAAAATGCTTGGTGCACTGACGATTAACAACCCCAGCGCAATTAAAGGCCCCAATGCCGCCGAATAGGCGCAGAAAGTGCGGCCGGTGCGCTCGGTTATAAAAGGCAGCGCAGCGCCAACCATGGGCAGCAAGATGATGGCTAGTAATATCATGGTCGTAATGCACCCTTGTTACTTGGCGCGAACGGTGGCGCACCTGTGATAAACAATCATTAATTAACGAGTGGGGGCATGGGGGCTGGGAGGGTCCAGCAGGTAGGGCTGATAGCGCCTAGCCAAGGTGCAGTGTCCACGCGCAACGGCACGAGCCGAGTATGGGCATCGCTGGATGGTGTTTGCGTGTCTATTATAATGTTGTTCTGCCATAAGCTCGCACAGATTAGATTACTCAAGTCGACTTGGGTGGGCGTTATCAGCCGCGTTAACCCCAGTTGCTGCCGTGGTGTTAAAGAGGCTGATCGCTAAAGGGGTTATCGGCAGATGCGCTGTTACTTTATACACAAACTTGCCCCTAAGTGCCAGCTTTGACGGGCTTGCGCCAGCTATAGGCGATTATTGGCGTATGCCTGCGCAGGTCGATTAGACAGGGTGTTGCCTTAAGGTGGAGGTGGCCCATCGCGGGCTCTGCGTGGCGCAAGGTGGCACAATAAGGTCACGGCTTAATCGTCTGTCAAACTGCTTGGCCATGCTCATGCAAACGATGCCGAGTTAAAACGCACCGGTTTAAAAGTCGTAATGCTGCGCCCCAATGCAACAGCACAGCACCGCCATAGCAGACAGATGCTGATACGTTTATATGCGACATTGATTGGCTGCATTGAGCCTGACTAAGGCGTCTCTTTTAAGCGGTAAATGGGCCAAGGCTTTTTAAGATTTTTTTGCTTGGGTGGCACTTGTTGGCTTGCACGTTTTAGAAGTGGCGCGGCAATCAATATGAGTCTTAAAAGTGTTATCTGTAAAACCCCTAAAAGCCCAACAATATGTGACAGAGCGCAAGAAACCGGCAGATGTTTTTGAATTGCCACAAATTTTATTTTAAATGATTTATACTTTTGGCCGCTGGAAAAGGTCAACAAACGCCGTTGGCCTTCAGCGGTCGTCGATGATGGGTGCGCTATGGAAGGTGGCACAGTAGCGGTCAAATCCTCACTTAATTTAAAAATAAAACGACAGTTCACCCTTGTTTTTATCAGCAATATTAAGCCTTTGTTAAAGGCCCTGCTGTTGTCCCTTTGTGGACTGCTGACTATTTGTTGATAGGCGATTTTATACTCTATGGGTGGAGTTTCAGGTGCCATTTAAAAGGTACTCGTGCCGTTTAAGTTAAATCAAGATTTTCCCTCCCTATTGTTTTTGACATCGATTTGCTAAAAATGAAAACGCTATCTGTAGTTAAAAATGCATTACTTGTACTGGTAGGGCTCGTTGCTACCGGTACTGCCCAGGCGCATGTAAAGTGGTTTGTTGATAAAGCAGAAGCCAATACAGTGCCGTTTGAGCCTTACTCACTGTCAGAGCCCGCGGTGCAAATCTGGATACTATTAGCTTTGTGCATGGTGGGTTTTTCTGTCTACTTGGACACCAAACTGCCCAATATGCGCTTGGCCGATTCTAAGGTGCGCCGCTCAGTGATCGCGATATTGCGTATTTTTACCGGCCTCTCGTTTATTTTGAGCACCTTCGACGGCTGCTTGATTGCACCACATTATCAAACTTATGGCTCATTTGGTTTTTCCATGCTACTGCTGCAATTGGCGGTAGGGATCATGCTGATTGCTAACTGGAAGGTGTTTCATGCAGCGATGTTAATGCTGGTGTTGTTAATGGGCGCGAAGATACAGTTTGGTGTTTGGCAAGCCGTCGAGTACTGGAACATTGCCGGCATTGCTTTTTTCTTGATGCTTATCAACCCCCCTGTGACAGAAGATCGCGCGCGCTTAATGGCTTACTCGGTACCGGCGTTAAGAGTCTTCACCGGAATCGCTCTGATCACTCTGGGACTGTCAGAGAAGCTGTTAGGGGCAAATCTGGGTCAGGCTTTTATAACCAAATATGAGTGGAATTTTATGCAGAATATGGGGTTAGAGTTTTTCACCGATCGGATTTTTATTTTGTCAGCCGGGGTGATGGAGGTTGTGTTTGGTAGTATCTTAATTTTAGGTACCGTTACACGCCTAAACATTTTAGTTGTGGCCGTATTTATGGTGATGACTAATCTAACGTTTGCATTACAAGGGAACTCTGAGGCGGCCATGATGGAGTTGGTCGGTCATTTTCCTATAATTGCCACGGCCATAATTTGCGTATTTTTTGGCGGTGGTCAAAAGTTAAAGTTTACCTCTGTGTTGGCTCGTCGCCCATCGTTTAAGGCGAATCCTGCAACATGAACCGACTACTGCAATGGTGGGCGTGCCAAACCTTTAGCACCGTCGCGGCTTTTTACATTGGCTTGTTCAGCGTGCTGTTTGGTTTGTTGATTGCGCCCAGTGTATCGCCGCACAGGCCCGCACACATTGGTCAGCAACAGGCACACGACCACGAGCACTTTTTGCTGGAGCACTCGGCGAGCCCAGCCCCGGCCATAGAGCTGTCGGTTGAGCAGGACGCTATGGATGGCTGGAATGTCTTGTTGAGGTTAAAAGATTTTAACTTCAGTCCGCAAACGGTTAATAAAGATAATCAGTTTAACGCAGGCCATGCGCATTTATACGTCAATGGTGAAAAGCGCTCGCGCTTATACGCTCCGTACTTTCATCTGACCGGGCTCTTGAAAGGTAAGAATACAATCTCGGTTACCCTTAACGCCAATGATCATGCTATGTGGACGGTGGGCGATGAGCCAATCGCAGCCACTCAAACGATCACGGTCAATTAAACCTTGCGGCTTAAAATAGATCCGTAAACACCACGCCCAGACCTAAAGACTCAATCTTGACATTGTAATCGATCAAACTGGCGCCATAGCCGTTAAAGTATTTTAGGTAGCCGCGCATGGTTGGCCGCAACGGAAAGCTCCAGCCCACCTCGAGCGAGCCTCGCGAGCTGAACAGGCGGCGGGTGGTGACGTCGATAATGTGATTGTCATAGGCGTAAGCTGCACTTAGCTCGTAGCGCCCTAGGTAGTCTTCTATATCGGGGTTGTCGTCGCTGTCGGTGCTTTCGGGGATGCGGTACCAGGGCGAGAACGACAGCGCCAGATTGCCCCGCTCGACAACGCTGCGCAATCGTATGCGGTTCCAGCTGCGCGATAAAGTACCAGATTGCCCGTTGGATTGGTGCACCAGCCCCACTTGGTTTAAAACGTTGCGAAAACCCAACAGCTGCCAGCCGGAGGTGGCCGAAAAAAGCAGCTCTGGCTCGTGGTTGGTTTCACGAAACGGGCGCGATAAATTGCCATTGTAAGCCTGCCAGTGAGAGTGATTGGTGTAGGCGAGGTACAGGTTGCCGTTGTCGTGTAGCAAATCTTGTGCAATTAAAACCTTTAAACTGATCTGAAATTCCACCTCGGTGTTTTGTAACTGCACCGGGTTGCCGGTGGACTGTGCAAAAGGCTCGGCATTTGGGTGGTGGATATAGTTGGCCGGTAAAATAAAATTGCGGTTGTTGGGCGTCAGGATAAAACGATTGGCGCGGCTGATGTTTTCGACCTTCAGGCGAGTGTCGAGCACCCCGATATCAAGCGAGTGCAAATTGCTCTTTTCGCCGTTATTGATCAATGCCTGGCAGGAGTCGCGCAGTTGCGCAATGGTTGTGTCCGGTGTGTTATGCACTACGCTTTGTTTTAAGCATTGCTCTAGCGCTTGTTGTTGCGTTAAAAGGTCATCGTCAGGCTCAGAGCCCCATGCACCGGCACAGATCAAAACAGCTAAACGTGCAAGCCACAGGTGTCGTTGTAAAACCATGACAGATTGTCCGCATCAAACCCATAGAGGGCTTATTGTGCATGAGCCCAGCTGTGGGTGCCAGTGTCGTGATAAACGGCTGCTGGCCAGTGTGTTTGGGTTGCGCTACGGGGTATGATAACGCGCCGCCGCTGCGCTTGAGCTGATTAAGCCAGATTGACGGTCATATTGATGAGGGGTTTATTATGAAAGTTGTAGCCATTAGCGGCAGTTTGCGCCAAGAGTCTTTTAACACGGCTTTGTTGTCGGCCGCGCGCGAGTTTTTTTTGCCTAACCTAGAGTGGGTCGAAGCGGACATTGCCTCTATACCTTTGTATAACCAAGATCTTGACGGTGCCAAACCGGCATCGGTGGCGCTATTGCTCGATCAGATCGCCGCCGCTGACGCATTGGTGATTGCCACTCCCGAGTACAATTATGGTATTCCTGGCGGGTTAAAAAACGCCATCGATTGGTTGTCTCGGCCGGCTTATCGCTCGGTGCTTGCACATATTCCCACCTTGATCATGAGTGCCTCTATGAGTGCCACAGCAGGGGTGCGGGCTCAGGGTCAGCTCAAGCAGGTGTTGGCTGGCACCTTAACGCCCGTGTTTCCCTGCCCCGAGTTTGCCATAGCCAGTGCCCACACCTGCTTTAGCGATGGAAAACTGACCGACCAAGAAACTCAGCAAAAGCTTCAGCAGTTGGTCAGTGACTTTACTTCCTGGGTCGAGGCCGAGGTTGACCCTGCCGAGTAACGTCTGGGTGCCTTGCGAGCAAACTGTGCAAAAATAAACCATTGCGCGATGCGTGATCACTTTTGCAACTTTGTGTTGCTATTGGCAAATACGGCAGCCGAGTGAACGGCTGCCGTGTTAGTTACTGAGTATTTACGGCGGTGCGAGTGGGGTAGGTGGTAAAGATCTGCTGCACTGCCGCACGAATCGCCTCACGCGGGTTGGCCATGGCCTCTTTGCTGAGTTTACCCTCAGAGATACCCTCCCAGATTAGCTGCTCGCGCTCGGCATCGACCACGTCGATATTTAAGGTGCCCATTTTATAGTGGCGGGTCGCCGTCTCAGAGCTATACAGTGGCAACCCCATATACAAACCACTGCGATAGCCGTAATAACCATAAGAGGCCGTTATCGAAGGCGTGCTGCGAACCTCGGTGCGGTTTTCGGTGTTAGAGAAAAAGTTGACTAACAAATCGGGGGACTGCTCAGAATAAGAGTAACCAAGCTGCTCCATCTCTTGGCGGGCGGCGGATTTAAAGTGGCTGGTAACCAGGGTGGAGTAACCGGATTTATCCGTGCCTAAAGGATCGACAAAAGCAAAAGTTTGGTAGCTGGTAAAATCAACATCGCGATCGAAGTCGCTATGAATAGTAGGGCCGCTGGTGCTGCAACCGGCCAACAAAACACCGCCGACGATCAAAGTTGCCGCTAATTTAATCCAGCCAGATGTCAGCCTATTTACACGATTCATAATGTCCTCTCCCAGTACATGGATCACTCTCAAAGTCTTGGACACTAGTATATCGATAAATGATCCACAAATATGTGTTTCTATGTTATTTACTCGGCAAGATTGTAGGCACTTGGTTTTTGCACCTAAAAAACGGTCACGCTGTGGGTTTATAGTGGCTTTGATGGACGACATCCTCGCCAAACAGAGTACAATGCGGGCTTTAAAATTCGCTCATAGGGGTGTAAGGCAATGGCAGCAACGGCGATAAAAAGATGGGTTTTAGTGGTTTTAACCGGTGTTTTAATTACCGCCCACGCCAGCGCCCAAGAGTTAACCTACAGCCCGGGAGCCCACGGGCCGGCCGGCGTCGCGCTCGACCATAACCACCGCGAAGGGCAAGTGATGACCGGTTATCGCTATAACTACACCCGTTACAGTGGGCTGTATCATGGCGACACCGAGGTGCACGGCAGCGAGCTGGCCAGCGCCGGTTATAGCATGCTGGCCAATAGCGTGAGCATGGAGATGACCATGCTGGATATTATGTACGCCCCCAGCGATCGCTTAACTTTAATGCTGATGCCGACGTACATAACCATAAACATGAACAGCTCCGCCACCGGCGACATGGCCGTGGACGATATGTCCCACCAAGTACACGGCTTTGGTGACACCAGCTTCAGTGCTTTGTACGAGCTGATCGGCACCGAGCATCACACCTTCATGGGCACCTTAGGGGTAAACGCCCCCACAGGTAAAACCGATTTAACACATTACGATGGCAGCCGCCTACCTTATGGTATGCAGCTGGGCTCGGGCACTTGGGATGCGACCTCGGCGTTAACCTACACCGGCAACTCAGGGGCGCTTAGCTGGGGCTTGCAGGGCTCGGCGGTAATCCCTTTAGAGAGCAGCAACGACTCGGGTTACGCGCTGGGTGATCAGTACGCCGCCACCGTTTGGGGCGCGGTGCAGGTTGTCGATTGGTTGAGTTTTTCTGGGCGCATTAACTGGAGCGATCAAGACCCTATCAGCGGTCATTACAAAGATGCTGACAATCATTCCAGCCCAGAAGATTTTCCAGGCAACTATGGCGGCGAGTTTGTCGATGGGGCGCTGGGGGTCAACACCGTGGTAACCGGTGGCGATTTTGCAGGTCTACGCTTTGGCCTAGAGTGGGTGAGCCGCTTCAATGAAAACTATAACGGCTACCAGTTGGGTTTAAATAACAGCGTCAACGTCAGTGTCTCTTACGCGTTTTAATTGGCCGTAGCCAATGTTCGCTAAGGCGGCGTGTTAACGCAAGCTCTGTACAAAAGTCGTCAGTATTAACAGCGGGCAAATAAACTTTACATAAAAGGGCCAGATGCGCCAAAAAAAGCTCGACTCGAGGTTTGGGTTGCCTTTGCGAAGCTCTTTCAGCAGTTGGTCGCGGTGCAGTGCCCAGCCGGCAAACAAACACAGCGCCACCCCAAGCAGCGGTTGACCGTATTCGGTGGTCAGGGTGATCACGGCACTAAAGATCTTGTCGTGCTGAGCAATAATAATCCCGCTGATCATAAAAATAACAGCGCCGGACAAGCACGCGGCTAAAGGGCGGTTGATCCCCCAGCGCTCCACGGCGACCGATACAGGCACCTCCAACAACGAGATCGCCGAGGTCAGCGCTGCGATGCTCATCAGTGCAAAAAATGCCAACGCCAACCAGCTGCCGGCAGTGCCCATGCTATCAAACAGCGCCGGCAACACCTGAAAGATTAAATCGGGCCCAGCCATTAAAGCCCCGTCGCTGTTAAAAACGGTAATGCCCTGAGCTTGGGCGACGTAAATAGCCGGCAAAATTAATAGCCCAGCGGTAAAAGCAAAGCCGGTGTCCAGCAAGGTGACGGAGGCCCCCATGCGCGGTAAGTTGTCTGTGTCGCGCAGATACGAGCCATAGATAAGCATGGTGCCCACGCCTAGCGACAGCGAAAAAAACGCCTGCCCCATGGCGCTTAAAATAAGCCCGGGGTCGCTCAGCCGGCTCAGGTCGGGTACCAAGTAAACGCGCAGCCCATCAGTGGCCCCAGGCTGAGTAAACACATAACCGATCATCCCCAGTAGTATCAAAAACAGCGCTGGCATAAGTCGAGTTGACCAAGCCTCGATGCCTTTTTCGACCCCTCGGGCGATAATGGTAATGGTCAGCCCCGACATCACAGCGCACATCAATAGATTGCGACTAAAGCTCTGAGCGTCGAGCCAGTGGGCGGTTTTGTGCAGTTGTAATAACTGTGCGGCGGGGCTTAAAAACTCTGCCAACATCCAGCCGGTGACAATCGCGTAAAAGCTTAAAATAAATACCGCCACGGACAGCGCACCGACGCCAACCGCAAGACCGGCTTTATGCATCAACGCGCTTGGGTGTAATTGCGCTAGGGCGGTGACCACGTTCGCACGGGCGTGGCGGCCAATGGTGAGCTCGGCCATCAGCGCTGGGTAAGCCAACACAAACGCCAAAATAAGGTACACCAATAAAAAGGCCGCGCCGCCATTGCTGGCCGCCTGAGTGGGAAACCCCCAAATATTGCCGAGACCGACTGCCGAGCCTGTGGCTGCCAGCAAAAAGCCGATCTTGCTCGAAAACTGTCCGCGCTCTGCCATAGTGTTTTGATCGCTTATTTATTGTTGCTCTTAAAGGGTCACTATATCGTAAGGGTTCTGTTTAAGGCTAGCTGGGTGGGTGTTGTTATGGTCAGTTAGCTGTTGCGGTAGTTCTGTGACGAGGCTGCGGGGCAAGTTTATAACCGATCAAAGCACCAAGGGCAGGTTGTTTGTTGCTCAGGTTGCGCGCTTGGCGTACAGGCGGGTTGGTTTAAATCGCACAGCTCACGTTAGGATTTGATCTGTATTAAAAAAATCTTACTTAACTCTTGGCTTTAGTTTGCTAGGCGTTATTATGCCGGCCCTTAATGATAGATTTGGAGTTTTTTAGGTGCAAGACCACGATATTGTATTTCAAAGTTATGGCCGCTGCTGTAACAGCGATGCGTTTTTTATCGACTTTTACGATAACTTTATGTCCAGCTCAGAAGAGATCAGGGCGCTGTTTGTGGATACGGATATGAAGCAGCAAAGGCATCTATTGCGCAACGGAATAATGCAATTAATCCTCCATGCCCGAGGCCTGCCGGCGACTAAGCTCGAGGCCTTGGGGGCCAGCCACAGCCGTACCGGTTACAACATCAAGCCACATTGGTATCGCAATTGGTTGAACGCGCTGATGACGACCTTAAAAAAGCACGACCCTGAGTTTGATCAAACCGTAGAGCAAGCCTGGTTAAGCGCGCTCACACCGGGGATCGAAATCATCAAGCGTGCTTATTAAAAAAACCCGCCATGAGCGGGTTTTTGTTGGGGCTGGGCTAAAAAGGAGGTGAGCTAAAAGCTAGCGCGCGACGGTTTGAAACAAACGCTGTTTTTGCCGGTTCCAATCCCGCTCTTTTTCGGTCTCGCGTTTATCGTGCAGCTGCTTACCTTTACCCAGCGCCACCTCGACTTTTACGAGGTGCTGCTTCCAGTACATGGCGGTTGCGATCACGGTGTAACCTTTTTGCTCGGTCGCCTGACGCAGGTTGGCCAGCTCTTTTTGATGCATCAGCAATTTGCGTGAGCGGTTTGGCTCAACCACATAATGGGTTGAAACCGTTGCTAAAGGCGCAATTTGTAGGCCCACTAGCCATGCCTCACCGTTTTGGAAGATCACAAAACTGTCGGTCAACTGTGCCTTGCCGGCCCGTAGGCTTTTAACCTCCCAGCCCAGCAGTACAATCCCAGCCTCTACCCTGTCTTCGATCTGGTAGTCGAATTTTGCTTTTTTATTAAGAGCAATGGTATTGCTGGTAGGTTTTTTGCGCTTTTTAGCCATGAACAGTCACGTAGTATGAGTGGATGAAAACATTCGCATTATAACGATTTATGAGTGCCCTGTCTGTGCTTGCACTTATGCTGTTGGGGGATTAACGGTACAATCGGCGGCAATAACAATGTTTATCAGGTTGACTCAAGCCGTTGCTTGCAGAGCCGGTGGATAATTGCGAACAAACGGAGTGGCAGCGTGAATCAAAAACCAAAACACGCCATTTGGGGGCGCCGGAGTACTTTCATCCTTGCGGCCACGGGCTCCGCTGTGGGACTGGGCAATATCTGGAAGTTTCCCTACATCGCCGGTGAAAATGGTGGCGGTGCCTTTGTTTTGATGTACTTGCTGTGCATCTGCCTGATCGGTTTGCCGGTAATGGTGGCCGAGGTGCTGTTGGGGCGGCGAGGTCGAGCTAACCCCATTATGGCGATGCAGAAAGTGGCCCACGAGTCGGGCAGCTCTAGGGGCTGGAGCCTTATTGGCGTATCGGGGGTGCTGGCCGGGTTTTTAATACTGTCTTATTACAGCGTCATCGCTGGGTGGACGCTAGAGTATGTTGCCACCGCCGCCCGTGGCGGCTTTGTCGGGCTGGACGGGGTCAGTGCCAAGCAGACCTTTGACTCATTGTTAAGCAATAAAAGTGCTCTGGTTCGCTGGCAGACGGCATTTTTATGCATGACGGTGCTGGTGATTATTTTTGGTGTAAAGCGAGGCCTAGAAACCGCCGTACGAGTGTTGATGCCGATGTTGTTTGCACTGCTGTTGGTGCTGTTGGTGTACGCCGCCTATGTGGGCGATTTTGCCGCCGGATTTTTATTTTTGTTTAGCTTTAAGCTCGCCGATCTGTCGCTGGTGGGTTTGTCGTTAGCGCTGGGGCATGCATTTTTTACCCTAAGCTTAGGCATGGGTGCCATTATGGCCTACGGCTCTTATATGCCGAGCAGCCACTCGATCGTAAAAACGGTGTTGATTGTGGGTTTGCTGGATACCTTAGTGGCGCTGATTGCCGGTTTGGCGATATTTCCTATCGTGTTTGCCACCAGTGGTGTCGAGCCTGGCGATGGCTCGGGGTTGATGTTCATCAGTTTGCCCATCGTGTTTGGCGCCATGCCTTTTGGCACTTTGTTTGGCACGTTATTTTTTGTGTTGGTTACGCTGGCCGCTTGGAGCTCGTCAATCTCTTTGTTAGAGCCCGCAGTGGCATATTTAACGGAGCGTTTCCGGTTTCACCGGGTCAGTGCTAATTTGTTGATCGCCTCGCTGGCGTGGCTGCTGGGCTTAGGTACGGTGTTGTCTTTTAATGATTGGTCTGACAGCCGCTATTTTTTAGGCATGAACTTATTTAATTTTATCGACTTTATAACCGCGAGCGTCATGCTGCCCCTAGGTGGAGCCTTTATGGCGGTGTACGTCGGTTGGTTTATGAGACGGCGACCACTGCGGCACGAGTTAACGCACGATTCATCTAAAACATTTAGGTATTGGTTTATGATTGTCCGTTATGTGTCACCGGTACTGGTGATAGTGGTATTTATTATGGGTTTGTACGGAAAGTTTGCGGGGTAAGTGTGGGGTATAAAATAAAGCGTAGCGCTGAAGTCGGCTATTCATGTGGGCAAATGTTTGCCTTGGTAAACGATGTAGAGGCCTATCCGGAGTATATGGACGGCTGCCAAAGCTCGGCGGTATTAGCGCGCGGCGACGATTGGCTAGAGGCGCGTTTGTCGCTGGGGTTGGGGGGTATCTCCCAGAGCTTTGTCACCCGTAATCAGCTGATACCGCCCAGTAAAATGACCATGGAGCTGGTGGATGGACCGTTTCGGCAGTTTTCTGGGCAGTGGTCGTTTAACGATACCCCGCAGGGGTGCCGCGTGACGCTAGAGCTGGAGTTTAGTTTAAAAAACCCGCTGCTGGCGATGGCGATTAATAAAATGTTCGAAAAAATCACCGCAGCGCAGGTGAAAGCGGTGTGTCGGCGAGCGCTCAGTGTTTATGGCGCCCAGTAACAGCTCGCAAAAACGTGCACTAGGTAAGGTATTGGATTTATGGCTGATTTAGATTTAATTGCAGTAGAGGTGGCGTATGCCTTGCCCGACCGGCAGACAATCCTTGAGATTCTCGTCGAGCCGGGCACGACAGCGTACCAAGCGGTAGAGCGTTCAGACATTGTGCGCCTTTACCCCGAGCTGGAGATAGAAAACGCCAAAATGGGCATTTTTGGTCAAGCGCTTGGTACCAAAGGGTTAAAACCGCCCCGCGAGCAGGTATTGCAGGCCGGTGATCGAGTGGAGATTTACCGGCCATTACAGGCCGACCCCAAAGAGGTGCGCCGTCGCCGTGCCGAAAAAGCCAAACAGGCCGAAGCCTGAAACCAAAGCGGCGCTTAGTTTACGCCGCTACGATTAATGTTAAACGTTTAGTTGTTGGTGGGCAGGGGCGTTTCAGGCTCCCGAGTGTCTTTAGTTTTGCTTTTATCCTGTTCCGCGGCGTCGTCATCCTTGGGTTTTGGGGCTTCTGGCAGGTTCTCGCCTGCGAAGTGCGTCATCTCGCCTGCGTCAAAGTAAACGGTTAGGGTGCGCTTGAAGAAGCGACCGTCGCCCATTTTCAGGCTATAGTAGTAGTCCCAGCGATCATCATTAAAGATATCGTTGATCAGAGGGGTGCCTAAAATATACCGTACTTGGCGCTTATTGAGGCCAGGTTCCAGCTGGGAGATCATATCTTCGGTTAAAATGTGCCCTTGCTGTATATTGATCTTGTGGACGCCGGGGAATTGAAAGTACTGACACCCCGCCAACACAAATATTACACAGACGAGCAGGATGGAGGTTTTGATTAATTTCATTACAGGGTCCACTTGCGAAAACGAATGGGTGATAATACCTGATCACAACGAACACTGAGAAGGGTTTGGATTAAAATGGCTGATGGAAGTCAAGAATTACGCAAAGCCGGACTTAAAGTGACTCTGCCAAGGGTGAAAATCCTGCAGATGCTTGAGTCGTCGGACGATCATCATATGAGCGCTGAAGACGTTTATAAATCCTTAATGGAGGCTGGTGACGATGTAGGTTTAGCAACGGTTTACCGAGTATTGACTCAGTTTGAGACAGCAGGCTTGGTAATACGCCACAATTTTGATGGCGGCCACTCAGTCTTTGAGATCTGTCGCGGTGAGCATCATGACCACATGGTGTGCCTAGAGACAGGTCGAGTTCTTGAGTTTCACAACGAAAAAATTGAGATGCTGCAAGAGCGCATCGCTGACGAGCATGGCTACGTCTTAGAGGACCACTCTTTGGTGCTATACGTAAGACCTAAAAAAAGCTGATTAACACCGCCTAGGTCCGGCGGGACCTAGGCGTATGCTCTGGGGCTTGCTTTAAAGTACACCGAGGGCGCATCCGCATCTAAATGCCTGTTTCACACAAATATATGTGTCTTTAACCTTTTACAAGCAGCTCAAGTGGCTTTGCTCAGGGACACCCGAGCATTTGCTGCGCGTGGGCGCGCGACTCGTCGGTGACGGTGGCTCCGCCAAGCATACGCGCCAGCTCTTCTATTTTGTCCTGCTCGGTAAGCTCGACCAGAGTGGTTTCGGCCGACTTACTGCTGCTGGTTTTTTCAACCCGTAAATGCTGATGCCCTTTGCTGGCCACCTGCGCTAGATGGGTTACACACAAAATTTGCCCGCGGCTTGCCAGCTGCCTGAGTAAGCGTCCTACTGTATCGGCGGTTGCACCACCGATGCCCACGTCCACCTCGTCAAACACCAAGCTGGCGATGGCGCTGCGCTCGGCCACCACCACTTGAATCGCCAAGCTTACTCGCGATAGCTCCCCGCCCGAGGCCACTTTGGCCAGTGGTGCCGGCGGCTGCCCGGGGTTGGTGCTGATCAGTAGCTCGACGTCCTCTAAACCGTGCACGCTGGGGCGCTGCTGCCGCGGTTTGCACTCGACAGTGAGCTTTGCGTGTTCCATTGCCAGGGTTTTAAAGTGGCCGTTAACCTTTTTTGAGAGACTTGTGGCGGCTTTGTTGCGTTTGCCCGACAGCTCGCCGGCTTTGTTGCGGTACACCTGCTCAAGCTGCGCCACCTCGTGAGCCATCGCCTCGAGCTGCTCATCTGAACCGGTCAGGCTCGCCAGCTCGTGAGCTAATGTTTGGTGGGTCTGTTGCAGCGCCTCGGGCGCGACGCGATGTTTGCGCGCCACCTCGTAAATATTAGACAGTCGCTCCTCGACCCACATTAAACGATCCGGGTCGAGGCTAAAGCTGTCGCCAAAGTGCTCTAAACTGTGCTGCGCCTCTGTCAGCTGAATCTCGGCTTCTGCCAACAGCTGCTCGGCCTCGGCAAGCGCTGCGGGTTTACTGTTAAGTTTGCGTAACACTTGCAGCGCTCGGTTGATGCCGGTCTGCAGCCCTTGCTCCTCATCGTTGCACAGCTCAAGCACTTGGGCGCTGGCCTGCAGTAGATCTTCGGCGCTGGTGAGCTCGCGTTGCTCTTGCTCGAGGTTGCCGATCTCATCGGCTTCAATGGCGAGCTGGTCGAGCTCCTCGACTTGATAGTGCACCAGCTGATAGCGTGCACTGATCTCATCGGCGTTATCGCGTCGATGCTGTAATTGCTCTGCCAACTCTTGCCAGGCGAGGTAGGCGTGTTTTACCTGCTGCGTTAACGGGCCGTTACCGGCATACTCGTCAAGTAAGCGGCGGTGGTTGTCTTTTACCAACAGCGATTGATGCTCATGTTGGCTGTGAATATCCATCAGCATATCACCCAGCTCACGCAGCTGGGTCAAGGTGGCGGGGTAGCCATTGATGTAAGCCTTAGAGCGGCCCTCGCAGGTTAAAGTGCGGCGCAACAAACATTGGTTGGGGGTGTCTGGTTGGGCTAAGTCGTTTTGCGCAAGCCAGTGTTGTGCCCGGGGGTTGTCGTCCAGCTCAAAGGTGGCAGAGATATCGGCACGTTTGCAGCCAAGTCTGACGCGCGATGCATCGGCTCGATCCCCCAAGGCTTGGCCTAACGCCTCGAGCAGCACAGACTTACCGGCACCGGTCTCACCGGTAATGACTGTCATGCCTGCCTTTAGGTCAAGATCCAACCGCTCTACTAAAGTAAAGTTTAGAATGCTGAGGTGGCTTAACATACCGCGCTCCGTAGGTAGGTGGTGGTTATCTGGTTATTTATACAGGTTTTTTTTTGGCCCTGCCAGACAAAAAACCTCAGTTTAACCCTTGAAAGTTGCCCAGACAGCCCCATATTCGCCAGAGATTCGTTCAACCATTCATAGTGGAGAGGCAAGGTGACAGATCAAGAGAATAACGATCAGTTGGATAACGAGGCGCCCAACACGCCCGAAACCGAGCAACCTGCCGAGCAGGTGGCTCATGATGCTGACACGTTAAGCGAGCAGGTGGAAACCCTGGCGAACGCTTTGGCGTCAGCGCAAGAGCAGGTGTTGCGGGCTCAGGCCGATGCGCAAAACAGTCGTCGACGCGCGGCACAAGATGTCGAGAAGGCGCATAAGTTTGGCCAGGAAAAGCTGGTGGCAGACCTGCTGCCCGTGATTGATAATTTAGAGCGAGCGCTGGCGGCTGTCGACCCAGCGTCGGAGGTCAATACGTCGATCATCGAGGGCATCGAGCTGACGCTAAAGTCATTTCTCGACAGCTTGGCGCGCCATCAGGTGGCCGCGGTTGACCCGGCGGGGGAGCCTTTCGATCCACAGCTGCATCAAGCCATGACCATGGTCGACAACCCCGACGTCGAGCCAAACACGGTTGTTGACGTCTTCCAAAAGGGCTACACCCTGCACGGCCGCTTAGTGCGTCCTGCCATGGTCGTGGTCGCTAAAGGATAAAAATCTTTGCTGTTTTGCGCTGCTGGGACTTGAAAAGCTGCCGGCGGCGCCCATATAGCTACTAATGACTGGGAAAATGCGCTGAGCATTCAATGTAAAAATTTTCTGTTGCTGTTGGGTGATCGATGGGTCGCCGGTGCGCAAGCTCGATCAACAGCACAGCAAGACAACCTTTAGGAGATTGACTCATGAGTAAAATTATTGGCATAGACTTGGGTACCACCAACTCGTGTGTCGCCATACTCGAAGGCGGCAAGCCTAAAATTATCGAAAACGCCGAGGGCGACCGTACTACACCGTCGATTGTTGCGTTTACCAACGAAGACGAAGTGCTGGTGGGGCAGAGCGCTAAGCGCCAAGCGGTAACCAACCCGCACAATACCCTATACGCCGTTAAGCGCTTGATTGGGCGCAAGTTTAAAGACGACGTAGTGCAAAAAGACATCAAGATGGTGCCCTACAAAATTGTTGCCGCCGATAACGGCGATGCGTGGGTCGAGGCCAAAGGCGACAAAAAAGCACCGCCACAGATTTCAGCCGAAGTGCTAAAAAAGATGAAAAAGACCGCCGAAGACTATCTCGGCGAGGCGGTAACCGAAGCGGTTATTACGGTACCAGCTTACTTTAATGACTCGCAACGCCAAGCCACCAAAGACGCCGGCAGGATTGCCGGGTTGGATGTTAAGCGTATTATTAACGAGCCGACCGCCGCCGCACTGGCGTATGGTATGGATCAGAAAAAAGGCGACCGCACCATTGCAGTCTACGACTTAGGTGGCGGTACCTTTGATATCTCCATCATTGAGATCGCCGATGTTGACGGCGAGCATCAGTTTGAGGTGTTGTCCACTAACGGTGACACCTTCTTGGGTGGTGAAGACTTTGACTTAGTGCTGATCAACTACTTGGCCGACGAGTTCAAAAAAGAGCAGGGCATCGACCTGCACAACGACCCTCTGGCGTTGCAGCGTCTAAAAGAAGCTGCCGAAAAAGCTAAAATCGAGCTGTCCTCAAGTCAACAAACAGAGGTCAACTTGCCGTATATTACCGCCGATAACACAGGCCCCAAACACTTGGTGGTAAAATTGTCGCGGGCCAAACTTGAGTCGCTGGTTGAAGATTTAGTAACCCGCTCACTAGAGCCGTTAAAAATTGCTATTAAAGACGCCGGTATCTCTGTCAGCGAGATAAACGACGTTATTTTGGTGGGTGGTCAAACCCGCATGCCCTTAGTGCAAAAGGCTGTGGCCGACTTTTTTGGCAAAGAGCCGCGTAAAGATGTAAACCCTGATGAAGCGGTTGCCATGGGTGCTGCCATCCAAGGTGCGGTTTTATCTGGCGACGTTAAAGACGTGCTGCTGCTGGACGTTACACCGCTGAGTTTGGGTATCGAAACCATGGGTGGTGTTGCCACGCCGTTGATTGAGAAAAACACCACTATCCCGACTAAAAAGTCGCAGGTGTTCTCAACCGCCGAGGACAACCAAACCGCGGTGACGATTCACGTGGTTCAAGGTGAGCGCAAACAAGCGGCACAAAACAAATCGCTGGGTCGCTTTGATCTTGCCGATATTCCGCCAGCGCCGCGCGGCCTGCCGCAGGTCGAGGTGACCTTTGATATCGACGCCAACGGCATCTTGAACGTTAGCGCCAAAGATAAAGCCACCGGTAAAGAGCAGTCCATTGTGATCAAAGCCTCATCGGGACTGTCCGATGAAGAGATCGATAAAATGGTGCAAGACGCTGAAGCAAACGCCGAAGCGGATAAAAAGTTTGAGCAGCGCGTGACCGCTCGCAATACACTAGAAGGCTTGATCCACGCCACGCAGAAAACCTTAACCGAAGCGGGTGACAAAGCGAGTGCCGAAGAAAAAGCTGCAATCGAAGCCGCCATCACCGAGGCAGAAGAGGCGGTGAAGAGCGATGACGTTGACGCGATGGAAGCCGCAACCACTAAGCTGACTGAGGCCTCCGGCTCGCTGGCGCAAAAGATGTACGCCGAACAGCAAGCCGATGCCGGTGCCGAACAAGGTGCTGGCGCACAGCAGGACGATGATGGCGCAGTCGATGCAGAGTTTGAGGAAGTTAAAGAAGACGACCAGAAATAAGTCGAACTCTTTCGTGCCCTTAACCACAAATGCGGGCCTAGGTCCGCATTTGTGCATCACAACTCACTTGAAATAACTGGACATACAAACGCATGGCAAAGCGCGATTATTATGAAGTTCTGGGCGTGTCGAAAGGCGTCTCGGCGGCAGACCTAAAAAAGGCCTACCGCCGCATCGCCATGAAACACCACCCAGACCGCAACCCCGACAACAAAGAGTCAGAGGATAAGTTTAAGGAGGCCAGCGAGGCCTACGAGATCTTATCGGACGAGCAAAAGCGAGCGGCTTACGATCAGTTTGGCCACGCGGGCGTCGATGGCAACTCCGGTATGGGCGGCGCTGGGGCCGGTGGTTTTGGCAACTTCAGTGATGTGTTTGGCGATGTGTTTGGTGACATATTCGGTGGTGCCGGTGGCGGTAGATCACGCGGTGGTCCAGCGCGTGGCTCAGATCTACGCTACACCTTAGACCTATCGTTGGAAGACGCTGTGCGCGGCTCGCAGGTGCAGATCAAAGTGCCAACCTTGGCCCATTGCGGCACATGCGATGGCTCGGGCGCCAAGCCTGGCAGCAAGCCGGTTACCTGCTCCACCTGCGGTGGTATCGGTCAGGTGCGGATGCAACAAGGCTTTTTTTCTGTGCAGCAAACATGCCCCAGCTGTCATGGTCGCGGCACCACCATCAGCAACCCTTGCACTGGCTGTCATGGTCAAGGTCGGGTCGAAGAGACGAAAACCTTGTCGGTTAAAGTACCGCCAGGGGTTGACACGGGTGACCGTATTCGCCTTTCGGGTGAAGGCGAGGCCGGCGCGGAGGGCGGACCCTCTGGTGATTTGTACGTACAGGTTAACGTCAAAGCCCATGAGATTTTTCAGCGCGATGGCCGCGATCTTTACTGTGAGGTTCCCATCGATTTTGTCCAGGCCACACTCGGTGGCGAGATCGAAGTGCCAACCTTAAATGGGCGGGTAAAACTTAAAGTTCCAGCCGAAACCCAGACAGGAAAACTGTTCCGCTTGCGCGGTAAAGGTGTCACGCCTGTGCGAGGCGGCGGAACTGGCGATTTAATGTGTCGTGTGGTGCTAGAAACACCGGTCAATTTAACCGCCAAGCAAAAAGATTTACTCGAGCAGTTCAGCGGCACGATGAAAGATGGCAAGCATTCGCCACGTCAAAAAAGCTGGTTTGATGGTATGAAAAACTTTTTTGGCGACATGAAAATATAAACACACTGTGCAATCTGCGGCAGCGTGCAACACAAGGCGGCCTCAGCGGCCTTGTTTGTGTTTAAGATTTGCCCACCGCAGTGTGTTTTTTAAACGTTTAAAGTGATTTAAAAGAAACTGTAAAAATAATGCCTCTAGGGGCTTGTGCGATTGTGTTGGGTGCGTATAATGCGCCCCTCTTTCGCAGGAAAGAGCAGGGAGTGAGGCCGCAGGCCACGTT
>Ga0209075_1000298_pt1 | contig 47275 bp, 56 predicted proteins | sample Stecom2011_FD_187523 | JGI IMG/M metagenome (GOLD analysis project Ga0209075, IMG submission 187523) | Agricultural soil microbial communities from Utah to study Nitrogen management - Steer compost 2011 (SPAdes) (version 2) | ecosystem: Environmental > Terrestrial > Soil > Agricultural land...
TCTCCAGCTTGCTGCTGTAGTCGTAGTCGATCTCCATGACCAGCTTACGACAGGCGGAGGCAACCGCTTCTATACGGTCATCGTGCTTGAGAGAGTTCTTGTCCCTGGTCAGGTTGCTCATCTGGTGAAAGAGCTGGTAAGTCTTCCTCTGCTCGGCAGGGTACTTACGTGTGCTTTCGATGTCCTTATCAATCAACTCCCGGTTGACTACTAAGCGGTGCGAGTCCATCAGAGGTTCCAGGGTGTCAACGATCCTGACTTCCTTCTGTCCGGAGCTGTAGTCGTCCTCGATCACGCACGGGTGCTCGACCTCGAACATAGGCTTCAGGATCGCCATGTGAGCCCCGTGGCCGAAGTTCTTCTCGACATAGACCTCGTGTACCCCTGCCCGCTTTGCGGCCTGCACAAGCTCTCTCAGGGGCTCCTCGTCGTACCCACCGGGCACGCCACCGGCATCGTACAGGTACAGCAGGTTCCCCAACTGGAATACGATGGCGTACCCGGTCTCGTCGCCGTTCGCGCCACCACCAGCGGGGTCTATGTACATCACCTTTCGCTCAAATGGCAGCCACTCGTACGGCTTCGGGATCGGGCCGTAGAATCGGTCGGTCTCCCTGGAACCCGGCTTCAGAGTGGTCTGTACGCGGTTCTCCGGGGCGTTGTTCCACACCGGGAGGGATGGCCCATCCTTGTGCCCGAACGCCGTCACGATCAAATTAGACGGCTTCAGAGGGTATCGCTGTTGGTCGGACAGCCGGGTGTTCAGCATGAACTGCAACTGGAACTTGCTCTTGCCCTGACTGACCTCCTTCTCGATCAGCAGCTCGTCGTCGAACATCTCGGGGCAGGTGGGCGCACCGGACTGCCCAGACGGCCCGTAGCCGCTGCGTAAGCCCGGATCGGCCTGCATCTGTGCCTTGATACTGGGTGCCAGGAACTCCCCGTACACGTCCTCCTCGGCGGCTGTAGGGTAACGTCCCGGCCAGATGCGGATGTCGTACCCGCGACCGGGCAGGTTGTTGTAGATCGAGTCCATGCTCTGCGGCGTCCCAAGGTACAGGATGTCGCCGTGCTGGTTAATAGACTCGAACTCCTTAGTCTGCTCTTCCAACCACTCACGGCCTGCAACAGACCGGCTGTTCTGAAGGCTCTCGATGTCGTCAGGGATCAACAGGTCTGCACGGGCACCCTGGGCACCTGAGGTGATGCTGTAACAAGATACAGACGGAGACTTGTCACCACCTTTGAACACATGATGGATGTCGAAAGCCTCTGTACTGTCCTTGTCACCTGCTGTCTTATCAGGGAGCATGAAGTGCAGGAAGTCTAATCTCTTGAAGATTTTGACCACCCACCCTGAGATTTCCGTGGCACGCTTGCTCGTCTGTGAGAAGATGACGATGCGATAGTGCGGCTGGTGTATCAGAGTGAACGCAGCAAAGATACCAGCAAGGGTCGTCTTAGCCTGGCCACGCTGGGCCTGGACCATGCGGTACTTCTTACCAGTTAGCATGTATTCAAGGATGTCGGCCTGTGCTGCATTAAGGTCAGGCCGACCTGGGATAAGTTCCTTGATACAAATCTGTGCAAAGTCCCAGAGACCTTCGACGCTATACGGGAACGTCTGTTGAAGAACCTCTAGGTCATTCCACATCGCTAACTTGTCTTCAAGAGTTAGCTTACTCAACCCAGACCTCGCTCTCTAGCTTCCGCTTTGAAGTCCAGCACCCGCTTGCCGGACTTCTCCTGAATCTCCTTGAGCCTGGCTTGCAGAGGGCTTGTGCTGTCTTCGGAATCCGGTGCAGCGTAAACACCATTGTCCAGAACCCACTTGGCAATACTCTGAACTACACGATGGTCGATTGCCATATCGGCATCCATCCCTTCGTCAATGTTCCTAAGGATTGCCTCCGCCTTCCTTTGATAAAGCTCAGTTACTAGCTTACTTAGAAAACCAAGTTCTCCTTCAGTCGTCCTTTTGGTCATGACGTTTCTCCTTTCTATTTTTGTGACTAACCCTCCACCTGTAAGCAAGATAAGAACCTTGTAGGAGTGTGTATAGAATTGTGGCTATGTACATCCATTCTTCTAACCCAAGACCAAGGACACTAGCAGCACTTACAGTGACAGGAGGGGCGACCCGTAGGCCGCCGTCTACTATCTGGTTAACGGTTTCAGAAGACAATACACCTCCCTATTTCATAGTACACTTAAAACCGAGACGTCCTTGGCGAACACGACCTTTCCTTGCAGCTCGTCGGCTACGGCGTCACGGAAGGCGAGCACAATGTCTGCCTCAGTATGCCCATTCCCCACCGCGCCGGGGTCGGCATGCGAGTGCCCGGCGCTGATGAATAGCGACTTGGTTTGCTTGACTCTTTCGCTCATTCGTTCCACCTATGCGCCCGCGTGGCGCTGCAATGCAGGGTGATGTGTCTAATGGGATATATACACCTGAGCTTGGGTTAGTGCGACTGTACCCCCCCGCTGATGAACAAGAGCATCACTTCCAAAAGCCTTCAGCTTTTAGCAGAACAGGTCGACCCCCAGTCCGCTCCACGGGGCTAATTATCCCAGCTGTCGTGCTGTCCTTAGAAGAAGTCCTCACTATCGCCCAATAAGCAAGCGCTTCATCCCCCTCAGCCGCAACGACAAAAGGCGTACTGACAAAGCTCACGGGGTAAGTCCACCGCTTGGCGATAGATTCACTGGTTTCGGTAGCATAAATAGCCCCGATGCTATTAGTAGCAGTAAGATTTATTACAGGGGAGTAGGCCACCGCTCTCCCGTCTGTATATTTCACCCAAGTCCCGTCCTGGTTTTCCCCAACTTCTTCAATAGAGTTAAAATAATCGGGCTTGTTGTTGTCTTGTATAACCCCATGTCTTGTGTGATTGTTGGGGGTAGGGCTTGACGTTCCATAATCACCGTTGCTTACTATTACATAAGCGCCGCCAAATTGACTAGCCCTTATATCCAGGATGCCACTGCCAGTTACAGAAGAGGTTGCGTAGTTAACAAAAGACCCATTTCTGGCATCAAGGCCGTAAGTCTGTGCGTTTTCTACGACAGATCCACTTATGTTCGCAAAAGACCGCCTTACTGTTATACCCCCAGAAAATGAGTTTTTTATTTCTAGTCCTGGCGAGTTTGCAATTGAGCCGCGACTCACATGGAAAGCCCAGGGAGACCCACCCCCAACTTCGCCGCCCCGGCAAGAGTTTTCCAGTTTCATGCCGTTGGTAGATATACGAGACCCCGCCGTGCATCTAAAACCCCAATCGTAAGACCTCGAGCAAATAAAATCTTCAGCGACAAACGCGCTCCTCCGTATCTCTACGTTTCGGCTAAAACCAGAAACCTCGCTGCCCGGCGTGCAGTACATGTCCGAACCATCGCCGACGACTAGCCCACAAAGAGCGGATGGCGTGTAACCCTCCACATCTCCGCCCTCTAGTTTTATATTAAAAATCGGCGCGTGGCATGTTTTAAAGACAAAAACTACGTTCCGGTACTGCCCATTTATGTCAGTACCGGATACTGATGAAAAATCACCAGAGACTTCCACCCTTTCGTCTTGAGAGGAGATTCGAAAGTTTTTGTAGTAGCCGTTATCAAGCCTAACCCCGCTCGTCAGCGCATGCCCCGACTCAATAACCAAGTCGATAATCTCACCCTGCCCGACCTTGATGTTTGCCAGGTTATCAAACGCCTCTTGCAGCGTCGGGTAATCGCTGGGAATCAAGACGGTAAGCCCCGCCCCCTCATAAACAACCCGCTGATCCAACGCCCCCGCCACCGTCTGCGTGCCTGTTAATGTGGTAACATTACTAGGGCTCAGGTCAAATGGGTTGCCCTGGGTATCTTCAATCTCATCTACTCTAAGTTTGCTCATTTACTCCTCCGTTTGCAATTGTCCAGAAAGACCCTTGACCTATAGTGACTGCTTGTCCATCTGCAATAGTTAAAACAGGCCCAAAGGACCAAGCATTCTTATTTTCTGGGATCATTACGCTGTTTTCTACTACTTGGTCATGCCAGCTAATAGGGCTAAATGCAGAGGCTTCAAGAGGAACATTCCCTGTTAGCTGGGATTGCAGGTTAGCGTCTGCTTCCTGAAACTCATTCCTAATCTGCTGTCCCTGATCAAGACGATTAGTCGTTTCTTGGTTTATTTTAGTGTTAAGATCAATCTCCCCTGCAATACGCTGAGACCGTTCTTGGTCTAGCTCCTCCTTCCTAGCGGGTTCATTGCCACTAACAGCGGTACGCACAAAGACAGGGTAGGAGTCCATATTAAGACTCCCCTGCATTGTGTCTCCCTGCACCTCCACGTACCTATCATCCCCAGCTTCAAAGTTAACAACAGACTTTGGATCATTAGGGTCAGGACTGAAAGCCCTAAGTCCTTCGAGATAGTCTACAGCCTCTCTTACTGTGAACCCTTCTGGGAACCACCCATCCAAAAGCTCATGAACAACATAAAGCAACTGCAAGAAGCTGTTGTTAAGGATGTCTTGTCCGAAGTTATTGCCTCTTGAAAAGTCAGCGAAAGGTAAATCCTTAGGCATAACTCTTCTGATAATAACCTCAGAACCCGACGTAGGTGCTGATTCCAGTTCTATTGAGTTAGGCGAGATAAGGGTAAACGGGGATTGCTCCCCGTCTACGGTGACAAGAATGTCATCTTGTCTGATGTAGCCCTCGTCTTGCCCAACGAAGGAGAAGGTGAAGGATCGTTTAGTCCCGTCACCTGTCCTTGTTACGTATGTAAAACTCATTGAGCCTCCTTAGTTTCTCTTATAGTGGCCACTAATCTCTTACCTGATTAGCCAGAGCCATGCCTGCACCTACCGCAGCGGTGTTAACAAGAGGTGTCACTCCGTACAGTTGCTTTAGACCCTGAACAGCCTGTTCAGAATCTCCTGTTGCCATGCCTCCAACAGTACCCCGTACACCAGAAAGCATTTGTTCAAGAACACCAGCAGCAGGAAGGGCGCCTGGTCCTGTGATAGGACGAACGCCTTCTCTTGTGCCTGTGGCGCCATCTACAGGAAGGCCCACAGTGGCACCTAACTCCATACCGAAACCAAGGATGCCAAGGTGCGGTGTCATGTTAGCAATACCCATAGTTGCTGTTGCAGGATTGGTTGCTTTCTCCCACTCTGCCTCCGGGTCTCCTGAAGCCTCTGCTCTGACGTATGCACGGCTGTAGTAAGCAGCACCGCCGAGAAGAGAGCCGAACATTACCTTCAGGCCCATCCCGATCTTGTCACCTCGGAAGCCTGCGGCAACCTGCCTTTCTATAGCCACCAGGGAGAACCCACGGAACTGAGTGATTAGCTGACCCAGAGCTTTGTTCATCCAAACAGGAGTATCACCAACGAATGACTTCTGCATCTGACGGGCCAGAAGAGAGTTCATTGCTGCACCCAGTTTGTCACGCAGAGCCGGGTCAAGATTGTCACCAGAGAATGTCTGAACTTGCTCTCCATCAACATTCACGTACTCAGGATTCTCCCGCATGTCACGGAAGACAATCTCCATCTCCTCCCGAGACATACCTGCACGCTCAAGGTTATCCCAATCACGTTGGGTGGGTGTAATCTCTCTTCTAGCGATCTGAGTCATCCTATCTAGCATACTACGGAGTGCCAGGTCTTCTGAACCGTGCTGGATACTACGGAATGCAGACAGAAGCTGAGTCTTGTTGCTAACAAAGCCAGCGTAGTTGTTGAAGATTTGCTCCAGCTTGTTCTGGTCGAACTCATCCATAGTCTGCAACAGGTAGTTCCGGTTCTTATAGAACGCACCTTCCTGCCCATAAGCACCCAGTAGACGATAAGGAGCCTGAAGCTCCGGGCTCTTCCTCAGCTTACCGATCTGAGTAAAGTCTTTGAGACGAGTGTTCTTAGCAACAGTGCTGAACCCGAAGTTAACAAGGGCATTGGCATTCTCTGCAATAGATGCAGGACCGTTCCAAGTCAGGCGAACAATGTTTGTGTACTTACCAGACATCCTAGCTGCCCGAGTGATAGGACTAATAGACCCATCTGAACGGACATCCAAAGATTGTCCGTACATCATCTTGATGCTTTCCATCATGATCTCGGCATCAGCACTGACCTCTGTGGACTGCTTCCTAAGGTCTTTGGCTAGACGAGTATTTCCTGCGTTCTCAGCCTCCCTGATCTGGTCATCAAGGATGTTCTTGGATACCCTCTCTCCTTCTCGGATAGTCTCTTCCAGCTCGAACCTTGACTTGAAACCTTGGGTTGCAATAGCTGCATCGGCACTAGCTTCTCGGCTGTACCGGAGAGCTACGTTATGGCTGGTGTCGATAAGGTCAACCATGCGGAGTCCGTTATGACTATGGCTGATACTCGCACCCAGAGACAGCTTGGCACGATCAGAGATGTTCTGCTCGATGTCCGTTCTCTGAAAGGTTTCGATCATATCGTCGATACGTTGATCATCGAACCCTACACTCTTGAGGTCATTCCTTAGGTTCTCAAGGTCTCTACCGCCAAGGATGCTATTGACCTCTGACCTTGCTTTAAGGCTTCTATTTATAGCCCTGGCGTACTGGGCATTTGCAAGAACTCTTGCAGTCCTCTCCGGGATACGATACCTCCCATTCATGTACGCACCCGTTAAGGTCTCAACAACCTGCTCTCTTCCGTACTTGCGAACAGCTTCGTGCATCTTGGAGCCATCAGGAAGGAATGACCAGTAAGCAGGGTGGTCCTCAACATTTTCGAACCCACGAACACCGTACTGCTTACGCATCTTCAGAGCTTCGCTGAACATACGCTGACGAGCTGCGGCTGCCTTCATGATATTAGGATCATCATGATCCCCGCTTCGGATAGCCAGGACGATCTGGTTATCGAACTCCATCATGCGAGTATCGTTGTTCAGGACAGCAACATGCGGAATACCCTTGGACCTAGCCCAATCCATCCGGGCATCGTACTCTTCTCCCGCCGCTGCCTGGATGATCCTGTTCATGAAGGTGTCTTGGTAAATGGAAGCCGGAACATGACCCCTACCAGCTCCCTGGGGGTCCGACAGGAGCATGTGCCCAAGACCCCGCATGATGCTGCTGGGACTCTGTGCAAGCCTGCTGTACGTACTGGACAGCCCTTTCAGGCCGAGTCCTGCCAGTCTACGGAGTAGATCAGGCTCTGGCAGGGTGTTGCCATGCTGGGCGGAACGAGCAACATGGTCCTCGATCAGGCCCTCTTCTCGTACTGCGAAGGTATCCTCCGGGTTAGTAGCTCCCTCTGCCCTAGCTGCGCCCACTTGGCTGACAGGGGCGTCAGGGTCTGTGCTGACCTCCTCGGTCTGCGCCGCTCGTTCCTGACGAAGGCGAGTAGCCTCTGCTGCCAGCTCTCTTGCTCGGTCGAACTCTCTGTTACGCAGAGGGCTCATATCCTCACGCATACGCTGCTGCAAGCGTTCTGCCAGATGCTCAGGTACTTGTCCTTGTGCAAGGCGTGAGATGTCGGCCCATGCATCTCGGAGGGGTTGGTCCTCTTTCAGGCGAGCCTCGATCTCATCCATCCTACGCTGGACAGGAGCCATGCGCTCTTGAATCTCTTCAAGCCTGGCCCTGCGCTCCTCAGCCTTGCGTAGGCGTTGTCGATTAGTGCCTCCAGGGTCGAGAGCAGGTGTTCCGTCTTGCTCCTCTCTGAGCCTTCTGGCTTGCTCTGCCAAACGTCGATGCTCGACCTCCAGCTCTCTCCTTGCTCCTCTTGACATACGTTGTTCGGCCAGGGGCATGAGTTCATCCATGAGGGCTTGTCGGCCATCAATGCTTTGCAGGTTCTCGATACTAATAGCCTGCTCTATCTCATCAATAGCCTTGCCTGCTTGGATGTCCTGAGCCCTACGGAAGACAGCTTGATCCAGCTCTTGAGCTAACTGAGCAGCCTCTGGGTCTCTTTGGTGTGCGTTGACATCAAGGTCAGGCTCTTTGCCATGCCTAAGTCTGCGGTATCCACTGACACCAAGACTGACACTACCAGAGATAAGACCACCGCCAGCAGCGCCTAGAAGAACGTCCTGCCAATCTCTTTGTGTATCTGTCTGCATAAGGGCAGCTTCAATAGCTGCACCCTCTGCTGCACCGTAACTACCTGCACGCAATGCACGCATAGTAGCGGAGCCTCTTACACCCCCGCCCACTAAGCCGGTTGCTACATAAAGGGGCAGTAGGGCTTCATCTGTCATACCAGCCATGAACTGGTATCCCATCCCTCTTATCCCTTCTTCTGCTAACTTTCGATGCCTCTCCCTATCCTCGGCAATCTGTTCTACCCTGGCTTCCCAGTCTTGGAGAGAAACAGCTTGACCAAGAAAGTCAATCTCCCGATCATCATAGTCATCACTGACCTGACGGATTCTATCTTCAATAGGGAAATCAGGATCGTACTCTTGAGTCTCAAGCTGCCGATCCGCAGCAGCTCTGAGTGTTACATTCTCCCTAGCCAGGCTCCAAAGATCACTACTGGACATCCTCTCACGATTATTCCATTCCTGCTCTTGCTGGAACTCTTCACGGAACCGTGAGTAGTCTACAGTTGTAGACGGCTGCCATTGACGGTCGGGAGAGATCGGGTCTAGCCTTCTCTCTTGGTCTGCCATCTTTCCTCCTATTAGTTAAACTCAGGCAGCAGCGGGTCTCCTCTCAGCGGAGTATCCTCAAGTCTTTCTGGTTGCTGCCTATCGACCGGCCTTCCTTCTTCGATGGCCCGGTCTCTCTGGATACGTCGCTGCCTACGAGCAAGTACTTCACTCACCCTACGCTCTCTTACTGCATCTCTGAACTCTGAGCCTAGATCAGTTATCCTAATACCAGATGCAATAGGTCTGTTAGTCCCTGTATCACGGACGCTCAGATGTCCATTAGGTGAAACGTGGAAGTATACGTTATCCAGGTCAAGGTTATCATCAGCAGCCTCTGCCACTAGGTTGTCTCTGTTGTTCTCAAAGTACCAAGCAAACATATCAGAGTGGTCGTTCGGCCTTACCTGAGTGTACTGAGTTAAGATCTCAGGACGGATAGTAGCAAAGGTATCAGAGCCTACAAGAGTGTACCTGCTCTCAATTTCACTAGCAACTGCATCTACTGTCCTATCTGCATCAATAGCACCAGCACCCACATGAATCCTTGTCAGCCTTCTGGCCTCATCCCTCATGAAAGTCTTAGTAGCCTCAGGCATGTTAGACCACTGCCCTTTGAAGATACGACGACCGAACCTAGTGTCAACCTCTGACTCAATGCTTTCAATCAGCTCGGACTGCTCGGTGGGGCTTAGTCTGGAATCCCCTCTTGCATAAGAAAGTGCGGCGGCCCAAGCCTGACCATCGGGCTCTTCGCTGGCCCTGAGTGCTTGATAGTTACGGAATAGCTCTCTGGTCTCTGAGTTATCTCCGTATCTCTGGATGTCCTCGTCGTTCATCATACCAATAGTACGAAGAGAGGACTGCGTTCTTGCGTCTATCTGCTCCCCTGTGACATCTTCAGGAGTAATGTACCTAGTGTTGTTCACAACAGAACGAACACCCGGCATGTCTACGTTGAATCTCCTGCCGAACTCAAGCTGCCTCTGCATAATAACAGCAGGTGCTTGTTCTTCTGGAATCTCACCTGTAGCAACCTGTCTCTCAACTTGCTGTTGAATAAGCTCAGAGCCTTGAGATGCAATCTCTCCTCCGTACTCTGCGTACCGAGGGTCGAGGGTTGGCGGAACCCAGTCAGGGTTGTTCCAGTTATTCAGCCCATCTTGAATCAATGAGGACACGGTGTTGTCCTCTTGCTGTGCAGCAAACCCTGCTTGTCGCAGACTCGCTACCATGCTCGGACTTGCGTTGAAACCAGGGTACTCTTGCTCAAGCTGGCGAAGAGCTGCCTCAGTCTGTTCCCACGAGGCAGAGCGAGTCTTCCATTGCATCTGAATCTCGCCAAGCCTGGCACCGATGGCTACGGAGTTCTCCTGGGCCTGTACTGTATCGTACACCTCTCGGGCTTTAGCCACACGAGGATCACGACCAGCCCACTCAGTCTGCTCCAGGGCCTGTAGAATACGACCGTCACCTGTCTGGGCATCGAGCTGTGCCATCTGCAACAGCATGGTACGCTGCTGCTCATCGGTGATACCGATAGCCCTGCCCTCGGTGTACACACTGCCGCCATCAATGGCAGCCAGGAGTTCTTCAGGTGTTTGCGAAGCCTCTCGGTAGTTCTCGATAACCTGGCCGAACTTCTCCTGAGCTACGTACTGACGATGCTCCCTTGCGGCTGCCTCTCGAATCTGGTGCGTTTGCACCTGGGCTTCTTGAATCCTGTTACTGGCAGCCTGAGACAACTCAGGGTCTGCCTCGTACTTGTTCAGGATGTCAGAGTAAATCTCACGAGAGGCGATCTCGTACTCTTCGTCATCGGCATCCGGGTTCTGGCGTACCCAATCGCCAAGCTCTGCATTAGCACGCAGGACTTCATCCCGCATGTTGATAACCTGATACGCTCGGATACCTGCGTTGGTTGCGTCATCGGTAGGATCAAGCCCCTGCAAGGCCCGTTGCTGTTGGGTTACTTTATCAAGCTCGATCTTCTTCTGCTGCTCTGTGACAGCAACATCCATTGCAGAGCCTGTGAAGTTATGCAAAGCCTTGACCAAACGGGAGGCCCTGGATTCCTCAGGGCCTTCCTGCGGCGCTACGAATGTATCGGCTGCTTGCACCTGCCTGGTCTGCTGTTGCCTACGCGGCAAGCTCTCGATGGTCTGCCGTGTGATACCTCCTTGCGGCATTACACACCTCCTCTGATGTTGTCATAGATGCCACCACTGGAACGACCGGAGCCTCCCAGTGTTGCATGAGGATCACCAGTCTGCCCAAGGTTGGCTTGAATACCTTGCCCTTGCATGTACGCTTGTCCCGCTTCTGCTGCGGTGTTGAGTCCGATCTCAAGCCAGCTAGGTCTCTGGATTTTACGTGTATCCATCCTACCGGCTGTGCCTGTCCTGATCGACTCAGCCTGCTCTCGGAAGTTCCTAAGCTCGATGTCTTGGTTGCGGAGGACAGTCTGCATGTTCCGTCCTCTGTCTCTCTCAAGCCCTGTGATCAGGTTGTCTACACTCAGACCAGCAGTACCAGAAGCTGCGGACATCAGGTTCAACTGAGAACGTCTTTTGGCGAACTCACCCTGGATGTCCATAGACTCTTCAAGATGAGTCCTAAGGGATTCTCTTTCATTGTCATTGAGAACCCCGTACTGGTGCTGCATACTTTCGATAGCAGATTCATTCTGCCTCTTCTGCTGCTCTCTGGCTGCCTTGGCTTGGTTCCTAGCTTCAATGCCTTGCATCAAAGAAGAGCCAACAGCCGTTGCAGTCATAATGGCAGTTGCATTACTGGCCATAAAGGCCCCTGCTGCTGCTACAGCCATTACACCCTCCTTCCGCGTTGTCTAAACCTTCCTCTCCATTCGAGGTCTCTTAGTTGGAAAGGCAGGTGGCTTGTTGTTTTGATCTGAAAGGTAGTCTTATCAGAGTCTTGTCGAACAGGGAAGCTGAACTGACCTGGCTCAAGAGGAGCAAACCCAACTATGTTAGAGATGTCACCAATCTTCCTTCCATTGAACTGGTACTCTCTTGAGACACCCCAGTCATTGTTTACAAGGACAGTAAAGAGACCTGTTAGATCGTAGTTGACATTGACATCATTGATAATCAGCCTGTCTGTGTCTATAACCTTCCCACTCTGATCCTTAATGAAGGGCATGGTAGGTTCGTAAACCATCTCGTAGGGAATACCTCCGATCACTGAAACTGATGCATTGTCAGAAAGTTCCTCTGATGTACGATACAGTCCAGTGCCTACTTTCTCAGCATCAATAGTAACACCTGCATCAAGTGTTCCTTCTCCCCTTACGAAGACAATTCTCTCATCTTCATACGGAGCTTCGAACTCCCAATAGCCATTGACAAGAGTAGCTTCTGAGACGAATCGGTTATCAAGTCGAACTGGGAAGGTCAGACCCGAATCATCGGGGTCTCCTGTTTCAAAGAACTCAAGATAAGTCTTACCATCCCTTTCAATGACGAAGTATATAGTCTCCTTATCGTAGGAGATGAAGCGGACTTTTGCATCAGGGAATCTCCAAAGAGACCAAGAAGATTGAACCCTCTCTTGTCCTTCCCAAATCCATGTGTATGTGTAAACTACTTCTGGGTCATCTGCCAGCACGAGTAGCTGGTTCCTGTTCGTGCTAGTTGCAAGTAACCTGGCTTGCCCAAGAATGTACTGATCCACATGGTCTGTAACAGGACGAGCCCTCTTGGTGTCCGTGAAGCTGTCTGTATAGAACTCACGAATACCAGTGAACTTTCCGTACTCAAAGGCAAAGAAGATAACATCCCCGGCTGCTACAGGAGGTGCCTGGACATTGTTCTCGAAGGAACTAGCAAACCTAAGTGTTGCATTATCCTGCGTCATGGGTTGCTCCCCGGATTGCAGGAACTGGCCGTTCTCACTAAAGAATACAACATCACCATCCAGAACAGCAGAGTTATACAGTACGTTTACTTGGTTAGTATCTGCGTACACATCAACAGGAGCATCATCAAGGTCTTCTCTCACAGTTCTCTTGAAGAAGTTGAAGAAGAAATTACTCTGACTGTAAATAACAGACTCACCTGCTGTGAAGTACAGCCTATTCTGGAAAGTTCCAAGGCTCCTGATCGGCTCGCCGTCTTGGATGAAGGAGGGCATTGGGTTTGTGTTATCGTCACCTACTTCTCTATCTGTCCAGTCAACCTCTTGGTAAACAAAGACAGCCTTACCACCTTCGAACCTGTCCCTTACCAAGGCATGAGGTAGCGTACTTGCATCCATCCCAACAGAGACACCAGGAGCAATAGTCTCAACCCATTTTGTGGAACCTCCCTCCGTGTTTTGGGCTTCAAGCCAGAAAGTATCCGAAGTACCTGAACCTGCTACTTCGACCTTATACCCTTCGTTGGCAAAAGGAGGTAGGTTCTCTACACTAGACACCCTGTGCTTGACTGCAACGAAGTCTCTTCCATCTGCACCGTCTGTTGTTGATATTCCTTCAAGGGAGCCGCCATCAGTTCTTCGGAGGATTACGACATTACCTTCCAGGGTTGCAGAGTATCCGCTGATATTATTAAGACCTACTCCACTTGCGCTCCCTGCGCTAGGGTCTGCTGACTCCCCTTCCATGAGTATACCTAGAACCCTATTGGTATCTACGAACCGTATATGGTCTGACTCGTCACCGTCAGGTGTTCTGTAAGAAGCAACAAGAGTGTCATTCAGATACACCCTATAAGCCCTGCCATAATCTGCGAACTGAAGGTACAAGATAATCTCAGGCTCTAGCTCTCCTGATAAAGAAGACGACTCCAAAGGAGTTACCTGAGAGTTCGCCATGAAGGTGAAGTCACTCAGGGTGGTCATTCTTATATGACGCTCAGGGTCGGGTGTGCTGAGATAAGACAGGCTTGCGCTGCTCTCCACTACCAGCTCATCTCCTTCCATGTCGAAGACACGAGGGAGTTCGTTAGGCTCAATAGCGATGAGGTACTGCTCATCCTCTCCTCTGTTATAGTAATGGAGCTTAGTTCTTTCTGGGAATGTTCTTTCGCATAACCTTTTAATCAGACGAGTGCCAGGACGTTTGTACAGCCCGTTCACAGCAGAGCTGATAGCATTTTCTTGGACAGTACATTGTCCTTCCAGCCTAACCTTAGGGGGCTGTTGAGAGATACCTTGGATAGGTCTGCCCCAAGCTCCTGTGTGAAGAGCCATATAACCTCCTTAACGATACATATTATTAACACCACCGATGAGACCTAGACGACTCCTGACTTGAGAGTTATCTCTAAGATAGTTCATCCTAGTGACCCTCTGGTTCTCTGCCTCCAGGGAACGATAAGCACGCATCTCGTTCTGCTGGTCTCTCTGGCTCTGGCTAGCATCCCCCACAGTATCATCACCGAACAAACGACGAGACCTCCAAGCAATAGCAGACCGGGCAGTAGCGGGAAGGTCTTCATAAGAGAGCAAAAGAATGAGTCTGAACTCGATCTTACCATCCCGATCAACAATACCACTCAAGTCATAAGTGTGGTTATCTGTGTCATAGACCCTACGACCCCTGACAGTGAGCCTGTTTCCTACGTCATGGAAGCTACCTCTAGCCTCTAGGATACTGAGGGTGTTATTTGGGAGAGTGATCCGACCTTGTTCATCAGGTTCAAGTCTCCACCTATCTTCCTTATTGAACCACCAACCTTTGCCATCGTTCATCTGGATGTCCAGCATAGTCTGGTCGATAATAGCCAGCGCCATAGCTGCATCCAAGTCTGCGGTCTCGATAGTGGCAACAGGTTCTCGTCCGATACCAGACAGACACAGGTTAACTGCATCCAGTTTGGTATTCAAGAGTTCAATCATTATACCTCCTAACGAAAAAAGCCCTGCCCCAGGACGGGACAGGGCGATTGACTACCTGTTACTCGACAGAGCGAGTCTTGACAACCTTGCGGTTGGCGCGTGCGGTTACTTCGGTGTTCTCGGTGTCACCTTCAGTATCCACAACAGACACAGCTTCCCAAGCGGACGGGATTGCGCCCTCTGCCTGGTAGGTGTCAACGAACCAAGACTTGGAACGACGATCCCAGAAGATGTCGCCGGTCATGTCGATGGTCTTGCCGGCCAGCAGTGCATCAGGCTTGAAGACCAGCGCCTTGGCCTTAGCCTGCTCTTCGCTTGCGGTGTAACGGTTGCCGTTAGTGGCGTTACTCAGCTTGCTGGTACGAGAGATCACGTTGCCGTTAACCAGCTTCGGGAAGCGGTTGGACGGAATGATCGGTACGTTGAAGCTGCGAAGAACGAAGCCAGAGACGGTGTCACCTGCGAAGGTCTGGTAATCCTGGTTGATGATGCGCTCTGCATCACGCAGGATGTTGAACTCAGGCCACGGCAGCATGATGTACATATCATCAGGGTCAACACCGTCACCGCCATCCTTACCAGTCATCATGTTCTCGATGGCCAGCTCAATAGCAGCCTGGATGTTCTCCGGGTCTTTTGCTTGGTCCTCGGAAATCTGAATCCGATAAGAGAAACCATGACCCTCAACACGAGGAGTGTTACGAACAGCAGCAGTGTTGGACTGAGCGCCGTAGATGAGCTGCTGGACAACCATCTCGTCCTCAAGACGAGCGAGCTGCTTGGACTGGTTGTTACTCAGTTTGGAGTTGTAACCCTCGATGTCGTTCTGAATATCATGGAACATGGCCACTGCGTTACGAGCAATGACGGTGGTGTCCACGACCAGGGCGTTCTTGTCCACCTCGTTACCAGTCGCCTCGGGGTCTTGGCCCGGAGACAGAATCTGGAGTTCAGTGTCACCCATGAACTTCTCGGAAACCATATTGGTCCCGACAACCTGTTGAACATCGAAGAACCGCAGGAGGTTTTCCTGGCGGATATAGGACTCACGGACTCGGCCAGTGAACTTCTCAATGAGAAGCGTATCTACCTCACCGGATGCGGATACCGCCGGATTGGTAACGACATTAGTAGAAGACAATTTCTACCTCCTTATTCTGTAATTGAAAGACGCCTTTCTCTTATAGTGGCGTTTAAATGCCTCGCTTCAGACCCAAACGACGACGTGCATCGAGAGCCTGTTGCGCCTTAATCCTGTCATGACCTTTCAGCTTGGTGAACTCAGGGCTGGTCATCTCTGCCAGGTACTCATTGGCAGACAAAGCACCACCACCTGTTTCAGTAGCAGCCTCACCGCTTACGAGGGAATAATCAGAATCGCCTTCTTGACCCTGCATTTTGGATTGAAGGTCTTTGATAGCAAGCTCTTGGATGTACTTATCACCCGACTCCATAGCCTTATTGAAGCCATCAATCTGAGAATCTTCAAGGTTCTTCTCAGCCCAGGACGACATAGCATCCCAGTTCTCTTCACCACCCACAAGCTCGTTGCTCCACTCCACAGCTTGTTGCTGTACCTTCTCAGCCTCAGCTTTCTGAGACTCCGTGAGATGCAGAGCGTGTTCGTTCTGTGCCTTTAGGGCCTGGAGGAATGTGTCAACCAGAGGCTTTCCGAACTTCTCATCAAGAGGGGCACGGGTCTCGTCGGAAAGGGTGAAGTCGCTGTCTTTACCGTACAGCTCAGAGATCACCTTGTTTGCATCTACACCCGCTTCACTGAGCTGCCCTGCAAGCTCCTCAGGAACCTCAACCTGAACGGGATGTCCGTTAAAGAACAGCTCCTCAGGAAGATCAGAGGGCTCAGGTGCTGGTGCCGGGTCAGAGGTAGCTCCGCCCTGACCCCCATCCGGGGTTGTCTGGCTTCCAGCACCTTCGGTAGGGTTTCCGTTGTCTACAGGTGTAGACCCCTCGTTCACAGGTGCAGGGCTGGGTGCCGGATCGGTAGTCGGGTCTTGACCAGGGGTTGCAGAAGGTGTAGCAGCACCTTCAGGTGCAGCCCCAGTAGGGTTGTCTCCTTCAGTTTGCATCATTGCGCTCCTTGTTTAATCATATCAGGTGCAGCTTTACTAGCCTCGGCTGCCAGTTGCTGTTCCATCTGTGCTTCTTGCTGGGCCTGCATCATCTGCTGGTATTCTTGATCTGACATAAGCCAGTCAATCTCCAGACCAATCTCAGCAGCCACCTTGCCACTGAACCTATCCCACTGCACACGTTGTTGCATGGTCTCAGGCCATGTGTTGGTCATCTGTAGCATCTCGGTGAACTGCATGATCTTGTCAAGCTCGTTCATTCTTCCAAGAGCTTCAGTACCCGTGATAATCTCAGGGTCGAAGTCTTCTAGGTTAATCTCTGCATCTGAATTATCCAGAGACATCCTGAGAAGCCGGTAAGCCCTTGGCCTCTGCCAATGCACAGCAAGGTGGCTATAGATACCACCAAGAGAAGTCTCAAGGTCTGCTGCATCCTGGCGAATCTCGTAAGCCGTGACACGCTCGGCATCACGACGCGCAGCCCGAGAGATCATGAAGGCTTCACCAACACGTCTCTCGTACTCGCGCAGAACTTCAGAGATAGGTGTGAAGTCTGCGTACCGCTCTAGTTGCAGAACCCCGATGTCGTCTATGTTGCCATGAATGAACTCACCCGTTGGGCTTTGGACAAGATGCTCAATATCCGTGTAGCTCCCTGGCTTTACGATGTACTTGACATCTGCCATGAGTACCATGCCCTTGGCGATAGCTTCGGACAAGAGCTGGATAACAAAGAAGTCACCAGCGTGGTCCTCGACAATACCTCTCCCGTAATCCTCTCCATGAACGTGCGTCCACATCAGGATGGTGAAGGGTAGTTTATCCTCCTTTAGGGTGTACATGGTCCCGATACGAGTATCAAGACACTCCTGCCACACTTTGAACTTTCCATCAGACTGTCGCAGTGCCCCTGTGTACAGCTCAACCTCAGTGTCTTCTGAGAGATGTCTGTTCCGAGGCATCGCACGGATGGCTTGTTGGACATCCTGTGGCATTGCACCGAATGCTTTCTTCTGCTGTATGATAACTTCAAGCAGATTACCAGAGGTATCCCTCTTCACTACGTACTGATCCAGACGGATGCCGATTGCAGGCCCGTCCTTCTCAGGGAAGTAGTGCATATAGTTCCCGGTGATAATCAGACTCTTGGCAGTCATGATGTCAAGATCACGAGGTGTGGTCTTGTCCATGAACTGCATAGCATCGTTCTCGATGGCAGTAAGCTGCTGGGCAAGCTGGGTGCTATCCCAACCCTCATCCCGGAGTTCCTTGCGAACTTCGGAGTGGAAGTCCAGCTTGAAGAACGTGCGAGAGGGAGGGAACAAGGTCATGATGATCTTGTTACTCAGGTGATTGACCACTCTTGCACCGAAGCCTTGCCACCCTTGCTGAATTGTCTCACCCTCTGCATAGGCAGGCTCAGGTAAGATATAGGGAAGGGTAGACTTGGCGTATTCATAAGCACGGTGAAGGTAGGTCTCACGCTTCCTTCTGTATTGCTCGTAACGCGCCTTCAGGGTGGACTTATCCGACCCTTGAGCGTTCAAGGGATTCGTTCGCATTCGACCTCCTTATACTGAGAGGCCAGTCCCGATACCACTACCCTCTCCTGCCGGACGACGCAGAGCCCTACGACCCCGACGTCTGGTATCTTCTTGGCCCTCCTGACCACCCACTACGATGTCGTCAGGGTCAACACCCTCACGACGCTCAGGGCGACGGGCGGGATCGGGAGGATCGGGGATACTAGGGGTTTTAGGGCTGAACACGCTGCTCATAATGCCTCCTTATTAAATTGTTTTCCAGTAGAAGAGAACCCCATACTCTCGTAGAATGCAGAAGTTCTGTCCTCATTGATACCAGAAGCCACAGAGATACGTACCTCTTTAGCTCCTTTACTAAACGCCCACTTCTCGTATTCAGAGACAAGGCGATACCCTATCATTGACCCCCTATCCTCTGGCTTTACATATAAGATGAAGTCCATGGCAACAAGATCAGGACTCCATGGAAGCATAGGGCCAATCATAGCCCAAATGAAACCACGTATCCCTCCTCTGTCGTAAACAAGGAGTAATTGATTAGGGTCAGAGGTGGCATGAAGGGATCGGAGTAATGCTGTAGATTCGCAATAAGGGACCGAGGTGTGTTCCCCCACTTCTGCATGATACTCCCATCCCATCTTAGCAAGGACTAAGCAATCGAAGTGATTAGCTTCCCTCAACATACTGTTGCCTCACACCAATAACAGTAAGACGATGATCAAGGACAGCCAATAGTCGTTCTCTTTCCTGCTCCGCAATCAGCTTCCAATGCGGTTTATCAGGAGAGGGAGATTCTACCCTAAGGACTTCCTCGATAAGCTCCCAAGCATCAATTGTGATCGAGGGTTTCTTCGAGTTCTTCAGCGGCGATGTCATACAATCCCTCTGCATTTTCAATGATTACATCAACATTGAGGCCACTGTTAGTACCTTCCATGTACAGGTCGGTAGAAACAACGCCTTGGTTGACCTTCTCTTCGATAATATCTGCTGCAATCTCTACTAGAGTACGGGGCATTACTGCCTCCTCTTATAGTGGTCAGTTAATTTCGCAACCGCCTGCTCCGCAAGCAACTTCACCTGCAAGATCAGTGTTATCTGTCTCTTCATGGACCTGGGTAAGGTCTACGCTATGAAGATGCTTAGACATTTCAAAGAACTTATCTTCGGTAATGTCCTCGAAGGGAGCCTGGGCGTAGGTGCCTCCATTGTATGGGAGAACTGAGATGCCGTTGTATTCATCCCGGTGATCCCACATCCACTGGGACAGGTCATGCCACTCATCGTCTTTGACTGAAATAGTGCAGGAGACGTTGTGCGAGTTCTTACCCTTACGGTGCCCAGTGCGAACCCACTCGTTATTGAAACGAGAGACACGATCAAGAAGGTCTTGCATGGTCTCTGTCCTGACGATACTGAACTCAGGGGCACGTTGCGGCACGCTGATAACAGCCATGCTGTCCGGGCGAAACGCTTCGTCCTCTACCAGCTCAGGGTGGTTCTCAGCCAGGTACTCGTAGATGGCCTCGTTCTTTCCGACACGCATACGGCGGATGTAGTATTCGTTGTGCCATGCGTGAATCCCGCTTGAGCTGCCTGCAACCAGAGAACTGGTGCCACTGGGCTTGACGGTAGTGGTACGAGCAGCAGGATTGATCCCGAGCTTCTTGGCAATCTTGGCGTTCTCTTCCTTCACGATCTGAGCTGCACGCTCAAGGTCAAGGCCAAGGACTGCACCGCTGGCGATACCAGTCATGCCTACACCGATGAGGGCATCCTCTTCGGTAGTCCGCTTCCACTCCGGATTCAGGTAATGGAAGTCGGTGTAGCCTGCCTGGAGGGTGCCGATGAAGGCAGCAGCCCTGGCACGAGCTTCAAGGTCTTCTTGGTCCTTGATGTCACTGGCGTTGATCTCGGTGAGATTACAGAACTGGTACGGTTGCAGGGCAATCTCGCAACAGGGGTTGGTGCCCCAGTCAAGGTCGCTGGTCCAGTACACACCAGGCTCACCTGCACCGCTGGCCTCTACAGCCTGCATGAGTTCAAAGAACTCTTCCCGAGAAACCTCACCACGAGGGAGAACAGAGGAGTTGTTGGCACGACCGCGCTGAGGGTTATCTTCCCACCAGGCACCTGCCTTGGCGTTCAGCATCTCCTCATCATCCCGGTCGAACAGGCAGATAAGAGCAGCTCGACGAATACCACCAGCAAGCACGGCGTCAGCGATGAAGCACTGCATGTCATGCACTTCGATAGGAGTCAGCTTAGTGCCTCGGCCTCTTGCCTTCAATGCCTCTTCCAGAAGACGCTCCAGATTGAACAGGCACTCACGGAGAGGATCAGGACCAGGAGCTTTGCCACCGGAAGTAATCAGCTCTGCACCCTTAGGGCGGATGTCGCTGAAGTCAAAGACAGGCTTGATCTTGCCGTAGAAGTACGCCTCGACCAGAACCTTCACCGCATCAGACCAGCCCTCAATACTATCACCGACAAGGAACCTTCGCTCCCGGTAGTCAGGGCCAAGCAGGGGAGGCAGCTTATCTACATGACGCCTCTGTACACTGTACCCTGCACCTGAGCCACCAAGCAGGAGGAACATGGTCTCTTGGAAAGCACTGGTCTTCTCAACAGGAAGATAAGCACAGTTAAAGATACGGTTGGGAGCCTTCTTAATAGGACTGCCGCCGAACTGAAGAGAGCGCATGGAAGGCAGAACCTTCTTGGGAATCACGTAGTCCATGTACGCATTGAAAATCTCCAGAGAAAGCTCCGGATATTTCTCTACGTGCATGTTAATGTTACGCCATACAATCTCCTCCCATGTTTCACGGCGGCCCTTCTCAGGTACGAACTTAGCGTACTTGGTGAACACCGTGATGTCGCTAAGAATCTCTGTTGCCTTGTCCAATTCAGTCTCCTTCTTTAACGAAGACTCCGTTCTGCATGGAGCCTTTTCTTTTGGTAATCTTATTAAGGGCAAGCTCCAGGCACTCGGCAAGAGTAGTACCCTGCATCTTTGCTTGAATGCTGAGAGTGACTAGGACATCCCCTAGTTCCATCTTGATGGCTTCTTTGTCATTCACCCAGATGATCTCTTCAACCAGCTCATCCAGTTCTTCCTGTGTCTTACCGATCTGGTCTACAGGTGTAGACTTCTCGAAGATGCCTTTCTGCTCCGCCCAGTCAATCACGCCCTGTTCTAGTTGATCTACGGTGGCCATTACAATCCTCCTACTAATCCGATTAAAGCAAAACTAGCCACCACAAAAGTGATGGCTATAACATTGAGAACGAAGTCCTTAAAAGTCAGGGGTGTCTTTGTCATGACGGATTTCTCCGACTTTGGGAAGCCTGACCTTCCCTTTGCTGGAGTCTTGCAGACCGTACACGGTGAAGATTTTGCCGAGAGGGTTTCCAGGAGCTGCACCGGCATCCCCATGGATTGCTTTAAACATACCCTCTGCATCCTCATGAGTGTAGCTCTTTCCCAGCATGGCCTTGATAGTCTGGCCGTCTTTCCACTGGAAGACTAAGTTAGCAACCTTGCCGGCGTACTTACCTTTGCCTTCCTCATAGTCAACACAAAGCAGGTCGTACTCTACCCTGCGTACACGCTTCATTGCGTGCCACCCTTTATGCCCTGCTACCCACCCTGCTTCTTGTTTGAAGACAGCACCCTCTTCACCACTCTCGATGCATAGTTGTGCAAAAGACTCAGCAGAAGCATGGGAGTCAACAGTACAAGTGCGGACAACAGGAAGGCCGCTAAGGATAGTATCACGCAGACGATCAGCATAAGGACGACTGCTCTTTCCAGCAACGAACTCCGGGGTTGATAAGTAGTCATGGAACCAGAACTCTCTTTGGGCGAACCAATACTCAGACAACTCAGGGTCGAGAGTCTTGGTACGGTTGGGGTTGACGATACCGCTCAGGGCTTCAAGGGACTTGCCAGGAAGGCAGACCTCACCAATGTACACCCCGTCCTTCAGGGTGCAAGGGTCAATGAACCCATCGCAATTGGACAAAGCCTTACCAGTCCTTCCGAATACCTTGGCCTGATTCTGGGTTACTACGAGGAGGCCATAAACACCATCCTTCTTAACCTGAGCAGTCAGAGGGTACTTGATCTTCTTATCAGGAACCTCTTCAAAGTTCTTTACGAGCTGGACAACTTTGCCACTAGGGCGGTGCGAGGCCGGGAGGCCAAGGTACTCGAACACGTTCATCATTGACTCCACTTGGTCAGCCTTTCGATCTCTGCCTCAGCATAGAACTTAATCTTCTTTGCATCCCGAAGCATCTCGGAATGCTCTACCTCACCATAACGATAGCAGGCACGGAAAATCTCTGCGATCTGTCCGTTCATGTTCTTGTGAGAGATAAGGTGCTGAAGCTCCTTTGCATTGCGAGGTAGCTTGTAGTAATCCGCAGAGCTGCCATCGCTCTTGATCTTCTGAGTCACTTACTCCTCCTGGCTCTGGCCTTCTTGTTCCTAAGCTCTCTCTTCTGAGCCTCGGTCTTGAAAGTGTTGTGCAGGTAGTCTGTCTGAGGGATTTTGTGTAGGTGCAGGTAGGCAACCAAGTTGTCCAGCCACTGAAGGACAGTCAAATCCTTCTTGAACCGGGTAGCTAGGTTGATGATCTTTCCTTCTGACCCATTACAGCCACGGCACAGAACTCCTCGAATAATACCAGTCTTATGATCATGATCTAGGCATACGTTACGAGAGTCGATGCGTCTTAGGTCTACCTTACAGACAGCGCATCTGTACTCCTGTTCCTTTACAAGCTCTGCCTTGACTTCCTTAATCCGCTTGGGTGTTAGCTTCTCCATAGTTCCACCTCATCTCCTCTTGGACAGTAGATGTCCTCTCTCCACAACTCTCCTGGGTACTGTTGCATCCAGGCGAGCCTACCTTGCTCGACGAGCATTTGTTCAGGAGTGAGAGAACAGCTACCACCGCGATGATTAGGAGCCATGTAGCTTGTGCCGTATACTTTAGCATACTCTTGCAATACTGCATCGTATAGTTCTTCCTCGGTTTCGCATTCATTTAGAACGTCGAAAGCCCGAGTCATGCCTACCCGAGGACAACCAGGGTAGTTATCTGCATCATCCCCCGTCAATAACTGGGCATAGAAGAACTTCAATCCAGCGCCTCTCAGCTTATAAACGAACTGAGACTCCCGCTTACCTACCTTAACCCTCTTCTTCTTGGCTGTTCCTTTCTTGGCTCCACGTTTGAACAACTCAGGGTCACAAGGAGCCTGGCCACTGTAAGTAATGCAGTCTTCATGACGCTCATCGTGGTACTTACAGAGGACACGGTACTCGTAGTCGTTAACCTCCCGAGTTTTGTAGACAGGATCGAGCCATCCTAGTACGTTCACCCACACCCTCTCTTTCTTCTGAGGGTCGTAATGCCATCCTGGGCTGATACGCAAGTCCTTGTCAGTAGACACAGCGATGCAGTCACTGAACTTCTTATGCGTATCTGAACCGATCTCAGCTCCTTGGTCCTCTAGTTCTTTATTCCTTCGTGTCATCTCGATGATAATAAGATCATCAGCCTCGCAGTCAGTGGCGACTACCGCATGATGCTTTTGGACGAGATGCTTACGTAAGGCATAGAAGAACGGAGGTTTCTCAGGTGGCCTGGTCCCTTTGTAAACCCTGGTGAATGCAACACCGAGCCGGAAGTTGCCAGGGGAATCTGTGATGTACAGTCTCGCAGAGTCTGCACCTGCACCTTCCACCCAACTGTTGACCAGCCAATCAAGATGGTCAGCAGCATCTTCGAACTCAGGTGTCTCCTCTAGGGAACTACACTCGTGCGTTTCCACACGTAGAAGAGCCTTTGCGTAACTAGCTTCTTCCGTGGTGAAACCCACGACATAAGGGAATAGATCAGCATCCACCAGTGCAGTGAAACTGCCATCCTTAGGCCATAGCTTGTAGGACTTCGGTTTCTCATACAGGGTTTCTCCCATGTCAAATGCCATAGAACCTCCCTAAGCAAAATAAGCCCCGCCGTAATGGCAGGGCTACAGAATCCAGGGAGGCTTACTCGCCCTTGGCTTCCTTCAGCTTGGCATCAGCCTTAGCTTTGGCCTCGACGCGAGCGGCACGCTCTTCCTCGGTCAGCTCGGGCTTACCGGCGTCGATCCAATCCAGGTACTCACCGATCAGGTTAGCCTTGGTGCGGGCACCGCGCTCGGAGAGTTCCGGGTACTGTGCGGCCACGAAAGCGAGACCAGTCTGGACGTTCTCCAGGGCAGCGATGGCAGCTTCAGCAGCTTCCAGGCTCTTGTAGGTCTTGCCGTCAACGACGTAGGATTCGTGGGTCACAGTTTCGATTGCAATAGACATTAGTGTCTCCTTCTTTTGGTTTAATAAACAGGTCGGTGTTTCTCTTATAGTGGGTACAAATTACCCTGTGAATACCCTTAGATTGGCCTCCCCGGTAGGACTCGAACCTACAACCTACAGCTTAGAAGGCTGTTGCTCTATCCATTGAGCTACGAGGAGGTGGTGGGCCGTACTGGATTCGAACCAGCGACCAAGGGATTATGAGTCCCCTGCTCTAACCACTGAGCTAACGGCCCTCTAAAGGCACTCACAGGGTATCCCTCCGAAGAGGGAGCCCTGGCCCCGTGAGCCGATTTGCGCTTCACTGCCTACATTGGCGGCAGGATAGGCTGTGCTTCTCCGAGGTCTTGAGGGTGGCCAGCCCATTTCATTAAGGCGCAGTGCGTAACGAGAGCCACCTCGCAAGTGGCACTGCTTTGTTAGCTGAAGTCCTCACTCTCATCGAGGTCTTCACGTTGTTGCTCAGGCGGTGCCTGGGCGTCCCCTTCTTCCTTGCTGTCGTCCTTCTGCTTGCGAGTACCGAACTCAGGCTCCTTCTCTCGGATGCCTTCAAGTACCTCCTCAACACGAGAGCCAGGGAAGTTCACAGACTTCTCAACCTTGGTGTAAATCTCGAACGGAGGGATAGCACGAAGAGCCTCTTCAGTCATGGCAGCATGAGTCACATGCCCAATCGGCTCACCTTCAAGTTCCTCTGTCAGCTTGGCCAGCTTGGTAGGCATCTTACTGACCTCGGTTGCATTGGTGTACTTAGGATCACCGTTGTCATCCTTCTCCTTGCTGCCCTTCATGTCGATAAGAACAGGACGACCAATCAGGTCATCGAACCCTCCTTCAAGAACACCCGCTTCGTACTGACGGTACTCCTCAGTAGTGAGCAGAGCCTTCATGAACTTGGTAAGGAAAGCACGGTCGCCTTTCTTGAGCGGGAAACTCTTGTGAACAACGATAGGAGTACCATCGTCATTGACACCACCACCCTCTTCACCTGACTTCAGCTCGAACAGGGCACACACAAAAGGTGCTGCCGGTTTCTTCTTACCACCAAAGGTGTCCTCGTACATACCGAGATGAACGATACCGAGGAGGCGTGCCTCATGCTGGCCAACCTGGGCCTGCTTAATTGAGGAACCACCACCTACCGGGCTTTCACCAAAATCAAAACTCATTGCTGTCTCCTTTGTCTTCTCTTATAGTGGCTGATATTAAGGTCTACAACTGTAGACTCAAATCAGCTCGATCTCTTTAAGTTTGCGGTCATCTTCTTGCATCTTCAGAGAGCAATCGTTCTCCGCCTCTGAGCACGACTGCTGTATTCTACGAAGCGACTCATGGTGACGGGCCACCTCGCGATCCCAAGCCTCCTGGCGGGCCTGTAGGGCCTTGTCGCGGGCCTCCGACAGCTTGTCCTTGTGACGCTCCAGCCGCTCGATGGCCACAGCCTTGAGCCGGAAGGCGACACCCTCGATGAAGGCGGCGAAGGCGATGAGCGCCTTGATGAGTACCTGCATTACTTAACTCCTTTGGTGAGTGCAGCCCAACTGATAGGATACAGGGGCTGGATAATACGACCGACCTCGAAGGCCAGCTCTCGAATCTCTTGCTGTGCATGAGGGTCCATGCGCTGTGAATAGAACCGGGAGAACGCAGCCAGGCTGCCAGTCCAGTACCACTCAACCTCTACCCCTTGGGGCAGGATGAATCGTGCCTGCTCAGGTGCTACACCGTCTTGGATCATCCCCTCATAAATACTGATAGCCTCATTGCAAAGATTACGGTACATCACCTTCCAATAGTCAGAGTGGGTATGCTTCCCTCCGCTACCCTGTTTGGCATTCTCAGGTGCAGACCGGAACTCATCAGGTATGAACAACTTAGGTGTACTCTTGATATACCGTCGGCTCTCCTCGTTCTCAACGAAACCTGACTTGTGCTTAAAGCACTGAGTCCGGATGGGGACAGGAGCCTGCATCACCACGGTAATCTGAGGGTGTGCAAAAGGAGTCCAGTGACCATGCTCTGCAAGGAACTGGATCAGGCCGAAGTCCTCGACACTGAGGATTCTATGCCCGATCTTGTCATCCCATGTCGCCTGTGTCTTTAGTGCCCAGTCACGGTACAGATCCCATGCCTGGTAGTGCCGGCTGTTGTAGTTCGGCACGTATTCTCCGTCAACGTACCAGCTCTCCTTAGCAAAGGAAACTCGGGCTGCATCTACGACCAGTAGGTCATCGCCCATGTGCGTCTTGTAACGCGCTTTCATAGAAGTCTCTCCATAATCTCTTCACGTTCATCGTCGGTCATGTAAGCCCAGTTCTGAATCTCTTCGAGTGTTCGATCACAACCTTGGCACACTCCGTCTTCCACCTGGCATAACCCTACGCAAGGACTTGTCATCTGCATCTCCTGAAAAGAGAGGGCGTCAGGTAACACCCTCTGATTGATAGGTGGCAGGTTCAAGTCCGTCCACTTAATACGCAAGGCACCTCCTAGTGGGTCTCCGCCCAACTCTGGCCAATCATGTACTCACCAGCGAGAGGGATACGAATGCCCAGGTACTCACCAGCACGGGTCATCTGCTCCGCAAGGATATGACCAGCACGATGATACCTGCGCTCCACTAGGATCGTACCCGAATATCCGGCATCGTCATCCAGAACTCTCGGCGCTGACCAAACACGCCCTTGGTCGTCCTTGTGTTCTCGCTTCTCCTCTGCTTTCCAGTCCTCTTTAGGAATCTCGTAAGCATGGTACTCAACTTCATCGGAAGGAACCTCCATCTGTATCTCATCATGTACGTTAGCTACAAAGAGAGGCCAGCCGTTGTCATCAAGTGCCACACCCTCATTGATAAGCTCATCCTCAGCGAAGACAAGACCCCACTTCATGCAAAGAGAGCCAGTCATCTGGAGCAAGACGTTCAGGATGGTATGCACCAGAAGATCACCGGACTTGGCACGGATGCGGCCCCATCGTCCATCGACTGCCAGGACATGCCCGAAGTTCTTGCCTACCTTCTCAAGTGCAGCGATTAGCTTCGCAAGTGCAGGGAGTCTCTTCTTGAACTCATCGACCCTGCGCTCCATCTCTTTAACAGAGAGCCCAGTCACAGCAGCAAGGTTCGGAAGACCTGAGCCATACAGGAATGCGTAGATGAAAGTCTTCGCCATGTCCCTGGTAGGCAGGCCAGCCAACTCTTGGTTATAAGTGTGGATGTCCCCGTTAAGTACAACGTCGATGTAGTCAGGGTCGTTCATGAAGTGCGCGAGCATACGAAGTTCAAGGCCAGAGCCGTCACAACCAAGTACCATGTACCCATCGGCTGCGATGAACAGGTCACGAAGAGGAGACAGACCACGGCTCGGAATGTTCACCACGTTCTTGTGACGCATCCTGAAGGTGTTGGTCCCAATAGGTATAGCAACAGCCGGGACTCTCCACTCATCCTCTTCAGGCCAGGTTCCCATACGGGAATAGAAGTCCTGCGCCTCCATGCGGTACTCATGCGACCATGCACGAGGGATCAGACCCCGGCACTGGCGACGACCACCTGGCTGCTTTGGCCACTCACCATGCTCCTCGAAGTAAGCAACGTCCTTAGCATTCAGGATTTGGTTGGCACGGCTGGACAGGATGTACCACCTGGCGATACCTTCCGCCCATTCCGGTACATGACCAGACTCTTTCCACTTTTGGATGCTGGCCTCGTTGATCTTTCCAGACCAAGGGTACGGGAGTTCGCCGTACTCATCGAGGTGTTCTTGCTCTGTGTCATTGTACTCGACCCCTCTCCATCCTTGTGCGTAAAGGACTTGCTTGACAGCATCGCGGTTCCCGAGGGGTATCTCTTCGTACACAATAGGAGTGAACGGACCAGCGATTGGTCGTTGATGCGTAGGATAGTCATTGATATTACCTCTCGCTTCCTTGATATACTTCTGTGCTGTCTTGCTGTAGTTCCCTCCCTTATTAGTGGGGTTCCACTGCGTAGCTGCGTAGCTGATGTGCGTGATGTCATCGAAGTCTACAGCTTGTAGACGATCCTGCATCTCGGCTGCATCCTCTTCTGGCAGCCAGGCGTACATCTTCTCGGAGTCCTTCAGCCACTTAGCGAAGTCAGCAGGCTTGGCTGCTTTCATCTTCAGACGAGGAGGCATGTGCGGACGGAACGCTTCCTCGGTCGCCTTGATCTCTTCGTGCAGCTCATGCCAACGATTGATAGCCTTGGACATATCAAGACGGAAGCCACGGTACTGCTGCCTAGCCATAGCCAGGGCGCACTGAAGTTCCATGCCGTAAGCGGTGGTGATAGTGTACCCAGTCACCCGGTTCGGACCACGATGCTGGTGGTCTGTCCACTCCTCTCGGATCAGATACCAGAAGAGGTCAGAACCTATCGCAACGTCCTCGGACACACGGGTAAGCATGTGATCCGTCAGCTTGGACCAATCCTCATTGTCCGGCTTCCATCTGCTGATTCGGATACCATGCGCCTCGATGCTGTGCGGACCTACGTTACCCTTGCCCAAGGCATACGCCTGTTGCGGCAGCTTACGGTCAGGGTTCAGCAGGGTACTCAGGACATAGGTATCCATCGCCCAGTACGGGAAGAATGCAGACCACTTGGCATCCTTGCCACGCTTGCGGAGGTTGTTAGGACGCCAGGCATCCGGGAACACAATCTCCAAGGCAAGGGCATCGTACCCTGTGTAGTTATGGAACACGATAGCTTCCGCTTCCAGCAGGAACTCTACACCGTCGATGAGATACCCGTCTTGTTGTCCCTCTGCCTCAAGCACCTCCCTGTTCTCAGGGTCACGGTTCTCATAAGGATCAAAGAACAGCCAGGACTCTCCGGTCTTCAGGTCTTGCACGCCGATAACGTGCATACTGGTCGGATCATCCCGGCGCAGTTGATGAAGCAGACCCACTGCTTCAAGGTCTGCACAAAGGAATCGACCAGTCCCATCAGGACGGCCAGGTTTACGTGGATGGAAAGCCATCTTTAGCTCCTATTGGTTTCTCTTATACTGGCTATAAATAAGGGGCATTATCCAAGGAGTTCACAACAAACCCTCGGCTGTCATTACCAGTCACTTGGCACTCGATCTTACCTACATCAGTAATCAGGCTTTCTTTAAGAAGAGCAGAGATTACCTTAGGTATCACGTTGATGCTCACTCCTGTCTCTTCGCTGATCTGCTTCATTGTGACAGGGTACTTCTGATTCAGCAGATACAACAGGAACAAATGCCGGTACTGGTACGGAGCATCACGCTCGATAGCCTGTGTCATCTGTGCTTGATTGCGGAAGCGGATGCGCCTCCTTCCTGAAGTGAGGGGCATTGCACTCTCCTGATATTCCAGTTAGCAAAGAAAGCGGAGCCTTAGCTCCGCCTAATCTCACGCTGCGCTTCCACTCGTGACAAGCCATGCTCTCGCTGTAGCTTCTTGGTCATGTTGGCAGCATGATACGCCTGTCGTTCCAGCTCCTCTTGAGCCCACGGGTCTCCTCGCCTGGCCCGGAGTTCAAGGTCAGACATGGTGACACCAACTCTCGGGTTAGTCAGGATAGTCATAGGCTCTCCATGTACCGTTCAACAAACAGGCGAGACAACCATTGACGGTTAGCCTGAGCCCAAAGATCAACTGTATCTTCAACGTCCATCACTTACCTCCGAAAAGTTTAGCAACACTGAACGCAATAAGCCCTGCAACCAGGGCTCCAATAGCAATAGGCATACTATCTCCTATCCAAAGTCTTCTGTCCCCTCTTCTCTAAGAGGGGTTGGTTTATCAGGTGTGTCTACAGGTGTAGACTTCCTACGCTGGCTTGGCTCCATGAGATTACCTGTATCAGAGTCACCAACCAGTACAACCTTGTGACCAGTGTAGATACCTTGGTCTCGGTCCTTGACTATCTTCAGGTAAGTGGTTGTCTTCTCCTCAAGGGTCTCAGCCTGGGTGTTACGCTGAACTGCAATGGCATAGCTTGCCCAGAACCCGATGCTCCTTGAGCCACGGAAGTCAGACAGCAGAACCTCGCCACCCTCCTCATGCGGGACACGACCGATGCCCACGGTCTTCAGGTGCGAGACCAGATGGATGGTGATCTCCTTTCCATCCTTGTACAGTCCGAAGGTCTTCAGTGCCTCGTCAATACCCTCGCGCTCGTTACCCTTACCGTCCTTGACCTCGATGCCAGTCAAGTTATCAATGACTACATGCCGGACACCCATGGTGTACAGCTCTTCAACCTGCTCCATGACTGCCTCGATGCTACGGCTCTCGGTCATGTCTGCAAAGTACAGGCGGTTAAGGCCAGCCACGTAATCAATGACATCATCAACGTCATCTTCGGTGTAGTCGAAAGCCTTACGATACCCTGGACTATACTTGTCGTTGTTAGGTGGCAGCTCGATACGCTTGTCGATCCACTTACCAATGAACGACCGGGCTACCTTGACGTAAGGGTCTTCTGTACTCAGGACGCCCACGCTCTCGCCGTGCTCCTCGACCAAGTGCTTGACGATGTGCCGGAGTACCTCGGTCTTACCTACACCTGAGCCAGCACCGTACAGGATAAGCTGGTGCGGCCTGATACCCAGAGTCAAAGGGTCCATACTAGGCCAGGGCCAGCCGAGGCCAGGCTTAGGTGTACCAGCCTTGAGTTCACCTTTCATACTGGCGACACTCTTGACGGTGATACCCTCGAATACCTCCTTGGGATTCCAGACAGCATCAACGAACGCCGAGGCAAGGCCACGCTTCAGTGCATCGTTCGGGTCTTTGGCACCCGTTGGCATCTGAACCTTCTTCACCTTGTTCGGGAAGATGCGAGCCACCTCGCGGGTCAGCTTACGTCCAGTGTCATCGTCATCGAAGGCAAGCAGGATGTTCTTGAAGGCACCGACGCTCTTCTTGCGACGACGAATCTGCTCGATGCTGGACTCACCATCAGTTGGGGACCATACATGCCAGTACCTGCCCTCGTACTGCGTACCCTTCTGGCTCTCGGTCAGCATCTCTTGTGCTGCTACTGCGTCGCACTCACCACCGACGAGGATCAGGGTGTCCATGCGACCACGGCCTGACTCGATGACATACGGTAAGGTATGCTCACCGAACAGCTCAGTATCTCCCCACATCCTACCAAGATGCCCGAAGCGGAAGTCCTTCGGGAGGTTGCGGCACTTGGCACCGACCCATTCACCGTCCTCGAAGCGAGGGTAGTAGTGCCTGGCTACCTTGCCCTGGTCATCGTGACCAACACGGACATCGTACAACTTGGCGTACTTGCCATGTATCTGTCGGTCAATAAGGTGCTTGATCTTCAGGGAGTAGAAGTGCTTACGGTCTAGTTCCCACTCCTCCTCTAGGTCAGCTCGCTCCTCCTCGTTCATCACCTGATAGCGGTCACGCTCACGCATACCAGACATAGCAAGATGCCTGGTGAACTCATCCTTGATCTTACCATCCAGCTCCAGCTCCCGGAACTGCTCGGGACTGTACTTGATCTTGCCGTTGATCTCTGCATCGAAGACAGGATCAGTACCATCAGGTGCTAGGTACAGACGTTCTCCTGACGTATGAAAATGACTGCGATTGCACAGCTTGCCACCATCCTCGAACACCATGAGGTGGTTCCCGGTCTTGTCATGACCATTCTCTTGGCAAGCAGGGCAAGGCTCGTTGCGTATAATCAAAGCTCACCTCCGTAACGCTTGACTTCTCGCCTTTGCTTGCGGAGTTTCTTTGCCTGCTTATCAGCCTTGCCAGTACCAAGGTCGGAACGCTTAGGCTTAGTGCGTACAATCTTCTCGAATGAAGCGTGCATCAAACTCTCCTTACGATGCGTTGGTTTGTCTTCTCTTATAGTGACCTGGAATACCAGAGACTGTCTTGTCTACAGTTGTAGACTGGCTATCTGGAATATGTAGTCCAAGCCCTGGGTGTCCTAGTAGTCCTAGTATTCCTAGTATACCTAGCTTCCTTTACTTTCTTTATCTACTTTACATTGCAGCGTCATGGTTGTCCTGGGACGTTACGTGTCTCTTATAGTGGAGACTAATACCAGATGCAGGATGTCTACAGTTGTAGACTGGTCAGATTTTAATCAATTGGTTAAGAAATAACCAGTCTAGGTGGGAGTCTACAGTTGTAGACCTGGGACTGGCTGCTCGGCAGAGCCGAGAGGGAGGGAGTATAGAAGAAAATAGTATAAGCCAGACGCAGAAAGGCCCCGCCCGGAATAACCGGACAGGGCTTGACTACTGCATCGAGATGTGTATTAGGCGAAAGCGTACTCAGCTTCGAGGATTTCCAGCAAGTCAAGAGTACCAATGAACGGTACTTCTGCCTCGACCTCCTCTTTCATCAGCTCTTCTGCATCTTCCTTAAAGAAGGAGAGCCAATCATGCATGTAAAGCTCGACCATCTGACTACGCAGAACGTCCCGAAGAGCCTCGGTCTTACCTGCATGAGTCCCGAACGAGTCATGAATCACTGCAATGCTATCTAATCCTGCATCTTTGAAGCCCATCACCGAGAGAATCAGGTGACTTGCATCCATACTGTGCACATAATTAGGTGCAGCAGATAGCTTCATCTTGTTAACGTCGATGTCATCAGTCTCAGACAGCACGTTGAACCTGGCTGAACCAAGCAAGTGCGTGTTGACTCGCTTCGCCTCGGTCTTGTAGATAGCCTGCTCGACTATGAATCCAGTCGGAGTCTGCCATACCAGGGGCTGGTTGGTCTTGGCTACCTGGCTGGCCACCTGCTGGATGAAGGTCATAGCCTCACGAGCAGCCACTACCACCTCACCAATGGAGTCCCAGATCAGCTTGGTTGCCACTGCGATAGCCTCCTGCATCGGAAGCGCCTCGGTCCCGAAGGGATGCACCCTGTTCTCAGCACGGCCAGCAGCCCTGGCACGAGCAGCCTCGTCAGCTTCCAGCCCTGCCAGGTGATCCTGAACCGAGTCACGGCAGGTCAGCATGGTACTACCGTACGGCAGGGTCATCACCGGCTTCTTGCACAGGCTCCTGTCTACACCTGTAGACTTCCAGCCCTCGCACAGCCTGCGGACCTGGGCATCGGGAATCTCTTCGCCCTTGCTGCGGACCTCGATCTTGGCACGGCCAGCCAGGATGTCTTGCATCTTCTGGTTCACCACCTCAGCCACCTTGCCGTAGATGTCCTGGGGCTCGTCCAGCTTGGTCAGGTTCACCGCCTCACCACCACGACGGTCGCGCAGCATGGCGGAGTAGTGCTGGATGCCTGAGCAAGAGCCATCCTGGGCCACCGGAATCTGGCTCGGGAACTCAGCCGGGTCACGGCCCTCGTCCTCCCACTCCAGAAGGCGGTTCCACTCCATCGCCCATGCCAGGAACTGCCACGGCTCGTCAGCGTTCGCCCACTCACGGAAGGTCAGCGGGTCGGTTGCGATGTCACGGATGCATTCTTCCATGCCTTCGATGAACTTAACCCGGTCATCCAGGCGGGCCTTGTCCTCGCCCCACGTGTTGGCACCTTGGACAGCCAGCCAGTACCGGCCACGCTCGCCCAGCTTCTCGGCTTTATGGAAGCGAACGAGTGCCTTCTGTAGGTCGCCAGACTGCGGTCCGAACTGCGATGCCCGGCAGTACACACGGCTGCGGGAGTCCAGGGTGTACACGAAGTAGATGGCAGGGTAGCGGCTGAACTTCTTGGCAGACTGGATGGCACGAGCGGCAGCCATGAACTTAGAAGCCCTGGTGTTCTCGCGCTCGTACACTACCTTGGCCTCGTGCTTCCACTGCATGAACTCCTGCCACTCGTCCTCAGTCATGGCAGCCTTCAGCTCAGGGCCGCGCAGGTCGCGCAGCTCTTCACGGACCGGAGACTCCTCGGGACGCAGCGGCTCGGCTTGCGGGATACCGATGGCCAGGTCACGACGCATGACTTCCTCGGCAGTGTCAAGGATGTCGGTGTTAATCTCCCATGCCACCTCTTGCAGGGTGTTGACCGCCTCGTAAACAACAGGCATCTGCTCGTAGGTCAGGGCGTCGAGGTGCTTGCGGCGGTTGACCTTGACCAGCGGAAGGGTCCGTGCCACCTCGGGCATGTAATACCCGCCATCCTTCGGGCCTGTCCAGGGACGGGGCGGAACCACACAAGGGGTGTAGTCCGGGCTCATCATGCTCAGGAACTCATCGAACTCGGTGATCCAGGCGGATACCTTACCGCTAATCTCCAGTCGATACATCTCCCGCTGACTCGGACGACCGACACGGAAGACAGGCTCACCACGGAAGACAACAGCCTTGGTCAGAATCTCGATGAGAGACAGGCCGATGTGCAGGTGGTCATCCTTTGCCCAGTTTGCCCAGCGGTCGATGTCCACTGCATACGGTCCGGTCTTGTCCTCGACCAGCTTGCGCTCGGCAGCAGCCATGACCTCACGCTGGTGACGGTACGACTTAGAGCGAACTCGCTTCAGGGTTTCTTTTACCTTGGCGATGTAGCCTGGTGCTACCTCCTCCACCTTGGTGAATCGTGCCTGGTCCTCCACCCGTTGACCGAGCTGGATGGCCAGCATTTGCAGGCTCGGCTTGGTACTCAGGTGGTTCAGTGCAGTCTTCAGGGTCAGGAATGCCAGGGTCTCGGTCGGCACGCACTCCAGGAAAGGCACAGCCTTCGCCGGACGACCGCGACCACGGCTACGAGTGTGGTCGATGTAAGCCTGGATGCCCTCGGACAAGGGCTGCACGAACTCCTTTGTCAACTTCAGCGCAGGCGCAGTAGTGGCCTCGTCGCCTGACTCGATGGCCCGCTGCTTGGCCTTCTCGTACCGGCTAACACCACCATCGAACATGGCTTGCTCAAGGCGTTGCTGCTCAGCTTGAAGTAGTTCATTGGTCCAGCGCATTATTGATCTCCATTCTCGTCGATTTCTTTGCATCCTGCGAGGAGTGCAGATACCACTAAAGAACCCAGTACCGTGATTCCAACAGCTATTAAGATAATCATGCTTGTCTCCTCATCATGCCAGCTCATGCTCCAATCTTGGCTTGGGAAATACGGCTGCATATCAGCAGCTCGTCCTTGTCTTGCGGAGTTAGACTACCACCGTATCCATGTCGAAGCAAGAGCCGAGTCGCCTCGGCCTTGCCATTCCTCTTGTTCAGTGCCTTCAGGAAATGGTCTACCTTATCAGTCCTCATGTTAACAACTCCCATCGCATGGTGCCCAACCGCATTCCTTACACTCTACAGGAGAGTAAGCACAAACTTCTAATGAATCTCCATCTCTATCAACAGGCTCACCGCACTCATTACAAAGACTAACTTCATCTAGTGGGCTGCCAATAGGGTCACAGCAACTCATCATGCACCTCTCATCATTGCCAGTTGTTTGCGCTGTTCTTTGTAAGCAGCGATTGAAAGATTAATCAGTTCGTTGGCTTCATCCATGTCTACACCTGTAGACTCCCACTTCTTGATCAGCTCCACTAGTCTTGCTTCTTGGCTGCTGCTAATACTAATCATGGCTCGTACCTCATGCTGTCTTTGTACTCTTCCAGTATCCTGACCTCATCATCCTCGGTCAGCTTGCGTTCCAGCCACCTGGCTGGGTAGCCCTTACGGTCAAGCAGGTTGAACTCGAACTCCTCAGGCTCAGGCGGATCAGCGTCACCGAATCCAGTGCCAGTGATACGCATCGGCAGGGGCTCAGAGTAGAAAGTCACATCCACCTGGCAGGGAATGCCTGCCACTCTGGTATCAAAATCACCAATGTACCTAGCCATTCTTCACCTCAGTTGTCAGGTTGGCTTGCCCATATCAGTAAAGATACAATCCCAATACCCACCACGGTTGCTGCTAAGATGCCGACAATATCGGCTGCCTCAGGGCTTAACATACTACGCACCCCCTCAAGAGTCAAGGAGGGCCGGAGCCCTCCTCCCTATAGTTATGCGGCATCAGCCACTTGCATCAGGTTATCTTTAGCCTCAACCAAGGACGGATAGGCGGCATGGTCAGAGGAATACCCAGCCTTGACCAGGGCGCGGAAAGCCTTTCGGACCTGGGCAGGGTCGCCGCCCTGCTCTGCGCTCAGGCCGAGCCGTGCGTACAGGCAGTCGCTGCTGAACTGCGGCAGCATGGGTGCCTGTGCCTTGCCCTTCGCCTTGCTCTCGCGCTCCTGGCGAGCGGCAGCCAGCTCGGCTTGCAGCTCAGAGACCAGCTCACGGAGCCGCTGCACCTCGGGGTCGGCCTCAGCCTGGGTCAGCTTGGGCGGGTCGGTCGGTGCATCGCCGGAGCCAGTCGCGGGATTCCAGGGAGCGCCCTCGTCGTCGCCCAGCGGTGCGGTGTGACGGACGTTCTCGTTGGCACCTGTAGACTGGGCAGCCTCCTGCTGGTCGTCCTCCTCGGGCTCCTCCTCGGCGCCCCTGGCCATGCTCTGCACAGCCTTGCCGGTAAGTGCCTCGCCATTTTCAACAGTCTCGCGGGCCTTTTGCTTGACCTCCTCAGGCATACCAGCCAGCTTGCTCAGCACGTTGATGCTTTGGCCAGCCAGGATGTCGTCGTGCTGGAACTCATCGGCCACTTTCATCAGCCGATAGACATAAGCCTTCTTGAATCCGAACTTTTCATCCGCCCATGCCAGGAACTCCTTAGCATTATCGAACTCATCCCGTGCTTCATTCAGCAACTGGCCGACACTCAGGAGGGAGGTTGCAGCGGTGGTCATCAGCTCCTTGATGGTGCTTTCAATCTCAGGGAGTCGTGCAATAGCCTGCTCAGAATTACCTTCAGTCACAATTTTCTCCTCATCAGCGATGTCTTCAGCTTCAGCCAGGTCGGTCAGAAGTTGTTCAAGAATAGCGGCTGCCTTTTTCTTGGCATTCCAGGGAGCAGATTGCATCAGCTCCTCAGCCACTTCGAATGCAGTCTCAGCCTTCACCAGGGCAGAGCCCTTGTCTTTCAGATGCTGCTGGAGGTTTCGGAGACGAGTCCGGTGCTTGTCCAGTACACCAGGCTTTGATCCAGCCGAGCGTACGTCACGAGGGATAGCACCCTCAGTGAGTTGCACAGAGATGTCTTCACGAACGTCAGCGATGGTGTCAAGGATTACATTTGCCATTGTCTTCGCCTATCAGGTCGGTTGGTTGTCGGAGCTTGGCGCTCCCTCTACTGCCCTCGTATCATAGCAAGGGCAGCAGGGAACGTCAACCAGCGATGGTCTCTGGTTTGTATTCGTTTGCGGCAGCCATCATCCAAAGGGACTTCAGGTACACGATAGCGGCATTCAGCCTGGTGTCAGACTTTGGGTCAATGGTATCCAGGTCGCGGCGCACGCCTTCATAGTACGCGATGGCATCGGCCAAGGCAGCCTTCCAGCCCTCTTCCCTGACGATATGCGGCAGCAGTGACACAGTGTAAGGGGTCTCGCCAATGAATTGTCCAGGCACAGCTATCTCGGTCAGCGAGAGGCGGCTGCTAACAGTCACTCGGGTCTTAGCATCTTGATTTTTCATAAGGCACCTCAGATAGGGTAGGTTTCAAGGTGGCCCACAACCCCCAGGGCCACGATCAGACTAGCAAAGATCAGCCAACCTTTCAAGCGATCAGACATAATAAATATATCCTTTCTTCCATTTCTTCCAGCCAAGGTGGGCGCATTCTGGTACATGTACGATCCTGCGCTCCCCCTTGTCAGAGGTCACGGAGAAGAGGTTGTCATCAAAATCCTCCTCCAGCACGTAACGCTTGCCAGTGGTCAGCCATTCCGGCGTTTCTTCATAGGTCACAATGTAATCAGGAGTTCTCATGATTGCACCTCAGGTGTCACGTTAATGGTATCGCCAGTGTCGTCGCATTGCATCGGCGCTTCTGTATTCTTACAGAATGCAACCGGAGTCCATTGCAGGTCAGACGGATCAGGATCAGCGTAGTCTATAAGTGTAGACAAGATCAGTTGCCGGTTGGCACGTGCAGCCTTCAAGCCTATGACACCACCATCAGCCATCTGAAAGTAAAGGCACCCTTCTTTGGCATGGTAGTCTTCAATCTCAGATTCGTAAGACTTCATAGAATCCGTGATGTCCATCCAGTGTTCAAAGTCGCTAGGGCATTCGATCAGTTCAATGTCCATTCTGTCACCTATCGGGTCGGTTGTCTTTGGCGCTTGGATTGACTTAGCACCCGTAGCAGGCCCCGGAATCCAGGGCCTACCGGCTGTTAAGTACAGGCTTACCAACGGTCGATCAGCGTACCGGCTTGGAAGGTCGCTGCGCCTGTCCAGGGAATCAGGGTCTCAGTGTCCTGACTCAGGTCATCGAAGAACCATTCCCAGTCACGCTGTACAATGCGCCAGGCTGGAGCGAACTCGGAGAGCAAGGCATTCAGCCTGGATTTTGTAGTAACGGTGCTGTAACCGCAATCCATGATGTCGAGCTGGTTCAGTGAGCGATTGTAGGTCGCAATATGGTTACCGTGCAGGTATACCCTAGCTACCAAGTCGCATTCCATAATGCTAACTTTACCAGCCATCGGCAGCAGTTCGACGCAAGTATTACCTTTATTGAACTCAGTTTGAGTCTGGATAGCGTTTAGCATTTGAGATTCAATCTTACGCATTGTAATCACCTCAGGTTGTTCAGTCGATAGGCGTATCCTACCCTCTACTGGCCCCTGAGTCAAGGGCCAGCAGGCTAGGTTATGCCATAGGTCATGCCAGTTTCATGTAAACTACGTCAGGTCCGCCCGGAGTCCAATTCGGCTCCCGCTTGACCTCCACGAATCCATTCTTTGCATAGAACTCGGTCAAGAATCCATCGAAACAGTCAAGGTATTCAGCGCCGCACTGCTTAGCTATCTGGATCAGCTCGCGGCCCTGTCCTTTGACGGTGCTAAAAACTGCTATCAGCTCGCCACCATTCTTGACAATAAAGCCCGCTGTCCCATCGTCAGCCAGCATAAAGCGGTCGTGTTGGTTGGTAGCCTGGTTAATTTCAGCGACCGAGCTAGTCGCCTCCCGGACCTTTGCAGACTCTTCACGAGCAGTTGCGAAGTTCACGATAAAAGCGAGTTTATCCACAGCTTGCATTTTCATGCTTGTCACCTTCTGGTCAGTGCAAAATACCCGAGCCTATCTCAGATACTTTGGCCTGACCAGGGCCGCCGGTTTCCCCATGCACTACCTGGGACGAGTCGTGACTACGAGTCACTTTCCGGTATCGCTCGGTCCGATTCTATCGGCAGCGGACCTCAGCCTGCCTGACACTGAATTACTACCGCTGGTGCAGTGCCTCACCTTGGTCACCATGTTACAGGCTGGCTTGGTGCCTGTCAAGTCTTGTCTTGCTGGGCGACTTGATGCCCTTCGAATGAGTAGCCTAGCCTTGCTAGGTCGTGTCGCTTCTCAGCGAGTTGGTTACATCTTAGCAGCCTTGATTCTGCCTGTCAAGTCTTTTGTTTATCCTGCCCGCTTGCTTTGGCAGCTTGTCTACAATTGTAGACTTTCCTACTTCAGCTTGTCAAGCTCGGTCATCCTGACCCGATTAGAACTGTTCCTGTCCGCCTGACTTGCCTTTCATGCTAGACGTTCTGTTGCCGGGTGTCAAGCCCCGCTACTCCCTTTGTTTAGGTCCGTCGAGTAGCTACCGTGGACCCGGATCGAGTGCCTTGTGGCAACAGCTCCGATTGCTTGGCTTTCATCTTAGCTCAGTGAATCCAGCCTGTCAAGCCTTCCGAGCTTCTGGTCAACCTTGGCGCATTGCCCAGTATGGGATGCCTTGCCTTGGTTTCCAATGGCGAGCCCGTCGCTTCACAAGGCTGCCCGGATTGCTTGGCTTTCATCATAGTTCTTCGATTCCAGCCTGTCAAGCCTTGGCGTGCAATTCGTTCGAATCTTGTTTGCCTTGGCTTGTGTGGTGAACCTTAGCGAACCTTTGCGAACCTGTCAAGCCTTGCCTTTGCTTGGATGTCTACAGGTGTAGACAAGGACAGACCAGGACAACCAGGACAACCAGGACAGACCAGGACAGACCAGGACAGACCAGGACAGACCAGGACAACCAGGACAGACCAGGACAACCAGGACAACCAGGACAACCAGGACAACCAGGACAACCAGGACAACCAGGACAACCAGGACAACCAGGACAACCAGGACAGACCAGGACAACCAGGACAACCAGGACAACCAGGACAACCAGGACAACACAAGGACAGCACAAGGGAAGAATAGGACAGCACAAGGAAGGAAAGGACAGGATAACAAGGACAGGATAACAAGGACAGATGCACCCAGGCACTTATCCACAGGCTTATCCACAAGCTAAGTCCTTGATTTCACAAGGGAATCCCGACTTATCCACAGGATATGCACAGGCTCCTGGCCCTCGCGGACATCCCAGGACACGTGATGTTATAACATAACAAAACGCAAGTGCCTGATTCACAAGGGATTCCGGTATCCCGATGAAATGTTATAACATAACAAAAGAGGGCAGGCGAGTCGCCCGACGCCCCGGTTCTCCACAGGATACGCACAGGTTATCCACAGAACGGTCCACAGGCCGCCCAGGAGGCCCCAGGAGCCACGATCTGTCCACAGGATACCCACAGGGCGGCCCAGGCCGAGAGGCCCGCACAGCGCGGCACAGGGCGATCTGTCCACAGGCCGTCCCGGTTGTCCACAGGTTCAAGCCCTTGTATGCACAGAATGCAATGTTATACTATAACAATACCCTGCCCGTGTCGCCCGCTACGCCCTGTGATGTTATAACATAACGGAAGGAGTCCACAGGCTGTCCACAGGGCGTCCACAGCTTTCCCACAGGATACCCACAGGATGTCCACAGGCCAAGGACGGCACGGGGGACGCGGGACTTCGCCTGCGGCGAGAACTGCCCGCACAATTCCGTACCAAGTTTTGCATCTGGAATAATCCCTTGTAACCTCCTGAGATGATACATCTAACCTGAGGACTCCCAGTAGTCCTATAACAACTAGAACTTCCACAGAGAGTCCACAGGATTACTACAACTTCTTAGTCATTACCTTCTGGGCTACATTACTAAAGAAGTATCCCCCTAACAAAAGATAGGTTAGAGTCTCGAAGGACGACGCAGGTAACTTATCTACGATGAGGAGTACAGTAAGCACTGCTTGCCAGAACATAGCCGACCAGAACTTACGGGAACTCCATCTACCCTTAGTCTCTTCCTTCATAGAACTTGGTCTGCTAGTGTATCTGCTAGAGCAGCTACCAGCTCATCCTTGTACTTAAAGTATCTGTCCAAGTCATCCTTGTTGGTGATGAAGAAGAGTTCAACAATCAAGCCATCTGCCTGTCCTACAAAGGCTAGTCTACTGTGCTGACCTGATCCTTCACCCTTCGTGCCTCTGTTGGCAATGCCGAGGGTAGAAGATACCGTGTCGCAAATAGCATAAGCCAAGGTTGAGGACTCACCAAGAGTCTCTACACCTGTTGCACCAGGGTCGGTAAAGGCATTGCAGTGCAGCTCGATAGCTTCATCATACTCCTTAGCCATCTCTACTGCCTGTCGAAGAGGTAGGTTCTCACCCTTCTCTCCGTCCATGCCAATTACTACACCCCTAGCTCGAAGGGCTTTGCAGAGTCTGTCACGTAGATCAAGTACAATATCTGCTTCAGTATACCCATGCCCTGAGGCACCTGGGTCGCTGTAGCTATGCCCTGCTGCAATGAACAGGGACTTGCGTTGCTTGGCTGTCTCTCTCTTGAAGTCGGTCATGTCTTAGTCCTTCCTTCGTCTTATCTTGTTAATGAACTTAGCAATCTCAGGAGCGCCAGGAGAGAGAAATAGAAGAAGAAGGAATAGCCAGTACATACCAGGCACTTTGTCTATTTGTAAGGACTCGGCAGAGAAGTCTGAGAGCGACACGCCAGCACCAGTACCCTTCTCGGTACTCGACACGCTAGAGTCGCTAGTTGACTGGACGTTCGACACGCCACTGACTTCACTTACTTCTACTCCTGCATCTGTCTCTGTTCGTTGCTCACGCTCTTCGACACTCCGGTTGCTTACTACTGCGTCACCCTCTGCCACGTTCTCTGCACCAATCTGGGCTGTGGCGTCCACAGACGGCCCTGACGGCCCGAGAGCGGATAACCCTGCACCTATGCCCTGCATCGCGCTGCACGCGCTCAGAGAGGCGCACACGGCGATTACGGCTATGGCTCTAGTCACAGCGTACGCTCCTCCTGTTGATTGTTCTAGTAAACATTATTTAGGAACTTTATTCCAGTAAACAAAAATAGCCCCATCCGCGAGGGACAGGGCTAAAGCAGGGCTCCTCACGGAGAGCCTGATGTTCTTTGTTACTAGGCACCTTCTAGTGCTTCCACGCGAGCAACAAGGTCGTTCCACTGGGCCTCGGTGGGGAATCCGTCTGCACCGTCTGCACCATCGGCACCGTCTGCACCCGCTGGCCCTTGCGGGCCTTCATCACCCTGCGGGCCTTGTGGGCCTTGTGGGCCTTGTGGGCCTTCTGCTCCATCTGCGCCGTCAGCTCCGTCCGCTCCATCTGCACCCGCGCCGGAAACCCACTCATCATCTGGAGCAGAGCCAGTGGCGATGTAGAAGGTGTAGTCACTACCAAGAATGCCAGCGCCTTCCTTCTTACCAGACAGGTGAGCTTGGTTAATCATGGCGTCAGGGTTGGTGAGGTCTGCGACATCGACCATTGTGTAAGGGAACGCAGTCGCTTTAACGTCGTAAGACTGGTTGTTATTGATGTCCCCTAAGATAGGCATAGTAATGTCCTCATAACAACCCGCCTTTCGGCGGGATGGGTTAATAGTTACGCAGGTGTGATGTCGTTAGTGCCGTCACCGCCTACAAGAACCCACGGGTCAGCCGGGGCGCTGCCGGTAGCTACGTACAAATTGTAGTCACTACCGATAATGCCTGCACCGTCTTTCTTGCCAGATAGATAAGTCTGGTTAATCATGGCATCTTGGTCGGATAGCTGGGCAAGCTCTACCTTAGTGTAAGGAAAGGCAGTGGCTTTGGTGTCGTAAGATTGATTCTGGGTAAGATCGCCTGTTACTGGCATTGTGGTTTCTCCTTCTAAGAGTAAATTGAAGATGTCTTACATGCCTCCCCGGAGGGAGGACTTACTGCAACGACCTGACCAGAAGGAGACAGCCTACTGGACGTTAGGGATTACAGGAATATTTCTCTTCCTTCCCTCTTATAGTGGCGGCTATTGCAGAAAGTGTTGACACCTTGGGAAAGATATGTTATAAACAGCCATCCCTACCGGGACATCCTGGGAATACTAGGACGTTCTGGGACGTTATATGAATCTGGTATATAGGGAATAGATCATATAATAGGGCTGGAGTGACTCTTCCTCTCTGACCAAGGCCGTCGAGTTCTCGTCTTATAGTGGCGGGTAATACCGAGTCTACAGTTGTAGACCCGGAATCCCGGCTATCGCCAGCGACGCATGGGGCTCCGCTGCCCTCGTGCGAAGCGGTTCATCGGCTTCGGGCTGCCTCCCGAAACGCCCATGTGCTCCCTGCGCTTCTTGGGGTCACGCATGATCTCCTGCATTTCTAAAGCCTCTCTCTGTCTCTGCTTCTCCAGCTTGCTGCTGTAGTCGTAGTCGATCTCCATGACCAGCTTACGACAGGCGGAGGCAACCGCTTCTATACGGTCATCGTGCTTGAGAGAGTTCTTGTCCCTGGTCAGGTTGCTCATCTGGTGGAATAGCTGGTAAGTCTTCCTCTGCTCGGCAGGGTACTTACGTGTGCTTTCGATGTCCTTATCAATCAGCTCCCGGTTGACTACTAAGCGGTGCGAGTCCATCAGAGGTTCCAGGGTGTCAACGATCCTGACTTCCTTCTGTCCGGAGCTGTAGTCGTCCTCGATCACGCACGGGTGCTCGACTTCGAACATAGGCTTCAGAATCGCCATGTGAGCCCCGTGGCCGAAGTTCTTCTCGACATAGACCTCGTGCACACCTGCCCGCTTTGCGGCCTGCACAAGCTCTCTCAGGGGCTTCTCGTCGTACCCACCGGGCACGCCTCCGGCATCGTACAGGTACAGCAGGTTCCCCAACTGGAATACGATGGCGTACCCGGTCTCGTCTCCGTTCGCGCCACCGCCAGCGGGGTCGATGTACATCACCTTTCTCTCAAATGCAAGCCACTCGTACGGCTTCGGGATCGGGCCATAGAATCGGTCGGTCTCCCTGGAACCCGGCTTCAGAGTGGTCTGTACGCGATTCTCCGGGGCGTTGTTCCACACCGGGAGGGATGGCCCATCCTTGTGCCCGAACGCCGTCACGATCAAATTAGACGGCTTCAGGGGGTATCGCTGTTGGTCGGACAGCCGGGTGTTCAGCATGAACTGCAACTGGAACTTGCTCTTGCCCTGACTGACCTCCTTCTCGATCAGTAGCTCGTCATCGAACATCTCCGGGCAGGTGGGTGCGCCACTGGCCCCAGAAGGCCCGTAGCCGCTGCGTAAGCCCGGATCGGCCTGCATCTGTGCCTTGATACTGGGTGCCAGGAACTCCCCGTACACGTCCTCCTCGGCGGCTGTAGGGTAACGTCCCGGCCAGATGCGTATGTCGTACCCCCGGCCTGGCAGGTTGTTGTAGATCGAGTCCATGCTCTGCGGCGTCCCAAGGTACAGGATGTCGCCGTGCTGGTTGATGGATTCGAACTCCTTGGTCTGCTCTTCCAGCCACTCACGTCCTGCAACAGACCTGCTGTTCTGAAGACTCTCGATGTCGTCAGGGATCAACAGGTCTGCACGGGCACCCTGGGCACCTGAGGTGATGCTGTAACAAGAGATAGACGGAGACTTATCACCACCTTTGAAGACATGATGAATGTCGAAAGCCTCGGTACTATCCTTGTCACCTGCTGTCTTGTCAGGAAGCATGAAGTGCAGGAAGTCTAGTCTCTTGAAGATTTTGACCACCCAGCCTGAAATCTCCGTGGCACGCTTGCTAGTCTGGGAGAAGATTACGATGCGATAGTGCGGCTGGTGTATCAAGGTGAAAGCAGCAAAGATACCAGCAAGAGTGGTCTTAGCCTGGCCGCGCTGGGCCTGGACCATGCGGTACTTCTTACCAGTTAGCATGTATTCAAGGATGTCGGCCTGTGTTGCATTAAGGTCAGGCCGACCTGGGATAAGCTCCTTGATACAAATCTGTGCAAAGTCCCAGAGACCTTCGACGCTATACGGGAACGTCTGTTGAAGAATCTCTAGGTCATTCCACATTGCTAACTTGTCTTCAAGAGTTAGCTTACTCAACCCAGACCTCGCTCTCTGGCTTCAGCTTTGAAGTCCAGCACCCGCTTACCGGACTTCTCCTGGATTTCTTTGAGCCTAGCAGCCAGGGGGCTGGTGCTGTCCTCAGAATCAGGTGCAGCATAGACACCATTGTCCAGAACCCACTTGGCGATACTTTGGACTACACGATGGTCAATAGCCATATCTGCATCCATGCCTCCGTCGATATTCCGGAGGATTGCCTCTGCTTTCCTCTGGTAAAGCTCGGTGACTAGCTTACTCAGGAATCCAAGTTCACCTTCAGTTGTCCTTTTGGTCATGACGTTTCTCCTTTCTATTTTTGTGACTAATCCTCCACCTGTAAGCAAGATAAGAACCTTGGAGTAGTGTGTATAGAATGGTTGCTATGTACATCCATTCTTCTAACCCAAGGCCAAGGACACTAGCAGCACTTACAGTGATAGGAGGGGCGACCCGAAGGCCGCCATCAACCACCTGTTGCGCTGTGTTAGACATCGTAACCTCCCTTATCTCTTCTCCTTTCCTTGAAACAAGTAAGAGCTAACTGAAAACTTAGAATTGCCCCTAATGGCCAACAACCCTGGAATGTGCCTATCGAACTGCATAGCTGGGGAAATGGTAGCACTGCCTTCCTGTACACCATCAATAAACACAGTCAAGGTGCTGCCTTCTTTATAAACAGCAAGCTCCCCTTCCCATACCTCTGAAGGAAAGGCATCTACTACTTCAGTATTTGAAATAGTATTTGAAGATACAGTCAATTCCCTTATGATTAGGTCTCTTCCTTCCTTAAGAATAATTAAGGAGTTGTCTGAGATTATCTCATTCCCTACTTCCATAGGGGTTTCCCAGAAACTAAGACCTTGACCTGTGCTTCCGTCAGAAGATATATGGGCAAATGCTTTGAAGTCTTCTCCCAAAACGTTGTTGTAATCTACAACGGAGAACCACCCTTCAAACAAATCACCGTCCCTCGGTTTATGCACACCAGACAGGGCTTGAGACTTCTCAACAACACCAGAAGAAATCTGAGGAATACCAGTGCTTTCAAAACTAACACCCTCGATCCTTACGTTTCCAGGGTTATTGGAAGGGGCGCGGATCAGCAGGAACCAAGAACCCGTGCTAACAGGAGGGCCTGAGAAGGACAAGAAAGGAGAGCTGGATAAGCCATCCCTTGTCTGGAAGGTTGAAACAACAGACCCGGAATAGTAGAGCTGTAATTCATTCTCGGAAGAAGACGCCTTGCAATACACACGAGGGGATAGTGTCTCTTCTAACTTTACAGAGAGTGCTAGGAACTGACCAGGAGCTAACTCATAAACACGACCAGAGTCTACATCACTATCGTAGACAAGGATTCCGTTGGTATTACCAATATTATGTGACGGAGTGTAGAACCCTTCACTAACATTAGACACAGAGCCGTGATGTACAAAAAGACTAGCTAGATTGTGTCCGATTGCTAAGTTAGC
>Ga0209075_1000299_pt1 | contig 47275 bp, 37 predicted proteins | sample Stecom2011_FD_187523 | JGI IMG/M metagenome (GOLD analysis project Ga0209075, IMG submission 187523) | Agricultural soil microbial communities from Utah to study Nitrogen management - Steer compost 2011 (SPAdes) (version 2) | ecosystem: Environmental > Terrestrial > Soil > Agricultural land...
GCGATATCGTTGATTCAACAGGCGTGTTTGGAGCACTACCGCCGCGAGAAACTTCCACCGACTTCCCGCATTGAGCTCAGCGATGACGTCCCCGAAGCGCTGGTATCCTGGCTTGCGCGCTGCATCGAGCGCGTCCGGGCCACCCCGCCGCGTTTGCCCGCATCGGCCCGTACAGGCGCGCCGGCCGAAGACTCGCCGCAAGCACCCGACACGCAACCTTTGGCCGAGCGCGTTGCGCGCCGGCTGGAGGCGCTGCGCCCTGACACCGCAGCCACACCCCGCCAACCCGAAAATGAAAACCTCAGAATCCGCGTCCTCGCATTTAACTTCGAAGACGAAACTTTCAACGCCAAGTCACTGCCGTGGAGCGTCAGCTCGCAGCTCGAAGCGCGTGATAGAAAAGCCCCCTTCGTCTATATCGAAGCCTCGCCGTCATACCTATTTCTCAACCAGGCACACCCCCTGGTCCAACAAGCCCAGGACGCCCCACCTAACAACAGCGATCCCATCGCCTGGCTGCTTTTGGCCGTCTACGCTCATATCAACGCCCTGCTCGACCCGGTGACCAACGCCCACGAGCTCACGTTTCAGCGCCGCGTTCTGGATGCGTTGCAGACCGGCGGGCTGGGCTAAGTCAGCGCGGCGAGTCCCTTGCGAGGCCGCAAAGCCTCGCAACACATAAAGTCGCGAATCCGCAAAGCCCAAAACACTCTGGCACAAAACGTCGTGAATTGCGCCGAAATTGCGCCAAAGCCGCGCTGATAGTGCATTCGGAACTCCCTAGGATACGTCATATCAGACCTACGCGCTGATATCTTTTACTATCCTCTGGAGACGAATGATGAAGACGAAAACGAATCTATACCTTCTTCTTGCATCGGTTGCCCTGCTTGCGCTGCCGGCGGCAGGTTGCGGCGATAGCACCGAATGCGGCCCGGGAACCGTGAAGCTCGGCGAGAAATGTGTGGCCGATCAAGCCATCGACGAGACACCCGACGACCTGCTCGAATGCGGCGCGGGCACCGTTGAGGCCGACGGCGCCTGCGTGCCCGACGGCTCGGGCGCGGACACCCAATGCGGGCCCAAGACGACTTTGCAGGACGGCCAATGCGTGATCGCCGCGGATGCCTGTGAGGCGGGAGAAATGCTCGACCCCAACAGCGGCCAGTGCGTCGCAGGCGGCAATGGTGGCAGCGCATGCGGTGCGGGCACCGCGCTCGACGCCGGCTCGGACACCTGCATCCCCACCGAAGATGTCTGCGACAGCGGCACCATCTTCGACGCCGCCTCGGGCCTGTGCCTGCCGGACGCCTGCCAGGTCGGCGACGTCCTGCTGGCTGGCATCTGCGTGAGCCCCGCGCAGGAACTCGCCGCGCAAGCCGACGTCGAAGAGAGCGAGAATAACGACCCCGCCCAGGGTGGATCGAGCAATGCGTTGACGCTTAAGGACGTTGGCGAGAGCACCGTCTTCACCGGCACGATCGGCGCGCCCGCCGATCTGACCGGCACCGGCGAAGGCATCCAGGACCTCGACGTCTTTGATTTCGAGGCCCAGGCGGGGCAATGGCTCCAGATTTCGCTGCAATCGACCGGCATACCTTCGCCCGCATTTTTGGTTCAAGGCCCCAACGGGTATCAGCGCCTGAGCCCGCAACTTGGCGGCTCGGACACCGCGCGCCAACTTCTGATCCCCGCCGACGGCACCTATACCGTGACGGTCGCCCCGGCCGCATACGCCGCGACGCTGCTGGCGAACGGCGTCCCCGGCGGCCCTTACGGCGGCGACGATTGGGGTTATGTGGGGTCGATCGAGCAAATCAACGCACCGGCGCCGCTCGACGTGGCCTCCTCGGGCGGGGTGCTCGAGGGCGATTATGCGACGCTCACCGACAACTTCTTCAGCTTCACGGATGTGGCCGCGAACGAAGGCGTCTCGCTGCTGGTCGAGACCAGCCAGGCGAGCGCCACCGGGATTTTGCAAACCTGGGCGGACGGGACTTATGTGGGGTCCAAGCCGATCACGTCGGGCGACACGATCAACCTGCTCAGCGACGCATCGGGCGAGCTCCAGGTGCTCATCGACTGGCAGACGCTCGGCGGGTTGGCCAGCGATTTCAAGCTCAGCGCCTCGACCCAAGCTGGCACCGACGGCCTCGGCCCGATCGGCGCCGATGACGCCGTCAGCTCCGACCCCATCGACCTCACCTACGGCGAGACGATGTATTATACCTTCAGCGCCGCGCCCGGACAGGTGATCGTGCTGAACTTCAGCAACGACGTGATCTATGCGCCGACCAACATTCGACTGACCGACGCATCCGGCACGACGCTGCTGCCGCACCCGCAGGATTATCAGAATATGCTAAGCCTGACGCCGGATCGCTACGCCTATTCTTATACAAAAGAAGGCGGAACCTTCCTGCTTGAGGTGACGCCCGGAAACGGCTTCGACCTCGATAATCTCATCGCCAATATCTCTACGGTGACACCCACCGACCTGGGCGAGTTGGTCGCGGGAGACACCATCCAGCACACGAGCAGCGATTCGCTCGACCCTTGGACCTCGCATTTCTATATGCTGAGCAGCGCGGAAACCGTGCTCGTTTCCGGCCAGATCGAGGGCGACGCGGGGGTGCAGATCGCCGCAAGGTTTTTGTCCGAATCCAACGCGCTCGTCGCCGAACGTGGCAGCCAGAATAGCCCGCTGCCCATTCGACAGACCGTCCTTCACGCCGGAAAGACGCTGCTGGAGGTTGCGGCGATAAACGCCGGGCACGCCGCGCACACCGTCAACTTGACGGTCGCCGAGGTGCCCCAAGTGGAAGTCGAGCCCAACGGCGGGCCGACCCTGGCCACACCCTTTGATATCAGCGCCGCGCTCTACGGCTCGGTCTCCGAGAGCGTGGACGATGATTATTATAGCTTCACCGTCCCCTCCGATATGGGCGCCGACGAGGTCTTCTCGCTCGCCCTCAAACCGATCGATTCCGCCAATACCGGCTATACCTGCACGCTGAGCGACTCAAACGGCGACCCGGTCGGGGCCAATAATCCCAACGCGCTTAGCAATGGCTGCATGGTCCTGGCCTCGAACTTACAGGCATCGCAGACCTATTATTTTCATATCCACGCGCAGCGCATGCACCCGAGCAGTCCGCTGAACTATGTGCTGAGCGCAAGCATCGACAGCGGCTTGCTCGAAGTCGAAGCCAACGACGTCGCCGCCAGCGCGACGCCCTTCGACCTGGCCGCGCTCCAGGCGGGCACCAGCCTCTTCGGCGCGCTGCCGGTCTTCGCGGACACCGATTATTTCGCGTTCGAGTTGGACGCCGACATGGCGCCGGGCGAAACTATTATCCTCGAGTTGGCGCAAATCGGGCCGTTCATGTTCCAATACGGCAACTGGAGCGTGCGCGATGCCGCCGAGAACACGCTCTACTCCGGCGCCTTGAACGTGCCGCTGATCGTCGAGAACCTTGACGCTGGCACCCATTATATCGTGCTGACGCGCAACTCCTCGAACCCTTCGCAAGCGCTGGTCTATCGCATTGACGCCTTCTAAGACGACCCAATGATACGCGCGCTAACATGAAAACCCCGCGCGCCACGCTGATGCGGCGCGCGGGGTTTTTGACGTGCCCGCGCGGGCGCGGCGAATGAACTCATAACAACTCATGAATGCGTCTGCGAGGCTCGGGCCATGGGCAGATGCCAGCCGTGGCGAATAGCCATATAACGCAGAAAAAAGCAGGCCAGCCCGCCAACCAGGATGCTCCCAATCGTGTTAAAGTCCAGCATATGGCCGAGCACCACGATCGCCGCGCCGGCGAGCGCGGCCAGGGCGTAGAGGTCGGCGCGCAGCACCGTCGGGATTTGCATCACCAGTAGGTCGCGCAACATCCCCCCGCCCACGCCCGTCACCATGCCTAACACGGCCGCCATGACCGGATGAAGCCCGAAAACCAGCGCCTTTTCGGCACCCGCGACCGCGAAGAACGCCAGGCCAACCGCGTCGAACCACAGCACCAAATGGTTGTGCCGGCTCACCAATGGGTCCCAGAAAAAGACGATGAAGCCGGCCAAGAGCGACACCCCCAGGTAACTCAAATGCGCGATGGCTGACGGCGGTGTCGCGCCGATCAATAGGTCGCGCAGGATGCCGCCGGCATTGCCCGCCGCGAAGGCCAACACCATGACGCCGAAAATGTCGAGGCGATGCTTGCCCGCCGCCATCGCGCCGCTGAGCGCAAACACAAACGTGCCCCCGAGGTCCAATAACGTCAGCAAAAGATGCATCATGGGTTCGCATACCTCATTGTCAGTGCGGCCGTTAAGCGACCGGCGCCATGGTGCCTTGGGGCATCGGCGGCGCATCCCCAGCTTGTACATGGTTTCACAATATTGAGAAGCAATACGGCAAGGTTTTTCGGCACCAGAGTGGATGCGTGGACGCTCTTCTATGTTGCGCGGCGCGAAATGCGGGTCGCAAGACCCGCACCCCGTGGCCTCATATCTGCGCGCTCGTCGCCCCGGCCGCCGGCAAATACGCAAGATTCAGATAATCGAGCAACATCCGGCTCGCGTTAAACCGCCAGCCCAGGCTGATAATGCTCCACTTGACCCGCTCGATCCATTCCAGCGGCAGGCCACTGTGGTCGGTGTCATAATAGAGCGGGATGATCTCGTTTTCGAAAACCTCATAAAGCGAGCGCGCGTCGTGCATATCCTGCTGGCTGGGGTCGGCATACTCCGACGTATCGCCGATCGCAAACCCATTGAGCCCGTCGTAGGCCTCCGCCCACCAGCCGTCGAGGATCGAGCAGTTGAGCGCGCCGTTCAAAACGACCTTCTGCCCGCTGGTGCCGCAGGCTTCCTGGGGGCGGCGCGGGTTATTCAGCCAGATATCGACCCCGTGGAGCATATGGCGCGCGACATTCATTTCGTAGTCGGCCAGGAAGACGACGCGCCCCTCGAATTCCGGGTCGGTGGTCAGGTGCACAATCTTCTGGATAAGCGCCTTGCCATACTCATCGGCCGGATGAGCTTTGCCGGCGTAGACAATCTGAATGGGGCGATCCGTGTCGCGAATCAGCCGCTTGAAGCGCTCCAGGTCATCCATGATGAGGTCGGCGCGCTTATAGGTGGCGAATCGTCGAGCGAAGCCGATGGTCAGCGCCTCGGGGGTAAAGCCCGAGCCCGGCACGACCTGCCCATCTTCGGCACCCTTCGGCGCGGTCTGAGTCGCCACACGCTGGGTGATAAAGTCGATAAGCTTCGCCTTGAGAAGTTGATGGGTCTCCCATAATTCCCCCGGCTCAAGATTTGCCAGGCCCGCCCAGGCTTCGGGTTCTTCCTGGTGATGCTCCCAGCCGGGCTCCAGATATTTGTCGTAGAGCGTGCGCATCTCGGGGGCAAGAAACGACGCCACATGCACCCCGTTGGTGATATGCCCGATAGGCACCTCACTCAGCTCATCATGCGGCCATAAATCCCGCCACATCTGCCGGCTGACCTCGCCGTGCAGGTTGCTCACACCGTTGCGGTAGCGGCTCATTTTGAGCGCCAGGACGGTCATGCAAAACGGCTCATTGGGGTTATTGAGGTCGATGCGGCCAAACCCGTGAAACTCGCGGTGGTCAATCCCCAAGCGCGGGCGCATCCAGCCGAGCATCTCCTCAAAGAGCTCGATCTCAAAGCGGTCGTGCCCGGCAGGCACCGGCGTATGCGTGGTAAAAACCGTCTGGCGCGCGACCTTATCGCGCGCCTCCTGAAAATAGATGCCCTCGCGCTCCATATAGCGCGCAGCCAACTCAAAGGTCGCAAACGCGCTATGCCCCTCGTTGAGATGATAGACCGCCGGGTCGATGCCCAGTGCCGCAAGCGCGCGCACCCCGCCCACCCCGAGCAGAATCTCCTGGCGAATGCGCATGCGCCGGTCGCCGCCATAAAGTTGACTGGTCAGAAGACGGTCCTCGGGGTTATTGCCCGGCACATCCGAATCGAGCATCAGCAGCTCGTTTCGCCCCACCGGCGCGCGCCACACATAGGCTTTGATGCGGCCATTGCCCAGGTCAATCGAGATCTCCACCGGCGCGCCCTCGGCGTCGACGACCTTGGTCAGCGGGAGCAGCGCCACATCGGTGCGCCCGTAATGCTCCTGCTGCCAGCCGTTCTCGTCGATCGATTGCTGAAAATAGCCCAGCGGATAAAAAAGCCCCACGCCCACCAGCGGAATGCTCAGGTCGCTGGCCGCCTTCATATGGTCGCCGGCCAGAATCCCCAACCCGCCCGAATAGATCGGCAGGGATTCGTGAATGCCAAATTCGGCGCAAAAATACGCCACCGGCCGGGTATGCAGCGGCCCCGCGCTCATGCGCGCCTTCGGGCCGCGGCCGGCCAAATAGTCAACCAACTTCTGGTGCCCGTTATGAATCCGGCTGGCCAGCCCGGTTCGCTGGGCGTGCGCCTCAAGCTCGGCCGGCACCCACTCTTCCAAAAAGGCAATAGGATTGTGCGCGCACTTATGCCATAGCTGCGCGTCGAGGTCCCGAAAGACCCGCCAGCCATCGGGCTGCCAGCACCAACGCAGGTTGTGCGCAAGCGCGTCAAGCTTTTGCACCAGTGGAAATTTCGCATCAGTCGTCATAAAAGGTCTCTGAATAATAGACGGGTCTAAAATCGGGTATTAAGTAGGATACCGGATACTTGCCGCAAGAACGCGCAGTTTGCTATTGAGCGGCGGACATTTCAAGGAGTCTCGCGCATGCCTGGTATTGGAATCATCAGCAACCCACATAGTCGACGCAATCGGCGCCATCCCGAACAGATGCGCCGGCTCGCCTATATCCTGGGCCAGGACGATAATCACGAATTGACCAACCGCATCGAAGATGTCGGCGAGGCGGCCGAGCAATTCAAAGAAAACGATATCGATATTCTGGCCCTCAACGGCGGCGATGGGACCAACCACGTCACCCTGACCAAGTTTATCGAGGTCTGGGGCGACAAACCGCTGCCCAAAATCGCACTTTTGCGCGGCGGCACCATGAACACTGTGTCCAACGCCGTCGGAGTCAAGGGCACACCCTCTCGCCTTTTGGCCAACCTGGTCGAAAAACACTATACAAATCAACCCTTTGAGACCACTGAGCGAGACCTGTTAAAAGTCAGCGATGATAGCGGAGTGCGTTACGGGTTTATTTTCGGCAACGGCATGGTCGCCAATTTTTTGGAGGCTTACTACGCCACCGGCGACCCCAGCCCGACCATGGCGGCGCGCCTGCTGGGAAAAACCGCGCTGGGCACGCTCTTTAATAGCGAACTCACCCAGCAGCTTTTTCGCCCTTTTCGCGCGCGCATCGAACTCGATGACGCGGTGTGGACCGAGCGCGATTATATCTCGGTGCTCGCCTCCACCGTCGACCAGATTGGACTGGGATTTCGCCCGTTTATCCGCAGCGAAGAAATGCCCGAGACCTTTCATATCCTCGGGATTACGGCGAGCGCCGTCGCCACCGCGATGCAACTGCCGCGCATCCGCCTGGGGCTGCCGGTCCCCGAGGATAAGATCCGCTCGGCCATCACCCACAGCGCCGAATTCATCTCTGAGCAACCCATCGGCTATACCATCGACGGGGATATGCATATCGCCGACAGCGGGCGTGTCGTGCTGGAAACCGGCCCGCGTCTGGAACTTATCATAAAATAAATCGCGCGCGCCAACCGGTGGGCGCGCCCGTTTTCGCCCACCCGCGCCCGCAAAATCGCCGGGTTATCGGATTGACACATTCCACTTAAAACGGCATGAATGCCCCGTACGCGCGCGCGACCCCCATTCTGTATGGATGCGCAACCTGTTTTTGATCGCCGAAATACCCCCACGACCTCCGAGAAAAAGGGACCCAGGATGAGTGAGCAACGCATCGAAGAATTGAGCGTCAACACGATTCGCACGCTGGCCATGGACGCGGTTCAAAAGGCCAATAGCGGACATCCGGGCGCGCCCATGGGCCTGGCGCCGGCCGCCTATGTGCTCTGGCAAAATCACCTGCGCCATAACCCCAAAAACCCGCGCTGGGACAACCGCGACCGCTTCGTCCTGTCGGCCGGCCACGCCTCGATGCTGCTGTATTCGCTGCTGCATCTGACCGGCTACGAGCAGATGACGCTCGACGAGATCAAAAATTTTCGCCAGTGGGGAAGCGTGACCCCCGGGCATCCCGAGAACTTCGAGACCGAGGGCGTCGAGATGGCGACCGGGCCGCTCGGCCAGGGTTTTGCGACCGCCGTGGGCATGGCCATTGCCGAGGCGCAGCTCAACGCGCGCTTTGACCAGCTCATCGACCACTTCACCTATGTGATTTGCTCCGACGGCGACCTGATGGAGGGCATCTCGCACGAGGCGGCGTCTTTAGCCGGCCACCTGGGCCTGGGAAAGCTCGTCTATATCTATGACGATAACGAAATCACCATCGACGGCGGTACCGGAATCAGCTTCACCGAAGACGTCTGTGCGCGCTTTGAAGCCTACGGCTGGCACGTGCAACGCGTGAGCGACGGCACCGACCTCGACGCGATCGACGCGGCGATTGAGGAGGCCAAAGCCGCCACCGACCGCCCCAGCATCATCGCGCTTCGCACCGTCATCGGTTACGGCTCGCCAGCCAAGGCTGGCACCTCAAGCTCCCACGGCTCGCCGCTGGGCGACGAGGAGATCGCGCGCACCAAAGAGGCGCTCGAATGGCCGAGCACCGAGGCGTTCTTCGTCCCCGAAGAAGTCGGCGAGCATATGGGCGAGGCGGCCGAGCGCGGGCATGAGCTGGAGAGCGCATGGGCGGATCGCATGGAAAAATACGCCCGCGAAAACCCCAATAAATACGCCGAGTTAACCCGTCGGCTCGCCGGCGAGTTGCCCGAAAACTGGGACGCCGACCTGCCCGAATTTGCCCCCGACAAAAAGGGCATGGCGACCAGAAAGTCCAGCGGAAAAGTCATTGAGCGCCTGTACGCCGCGCTCCCCGAGCTCACCGGCGGCTCGGCCGACCTGGCCGGCTCCAACCTGACGTTTTTCAACGACTACGGCGTCTTTGATCGCGACAATCGCGACGGCCAAAATATCCATTTCGGCGTGCGCGAGCACGCGATGGGTGCGGTGGCAAACGGCATGAACCTGCACGGCGGCGTGCGCGGATTCGGCGCGACCTTTTTGATCTTCTCCGACTATATGCGCCCGGCGCTTCGCCTGGCCGCGCTGATGAAGACCCCGACCATTGGCGTCTTCACCCACGACTCGATTGGCCTGGGCGAAGACGGCCCGACCCACCAACCCATCGAGCAACTCGCCTCGCTGCGCGCGATGCCCAATATGACGGTGCTTCGCCCCGCAGACGCCAACGAGACGCGCGAATGCTGGAAGGTTGCCATTGAAAATACGACCGGGCCGTCGGTCTTCGCGCTGACCCGCCAGGCGGTCGCCACCCTGGACCGCGCCGCGCTCGGCACGGTCGGCGACGCCAGCCGCGGCGCCTATATCCTGGCCGATACCGAGCTGCTCGCCGGGCGAGAGAACGACCCGGATGTGATCCTCATCGGCACCGGCAGCGAAGTCGGCACCTGCATGGATGCCTTCGAGATCCTGCGCGCCGAAGGGATTGCGGTGCGCGTGGTCAGCATGCCCTCCTGGGAGGTCTTTGAGGCGCAGGATGATGCCTGGAAGGCGCGCGTTTTGCCCCGAGAAGTCGGCCGGCGCGTGGCCGTCGAGGCCGCCTGCGGCTTCGGCTGGGAGCGCTATGTCGGGCTGGGCGGGATCATCCACGCCATCAAGGGCTTTGGCAAATCCGCCCCCGCCGAAGAGATCTTCGAGAAAATGGGATTCACCGGCGAAAATATCGCCAACCTTGCGAAATCCTTGCTGTAAGCATAACCGTGCCTAACCTCGCTGCACCGCCACACTGGTTTGTCGAAAGCCAAGCACTTTCGGGCGCGATACAGAGAAAATAAATGCCAACCCCACAAAAAGTATCGCGCCCGCGTGATTGGATCGTCCTCGCAAAACCCGGCATCACCATCACCAATATGATGACGGCGATCGCGGGGTTGTGGCTTGCGCCGATCAAGGTTTCGCCCGCGGTCACCGTCGCCGCAATCGGCGGCACCGGGCTATTGGTGGCGGGAAGCGGCGCGTTTAACCAGATCTTTGAGCGCGATACCGACGCCTTTATGGAGCGCACCGCCACCCGCCCGCTCGCCTCGGGGCGCATGTCGATTTTGGAGGCGGCGCTGGTCGGCGGGGTCGAAATTGGCCTGGGGTTATGGCTGCTCACCGCGTTTGTAAATCCGCTGGCCGCCCTGCTCGGGCTGCTCGCCTTGCTGACCTATGTCTGCGTTTATACCCCGCTGAAGCGGCGCAGCTCGCTGGCGGTTCCGCTCGGCGGCGTCGCCGGGGCCATGCCGCCGGCGATTGGCTGGACCGCGGCAACCGGGACGCTCGACGTCGGCGCCGTGGCGCTCTTCGCGGTGCTTTTCTGGTGGCAGATGCCTCATTTTTTAGGCATCGCACTGTACCGCGCGGCGGATTATCAAAACGCGCGCCTGCAGGTCGCGCCCGCGCCGCGCGGCTACCAGCGCACCGTCTTCTGGGCGCGCGTCATCTCGCTGCTCACCCTGGCATCGGTGCTCGCCCTGCCCTTTTTGATCGACGGGCTGGGCTGGCCGTTTATGGCGATTACGCTCATAGGCACGATCGGCCCGATGGCCTATATTGTGCGTCCGGTCGACTATCAAAACGTCGCCCTCTGGGGAAAACGAGTCTTCTTATCAAGCTTGGTCTCCCTGCCGCTTTTCGCCATCGCAGCGTTCGTGCAACGCTTTTTGTGGTGATATTTATCCCCCGGCCCGGTGCCGTCCAAACTCTTAATCTTCGAGATCTTGTGCCATGAAAAATTTCACCCTCCTTATTTTGTTCGCCTTGATGACAATCTTTGCGGTTTCGGGCTGCAAGAACGATAGCGCCGCGCCCGCCACAGACCCGGCCGCCGCCGTAGGCGCCGAAGTGGATCCCGAGACCTTGCCCAAGGTCGAGGTCCCCGAAGACGGCATCGAATTTGACCCCTCGGTCGCGGTTGCCCAGCTCCCCGACGGCGTTTGGACCTGTGATATGGGCGGGCTAAGTCACTATGCCGCCCACGATAAAAAAGACGGCAAATGCCCCGTTTGCCATATGAATCTTGTCCAGAAAACCGCCGCAGAGTAACGCCGCCGCGCGTTTTTGAAGGCGCGCGCAAAAATATTCACACCGCCGGAATATTATATATTCAATTGAGCGTTTGATTATGCAGCGATAGCGGTGCGCGTTATTTATGGGCACCGCTATTGTTGCATCTGAGTTATAGAACGTCAGTGAATTATAATTTCGCCGCGGATGATCGAGTATGAGCCTCCAAGAACTTCCCAGCCAACTTTATCCTCAATTCGCCGCTTTAGGGCAGGCGCTGTCGAATGACACGCGCCTGAAGATGCTCCACCTGCTGGCCCAAACCGAGCGCTCGGTCGATGATCTGGCCGGGCAGCTCGACCAGAGTGTCGCCAATACCAGCGCGCATTTGCACGTGCTCAAGCGCGCGCATATGCTCAGCGCGCGAAAAGACGGCCGGCGCGTGTATTACCGACTCTCGGGCCAACCGGCGATCAAGCTGTGGCTTGCATTGCGCGATATGGGCATGGAATCGCTGCCCGAGGCGCGCGAGGCGATGCGCCTGCACGCCAGTGAACCCGACGTCATCCCCGACTTCGAAGGCAGCGAATTGCTCGAAAAAGTCGAGCGCGGCGAAATCATGCTCTTGGATCTTCGCCCGGCGGAAGAATATTTGGCAGGACACCTGCCCCGGGCACAATCGGTGCCGGTCGCCGAGCTCAGCCAGGTCATCGCGACGCTGCCGCGCGACCGCGAAGTGGTCGCCTACTGCCGCGGGCCTTTTTGTGTGGCCGCGATCGAATCCGTCGCCAGAATGCGCGCCGAAGGGATCAACGCCCGGCGCCTCGCCCCCGGCATCGCCGAATGGCTGGCGGCGGGATATCGACTTGAAACGCAGTCCAATCTTTGAGCCTATTAAACTTGGTCTGCCTTTTTACTGTACCAGAACGGCCACAACCCATGACTTCATCGAACTTCCTTCGGATTTGGATGCTGAGCACCTGCCTGGTCCTGGGCGCGCTCACCTTCGCCATGCCCGCCAGCGCCGACGCCTATAATGTTCCCGACACCGCCTACGGCGAGGGGCCCATTCATGATGGCGACGTCAGCGTGGAGTCGCGCCTTATTGTCGACGCCACCCAGGTTGCCCCGGGCGACACGATTCGCGTGGGCGTGGCATTTAAGCTCGCCACCAGTTGGCATATCTATTGGAAATATCCCGGCGACGCCGGCGTACCGACCAATATTGACTGGCAAGCCAACCAGATGACATTCGGCCCGCTGCAATGGGCCGCCCCGCAGGTCTTCGCCGAGAATAACGGCCAAGATATCGTCTACGGCTATGATAACGAGGTCATCCTCTTTAGCGACGCCACCGTCGCCGAGGACGCCACCGGCACCATCACCCTGCACGCCAACGTCGATTATCTGGCCTGCAGCAACCTGTGCATGCCCGGAAAATCCGACCTCAACCGCACCATCCCCGTCGGCGAAACGACCCTCCTCGCTGACTCCAACCTGCTCCAAGACTTCGCCCACTCCGGCCAGCGCGTGCCGCGAAAAGCCGACGACCTCGGCATGGAGACCAACTTTCACTATTCGCAGTCCCCGCTTCGCCCCAACGACGAATTCGACGTCCTCGTCGAGATCATTGAGTGCCGCGAAGATTCACGCGACTGCCTGAACCTCAAGTTCGCCTATGAGAAGCTCGAGTATGCGTTTGTCCCCGACATCTTCTCGGTCCCGCACCTGAGCATCACCGCGCTGGAAAAACACCCCGATGTCCACAACGGTTGGCTGCTAAATATCCACGGGAAGTTGCCCGCCGATGCCAAAGCATCGCACGATCTTTTGGCAGGCGTGCTCGAATTCGAGGCCACCGATGGGACCATCGTGCCGGTCTATATCCGCGATAAATTCAAGCCCGGAGCGCCGGGCGCCGCGGTCACCGAGCTGGCCGATCCGACGTGGACAAACGCGCGCATCCCCGGCGTCACCGCGCCCCCGCGGCTGGGCAAACAGGTCAAAGCGGACGCCGTCTTAAGCGCAAGGAGCGCACCCACCACCGGCGCCAGCCCAGATGTGCCCGAAGAACCCCTTAACCTGGCCTGGGTGCTCGTGCTGGCGTTTATCGGCGGCATCATCCTCAACTTGATGCCGTGTGTCTTCCCGGTGCTCGCGCTGAAAGTCTCGTCTTTTGCCACGATCGTCCACGAGAGCAAGCGCGGCATCGTCACCCACGGCATGGCCTATACCGGCGGCATTATCGGCAGCATGATGGTGCTGGCCGGCGTGGTCATCGGGCTGCGCGTGGCGGGCACCCAGGTTGGCTGGGGATTCCAATTTCAGCAACCTCATTTTCTGGCGACCCTGGTCGTCATCCTGGTGCTCTTTGCGCTCAACCTCTTTGGCGTCTTCGAGGTCGGTGTGCGCGCCCAGACGCTGCACGATAAGGCCCAGGAGACCAGCGGCGTCAAACGCAGCATCTGGGAGGGCGTGCTCGCGGTCATCCTGGCGACGCCATGCTCGGCGCCGTTTCTGGGCACCGCGGTTGGCTTCGCCCTGGCCAGCGGCCCGCTGACGATTATCGCGGTCTTCGCCGCCCTGGGACTGGGGCTGGCCTCGCCGATGGTTGCGCTCACCCTGATGCCCGGCTGGGCGAAGGTGCTTCCCAAACCGGGCATGTGGATGGCGCACTTAAAGACCTTTTTGGGCTTCGCGCTGCTCGGCTCGGCGATCTGGATCGTTTGGCTGCTCGGGCGCCAGGCGGGCGTCGACGCGATGGCTTCGGTGCTGATGTTCGCCGGCACGCTCAGCATCGCCGCCTGGGTCTTCGGGCTGGTGCAATTCAGTATGTGGTCGAAACGCAAGGCCATGGCCTACGCATTCGCCATTTTCATCCTGGGCCTCGCCGGCTCCACGGTCTTCCCTCTGCACGTCGAACGCGCGCCGTCGCGCCTGGGCGAGTCCTCCCAGTCCTCCGCCCCGATCGCCGCCGACGGCAGCATCGCCTGGCAGCCGTGGAGCGATGAAGCGGTTGCCGCGGCCGTTCAATCCGGCCGACCGGTCTTCGTGGACTTCGGCGCCGACTGGTGCCTGACCTGCCAGGTCAACCAGAAGAACGCCATCGAAACCGACGCGGTGCGCGCGGCCATCCAGAAATATAATGTGGTGCCCTTCTACGCCGACTGGACCCACCCCGACGAGAAAATCCGCCTCAAACTCGCCGAATACGGCAAGGCGGGCATTCCGTTCTATCTGGTCTACTCGCCCAACCGCCCAAAGAAAGGCACACCGCTGCCCGAAGTTCTGACCCCCAATATGCTCGTCGACGCTTTTGCCAAGGCCGCCAAATGACCACCGAAACCACCCAAGCACCCACTCAGACGCTGAGTCGCTGGCAGCAACTTCGCCAAAAACGCTGGTTTCGCTGGGTCTTTGACCTGAGCATCTTCGCCGTCCTCTTCGTGGGCATCTCGATGTTCCAGGGGCGCACCCTGGTCAAATCTGGCCAGCCCGCCCCGGACTTCGCCCTGGCCGATATGCACGGCGGCGCGCATGAACTCAAACAATATCAGGGCAAAAAGACCCTTCTGGTCTTCTGGGCGCCCTGGTGCGGGGTCTGCGGCGCCGAATCCGATAATATTGACCGCGTCAAATCCTGGCTCGGCGATCGCATCAACGTGATTTCGGTGGTCCTGGACTATCAATCCGACGCAGACGTCCAGAAATTTGTCGACAAACACGAGGTCACCTATCCGGTGCTCATGGGCAATCGAATGGTGCAGCGCGACTATCGAATCTCGGCCTACCCCACCCTCTATGTGCTCAATGAAGACGGCGAAATCGACTATACCGTGGCCGGCTATACCACCACTTTTGGGATGCTGTGGCGCGCGCTGCTCTAGTCCTCGCTCTTGCCTCGTTCAGAGAACTCGGAGAACTCGCCGGCCTCGATGCTCATCTCGACGGTCAGCTCCGCCGTTTCCTCTTCGAGCGTCTCGGCGATGACCTGATTGCGACCCGCCGCCTTGGCGCGATAAAGCGCGGCGTCAGCGCGTTGGATCAATGCCGATAACTCGGTGTCCTGCCCGGGGTGATACATCGCCACGCCCGCGCTGATGGTGACGTGAAAACTCTCATTTTTGGTCTCAACTTCGGTGATTTCGATGCGCCGGCGCACCCGATCGGCGATCGCCATCGCCACCCCAAGCTCGATCCCCGGCAGCAGCACCACGAATTCCTCCCCGCCATAGCGCCCCACCAAATCCACCGGCCGTAGCGCAAGCTGGGCATGGTCGACCACATGTTGCAGAGCCAGATCACCGATTGGATGCCCGTAGACATCATTGACTCGCTTAAAGTGGTCCACGTCGAACATCACCACACATAGCGGCTCCTCGGCGCGCCGGGCGTCTTCGAACTTATGTTGGGCGAGGTCGAAGAAATGACTGCGGCTTAATGCCCGGGTAAGCGGATCGAATTCGAGCAACTTGCGCGTCTCGGAATAGCGGCGCGCATTGCTCAGCGCGAGAAACGCGTGATGTGCGAAGGCATTGAGCAGTCCCAGGTCCAGATCGTCATAGCTATCGACTTCTTCTGACTCCAGCGTAATCAGCGCAATCGGCCCCCGGGGCCCCATTAACGGCAGGCAAAGCCACGAGTTATAGGCCTCGCAAAAATCGACCACGCTGCTCACCTGCCCGTGGTCGACCCGGGCAATATATTGAATTTGCGGCAGGTTTTTAAAGACCTGGTCAAACGGCGCTGTATTGATATCCAAGCGCACCGGGGCCGATGTCGAGGTCTCGGCGACCTCCAGATACCCGTCATAAACCCAGTAAAGCTGAGAGCGATCAAAATGAGTAATCTGCGCGATGCACTCATGAATCTTTAAGATGACCTCATTGAGTTCCAACGAACTCGCCAATACCATCGAAATCTTTCGCAGGGTCCGCGCAAGATTGCGTTTGGCGTGCTCGCGCACCAGGTGCATTTCCAACTCCTCGACGATATTCACCACCATCTGCCCGGCGTGCTCAATGCGATTCAGCGCACTGGTCTGAAAGCCTTCGTCTTGGCGCTCCGCTTCGTGCAATGATTCACTATAGCCAAGCAGATTCGTCAATTCCGTGCGCAAGCGGTGCCCGATGGAATTCAAATACCGATCAAGCTCAGTGCCCCTTCCCACCCCGTCGGCGTCCTCATCCCCCACCGATGAGGGGGCAAGCATACTGGCAAAGCGCACGCTTGATTCCGCCAGAGTATGGGGTGCCATCTCATGGGGGGCCAACTTCATCGACTCGACAAGATAGACCGAGCGCGCTGCACCCCGCGTGCCCGCCCCCGCATGGTCGTGGCCCAATAATAACAGGCTCACCTCTACCGGCCCCACGCCTGCGGCCATGATTCGGGCGCTCCCACGCCCCTGGTAGGTCGTGCGCCCGCACTCAGGACAGGGCGAAGCCGTGGGAAGCTCCAGACTCTCGGAGGTCAAGGCCCACCAGTGCGTTGCGCTTGGCCAATGCACCAGGCGAGCAGCAAGCATATGGCTGCCAAAAACCACTGAATCCGCGCTTTCCACCCATAACGAGGCTCCGAGCGCAGCGGCGAGACGTTTGAGAATGGGATTACGAATGGGTTCAGAGAGCATTACAACAACTTCCAGAGAATTTGAGAATCTAAATCTGATTCCCCCACAACGGAAGAGTCGACACCTTTCTTTATCCGCTCACTCCGACCGCAACTACCGTACAATATTTATCAATCAACACAAACGATCATTTTCCCAAAATTATCGCCCTTCAGGATGCCGATCAGTGCGCCGGGTGCGTTTTCCAGACCGTCGACTTTATCCTCGATATAATTCACCCGACCCTCGGCAAGCCAGGCGCTCATATCTTGTAAAAAGGCGGGATATTGCTCACTAAAATCGCTTTGAATAAACCCCTGAAAGCTCAGGTGCTTTGAGAGCATCTGGCCCATCAAACCCGGCAGCCGATCCGGGCCTTCGGGTGCGGCGACGTCATTATAATGGGCGACCAGCCCGCAAACCGGCACGCGCGCGAAGTCATTGAGAAGCGGCTGCACCGCGCGCCACACCTCGCCGCCCACATTCTCAAAATACACATCGATTCCATCCGGGAGCGCCTCTTTAAGCTTCGCGGCGAAGTTCGGATCGCGATGGTCCACGGCCGCGTCAAAACCAAACTCCTCAATGAGCGCGGCGCATTTTTTGGGACCGCCCGCGATGCCCACCGCCCGCGCGCCTTTGATCTTTGCGATCTGTCCCACCGCCGAGCCCACCGGCCCGGTCGCGGCGGCGACCACCACGGTTTCGCCAGGCGCGGGTTTTCCGATGGTCAAAAGTCCCGAATAGGCTGTAAACCCGGGCATCCCCAGCACGCCCAGCGCGGTCGATAGCGGCGCCACATCCGGGTCCAGAACGCGCAAACCCTTCCCGTCCGAAATCGCGTACTCCTGCCAGCCCGAATAGGACAAAACCACCTGCCCCGGCTTGAACTTCGGATGACGCGACTCCACCACTTCGGCCACCGTGCCACCGACCATCGTATCGCCGATTTCCACCGGTGCGGCGTAGGATTTCCCCGCATTCATCCGCCCACGCATATAGGGATCAATCGATAGATATTTCACCTTAAGCAAGATCTCACCGTCACTCAGAGCGGGAAGTTCCTGTTTCTCCATCCGAAAATTATCCGACGTCGGCTCCCCTTTTGGGCGACTTGCAAGCACGATGCGGCGATTGATTTGCTTCGACATTCTTATTCCCTCTGTACTTGAATTTTCGATTCACCGGGCCACGACACCTCACGGCCCGGCCAATCTAAGCACGGATCGTCAGATGCGTAGGAAGATATCGCATATCTCTGTATCAGCGCGCCCCAATCGGACGAGGCGACGACGTCAGGCGCGCAGATGCGACAGCAGCATGCCGATCGGAATGCTCACAAGCAGCACCAGGACGACGAACGCAAAGATCCGGCGCATCCACCGGCTGGCGGAGCTTTCATTTGAGCGGGCGCCGCCGCCTAAAACCCCGCGCACGACCAAGGCGAGTGCGCCAACCAGGAAGATGCTCCCGGCGTCGACGATCCACGGGTTCGAGGACAGCACCCCGATGATGACCAGCGCATTTCCCAGCATCCACGCCGCAAATTCCGCGAGCAGTCGCCGCCCCCCAGGCGCCTCGCCCGAGAGCAGCCCGCGCCCCATCACAAGCCCCAGCGTCGCCACCCCGCACACCAGCACCAGGTACGCCGCCGCCCAGCTCGCCGGCTGCGAGGGCGCGTGCGCCGACACCGCCGAGATCAACCCGCCGGCAATCGTGCAAATAAGAGCCGCCACAAGCCCCGGCCACACCCGCCGCATGCTGTCCCACTGATCGCTCATCTGCACAATCCGGGCTGCGTAGTGATGGGAAAAATCATTGAAAAATTGCGACGAGGCCGTCGACAATAAATTGCACAGCGAGCGCGGCGAGCAGCACGCCCAGCACGCGCGCAAGGACATTGGCCCCGGTTTCGCCAAAGACGCGCATGATCCGCGTGGTAAATAAAAGCGCGACGAGCACCAGTGCCAGCACGCAAAAAAGCACGCCCAGAATCGGCAACATTCCCACAAAGCTCTTATCGCCAGTATAGAGCAGGATTGTGGTGATGGCACCGGGGCCGGCAATCAGCGGAATCGCCAGCGGAAAAACGGCGATATCATGGCCGTCGTTGGCCGGCTTCGACCCGCTCACCGTCTTGGTGCGCACCCCCGAGGGGCGCGCGAAGATCATATCGAGCGCGGTCAAAAAGAGGAGCACACCGCCAGCGATCCGAAACGCCGGAAGGCCAATCCCCAACGCCTCTAAAAGCGCATTGCCGACGAGCGCGAAGACCAGGAGCGTAGCGCTCCCGATGCCCACCGCGCGCAGCGCGATCTGGCGTTTTTCGGCGTCCGAATAGCCGCCGGTCAAGCCCGCAAAAACCGGCGCAAGCCCCATCGGGTCCACCACGACCAGCAACGCCAAAAACATATTAAATAATTGCTCGACCACCATATCACTCCAACTTTTGCTGGTACGTCGCGAACCCCCGGCCGCTAAACGCGGCCGGCCCCCAGGCTTTCGCCTGGGGGCCTAAATGATTGCTTGGGCAATGACTTTGCTGGACCGACCCACCAAAGACCCGAAACCACACCCAGCCGATCCGAAACGTTTACACCGCGACCACCGTCAGAGCGGGATCGATCTGACTTCTAAGCAAATTCTCAATGCCCTTGAGCGTCCCGGCGATCGACGACGGGCAGGTGCCGCACGCGCCCTCATAGCGAATCAAAAGTTGATCATCGATGAGCGCCTTGATCTGCAAGCCTCCTCCGTCGCCCTGCAAATAGGGCATAATTTGCTCGCCGATAACGTGCTGGATCGCCTCCATGCGCGGGTCGTTGAAGCCGGCTTCTTCGTCATCGAGCGGGTTTCCGCCGCCGCCGCCCACCGCGCCGCCTTCCTCGTCGATGGGGCGCGCGTCGTCGAGGGATGCGGCGCGGATCGGGTCGGCAATCTCGCGCATTAATTGGTGCCAGTCCGCCGTGCCGTCCTGGGTGACCGACAGCCAGCGGTCGGCAAAGAAGATCGAGATCACGCTGTCGATGCGCATAATCGCCTCGGCCAGCGGGACCCCCTCGGTGCTCGCCAGATCCTCAAAGGAGCGCGTGCGCCCGTTGAGCGTTAACTGCTGGTCCAGGATGAACTTCATCGCGTTGGGATTCGGCGTATATTCAATCTCTTCTATCTTCATCTCGTACCTCCATCGTGGACAAAAATACGGTTCTTAGCGAATCGTAAAAGGGTCGTTTCAGGCCAAGGGATCGTGGTCGCCTTCGGTCGAAACCTCATCGCTGCCGCGCAGCGCCGCCCGCAGCGTATGCCAGGGGAGCACCGCACATTTAATGCGCTCCGGGCGCCCGGCCACACCCATAAAAACCTTCAGGTGCCCGAGCGAATTTCCCGCGTCATCCGGGTCGAGCTCGCCCACGAGCATCTGGCGAAACGCGTCGACAAGCAGCTCGGCGTCGGCCGCGCTTTTGCCCTTCACGCGCGAGGTCATCATCGAGGCGGCGGACTTCGAAATCGCGCACCCCGAGCCGCTAAACTTGATATCTTCGATGAGGCCATCTTCGCTCAAGATGATGCCGACATCATAGGAATCCCCGCAGAGCGGATTATCCCCGTGCGCGTGGTGGCTCGCGTGGGCAAGCTCCCCGAAATTGCGCGGGTTCTTATTATGATCGAGGATGACCTCTTGGTATAAATTGCGAAGGTCTGCCATCAGTGGAAAATCTCCTTTACGGTCGCCAACGCGCGAATCAACGCGTCGATATCGTCCCGATTATTATAAAATGCGATCGACGCGCGCGCCGTGGCCGGCACGCCCAGGCGCGTCATCAGTGGCTGAGCGCAGTGGTGGCCAGCGCGAATCGCCACGCCCTCGGTATCCAGAATCGTGCCGATATCGTGGGGATGCACGCCCTCGACCTCAAAGGAAATCACCGCGGCTTTTTCGGGCGCGGTGCCAATAATGCGCACGCCGTCGAGCTGCGCAAAGCGCGCCGTGGCATACTCCAAAAGCTCGTGCTCGCGCGCCGCAATGCGCGCCATGCCGATGCTCTCCAGATAATCAATCGCCGCGCCCAGCCCCACCACCGACAGGATCGCCGGGGTGCCCGCCTCGAATTTGTGCGGGATCGGCGCGTAGGTCGACTTCTCAAAACTCACGCTTCGGATCATATCGCCGCCGGCCAGAAACGGGTCCATCTTCTCCAGCAGCGTACGTTTTGCGTACAGCACGCCCACGCCGGTCGGCCCGCACATTTTATGGCCCGAGAAGACATAGAAATCGGCGTCCAACGCCTGCATATCGACCGTCAGATGCGGCGTCGCCTGACAGCCGTCGACAAGCACTAAGGTGTTGTTTTTGTGGGCTTTTTCAATGATCTCGGCGACCGGATTAATCGTGCCCAGCGCGTTCGAAACATGCGTAACCGCCACCAGTTTGGTGCGCGCGTTGAGCAGCCCATCGAGCTCCTCCACCTTGAGCACACCTTCGTCGGTCATCGGCAATAGGCGCATGCGCGCGCCCTTCTCCTGGCACAAAATCTGCCAGGGCACGATATTGGCGTGATGCTCCAGCGCCGAGACGATGATCTCATCGCCCTCGCCGATAAACTTTCGCCCCCATGCGTAGGCCACCAGGTTGATCCCCTCGGTGGCCCCGCGGGTGAAGATGCACGTGTCGGACTCCGCCGCGTTGATAAAGCGGCGCACCTTCTCGCGCGTGCCATCGAAGGCGTCGGTGGCGCGCTGGCTGAGCATATGCACGCCGCGGTGCACATTCGAGTGCTCGCGCGTCTGGTAGGCGCATAGCCGGTCGATGGCCGGCTGCGGCATCTGACTGGACGCGGCATTATCCAGATAGGCGAGTGGGTGGGCGCCGACGTTTTGGTGCAGCACCGGGAACTCCGCGCGAATCGCCTCCCAACTCAGCGTGCTGCGCTCAAGCTCCGCACTTTTTCTTGACTCCGTCATGCTCACTTCCTAGTCGATTTTCGACGTGCGCTGGGAGACGATTTCTTCAAGCGAATGCTTGAGCGATTCGATCGGAATCAGCTCTATGACCTCGGCGGCGAACGCATAGACCAACAGGTCACGCGCCTCGGCCTCGGACAAACCGCGGCTCTTCAGGTAGAATAGTTGATCTTCTTCGAGCTGGCCGATCGTTGCCCCGTGGGTGCATTTGACGTCGTCGGCGAAGATCTCAAGCTGCGGCTTCGCGTTCACTTTCGCCTTCGGGGCGAGCAGAAGCGTGCGGTTGAGCTGGTAGGCGTCGATGATCTGCGCCTGGGGGCGCACAAAAACCTTGCCATTAAAAACCGCGTGGGCCTCATCATCCACGATCATCTTATGCAGCTGATGACTCTCGCCGTGCGCCTTGCGATGGTCCATCACCGTATGGGTATCGGAGACCTGCTTGCCGTCGATGAGCGCCAGGCCGTCGAGCGTGCAGTCGATCTGCTCGGCGTCGCCGTTTCCGTAGACGTCATAGCGCGAAAAGAGCGCGCCCAGCGAAATATTGGTCGAGTTATAGGTCGACCCGCGCGCCAGATCGATCGTGGTGCGCGCGATATGATAGGCCGCGCGCCCGTCACGCTGCACCCGCGTATGATGCAGGGTCGCGCTCTCGCTTAAGTCGATTTCGCTCAGGACATTATTAAAATAAACGCCCCCATGCGGCCCGATATAATCCTCGACCACATTCGCCTTGCTCCCGCGGCCAAGCACAAAGAGATTGCGCGGGTGCACGGCGAAGGCATCCGCCGATTCGGTCGAAAGATAAAGCACCTGAATCACGCCCTCGACCGACGTGTCTTTTTCGACCAGCAAATAGGCGCCGTCGCCAAACCCGGCGCTATTGAGATTGGCGAAATAATCGTCGGCATAATAATGCGCGACCTTGCCAAGCTTTTCGGCCGCCGCGCCCGGAAGCGCCGCGTCCTGGCCGAACGCCCCACCCTGCACGCCTGGTTGAGCCTTCAGGCGCGAGAGATCCGAGAACTCGGCCGAGTATTGCCCGTTGATAAACACAAGGCGCTGCCCGTCGGCCTCGGCAATCGCGTAATGCGCGACCATTTTGGCGGTGACCGTCGCCTTGACCTGGTGGGCCGGGACGAATGCGATATTGGTCAGCGGACGAAGTCGCACAAAGCGCCAGTCCTCGTCTTTGACGCCGGGAAGTTTAAGTTGCGTGAGTCGGTCCTGCGCCTGCTGCTTGAGCGCGGCCTGCGCCGGGTCGACCGAAGTCGCCGCGCGCGTGCCAAGCACCGCGTCGGCGAAAACCTGGGAAGTATTGTCTTTTTCGATGGCTGCCATAATTTTACCTGTCGCCCAAATAAGTTGGATTTAGCTGGCTTTTGACTCGTCGATAATCCAGTCATAGCCGCGCTCCTCAAGCTCAAGGGCAAGCTCTTTGGTGCCTGATTTCACGATCTGCCCGTTCACCATGACGTGGACGAAGTCGGGCTCAATATAGTTGAGCAGGCGCTGATAATGGGTCACCAGCACCACCGCGTTATCGTCGCGCTGCAGCGAATTGATGCCGTGGGCGACGGTGCGAAGCGCGTCGATATCCAGGCCGGAGTCGGTCTCATCGAGCAGCGCAAGCGACGGGTCCAGCACCGCCATTTGCAGGATCTCGTTGCGCTTTTTCTCGCCGCCCGAAAACCCCACATTCACGCTGCGGTCAAGCTTCTCGGGAGACATCTCGACGACCTTGAGCTTCTCGCGCACATAGTCATCGAATTCCAGCGGGTCCAGACGCTCCCCGCCGCGCGCCTCGACCACCGAATTATAGGACTGGCGCAAAAACGCCGCGTTGGTCACGCCCGGCACCTCGATCGGATATTGGAAGGCCAGAAAGATCCCCTTTCGCGCGCGATCCTCGGGCTCCTCTTCGAGCAGCGACTCCCCTTTATAGAGCACCTCGCCCTTGGTCACCTGGTAGGCGGGATGCCCGGCAAGGACCTTGGCCAGGGTGGATTTACCGCTGCCGTTGGGCCCCATGATGGCGTGAATCTCGCCCGCATTAACGGTCAGATTGATGCCCTTGAGGATGCGAATGCCTTCGACACTTGCGTGTAGGTTTTTGACTTCCAACATAATGTTAACCCCTTTTAAACGTTGGTGATTCTTAAGTTATAAATGCTTGAAAACGTTGACGATCAAGCCGCGCGACCTTAGCCGACGCTTCCTTCCAATTTAAGCCCGAGCAGCGCACGCGCCTCGACGGCAAATTCCAGCGGTAATTCGTGGAAAACATCTTTGCAGAAGCCGTTGATGATCATCGAGATCGCGTCTTCTTCGTCGATGCCACGCTGCTTGAAATAGAAAAGTTGCTCCTCGCCGATTCGCGAGGTGGACGCCTCATGCTCGATCTGGGCGGTCGGATTCTGGATATCCAGATACGGGAAGGTATGCGCCCCGCATTGGTCGCCAATCAGCATGGAGTCGCACTCCGAATAGTTGCGCGCGTTGTCGGCGCCCGGGGTCACTTTGACCTGACCGCGGTAGCTATTCTGCGATTTGCCGGCCGAAATACCCTTCGAGATGATCTTGGAGCGGGTATTTTTGCCGATATGGATCATCTTGGTGCCGGTGTCGGCCTGCTGCAGATTATTGGTCAGCGCGACCGAGTAGAACTCGCCAACCGAGTTATCCCCGCGCAGGATACAGCTCGGGTATTTCCAGGTAATCGCCGAGCCGGTCTCCACCTGGGTCCACGAGATCTCGGAGCTCACGCCGGCGCAAAGCCCGCGCTTGGTCACGAAGTTAAAGATGCCGCCCACGCCCTCTTCGTCGCCTGCGTACCAGTTTTGCACCGTCGAATATTTGATCGACGCGCGGTCATGGGCCACCAGCTCGACCACCGCCGCGTGCAATTGATTCTCGTCGTATTGCGGCGCGGTGCAGCCCTCCAGATAGCTCACCGTGGCGTCGTCCTCGCAGATGATGAGCGTGCGCTCAAATTGCCCGGTATGCTGGGCGTTCATGCGGAAATAGGTCGACAGGTCCATCGGGCATTTCACGCCCTTGGGCACGTATACAAACGTGCCGTCCGAGAAGACCGCCGCGTTGAGCGCCGCGTAGAAGTTGTCGGTATATGGGACCACGGTTCCCAGATATTTCTCGACAATCTCGGGGTGTGAATGCACAGCCTCCGAAATCGAGGCAAAGATTACCCCCGCCTCCTTGAGCTCGGCCTGGAAGGTCGTGACCACCGAGACGCTGTCAAAAACCGCGTCAACCGCGACATTCTGAAACATCTTCTGCTCGTTGATCGGCACGCCAAGCTTCTCATAAATCTCGAGAATCTTCGGGTCGACCTCGTCGAGGCTATTTTTCTTCTCCCCCATCTTTTTGGGGGCCGAATAGAAAATTATCTCGTCGAAGTTGGGCTTTTCATAATTCACATTCGCCCACTCTGGCTCTTCGAGCGTCAACCAGTGCCGGTACGCCTTGAGGCGAAAGTCGAGCAGAAACGCCGGCTCTTTTTTGCGCGCGGAGATCGCGCGAACCACGTCTTCGCTCAGCCCGGGCGGCAGCGCATCAACCTCGATATCTGCGGAAAACCCGAACTCATAGGGCTTGTCCATGATCGACTGAATCTCTCGTTTCTCGGTTGCTTCTGCACTCATAATTGGCCTCTCTGGGTCATGCTATAAAATCGTTCTCACTCGTCACTTGCGCGAATTGCACGCCTTGCATTTGGGCGGCTAACTCAACAGGTCGACGAAAGAAATCGTGGGATTCTCAATATTTTCAAATTCGACTGGATTCAAACCCGCCAGGTGCTCGCGCACGGCTTGCTCGTCCTGGGTCAGCAGGCTCAGCGGCAGCCGGTCCATGGTCGACATCACGAATCTGGAGATATGCGACCAGACCGGGCGGATCGTGCAGTCACACGCGTGGCGACATACCTCAAGCTCGCCGGTATGGCGCCCGCAAAGTTCCTCAACTTCGAGAAAACCGCCCAAAACGCGCATCACGTCGCCCACCGAGACTTCCTCGGCCGGGCGCACGGCAAAATAGCCGCCGTATGCGCCGCGTTTGGAGTCGACCAGGCCACCCTGCGACAAGATGCGCAGCATCTTCTGGGTATGCGGCAGGCTTAAACCCTCCAACTCGGCGATGGTCTGCGCCGAGATCGGTGCATCCTCGGTCGCGGTCGCCACGCGCAGTAAACAGCGCAATCCGTACTCTTCTGTTGCCGTGATTTTCATGCTCAAACCTCTCCGGTAACCAGCCTCGCTGCGGCGTTTAGCATACTATTTTGTAGACTTTCAAGTCGCCCGAGTCGAATATCATACAATTTCGTATAATTTCAACCTCAATGCCGCGCAGATTGAACCAACCAGTCTCGCAAAATCTTCCATCATCCCTACCAACTCGGGCCTGACTATAGTAATGAGGGCGCCTACTGCCCTTGCGCGCGCCGCATTTAATTTTCCATCGATCTGCGTGACGACCATGAGTAAATTGCCGCCGAATCAATCAACCTCCTGGGATGCGCTGAGCGTCGACGAACTCGAGGAAGCGGTCGCCCTGCATAATCGTCTGTACTGGATCGAGAATAACGCCCGGATCAGCGACCCGGAGTTCGATCGCCTGGTGGAGACGCTGCGTGAGAAGTCGCCTACCAGCCCGATCCTCGACGCGATCGGCCCGGCGGGCGCCAACCTGGTGGACGCCGCGCTCGCGGATACGCCGCTTGGGGACGCCGCGCTGCACGACGTGCACCAGGTGCTCCACGACCCGCCGATGCTCTCGCTGGATAAGTGCTACGACGAAGAAACGCTGCTCAAATGGTTCGATAAATTTGAGGGGGACGTGCTGGTCAGCCCCAAGGTCGACGGCGTGGCGATGTGCGTGCGCTACGACGCCGACGGAAACCTCGCGCTCGCCGCGACCCGCGGCAGCGGGCGCGTTGGCGAGTTGATCACCGAGAATGCCAAACAGGTCGACGGGCTGCCGCTTAAAGTGGACGCCCATGAGATCGAGGTGCGCGGCGAAGCCTATATGCCGCTGTCGGTTTTTCGCGCCGATTTTGCCGCCGACTACGCCAACCCGCGAAACCTCACCGCCGGCGCACTCAAGCTCAAGGATGCCGCGGCGACCGAGCATTATCGCATCCGCTTTTTTGCCTATGATGTGCTCGGCGTCGAGTTTGACACCGAGCTCGAAAAGATGCGCTGGCTCAATAGCCTGGGCTTTGACCCGGTCGGCTCCGAGGTCGTCACCCGGGACGAACTTCAGCCAAATTTCGATCGTATTATGGCCTCCCAGGCCGACGCCGACTTCCAGATGGACGGGGTCGTCTACCGCGCCAACCGGCGCGACGAGCAGCAGCGCCTGGGGTTTACCGGCCATCACCCGCGCCACTCCATCGCCTATAAGTTTCAGGGCGACTTCGGCGAGAGCACGCTGCGCGAGATTCATTGGAATGTCTCGCGCACCGGGGCCATTAACCCGGTGGGCATCGTCGACCCGGTGACGCTCTCGGGCGCGGTGGTCACCCGGGCGAGCCTGCATAATCTGGCGATCATGGAGGCGCTGGGCGGCGAAGATGGATTGACCCTGAATTCACGCGTGCTGATGACCCGGCGAGGCGGGGTGATCCCGCATCTTGAGAAGATCATCGAGCCCGGGGACCAGGCGGTCATCATCCCCGCCAAATGCCCGGGATGCGGGGCCGAAACCTATCGCGACAGCGACGTTTTATGCGCCGACCATCTTCCGGGCTGCCGCGCTGAGCGGGTGCGCCAACTCGAGCATTTTGCCTCCAATATGGAGATCAAGGGGCTTGGGCCGAAGTTGCTCGAACAACTTTATGATAGCGGATTGGTCAGCGATCCGAGCGATTTTTATACCCTGACCCGCGAAGAGCTCACGAGCCTGGAGCGCGTCGGCACCAAAACGGCCGACACCCTGCTGGAGCGCATCGACCAGCGCCGGCGCGTGCGCGCGGAGCATTTTTTGCGCGCCCTGGGCATTCACGAACTCGGCCGCCACGTCTCCGAATTGCTCGTCGAGCGCTACCCCTCCCTGGACGCGATCCTCGCCGTCAGCGTCGAGGAATTGGTTGCCATTCCGACCATTGGCGAAGTCATTGCCGAGCATATCAGCGCGGGTTTTGCCAAGAACGCCGCGCTTATCGAATCGCTTCGCTCAAAAGTCGAACTGGTCTTCCCGACGCCGCGCCCCGCCGGTGACGACGACGCCGACGCGCCGGGCGACTCCGCCATCGCCGGGCGATCCTTTCTTTTTACCGGCGCCCTGGAATCCATGACGCGCGCCGAGGCTCAGCAGCGCGTGCGCGAACTCAACGGTGACACGCCCTCATCGGTGATTAAATCTCTGGACTACCTTGTGATCGGTGACGCCGATTACGAGAAATTCGCCGGCGGTTGGCGCAGCGGGAAACTCAAAAAAGCCGAGAGTTATAATCGTGAGGGCGGGGAAATCGCGATTATCAAAGAATCTGATTTTCTGGTTTTATTGGCCAGCGCCACCGAGTAACTCATGGAGCCATTTCATTACGATAGAAGTCGTCGGCGGGACCCCACAAGAGCCTGAAAAACTTTCCCATCATTTGACTTGCAACCCAATAAAAACATGGTAATGTGTTCCGTGTTCTGACTAGAAAATTGCGACTACGTCACCCATCGTGGCGGCATTGCTATATCTGCGAGCAAGGAGCACACAAGCATCGTGTGAAGGACGCAACTACCAAGTTCCCCCAGGGTTTCAGGCCCTTGAGCGCGCTCAAAGCGAGCGCGGCGCAGCGAGCATTTTTTTCATCATAAAAGTTAATAAACCGAGCTTTAAACCCCATGTCCACACCCCCCCAAAAGCGAACGTTTCTGGTCGTCGATGACGAGCCGGATATTTTGGACGCGATCGAGCGGCTTTTCCGCAAGGATTATCGCGTTCTGACCGCCCACTCTGCCGCCGAAGCCCTTGCGATTGTCCAGCGAGAATCGATTCAAGTGGTCATGAGCGACCAGCGCATGCCCAGCATGTCGGGCATTGAGCTGCTGGAGCAACTTCATAAAACCCGCCCGGATATCGTGCGCGTGCTCTTCACCGGCTATAGCAATATTGAACACGTGATCGACGCGATAAACCAGGGCCATGTATATCGCTATATCAGCAAACCCTGGAAGCCGGCGGAGCTGCGCCTCTTCGTCGCCCAGGCCTTCGACTATCATGACGACCGCCAGGAGCGCCGCGCGCTGGTCAACCAGCTGCAGCAGGCCAACGAGCGCATGGAGAAGCAGCTCAATCTGCTCAGCATCGCCAACGAGGAGCTCAAAACCCTGGACCGGGTCAAAAACGTATTCATGGAGATCGTCAGCCACGAGCTCAACACCCCGATCGCGATTATTCTGGGCTATACCTTTTTGCTCAAAAAAGAAGTCGACGGCCAGTTTGGCGACCTGACCACCAAGGCGCTGGCCGGCATCGACACCAGCGCGATGCGCCTCAAGAATATCTCCAACCGCATCTTCAAGATGCTCGCCGAAGCCGGCCCGACCTCCACGCTCAACCTGGAATGGGTGAGCTTTGAAGAAATCACCAGCGGGTTGCGCACCCAGATCTCGCCATTTTTGCAAAAGCGCAATCAGACCTTCGCGGTCAAGTTGCCCGAGCAATCCGCGATGATTCACGCCGATCCAGAAAAACTCAGCGATATCTTCCTGAATTTGCTGATGAACGCGATCAAATTCTCGCGCGATGGCCAGACGATTACCCTGTCCATCGAACCTGCCAGCGATGAGCCCGATACCTTTGTCTTTTCAGTGGAAGACGATGGCATCGGCATCTCCAAAGAAGATGTCTCCCAGATTTTTGACGCGTTTTTCAGCACCTTCGAGTCCAAGCACCACTCGTCGGGGAGCTTCGAATTTGGCAAGCGCGGCATCGGCCTGGGGCTGCCGGTGGCGCTGCGTTTTGCCCAGATGCACGGCGGCAGCATTCATGTGGAGAGCGTCGAAGGTAACGGCTCGCGCTTTGTCGTTCGGCTCCCGCGCGACCCGGAGCAGCTCGGCGACCTGGTCACCGATCTGAGCCTGAACTCCCCGAAGCGCGTGAACTAAACCTGCATCCGGCCGGCGCGCCCGCAGGCGCGCCGGCTTTGAAAAGCCGCAGCATCCAACCCTAAAAAAGCTTCTCAATCTGGCCGCGCACCGTCGGATAATCGCGAATCAAATCAAGCGTCATCTGCGCGTGGCCGTGGGCATAGCCGTTGCCGATGAGCAGGTCGACATCCTTGCCGACTCCCTCGCAGCCCAGCGCCGCCTTTGAAAAGTCGGTGGCCATATTGAAGAAATAGACCCGCCCGCGATCCTTGCACGCAAGAATCGCCGACATCTCGGTGTCGGCCACATTGCAGGTATTGATCACCACGTCAAAAAGCTCGCCATCGATCATCTCGGTGACCTGCTCAAGCACCTGGGCGGGATTTTTTGCGTTGCCGCAGCGAAAGTCATTGATGATCCCGGCTTCCTTCATGACGCCAAGATTGGTGTCGCGCAGATCGAATCCACAGACCACACCGCCCGGGCCCATCGCATCGCGCGCGGCCGCCGCGCAGATCATGCCGGATTTGCCCATCCCCAGGATCAACATCCGCCCGACCCCTGCGGCCAGGCGTCGGGTTTGCGCCGGCGCCCCGCACACATCGAGCGCCGACAGCGCCAGGCGCGCCGACATATCCTCGGGCATGCGCACGATCGGGGAGCTCGGCCACAAAAAGGCCGTGGCCGTCACGTCGGCCTGGTCGGCGTCCAGATAGACCTTATCGACGCTCTCAAGCAGAAGCGGCGTCAGGGTCAGACTCACCAGGGAGGCGACGCGATCGCCGACCTTCAGCTCCACGGGGCCGCGATAATTCGGCCCCAGCGCGCGCACCGTGCCGATAAACATCCCGCCACTTCCGGTGACCGGATTCTGCATCTTCCCGCGCTCGGCCACAATCGCCTCAATGCGCGCCCCGATCGCCTGCGCGTCGCGCCCAACCTCGCCAATTATCTGATGAAAACTGGCCGAATCGACGTTGAGTGTCTCCACATCAATCACGATTTCGTTGTCGTAGGCCGGTGCGCGATTGTCGAGCTTTAGCGCGCTTTGCGGCAAGACGCCCTGCGGCGCGATCACCCGGTGCAACCCGTAAAGATGCCCACCTTTTTTGAATTCCATGCCTGACTCCTCTGACTGAATACGATTCTGAATTCGATTTATGCTTTCAATCCCAACTTGACCATCACTGCTTGAAGATCCGTCCAGGTCGCGCCCTTCATCTCGGCCTGCTCGCGCCCCTGCCTGGCGAGCAACTCGCGCGGGTGATAGGTCGGCATCAGCGGGGTTTTTCGCCAGCTTTGCCACTGCCCGCGCGCGGGTTTAAGCGACGGGTCCTGGGCGCTCATGACCTTGGTCGCAAACCCGCCCAGCGCCACAATGACCTGCGGCTGAATCACCTCGAGCTGCTTGAATAGAAAGGGCTGACACTCCCGAACCTCGTCGCCCAGCGGGCGCCGGTCACCGGGCGGGCGACACTTCACCACCGTGCAAAGATAGACGTCCTCCACGCCGAGCCCCATCGCCGCGACCATCCTGGCGAGCAAAAAGTCGGGAGTATCGGGGCGCGAAGTCTGGGAAAAAAGCGTGCCCGCCAGGTCGTCGGCGGCGCCGGGCGCGTCGGCCACAAAGACCAGGCGCGCGTCGGGATTGCCCGCCCCAAAGACCACATGATTTCGCCCCTCACATAACCCGCAGCGGCGGCAATCGCCCATATAATTGCGCAAAAAGTCGAGTTTTTCGGCCTTGCTCATCGTCGCGGGATCTTTGGCGGGCGCGCGCGAAGTTTGCGCAGACGGCGCAGCCGTGGGCGGCGCATCATAGAGCATCTCACCGGGGTGATAGTCCGGCGGTATTTCCATCTCCTCGAAGTCCATCAAATAAATAGCTTCTTCGTCCATCACAGGAGCGCTCTGCGGCGCAGACTGCTGCGCCTTTGCGGGCGTGGGGCGCTCGGTTGAAGGCATTGGCACCGGGGGCGCCTCATCGACCGCGGGGCGGCTCACATAACGGCGGACCGGCCGGCTTCCCTGAATCCCCCCGGTCTTCCAGGGCGCTGCCTTGGAGGTTCCCTGAATATCGGGGGCCGCAGGCGAAGGGGCGGGCGATTTCGTCGCGAAGCGACTTCCCACGCTCGGCGAAGTTGCTGCGGGGGCAACTTCGCCTGCATTATTCGGGGCGGCAGAATTCGGGGCGGCAGAATTCCGGGCGGCAGAAGACGGCGAGCGAAATGCGCGGGTAGGCGCAGCGGCGGCGTTTTCTTCGGGGGCGCGAAGTTCGGCCTTGAGCCGGTCGAGCTTGATCTGCTCGCGAGCCTTTTTTGTCGCCTCAAAGGCGGCGCGCTCGGCCGCCGGCGCGGGCATACTCCCGACCGCCGCATTCGCCTGCTGCCACTGCAAATAGCGTTTGAGCGTGCGGGTGACCCGGTGGAGCTCAGCGCGCGCGCTAATCATGCTTCTATTCAGATCTTCGTTCATGACTTCTCCGACCCCAGCGTTGGCGATGCTCCCGCCAGCCTCACCGCAACCCGCCAGATATCGACGGCCAACGCCTCCTTGGTGGCCGGGCCAAAATCGAGGGTCTCCTCGGCCGAAATCACCGTGATTTTTGAGCTCGTCGCCCCAAAGGCCGACGCGGCACCGCCGATCTGATTGGCGACGATCATATCGGCGCCCTTTCGCAGGCGTTTGGCGCTGGCGCGCGCGACCACGTCATGGGTTTCGGCCGCAAAGCCGATCAAAAATGGCCCAGATTCAGGCTCACCCTCATCGCCCCCCGAATCCGGCGCAAGAGCGCCATAAAGCTGGCCGAGCTCGGCGAGGATGTCGGGGTTTCGCACCAGCGCAAGGCTTGAGCTGAGCGAGGCCTTCTCGCGTTTTTTCGCAGCCGCCTCGGCGGGGCGAATATCGGCAACGGCCGCGCACATACACACAAAATCGGCGCGCCCCGCCTCGTCCATCACCGCCGCGTGCATTTGCAACGCGCTCTCGACCGCGACAGCGCGCACGCCCGGCGGATTGGCGAGCGCGCTCGGCCCGCTCACAAGCGTCACATCCGCCCCCAAAACCCACGCCGCGCGCGCCAGCGCAAAGCCCATACGCCCGCTCGACGGGTTCGAGATAAACCGCGCCGGGTCGATATACTCGCGCGTCGGACCCGCGGCGATCAGCACCGATTTGCCGGCCAAAAGTTGCGGGGCGCCGGCGCGATCCAGGAATTGAAGCACGACCGGCGCGTCCGGAAGACGCCCCGGCCCCACCTCCTTGCACGCCAGCTCACCCGAATCCGGCGACACGACGTGATAACCCGCAACCTCTTGTAAAATATCAAGATTTCGCTGCACCATCGGGTGAAACCACATCTGCGTATTCATCGACGGTGCGAGCAATACCGGGGCGCGCGTCGCCAGCAGCACAGTTGTCAAAAGATCGTCGGCCAGCCCGCCGGCCAACTTCCCAATAAGATCTGCGGTCGCCGGCGCAACCAGGACGATATCTGCCCAGCGCGCCAGGTCGATATGCCCGATCTCCGACTCATAGCTCGCGTCGAAAATATCGGTGCCCACCGGGTTCTCGGACAAGACCTGCAGCGTCAGCGGGCGCACAAATTCCTGGGCGCCGCGCGTCATAATCACGCGCACCGCGTCGCCGCGCTTTTTGAGCGCGCGCACGATCTCACAGGCCTTATACGCCGCGATTCCCCCGCTGACTCCCAATAAAATATTCATCCCGGCAACTCCAAAAACTCCAAGAGCGTATATAGCAATAACCCGGTCGCCCCCCAGATAATATGCCCCTCAAAATCATAGAAATGAAGGGGATAAACCCGGCCGTGATACGCACGATTCTCGATGCGATGGCAGGCCGGATCACGAAGCGCGGACAGCGGTGCCTCAAAAATCTGGTCAATCTCGCCGGGGTCGGCCACCAGGGTATTGCTGGCCTCAAACTCGCCAACAAAGGCCGTAATCTCAAAGCCGGTATAGGTCGGCAAACTCGCCAGGGTCCCGTAAATTTGCACGCTCTGGGGGGCGAGCCCAATTTCTTCGTGCGTTTCGCGCAGCGCCGTGTCGAGCAGGCTTGGGTCCACATCCTCGCGGCGCCCGCCGGGAAAGCTGATCTCACCGGCGTGATTTCGCAGGCTCATGGAGCGCTCCGTGAAGAGCACGTTCAACTCTCCATCGCGCTCGCAAAGCGGCACCAGCACCGCGGATTGGGCGAATATCAAACCGGTGTCATCGCGATCGTCCTGCCAGCGGCGCAGCGGCTGATCGCTGAGCCGCTGCAAGCGCTGGCGAATACTGTCGGGCTGTAGGATATATTTTGCCATCTCGCCCAGCGTATCATCATGAGTCGATAAATGAATCAGCGGCCAATAATCGCGCGAAAAACACTGCGCCCTTCCTCTTCTCGGTCGAATTCGACCTCCACAATATCCAGCGATAACTTGCGAATCCGCCCGCGCGGCAGGCGCACATGCGCGAACTCGCCGTCGTCGATCTTGATCACCCGGCAGCGCCCGAGTTTGGGGTGCTCCAGGATATCGCCCGCCTCGATCGTGGGCTCTTCGAGGTCGACATCCGCATAAAGATCGCTTGCGCTGGGGCGCTTGCTGCCGGCAGGCTTTGCGCGCGGCGTCTCGGCCGCCTCGGCGGCGGCGTCCTTCCAGGATAACCCCTTGCCGGTGATGGGCGCGGGTTGCGGCTCAACCGCGTCTTGAGCGACCGGCTGCGCGGAGGTTGGCGCAGGCGTTTCGCGGGGGCGCTGGACAGCGGGCTCGGCGGGTGCAACCACCTCGTTTCGCTGTATCGAGCGGATATTCAAGCGCCCGCTCTCGGGGTCGAGCTTTCGCTCAATCGCCAGGTCTTCGAAGATCTCGAGCACAAATTCACACGCGATCGCTTTGGCCGAGCGCATCTGGCCCGACACGAGCTGCGCCCCGGCCGGCCCCTGAACGCTGAGCAAACATTCCAGGCGCAGCACCGGCGCGTCGCCAAGCTTCGAGATATTGCCCAGCAGCGAGATCAACTCGAAGCTGCCCTGGGCGCTTAGCGTCGCCTCATAGCTGGCCGTGTCGGGGTTAAAACGCGCCAATTCGACCTGAGAAAAGGCGCCGATCGCCTCGATCCGCCCCGCGCCCACATCATGCTCCTGGCATAATGTTGTGATCGCGCTCACAAATTCCTCGCCTTCTTCGATGCGCCCGACCAGCCGGCGCGTACGTGTCGTTTCCTGAAAAATCAAAGTCTTATCGGGGGGTTGATGTGGAGGTTAAAAACTCGGCGAGGCGCTTGCTGGAGAGTCATATTCGAATATTTTAACCGACGCGCCGGCCCCAAAACTGCTGCCGGCGCGGCCCTTCCAGAAACGCCAACCGCGTCGCGGCCAAACTTGCACACAACACCGCTGATCGGCAACTTCCATCTTGAGAATCAGGCGCAAGTCGACGTGCGGGCCACGATGGTGGCGCGCCCGATTTGATCTTCATAAATCCACGCCCCACCCTTGCGCAATCGATATGACTTGACCTATTGAGCGGGAAGAAACAGTCGCGTGCCCGCGTTGAATCCGATGACCTTCTTTAAGAGCGCGTCGGGAGTTGATGCGCAACAAAATCGCAATCATGTACCCTGAAAAGTGAATAGCAAGGCGAGTGAAAGGATGACGGATAAAACAGACGGACCGGCAGATCTCGAGACGACGAAAAAGACCTATAGAGTCACCTGCACGCTGTGCGGCAAAAAAGATAAGGTCCCCTTTCGCCCCAAACCCGACCAGGACGTCTTCTGCGGGGATTGCTTTAAATTCAAGCGCGAAGGCGTCCAGCGCGGCCGCGAGGCCCAGGCGCCGCGCGTCAAGCATAACACGCGCGTGATGCTGCCGATTCAATGCGCGCTCTGCGGCAAAAACGAGACCCTCGACTACGTCCCCAAGGGCATCGCCTTGCAGGATATTCTATGCTCAAGCTGCGTGCGCTCCACGCACGGCGAGGAGTCGAGATGGGCGGAGATCAGCGAGAAAAAGGTCGCAGAAAAGCAGGCTGAATGGAGCTTTGACTGCTCGGAATGCGGGCGCGAAGACTACCTGAAATTTGAGCCCAAACCCGGCGAGGAATACCTGTGCGGGCGCTGCTTCAAGGAGCAGGAGATTCCGAGTCCGGAGCGCCTTGAGGGCCGAAAGAAGGTTGGCCCGGCCGTCTTTATTCGCAAGAGCAAGAGTCGCGACCAAGAGTAATTCCGCTCAGACCATGAAGGGAGCGCCCAACCCGTGGACCCATCGACCATGCTGGACTGGCAGATCGTCCAGAATATCCTGATCTCATTGGCGTTGGGCGCGGTGGTCGGCCTGGAGCGCCAGAGCCACCGCATCGAGGGAAGCCCGCGCTCCTCGAGCGGCGTGCGCACCTTTGCGCTGGCCAGCCTGCTGGGGACGGTGTCGGCGATCGCGGCGGATAACGGGTTTCCCGGGCTGGTTTATCTGACCGGTGGCGGCTATTTTCTGATGATCCTGGCTTTCCTCTTCTTTGAGTTTCGCGAACACGACGGCATCCCCGGCATCACCACCGAGGTCGCCGCGCTCATCGTCTTTGTGCTCGGGGCGCTCGTCCCCTCAAACCCCATGCTCGCCGCGGCGCTGGGCGTGATCGTCGCGGCGATTCTGTCGATCAAACCGTATACCCACGGAGCGGTCGAGAAGCTCAGCCAGACCGAAATCCTGGCAACCATGAAGTTTTTGCTGGTCCTGGTTGTCATCCTCCCAATGCTGCCCGACCAGGCGATGGGCCCGGATAATATCTATAACCCGCGCGAGCTCGGGCTTCTGGTGGTGCTCATCAGTGCGATCAGCTTTGCGGGTTATTTTGCCATTCGCTTTATGGGCACCCGCCGGGGCATTGCGCTCACCGGCGCGCTGGGCGGCTTGGCCTCGAGCACCGCGGTCACCCTGGCGATGGCCGGGCGCGTCAAGGCAAGTGGCGACGCGCCCCAGATGCGCGTCCCGGCGACCTTCGCCATTATCATTGCCAACGCCATCACCCCCATTCGCCTGCTGATCGCGGTCGCGGTGGTCAACGTATCGGTGGCGACCTCCCTGACGCTGCCGCTGCTGGCCATCTGCGCGCCGAGCGTGCTGATTGCGGCGATCATCTGGCCCAGAATGCGCCGCCTGGCTGGCATTGATGAAGGCGTTGATGAAGATGATACCGACGACACACCCGACAGCGCGCCCGACGACGCCTCTGACAGCCTGGGCATCACCAACCCCTTCCGCCTGGTGCCGGCCATCAAATTCGGCCTGGTCTTCGTGCTGATTATCAGTGTGGTGCATCTGGCTCGCGTGTATTTTGGCCAATCAGGAACCTATATCGCCTCGTTTTTAAGCGGCTTCACGGGCGTCAGTGCCATTGGCATTGCGCTGGCGCGCATGCAGGACGGCGGCGAGGCGACCATGCTGGTCGCCACCCGCGGGATCATCCTGGCGGTGCTGGCAAACGGCCTGGTTAAAATCATCATGTGCATCACGCTGGGCTCCAAGAAACTCGGGCTCCACGTCACCCTGGCGCTGCTCCCCATCTTTGTGATCGGCATCTTTGTTTTCGTAATGCTGGGCTGAGGCCTCAACGCCTCACCAGGTATTCGTGTCGTCCTCGCCGTCGAGCGCCGGCTCGGCGGGGTGCTGGCGGGGTACCCGGGAGGGCGGCTGCGCCCCGGCGGGCTCGGGCGTGAGTTCCTCGGCGGTGGCGGCGCTGTGCGCGGCGTCGAAATCCTCGCGTATTACCCCCTGCGCGCGCAGGAATTTATTTGCAAGCCGCCCGGCTTGCTCCGGCGTGAGAACGGCATGGGTCAGCAGATCGATGTCCTTGATCGAATCGTTGCCATCCCGATCAAAAGTGATTTGGCGATGTTGGATATCCAGGAAATGGCTCGTCGAACACGACGGACAGCTCGAGGGTTTGAATACCAGTGCGTCGGCGTGATCGCCGGTCGAGTCGACCTCGACAGCCAGGAGCGCGCCGACGCTCTGCGCCGAAGCCACCTCGCCGAGGGTCTGCAGGGAAGGCGCGTTGAAGATGAACTCCTGCTGCTGCTGCGCCCACTCGCTGCACGCCTCACAAAAGGGATTTTTGGCCGCGCCGACGGCGCCAAAGACCGCCCCACCCATCAGTGTTAGCGCCTCGATGCCCCACAAAAGCCAGACGAAGATACCCGTGACCGGGATACGATTTTGGGGATCCTTGCCCAAACGCCACCCGGTATCGACGCGAAGGTCGATAAACTCCTTAAAACTTATCAGCTCACCCAAAGCCACAGTCTCTTGCGCCTCGAGTCCCTCCATTTCGGCCGCCTCGGCGCGAAATGACAGGTAGGCGAAATAATGCGTCGCTACGGCCGAAAATCCCCCCATGAGCAGCGCGGCCGCGGCCGCAACGATGGTATTTCGACACTTGCCCGTCTGGACCAGAAAACCCGCAACGACCGCCAACAAGAAGGCGAAGCCCACGGTGATGAGATAATTGAAGGGGATTAATGGGATCAAATCCATCAGGAACTGATAGACCCATGCCGGCACGAGAGCGGCAACGGTCCCCAACAGAGTCAGAATAATAAAAGGAAGACCAAACTTACCGGACGGACGATAGATTGGGATCATCGAAGACTCCAGAGAAGAAATGGCCAAAAAAGCTTTCGGCGTTGGCGGCGGCAACTATCCTCTGAAGCGCCGTCAGTCATGGTCTCGCTCGCGAGTCCAATATTACGATATTGGCACCCGAAGTCACGAGCCCTGCTGGACTTGCCGATCGAAATGGCGCACCAGGCGGCGCGGCGCGTGCAAATCGCGTGTCCGAATTGACAGAGCGCGCCCCCGCGCATTAGTACACACCAGATGAATTCACCTGACTCAAACACTCCGTTTCCCCGGCCACATGCGATGACACAGAGCGCCCAAGAGATTAGCGAGACCGAAGACTTCCTGCATAATACCTTCGCACAGGCGAAATTCGCCGAGAAAACCGACGAGGGCTATGAGTTTGAGCTGGACTCGGGCACCCGGGTGCGCGTGGACCTCGATGAGTTTGAGCGCGGGTTCCCCTACGAGTTGGGCGAAGACGTGGAGCTGCTCATCGAGCAACCCTGGGCGGGCATGTGGAAGGCCTCGATTAGAAAGGCTGCGCAGCTTCGCCTGTGGGAGCAGATGAAGACGATGGCCGACCAAAAAGCGGTCGTCGAGGGCGATATTGTCGGGTTTAATAAGGGCGGGCTGTCGGTGGATATCGGCGTTCGCGCCTTTTGCCCCAAAAGCCAGATCGATATCCACCGCGTCCACGACGCCTCGCCCTATCTGGGGCGGCGCGAGAAGTTCCAGATCACCCAGTTCGACCAAAAACGCTGCAATGTCGTGGTCAGCCGGCGCAATCTTCTGGAGGGCAAGCGCAAGGAGCAGCGCAAGCAGATCGTCGAGGATATCGAGGTCGGCCAGGTCTTCACCGGGGTGGTCCGAAATATCATGGAATACGGCGCTTTTGTGGATATCGGCGGGATCGACGGGCTCCTGCATATCTCGAATATGAGCTGGGGGCGCATCGACCATCCCTCCGAGATGGTGCGCCCGGGCGATGAGATCCAGGTCTGCGTGCTTGAATATAAGAAAGACAAGAAGCGGCTAAGCCTGGGACGAAAGCAGATCCTGGATAACCCGTGGACCGATATTGACGCGAAATATAGCGCCGGCGACCTCGTCAGCGGCAAAGTCGTCAGCCTGGCTGATTTTGGTGCGTTTATCGAAATCGCCCCCGGCCTTGAGGGCCTGGTGCATGTCACCGAGCTGTCGTGGACCCAGCGAATTCATCATCCGCGCGAGGTGCTGGAGCTGGGCCAGGAGGTGCGCGTCAAGATTCTGAGCGTGGATACCGACAGCCGGCGCCTAAGCCTGTCGGTCAAGCAACTTGAGGAAAACCCCTGGGTCGAGCTGACCAAGACGCTCTCGCCCGGCGATGTGCTCAGCGGTCCGATCCGCAATATCACCGACTTTGGGCTGTTCGTCGAAGTTGCCTCCGGGGTCGAGGGCCTGGTGCATATCAGCGATATCTCCTGGAATGAGAAGGTCGACGACGCGAATACCCTGTATAAGGTCGGGGAGTCGGTCGAGGTCAAAATTCTCGATATCGATGTCGAAAATCAGCGCCTGGGGCTTGGGATCAAGCAGTTGAGCAACGACCCCTGGCAGGACGCCGCAGAACTTGCCAAGCCGGGCAAGAAGATCAAGGTCACCATCACCAAGATCACCGATTTCGGCGCCTTTGCCGAGATCAGCGAGGGCATCGAGGGGCTGATTCATATCTCGGAGCTTGCGCCCGAGCGCGTCGAGAATGTCCAGCAGATCGTGCGCCCCGGCCAGGAAGTCGAGGCCCTGGTGGTGAGTTTTGACCGCGCCAATCAGCGCATCGGCCTGTCGCTCAAGCGCGACGAGCTCGAGGAGACCACCGCCCGCGAGTATTCCGACGATCAGGGCGCCACCGCCAAGCTCGGCGATATCCTGCGCGACCGCCTCGGCCTCTTCACCGAGCAGGACTCGACCCAAGAAGACCCGCAGGATTGAGCGGCGACTGCAATCCTTGAGGACCTTAAAAAAAGGCGGCCCCGGAGCAATCCGGGGCCGCCTTTTTTTATCGCCTTTTTCGATATCCCTTAGTCCAGATACTCCCCGCGCAACTCCTCGAGATAGAGGCGGTCTTCCTCGGAGAGCCCCTCGGCGACCATGGCTTCTTCGTCCGGCTCCAGCCCGCCATTTTTTCGCCCGCGCCACCCGAAAAAGTAGATCGCGACCAGGCATAGCAGGAATGCCGCAAATAAGATGCCAAGCAACATATAATCATCTTCGGCGGGCGGAGCGACCACCCGATATTTCTCGCCAATATCCCCGACGATGGTATCGATGATCTCTTGTTTCGGGACGCCCTTGAGCGCCATATCCTGGATGTCCTGGCGCACCTCGGAGGCCTGGCCGGAGGGGCACATCTCCAGGGTTTTGCCCGGGCAAAACGGGCTATAGATCTCCTGGCCGATCTGCTGGGAGAGCGTCGAGGCCTCGCCGGGGGTGCGCCCGCCGAGCGCAGCCGCCGGGCGAGCGCTGGCGACGCAGAGCAGCAGGAGCAGCAAAATCGCGGCGTAGCGCCCGAGGTTTTGCGCCGCGCGCATGACGCGCTGGGTGGGTGGATTGAGGCGGTTCATCATCTTGATTCCTTGCAATCAAATGCGAAATAATGCGTCAGCCCACAAATTCGGCCGCGATATCGTCGGAGCCCAGCCACGCGTGCAGCGCCTGGCGCGCGGCCTCGGACGCATCTTCGCGTGTGCGGATGCGATAGGTATCCGCCGGAGGCGTGCCCAGCTCGAGCGTTAAATCGTGCAGCACGCCGCGGCGAAACACATGGATACGCACCGGCGAGCCGGGGGATTTGTCGGCGAGTCTTTGGGCGAAGTTCTCGCCGGTGACCTTGGCGCCGTCCAGGGCGATAATCTCATCGCCCGCGTAGATCCCGCCCGCCTGCGCCGGGCAACCCGTCGGCACCGAAATGACTCGAAGAGCACCATCCTCATTGGAGGTCTTGGCGCCCAGCCAGCCTTTATGCGCCGCCGTGCAGACCCGCTCCATTTCAAGCCCCATCGGGGTGAGATAACGCTCCCAATTAATCGGGTCCACGCCTCGAATATAGGAGTTAAAAAAGTCCTCAACATCGACGCCGGTCGCGTCCAGAATGATCTGCGCGTAGCCCCCCTCGGGGTAGCCAGAACCGTCGGTCTGATAATAATGTTCCCACAGGTGCAGGAGCACCGTATCGAGCGAATATTTCGCGCCCGTTTCAACCCGAATCTTTAGGTCGAGCAGCACGCAGATAAGCTCGCCTTTCAGGTAGTAGGAGACCGTCGAGTTGATGGTATTTTCGTCCGGGCGATACAGCTTGATCCAGGCGTCGAAGCTCGCGTCTTCCAGCGATTGCTGGAATCGCCCGGGGATCTGCTCATAGCGGTGCAGGCTGGCCAGGAAACGCTCAAGATAGGCGTTCGCGTCGAGAAACCCCGCGCGCAACAGCCCCAGGGTGTCGTAATAACTGGTGACCCCCTCCACAGTCCACAGATCGCGGGTATAATTTTCGTTCTGATAGTCGAAGGGGCCCAGCACCGCCGGGCGGATGCGCTTGACGTTCCAGGCGTGGAAATGCTCGTGGCAGACCAGGCGCAAGAAGTCGAGATACCCGTCCTCGCGGCTGCCGGGTTTATCGCCGCGGCGAAAGTTATGGCGCGCGTACAGCAGCGCCGTGGAGTTGCGATGCTCCAGCCCGCCGCCGCCGGTATCGCCGCAAAGCGTGATAAATAAATAGTCCTCGTAAGGCAGCTCGCCGAAGACCGCGCGATTGGCCTGCACGATCTTCGGCAGGTCTTCGCTCAGCGCGTCGCGGTCAATATTCGAGTCGCCCCAGAAGATCATCTGGTGGGACTTGCCCTCCACCTCGAACGCGAGCGGGCGATGCACGCCCATATGGACCGGGCAGTCGAAAAGGGTGTCGAAATCGGGCGCACGAAAGCGCTGCTGGGACACACCGAGCGATTCCAGTCCGGTATAGATATCCCACCCGAAGCCCTCGGGTGGGATGATCTCGACCTCGACTTCCTCGCCGGCTCGCCCCCTGGGGTACAGATAGGTCGACACGCCGTTAAAGAAGGCGTGGGTGTCATCGACATGGTTGCCGCGCACGTTGAGGTCGTGGGCAAAGACCTCGTACTCCACCACGACCGCCGCGCGATTGGACGCGTCGACCCGCCAGGTGGCCTTGTCGAGCTTTCGCACCCGCCGGCGATCCCCGTCGGTGTCGGTCGCGCGCAGGTTCTGCACGTGGCGCGCGTACTCGCGCACCAGATAACTGCCGGGACTCCACACCGGCATGCACAGATCGACCGACTCAACCTCGCCGAGCCCCTCGATTTCGAGGCGAATATGCAGCAGGTGATTATGCGGATTGGGGACAGAAACTCTAAAACGAATGAGCGCACTCATAGGGGGTCGCCTGGACAAATCAAATTGCCAATATTTCGCAAATTCGCAGGGATCAGAACGCCGGGCGCCACAGTAAAGCGCCCGATTCGCCCCATGCTTACATCAGTGCGAGCGGATTTTGAAGTCAACGAGCCCCCGGAACCTTCGCCCCACGCTTGAGCCGGAGCGAGCGTGGGGCGAAGATGCCGGGCAGTTTTGGGCCGAGTGGCGGGTGTGCGACGTCAGCGCTCAGACCGGATGCGCATCCGAACTTGAGCGATACTCGCGGTAGACCGGGCGGTGGGCGTCCTTATCCTTGGAGTCATCCTTAAAGAGCATGCTGATAAGCTTGCCCCCGACGGCCATGCCGCTGAGCAGCAACCCGCCGCCCAGCACGATCACCGCCACCAGATTGATCGCCACGTCCGTGGTCACTCCCACCAGGGTCAGGATGCCCAGCACAGCCGCCCCGACGCCGGCGACGGTTTGCATAAAGGCGGCACCTCGGACCGACTCGTTGGCCGCGCGTTGTTTATAGCGCGGGGCCCCCGAGGCAGCGACCATCAGTTGGCTGAGACGCCGGGTCGCCCCGGCCCCAAAGGCCATCGCCCCGCCCAAAACAATCAGCGCAATGGGAATCAGGGTGGCCGCCTCCACCCCCAGCAGCGCCAGGATGCCCAGCGCCGCGCCCGCCGCGCCGCCGACGGTTTCTGCGGTGACCCCGCTGCTGGCCTCGGCGACGCCCGCGGTCGAAGTTTCGGCGCTACTGCTATTGAGCACCTCCTCGTACTTGGCGCCGATGCTTCCCCCGGCGAGCATCAGCCCTGCGCCCACGGTAATGATGCCGATGGTCACAAAGAGGCTCGGCAGGATTCCCACCAGGCCCAGGATGCCCAGGGTCGCCGCGCCGACGCCGCAGATTACCTCAAATATCGACCCACCGGCGATGATGCCCGCCGTGTCTCGGTTGATGACATCCTCGCGCTCATGGTGCACCTCAAAATGCTCGCCCTCGCCGCGGTAGGTTCTATGAAACGTCTCGGAGTGTCGCCGTCCATGCTCTGAAGGCGTGACGCCTTCTCCGTCTCTCGGGGTACCGGAAATGCTCATCGTTGCCTCCTCTTGATATGATTGAATGGCCGCCTGGGCCCTGTCGAATGAGGCTCCTTAGGAAGAAATAAAAATCAATCAAATCAAGCACTTAAACCCTTACGGCATAAAGATTAATCACCTAAAGTTGGCAAGCAAGTTCGGCAAATAGGCGGCGGGGCGTCGCGGCTCAAAACTGCCCGACCACGGCGAGCCCGGGGCGGGCGTCGAAGATCGCCGGTGAGACCGAAAAGATCAGCGCCGGCCGCTCGCGCACCTCGGGAAGACCGACCGTCTCGACCGGCTTCTGCTCGCCCCACCCATAATGCAGCGCGCGCGGCAGCACCCAGCCAGCAGCAATCCCCAGGCCCCACCCCATCAGCACATCGGAGGGATAGTGGCGCTCGCTGACCACGCGCGCCACCCCGTTTCCAAGCGCGTTCATCACAAGCGCGGCGCAGGCCAGGGTGTCGGCGGCCCCGCCGCCATAAAGCGGCAGTCGCCCGTGGTGCAAACACGTCAGGCCAGCCACCGCCGTGGCGGTCGCGGTATGCCCGGCGATAAAACTTCGGGCGTAATCGGGGTTCTGGCGGTCACATAGATGCCCGCGTCGCGTCGGGTCAGCGCAATTGAGCGCGGTCGGGCGCACCCGCCCCACAAAGATCTGGGTCCCCCACTCCACCGCCGCCACCACGGCGAGCGCCTCTAGGTCGATCCAGGACATCTTCCAGGCGACCCGCCAGCTATCGGGGTGCAATAGCCCGGGTAAAAGCGCCGAATCCACTAGCCGATAGGCCATGGCCCCGTAGAATCCCAGGTCGCTCAGCTGGCGAATATTGGAATGCGCCGGATTATCGCGCACGGCCAGCCGGTCGACGATGCTCTGCTCAAAATCCGAGACTCCGACCCAGTTGGGCGGCGGCGGGCGCAGCAAAAATCGCGCGCTAAACGCCCCGGCCATCAGCCCGAGCGACACCGGATACTCCCACGCGCGCATGCCTCGCCAGTCGTCGCTCCATTGCAGGGGCTGGGGCGCCTGGGAGCGCGGCGCACTGGCAGATTGCGCCGTCGCCGAGCCTGCGCCCCCGACGCATCCCACAAATACCAGCAGCGCGATCAGCGATTTCGGGTGCACAGAAGATCTCATTTTAGCCCGGGTAGATGATCCCCCTAAACCATAGCCACACCCCAACGCCCGACAATTCAAGCAAGGTCGGCCTCCCGAAAGCCGAGGCCATCAAAAACCCGTAACCCATTGAAATACAAATAATATCTTGACCCTTTGCAGCCGGTTACCATAATCAAATTTGTAGTCACGATGGGACGCTTCGTTTCGGAATGTCCCAGACCGAGTGAAGTTTCAAGGAATCCGGACATGGCTTCAAAACCATGAAAGGAAACTGGATAATTTCACTCAGCGCGGAGAAGACGCCGACGCATTTTGACCCGCCAGTCAACTTTCGAAGGCGCAACGCCCGTGTGGTTTTGGACCACAAAGTTCCGACATCGCCTGTTCATTGCAAAATATGAACACCCGATGAAGGAGTCAAAAGCCTGGCGTGGCTACAAAAAGGAGACCCTGACGCAACGGTGAAAACCAGCGCGTTGGGGTCTTTTTTTTTGGTTCGCGCCATATTCTTGTTTTTTATCCCACCCCCGGGATTAAAATATTGCGCCCTATAGTTAGGTCCTCCGCATCATCGAAGCACAGACAAAGTGAAACTTACTTCACCATAAGCAATTAAATCCTTACCAATGGCGAAAAACTATTGACATGCAGATAAATATTTTCTAATCACTTTGTTGCGTCAGCATTCGCACCAAGTGAAACACCCTTCACCAATAGAGAAAGTATATTGACAAGCCAATCGATGAGCTTTATTAAGTCGCCGGCAGCGAAGTTATCGCGCAAAATTTGCCGACCTCGCAGGCGCAATAGCAAATTTTACCCGCCCGGCCCCCAGCGCTCACTGCCGAGCATGGGAGGCCGACGAATCCTATCGCTTAACGCTTAGGGGATGCTGAATCTTGCCCCAAAATTTGCCCGTAATACCTGGATGTTATGGGCCAAAAATTGAAATGCATCCAAGGAGTTTCAGTCATGCAGGACCATAAACGTCAACTGCTTTTAAATTACCTCAAAACACGGGAAACAAATGACCCAACCCACGCGACAACGACTCGGTCGCTCCGAGGCAAGGGAAATGATTCTCGAAGCGGCGGCGCGCGTCTTCAATCAGAAGGGACGCGCAGTCACGGTCGAGGATATTGCTCAGGAGGCCGGCTACTCGACCTCCGCGCTGTACAAACACTTCTCGAACAAGGACGACATCCTGCACACGCTGTGGATTCAGGTCGGCGAGCGCATGACGGACCTATTTCAGAGCGAGCCGCCGGTGGAGTTGTCATTCATCAAGCGGGTCAAGTGGTTGCTCTACCGCATGGCGCAGATGGCCGAGGAAACGCGCGAGTTCTTCCTGGCGGGCATGGCCAATACCCCCATGGGCCAGCCATCGTGTCAGATGGAAGACGCGCATCTGACGCATTATGCGGCCATGCGCCAGTCGATGATCGAGCTGATGCAGCGCGGCATCGACGAGGGCGTGCTCAAGCCGGGCAACCCGGAAATCTATGCGATGGCGCTGGGCGGACACTTGCAATCATTGACGATGAATTGGGCGCTCTACGGGCCCTATCCGCTCAAGCCGCGCATCGATCTATTGCTCGAGATCTTTCTATTTGGCGCCGCAATCCCGGCAGCGCATGCCGCCGGCTTAGCGGAATCGCCGCTGCCCTGACGCTTCTGGCGACGCCCGCGCTGGCCGTCGCCCAGGACGATGCGCCCCGGCCGCCGGCACAGCTGCAGGCAGCCGAGACTGCCGCCCCGACGGTGCGCGCGCAACCCGTCGAACGGGAGTCGGCGCCGCTTGAATCGGTCCCCGAGATCAGCCTGCAGGAGGCGCTCGACGTGGCCACCGGCAAGCATCCAAATATTGAGCAGGCCCGCGCGGGAATCAAAGTCGCCGAGGCGCAGCGCAAGGTCGCGCGCGCAGGCTACGGCCCGACCCTGTCGGCCGACGCCTCCATTCAGCTGTGGAACGAGGAGCTCGCCTTCGACATGGGATTGGGCGGAGGCGATGTGCCCGCGCTTCCCCCGCCCACCACGCCCTATGAGCAGTTGATTGCCGGAATGTTCGCGGCTCCGTCGGAGCCGACCATTATTCGCGGCCAGGTGACCTGGAGCGCGTCGGTCACCCTGGCGCAGCC
>Ga0209075_1000300_pt1 | contig 47218 bp, 47 predicted proteins | sample Stecom2011_FD_187523 | JGI IMG/M metagenome (GOLD analysis project Ga0209075, IMG submission 187523) | Agricultural soil microbial communities from Utah to study Nitrogen management - Steer compost 2011 (SPAdes) (version 2) | ecosystem: Environmental > Terrestrial > Soil > Agricultural land...
TGCTCTCCGGCAGTCCGCCTGGACGAGCTGGTGCGCTTCCTCCCGGCCCATTGAAGCTCCGTCTTGACCTTGATCAATGCCCTTTGCGGCCGCAGGGGGCAGAGTCTCCGGCTGATATTGAGCACAGGGAGTTACCATGCAACTGGTCTGTCCCGCAGGCAGTCTGCCTGCCCTCAAGGCAGCGGTGCGGCAGGGTGCCGATGCTGTCTACACGGGTTTTCGTGACGATACCAACGCCCGTCACTTCGCCGGTCTGAACTTTACCGACAAGCAACTGGAAGCCGGACTGGAGCTTATCCGCCAGCAGGGGCGCAAGCTGTTCATTGCGGTCAACACCTATGCCCTGCCCGATGGCTGGGCGCGCTGGCAGAGGGCGGTGGACCGCGCTGCGGATCTGGGCGCGGATGCGCTGATCGCCGCCGACCCCGGCATCCTCGCCTATGCCAGCCGCCGTCACCCGCGGTTACCGCTGCACCTGTCGGTACAGGGGTCGGCCACCAACGCGGCGGCCCTGCGTTTCTACCACGAGCAGTACGGCATCGCCCGTACGGTGCTGCCCCGGGTGCTGTCGCTGGCGCAGGTGCGTCAGGTCGCCGCTTCCAGCCCGGTACCGGTGGAAGTCTTCGCCTTCGGCAGTCTGTGCATCATGGCCGAGGGCCGTTGCCATCTGTCCTCCTATGTCACCGGGCAGTCGCCGAACCTCTGCGGTGTCTGCTCCCCGGCCAGCGCCGTGCGCTGGAGCGAGGAGGAGGACGGTCTGACCTCGCGCCTGAATGACGTGCTGATCGATCGCTACCAGGCAGGGGAGGCCGCTGGCTATCCGACCCTGTGCAAGGGCCGTTTCATGGTGCACGGCAAGCGCTTCCATGCGCTGGAGGAGCCTACCAGTCTGAACACCATGGAGCTGATCCCGCAGCTGAGCGAGATCGGTGTGGTGGCGGTGAAGATCGAAGGGCGGCAGCGCAGCCCGGCCTATGTCGAGCAGGTGGTCGGTGTCTGGCGCAAGGCGCTGGACAGGTACCGCAGGGATCCACACAACTTTGCCGTGGAGCCTGCCTGGAATCAGGTGCTGGGCAATGTGTCGGAAGGCAGCCAGACCACCCTGGGCGCCTATCATCGTGCCTGGCAATAGGAGAGCCATATGAAACTGACCCTGGGACCTGTCCTGTTCTACTGGCAGCGTCAGAGCATCATGGACTTCTATGCCGACATGGCCCAGCAGCCGCTGGATGTGATCTACATGGGCGAGACGGTGTGCTCCAAGCGCCGGGCGCTGTCGCTGGATGACTGGACAGGGCTGGCCCGCGAGGTGCGTGAGGCCAGCGGCGCCGAGGTGGTGCTGTCCGGTCTGACCCTGATCGAGGCGGCCTCCGAGCTGGGCGTTCTGCGGCGACTGTGCGAGAACGGTGAGATCAAGGTCGAGGCCAACGACATGGCGGCCGTGCAGTTTCTCACGGCGCAGGGGGTGGAGTTTGTCGGCGGACCGGCACTGAACATCTACAACGCCTTCACCCTTGATGAGCTGGTCCGCCGCGGCATGAGCCGCTGGGTGCCGCCGGTAGAGTGTTCTGCCGACCTGCTCAGCGCACTGATGCAGCAGGCCCGGGAGCATGACATCAGGTTGCCGGAGATCGAAGTGTTTGCCTGGGGGCACCTGCCGCTGGCCTACTCGGCGCGGTGTTTTACCGCCCGGGCGGAGAACCTGGCCAAGGACGACTGCGGCTTTATCTGTCAGAACTACCCCGATGGTATTCCCATGACCACCCAGGAAGGGCAGGTGCTGTTCACCCTGAACGGCATCCAGACCATGTCCGGTGGTGTGAGCAATCTGCTGGCCGAGTACCCGCGGATGCAGGCGATGGGTATTGATGCGCTACGCCTGAGTCCACGCTCGACCGATATGGCGGAGATTATTCAGCAGTTTGACCAGGTGCGCCGCGGTGGTACACCGCCGCTGGCGCTGGATGGATGCAATGGTTACTGGCACGGCGAGCCGGGCATGCTGACCGTGGAGGAGGTGGGACTGTGTTGAACCTCGCTGATCTGCTGTTGAAGGCCGGAGGGCCGGTGCTGCCGCTGGGCAGACACATCCCCTTTGCCGTACAGAAGCTGGTGATCGAGCAGGCGATGAAGCGGCTGTTTGCCGAGCCGCTGAATGACGGCGAGTTCGATGTGCTGGAGGGGCGCTGGTTGCGTATCGAGGTCAGTGATCTGGGCATGGCCTGGTGCCTGACCCGGGATGCGGTCGGTCTGCGACTTGCCCGCAGTGCCCCGGTGGATGTGTGCATCCGCGGCAACTGGAAGGAATTTCTGTTGCTGGCCAGCCGGCAGGAGGATCCGGATACCCTGTTCTTCCGCCGTCGGCTGGTGATCGAGGGCGATACCGATCTGGGTCTGGCGGTCAAGAATCTGGTGGACAGCCTGGACCCGGAACTGATGCCGCCGCGCCTGTGGCAGCTGATCAGCTGGCTGGGAGCGGCGGCCAGGGAGCAGGAACAGGTGGCACCGGCACAGCCGGCCCGGGGCTAGGCCGCCCAGGGAAAGTCAGCAGCTCGATCAGGTGGTCGGGCTCTGGCTCGCTGGACGAGCTGGTGCTCGTCCTTCCCGGCGGGTATCTCGGCTTGTGCGGGTAAGCGATTGCCCGCGCAGCTACATATTGAACAGCGCAGTCATTCCCACGATCAGTACCAGCCAGCCACTGACCACCCAGCGCAGCCAGGCCGGAGCGTGGCGCAGCTCCATGAACTCGTCGATCAGCCATTGCCCCTTGATGAAGGTCGCAGCCAGCACGCAGCCGATTACCCAGCTGGCATTCACATTGTGGCCGGTCAGCCAGGCGGCGAGGGTGAGCAGGACCAGACCGGCCAGGCCGATTTCAAGGGCGTGGGTTTTCATCTTGACTCCTCAGGGCAGGACATAGAGCAGGGGAAAGAGCACCAGCCAGACCAGGTCCACCATGTGCCAGTAGCTGGCGGCGGATTCGCCTGCCATGCGCGCCTTGTCGGCGTTCGGGTACTGGCCGGTGCGGTAGCGCCTTGCAACCACCAGGAGGATGACCATGCCGATCAGCACGTGGGCCATATGGAAGAAGGTGGTGAAGAAGTAGAAGAAATAGAAGGTGTCGGTGCGCAGGTTGTAGCCGGCGCCGAACAGCAGGGCGTATTCACTGAGCTTGATTGCGACATAGCCCAGCCCGCACAGCGCAGCCAGGCTGAAGCCGCGCCCCAGTGCCCGGGGCTGGCCCTGGGCGCTGCGGCGGACACCGCGGGCGGCGAAGTAGCTGCCGCTGAGCAGGATCAGGGTGTTGATCAAGCCTGCCTCCGGGTGCAGGGTAGCGATGCCGGCGCTGAACATCTGCTCCCAGTGGCCCCGGGCAAAGGCCATGCTGCCGAGCAGCAGAAGAAAGGCCAGCAGTTCGGCGAGGATGAAGCACCACATGGCCAGGTCACCGGGAATGCGCGCGGTCTGCGGTGGGCTCAGGTCGGTGAGACTGTACTCAGGGCTGTTCATCAGATGCTTCTCCCGGTCAGCAGCAGGTAGAGTTTCGGCAGCAGGCCCGGCAGCTCCGAGGCCTGGCGGATCAGCTGGTAGCGCTGCTGGCCGAAGAGGTAGGGCAGGTAGTCCGCCGCCTGCTGGTCGATGGTCACGCAGAATGGCTGGATGCCGGCCCGGCGGGCCTCCAGCAGCGCCTGGCGGGTATCCTCCATGCCGTAGCGCCCCTCGTAGACATCCAGATCGTTGGGTTTGCCGTCGGTCAGCAACAGCAACAGGCGCTGCTCGGCGGGCTTCTCGCGGAGGATCTCGGTGGCCTGGCGGATGGCGCCGCCCATGCGGGTGTAGTAGCCGGGCTTGAGTTCGCGGATGCGCCCGTGGATGGCCTGGCCCCAGGGCTCGGCGAAGTTCTTGATCAGATTGAAGCGCACGTGCTCCCGGCGTCTGGAGGAAAAACCGTACATGGCAAAGTCGTCATGGCCGGCGTCCAGGGCCTCGCCGAGCAGGTGCAGGCTGTCGCGGATCACGTCGATCACCTGATGCTCGTTGTCGGCCCAGGCCTCGGTCGACAGGGACAGGTCCGCCAGCACCAGACAGGCCAGGTCGCGATGCCGTGCGGCCTCCCTTTTCCACAGCGCCGGCTGCGCGCTGGCGGCGCCGCGACGGCGGTCGGCGGCAAAATGCAGGCAGGCCTGCAGGTCAAGGAGCGGGCCGGCGGGCTGGCGCTTCTCCCAGACGCGCTGGGGGCGCAGACCCTCGAACCGCTGGCGCAGGCTGCGGGCCAGTGGTTGCAGGCGTTCGGGCAGGGGAGCCGGTTCGGCGTCCCGGGGCAGCATGGGGATGACCCTGCAGTGGTTGTCCCGCAGGCGCTGCTGCTTCCAGTCCCACTCGGGGAACAGGCAGCCGTCGGTCAGGGGAATGTCATCCTCGGCGGCCGATGGCAGGTCCAGGTCCAGTTTGATGCGTGAGGCGCTGGTGCTGGGACTGCGCGACAGACTCAGATAATCCAGGTCCTCGGCGATGCTGTCGCTGTCCTCGTCGTCGCTGTCATCCTCGCAGCGGTCGACCGGCACGAATTCGGACCAGGAGAACAGACTCTCCAGTCGGAAGATCATCATGCCGTGACGGTTCTGGTTGTCGTCCACGTATTGCGCCTGCTTGCGCTGGCGGCTCTGGCGCACTCTCCCGGGGGCGGAAGGAGCGGGCTGGTCGTCCTCATCATTGGCCGCTCCCGCCAGGCGCGGAGCGGCTTCCGGCAGGGGATACAGCCACAGGGGCACCGGCCAGGGCTCGCCGGGCGCGGCGGGCAATGCGGGCTGGCTGCCGGGCGACAGCAGGGCGCACTGCAGTGCGCTTTCCCTTGCGCTCTGGGCGGGGGGCAGGCGGCGGGTCCGGCGCAGTTCCACCAGCTGCTGCGCCAGTCGGTAGTAGGTGTCGTTGAGGCCGGGGTAGGCCGCCAGGGTGCGCAATACCAGCTGCTGGTTGCTGTGCAGCCAGTCGCCCTCCGGGCAGGCTGCCGATTGGCTGGCCATGGCGGTCAGCCACAGGTAGAGATCGCGATTGAGTTCGGGCTGCGGAAATACCGCCAGCGCTTCGGGCACGCGCAGGGCGTCGACCTCGCGCCAGGCCAGGGCATGCCGCCGGCCACTGCCGGCCAGACGGTGGGCCAGCGGGCGCCAGGCGTTGATATTGCGCTCGGTGCTGGCCTTGATGGTCAGCCCGGGGTCGCCACTGAGGGCACGAAAGACCATGGCCAGGCGGGGAGCTTCATCCGCCAGGCGCACTCGGGCCCGGGGAAAGTCGTCACCGGCCAGACGGGTGATCAGTCGGTGCCAGCGGATGCCAACGGCTTCTTCCATTGCAGGTCTCCCGAAGATGCCTGCAGCCAGCGGCTGCAGGCGGGAAAGGGGCGCTGCCGGACGGCGGCAGCGCGGTGGTGAGCTGGGTGGCGGGCCCACAGGCCACGCCGCCGGGCTCAGGCGGCGGTCATCAGCGCCGGTGCTTCTTCACGGGTGTTGCGGGCTACCAGGAAGCTGTACAGATACATGCCCAGACCGACGGCGAAGGCTACGCCGGCGGCGAGGCGCATCCAGTACACGTGCATGATGGCGTCCTGGGTCTGCATGTAGCCGATGGCGCCGGCGTCTGCGGGCAGGCGCTGCAGCTCAACCTGGATCCAGCCGGCCCAGGTCAGCAGCAGGGTGATGGCCAGCATGCTGAGGCTCATCACCCAGCACGACCAGATCTCCAGGCGCTGGGCCTGTGGGCTGTTGCACTCGCGGCCATGCAGCTTCGGCCAGGCGTAGGAGATGATGGCCATGCCGATCATGGCGTAGGCGCCGAAGAAGGCCAGGTGTCCGTGGGCGGCGGTCAGCTGGGTGCCGTGGGTGTAGTAGTTCACCGGAGCCAGGGTATGCAGGAAGCCCCACACGCCGGCGCCGAGGAAGGCCATGATGGTGCAGCCCAGTGCCCAGGTGACGGCGGCCTTGTTCGGGTGCTCGCGGCGACGCTGGCGCAGCATGCTGAAGGCGAACAGCACCATGAGGAAGAAGGGCAGGGGTTCGATCGCGGAGAAGATCGAGCCGATCCACAGCCAGTAGGACGGTGCACCGATGAAGAAGTAATGGTGCCCGGTACCCAGAATGCCGGAGATCAGCGCCATGGCGATGATCAGATACAGCCACTTCTCCACCACCTCGCGGTCAACGCCGGTGGTCTTGATCAGGATGAAGGCCAGGATAGCGCCCAGAATCAGTTCCCATACGCCTTCCACCCACAGATGCACTACCCACCACCAGAAGTACTTGTCCAACACCAGGGACTTGGGGTTGTAGAAGGAGAACATCCAGAATACCGCCAGGCCGATCAGGCCGGTGACCAGCACCATGTTGACCACGGTCTTGCGGCCCTTGAGTACGGTCATCAGGATATTGAGGATGAAGCCGGCGACAACCAGGGCGATACCGATCTTGGTGACGGTCGGCTGTTCGAGGAACTCCCGGCCCATGGTCGGCAGCAGGTCATTGCCGGTCAGCTCGGCGAGCCGGGCGTAGGGCACCAGCAGGTAGCCGAGAATGGTCAGCACGCCGGCCACGGCGAAGATCCAGAACAGCGCGTAACCCAGTTTCGGGCTCCAGAGTTCGGTCTGGCTCTCCTCGGGCACCAGATAGTAGGTGGCGCCCATGAAGGCGAACAGCAACCAGACGATCAGCAGGTTGGTGTGGACCATGCGAGCCACGTTGAAGGGAATCTCCGGAAACAGGAAGTCGCCGATGATGTACTGGGTGCCGAGGATCAGACCGAAGACGATCTGACCGACGAACAAGAGCATGGCAAAGGCAAAGTAGGGTTTTGCCACCGCCTGTGAAGCGTATTTCATGATGTGATTCCTTATGCAGTCAGAGTCGGGTCAGGTGAACTCAGCCTTCCTTGTTCGGCGGCCAGTCGTTGGTATCAATACGCGCCGACCAGATCAGGAACTCGGCCATGTCGTTGAGTTCCTGGTCGCTCAGGTTGAACTGGGGCATCTGCCGACGACCCTCCACACCGGTGGGCATGGCTTTCATCCAGGCGCTGAAGTAGGCCTTGAAGGCCGCTTCGTTCTCCATGCCCCGGCGCTTGAACACGTTGCCCAGCTCCGGTGCGAAATAGGCCCCTTCACCCATCAGCGAGTGGCAACCGACGCAGTTGTTCTTCTCCCACAGGTGCTTGCCGTGGGCGACTTCGGCGGTGAGCTGGTCGCGGTTCTCCCGTTCGGGTATCGCCGTCACCGTATCCACCGTCAGGCCAATGAACAGCAGCATGAAAAACATGCCGCCACCGTAGTAGATGTTGCGGGCCATGCCCTTGGTAAAGCGCTCCGACATAGTTGTCTCCTCGGGTGTATGCGGATAGCGGGGTCGCCGCTCAGGCGATTCTTCTGTTGGCCGGTGCCTGTGCCTGGTCGGCAAAGTGCACGCGGACGATGTCCATGATGGCCGCCTGGGCCACCGGCTCGTCGGTCAGGGGCTGCGCCATGCAGGCCTGACAGGCCTGGCGCGGGTCCATGCCGGCGGCGATCAGCCGTGCGGTATGGATCAGCAGACGGGTGGAGGGCGCCTCCTCGAGATCGTGTTCGCCGAGGTGTCGCAGGGCATTGCCCAGGGCCACCAGCTGTTCGGCACGGGTCGCATCCAGTCCCGACTCGCGCTGCACTATGTGGCTCTCCGCCGCGGCCTGCGGATAGTCGAAGGCCATGGCGACGAAACGCTGGCGGGTACTGGGTTTGAGGCCCTTGAGCAGGTTGCGGTAGCCGGGGTTGTAGGAGACCACCAGCATGAAGCCGGGTGCGGCCTGCAATTCCTCACCGGTGGCTTCCAGCGGCAGAATGCGACGATCGTCCGCCAGCGGATGCAGGACCACGGTGATGTCCTTGCGCGCCTCTATTACCTCGTCCAGATAGCAGATGGCGCCCTCGCGTACCGCACGGGTCAGGGGGCCGTCCTGCCAGAAGGTGCCGTTGGCACCGATCAGGTGGCGGCCGACCAGATCCGCGGTGGTCAGGTCGTCGTGGCAGGCCACGGTATACAGCTTGCGGCCCAGGCGCTCGGCCATGTACTGGATGAAGCGGGTCTTGCCACAACCGGTCGGGCCCTTGATCAGCACCGGCATACCGAAGCGGTCGGCCTGCTCGAAGAGCTCGACCTCATTCCCGCTGCGCTGATAGAACAGGGCAGGCTGCGGAGACAGGAGTTCGGATCGGGTTGCATGCATTGGAAATTCCTTGCTGAGCGACGTTTGCTCAACCTGTAACAAGGAATGTGCCAACTTATAAGTAATTGAAATACAAAGGATAAATACGTTAATGGTGATATCAACCCTGATCCTACAGGGTTATTTATACTTCGCATGGTTTGATTTACCCAATACGCAGTGCGATGGTATGTCGCACCATGAAAATGCGGCAGCATGTCGCATATCGGCTTGACAGCCATCAAATTTTCCTGCGGGCGCTTCACCGATGATGAAGGCACATCAGTGGAGTGATTGCCATGAAAAAGACAGCACTTGTCGCAACCCTGTCCCTTCTCAGCCTGTCGGTGGCAGCGGCCTCCGTCGAGCCGACCCTGCGGCTGGAGGATACCGTGGTGAGCGGCACCGGGTTCGAGGTCGCCAGTCTGATGAGCCCCGGTTCCATTACCCGGATCAGCCGGGAGCAGGTCCAGGGGCGCACGCTGGCGGATGTGGCGGAACTGTTCCGGGATATCCCCGGGGTAGTGCTGACCGACGCCGATACCCCCGGCATGAAACGCATCTCCATCCGCGGCGAGAGCTCGCGGCGGGTAACCATCCGCATCGATGGGCAGACGGTTACCGATCACACCGATTACGGCACACCGCTGTTGATCGATCCCGCACTGATCGAGCGGGTGGAGGTGGTCCGGGGGCCGGCTTCGGTGATCAACGGCTCCAATGCCATCGGCGGGGTGGTCAATATCATCACCCGGCGCGGCAGCGATCGGCCGCTGGAAGCCTATGCCGGCGGTGGCTACTACTCGGCTACCCAGGGCTATCGCAGCAACGCGGGACTGGCGGGCAGCCGTGGCCACGTCGACTATCGCCTGAGTCTTTCCCGCAGTGAACACAGCGACCGCCGCACCCGGGAGTACGGCGCCCTGGACAACTCGGCCTACGACAACCACTCCGCGGCGCTGCATCTGGGCTACCGCCAGGGCAATCACTACCTGGCACTCAAGGCCGAGCGTTTCGATCTGAGTGCCGGCACCTGGGTCGAACCCCAGCCAGGTTCCGAATTCAATCTGGAGTTTCCCACCCGGGATCAGCAGCGCTATGCGCTGTTCTACGAGGCCACGGACCTCGGCCCGGTGCTGCGCAAGCTGTCCGCCAATGCCTATACCCGCAGGGTGGACAGGGATTTTCGCAACACCGTGGTGACCCGTGCCATGCCGGTCACTGTCACTGTCGCCAACCAGTCGCTGGATGAACAGCGCACCCGCGGTCTGGCCGGTCAGGCCGAACTCGAACTGCTGGCCGGCCAGACCAGCCTGCTGGGCGTGGAGTTCATGCTTGATGAGCTGGACAGTGACAAGCTCGGCACTACGACCCGGGTGACCCCCATGGGCACCGTGGTCATCCCCAGCAGTGCGAGTCAGACAGCCAATCAGCAGACGCTGTCGGCCTTCGCCCAGCAGCAATGGCAGTTTGCCGATGACTGGACCGCCTACCTGGGCGGGCGCTACTACCGGGTGGAGTCGGAACTGGAGCGCAGCACCGAAAGGGCCGGGGTGGATGGCAGCGACAGCCGCCTGCTCGGCTCCCTCGGGCTGGTCTACAGCCCCCGGCCGCACTGGGCGCTGCGGGCCAACCTGGCCGAGGGCTACTCCTATCCGACCCTGAACCAGCTGTACTCGGTGTCGGCCGCGCGGGACCGCATCTTCTATGGCAACCCGGACCTGGACCCCGAGCGCGCCCGGGTGCTGGAGCTGGGCTGGCGCTACGAGGTGCCCGGGGTGACCGCGGATATCGCCTTGTTCCACACCCGCGCCCGGGACTACATCGATCGCCAGCGCGTCACTGCTACCCCGGTCGGCTATGTCCCGCCGAGCAACCCGGCCCTGGAGCAATGGCAGTACGTCAACGTCAGTCAGGCCCGCACCACGGGACTGGAGCTGGCTGTGGAGTGGCGTCCGGACTGGCTGCTGCAGCCCCACGCGGCCATCAGCCTGAGCCGTCGCAAATTCGACTATGGCAACGGCTATGCCACCCGGGACAGCGGTTTGCCCCTGGCGACCGGCACCCTGGGGCTGCGTTCCTACCAGGTGCTGGGGCAGCTGGATGGGGAGTTTGACCTGTTCATCCGCACCGCCAGTGGCGCCGAGCGCCGGGGGGCTGACCGCCAGCTGGAGGAACGGCAATCCGGTTACGCCACCCTCAATCTGGCGATGACCTTCGACTTCCAGGACAGGCTCAGCGCCAGAGTTCTGCTGGGCAACCTGCTCAACCGCTCATATCAACCCTTTGATGAGCTGCCAGGCCTGCAACGGCATATCGATACGGAGATACGACTGACCTTCTGAGCTGCGCGTCAACGCTTTGCCACTATCGGAATCACGGAAAGGAAAACAGCCATGAGAATGACCACATTGCTTACCACAGCATTGAGTGTGCTGGCCCTGACAGTCACTGCGGCGGCCTTTGCCCAGACCTCCAACCCGGAACAGGCCGCGGCTGCCTACCAGGGGGAGGCGTCGGCGATAGACCCGACGCTGGCCAGGGTCGTGCATACCCCAGGTGCGCCGGATCTTACCGAGGCCGATTTCGATCGGGCCAAGGAAATCTACTTCCAGCGCTGCGCCGGCTGCCACGGCGTGCTGCGCAAGGGGGCAACCGGCAAGCCGCTGACCCCGGACATCACCCAGCAGCGCGGCCAGGCCTATCTGGAAGCCCTGATCACCTACGGCTCACCCGCCGGCATGCCGAACTGGGGCACGTCGGGGGAGCTGAGCCCCGAGGAGATCACCCTGATGGCCAACTACATCCAGCATGAGCCGCCGACTCCTCCGGAGTGGGGCATGGCCACCATGCGCGAAACCTGGAACGTGCTGGTCAAGCCGGAGGACCGGCCGACCCGGCAGATGAACAACCTGGACCTGCCCAACCTGTTCTCGGTGACCCTGCGTGACGATGGCAAGATCGCCCTGATCGACGGCAACAGCAAGAAGATCGTCAAGACCATAGATACCGGCTATGCGGTGCACATCTCGCGGATGTCCGCCTCCGGCCGCTACCTGCTGGTCATCGGTCGCGATGCCAAGATCGACATGATCGACCTGTGGGGCAAGGAGCCGGTCAAGGTCGCGGAAATCAAGGTGGGTATCGAGGCGCGCTCGGTGGAAACCTCCAAGTTCGAGGGCTTCGAGGACAGGTACGTGATTGCCGGCGACTACTGGCCGCCGCAATTCGTGATCATGGACGGCGAGACCCTGGAGCCGCTGAAGATCGTCTCGACACGGGGCATGACCGTGGACGAGCAGGAGTATCACCCCGAACCGCGGGTGGCGGCCATCATCGCCTCCCACGAGCATCCGGAGTTCATCATCAACGTCAAGGAAACCGGTCAGGTCATGCTGGTCAACTACGAGGATCTGGAGAACCTCAGCGTGACCAGTATCGGCACCGCCCAGTTCCTGCATGACGGCGGCTGGGACAGCTCGCACCGCTACTTCATGACGGCGGCCAACAACTCCAACAAGGTGGTGGTGATCGACTCCCGCGACCGCAAGCTGGCGGCCATTGTGGATGTCGGCAAGATCCCGCACCCGGGCCGTGGCGCCAACTTCGTGCACCCGCAGTTCGGGCCGGTGTGGGGCACCAGCCACCTGGGTGACGACACCATCTCGCTGATCGGCACCGATCCGGTGAACCATCCCGAGCATGCGTGGAAGGTAGTGGCCACCCTGAAGGGGCAGGGCGGTGGCTCGCTGTTCATCAAGACCCACCCCAAATCCAGCCACCTCTACGTGGATACCACCTTCAACCCGACCGCGGAGATCGCCCAGTCGGTGGCGGTATTCGACATCAACAATCTGGAGGCGGGTTACAAGGTACTGCCGATTGCCGAGTGGTCCGGTATCGCCGAGGGCCCGCGCCGGATAGTCCAGCCCGAGTACAACCGGGCCGGGGACGAGGTGTGGTTCTCGGTGTGGAGTGGTCAGGAGGAGGAGTCGGCCATCGTGGTGGTGGACGACAGGACCCTGGAACTCAAGCGCGTCATCCGCGACCCGCGGCTGATCACCCCGACCGGCAAGTTCAACGTGCACAACACCCAGCACGATGTGTACTGAGGCGGCCTGGCAGTAACGAAAACGGGAGCCGATCGGCTCCCGTTTTCATTGATGCAGCTGCTCAGTTGCTGATCTGCGACTGCTGGTAGTTTTCCAGCCCTACCTTGTCGATCAGACCCAGCTGGGTTTCCAGCCAGTCGATATGCTCTTCCTCGGACTCGAGGATCTCTTCGGCCAGATCACGGCTGCCGTAATCACCGATGCTCTCGAAGTAGGCGATGGCGTCCTTGAGATCCTGGATGCCGGATATCTCCAGGCGCAGGTCGCATTCGAGGATTTCCCGGGTGTTCTCGCCGATCAGCAACTTGCCCAGGTCCTGCAGGTTGGGAATGCCCTCGAGGAACAGGATGCGCTTGATCAGCGCATCGGCATGCTTCATCTCGTCGATGGATTCCTTGTATTCATGCTCGCCGAGCTTGTCCAGCCCCCAGTCCTGCAGCATGCGGGCGTGCAGAAAATACTGGTTGATGGCGACAAGCTCATTGCCGAGCAGCTTGTTGAGATGGCGGATAGCCTGTGCATCGCCTTTCATGACGGTAATCCTCAGTATGCTGGGTGAGCCTCAACAACTGAGTGTGCTACCGGTACTGGATGCTGTCAAATCCGCCTTGGAAATCAAACAGATAGGAATGTATTACGGATGTGTGCGAGACGCATTCATGCCATCGCGTATTGCGCGGCATTGACGAAGCTCACGCTGGTCTGACGGTACTCGTTGATGATCGACTTGCACTCGCGGCCACACTTGCCGCATTGGGTGGCTACGTCCAGGCGTTCGCGCAGGTCGCGCATGCTGCAGGCGCCCTCGGTTACAGCATCGCGAATCTGTGTGTCAGTGATTCCCTTGCAAAGACATACATACATGGGCATTCCCCCGGCAGGTCAAGATGGCGATAAGGTAAGGCGAATGAGAATAATTGTCAAACAATTATCCATGCTATTCGCATTCCATCAATTGCCGGGCATCAACAGCACGGCCGCAACGCCCATCATCGAGCTGAATATCTCCCATCCTGCTGCGTTATGGTCGCGCCAGGCCCCGTCAATTCTGGGTTCTGGTCCGGCACGATCCTGGTGGCGAAGGGATGGGCCCCCACAGAGCGAAGGGAGGAGGTTAACGAACCTCAACCTGACGTAGACTGGCATAAGCGCCCGGTGCCTGCGGGCGGACAATAACAATTACAACAGGGCCGGTGGCAGCTGTGCCGGTCGCAATGGGAGTGGCATCAATGAGTCAGTCCGGAATCCTCAAGCGTTCCACCATCCTTATCCATGGCTCCGTGGGCATGCCCCTGGCCATCATCGGTTATCCCCTGGCAGTGTACCTGCCTCCCTTCTACGCCCAGGAAATGGGACTCAACATGGCGCTGATGGCGCTGGTACTGGTTTTTGCCCGCCTCACCGATGTGGTTACCGACCCGATCATGGGCATGATCAGTGATCGCTGGCAGACCCGCTTCGGCCGGCGCAAGCCCTGGCTGGTGCTGGGTACACCCATCATGTTGCTCAGTACAGTGATGATTTTCATGCCGCCCGATGGAGCCGGCCTCTGGCATTTGCTGCTCTGGACAGTGCTCATGTATCTGGGCTGGACCATGGTGACCCTGCCCTACGGGGCCTGGGGAGCCGAGTTGTCGACCCTGTACCACCAGCGCAGTCGGGTTACCGCCTCGCGGGAGGGGTTCGTGCTGGTCGGGTTGTTCGTTGCGGCGCTGGCCCCTGCAGTGGTGCAGGCCATGGGCAAACGTTACGCCGCCGGTGATACCGACGGCGCCTTCATGCAGGCGATGATCTGGCTGGTCGGCAAGGACGGTCAGCTGGGCCTGGGCTACGGCCCCATCCTGGCCGGCATGGGCTGGCTGCTGCTGATACTGTTGCCGGTCACCGTGCTGATGGTGGTGACCATGGTGCGCGAGGCGCCTCCGCGCTCGGTACAGAAGACCGACTGGAAGAAGGGCCTGCGGGTGATGAAGAACAACGGTCCCTTCAAGCGTCTGATGCTGATTCTGCTGATCGTCATCACCGGCGAGTCTTTCCGTAACGCCATGTCGGTGTTCTTCATGCAGCACGTGATCCAGATCCAGGCCCATATCGGCATGATGTATCTGCTGTATTTCGGCGTGGGAATACTGGGCATTCCGTTCTGGTTGATCCTCGGTCGTCGCATCGGCAAGCACAATGCCTTCTGTGTCGCCGTGGCGGTATCCAGCGCCAGTATTCTGGGCATGTTCTTCCTGCAGGCGGGCCAGCTGGTGCCCTTCGCGCTGATGTTCGCGATCAAGGGGTTCTGCTTTGCTGCCTTCCAGTTCCTGCCGCTGTCCATGCTGGCGGACATCGTTGATCTGGACACCGCGCGCAGCAAGGAGCACCGCACCGGCCTGTTCTTTGCCATGTCGGGGATGGCGCAGAAATCGGCGATGGCGCTGGGTCTGGGCCTGTCGCTGGGGCTGCTGGCGCTGGTCGGCTTCGATGCCACCCAGGCGGTGCATTCGGACCAGTCGCTGATGTCCCTGCGGGTGCTCTATATCGTCGGCCCCGTACTGATGTACATGGCCGCCTTCGTGCTGGCGCGGCGCTACCCGCTGACCTCCTCGCGCCAGGAGCGCATCCAGTCCTGGATCGAACGGCGGGATCTGCGCCTGCAGGCGGCCGCAGCGCCCGAGAACTGCCAGGCGCGAATCTGACCTGCGCTTCCGCTATGCTGTCATCCTTCAAGATCAGTGAAGGATGACAGCAATGGCAGAACGGTCGCAGTTCGAGTTGCTGGGCAGCAGGCGCTTCCTGCCCTATTTCATTACCCAGTTTCTCGGCGCGTTCAATGACAACGTGTTCAAGCAGGCTCTGGTGCTGGCGATCCTGTTTCGCGTCGGCACCAGCGCCGACCCCAATGTATTGATCAATTTCAGCGCGCTGCTGTTCATCCTGCCGTTCTTCCTGTTCTCCGCGCTGGGTGGGCAGCTCGGGGAGAAATACCCCAAGCACCGGCTGATCCGGCTGATCAAGTTCGCCGAAATCCTGATCATGCTGTTCGGCGCGGCAAGCGTGCTGCTCGCCAATCTGCCGATGATGCTGGCCGTGCTCTTCGTCATGGGCTCGCAGTCAGCGCTGTTCGGCCCGGTGAAGTACTCGATACTGCCCCTGCACCTGGCGGAGCGGGAGCTGGTCGGTGGCAATGCTCTGGTGGAGATGGGCACCTTTCTGGCGATCCTCGGTGGCACCCTGTTCGCCGGCCTGCTGATGAGCAGTGAGCAGTGGGCCTGGTGGGTATCGCTGGCCGTGCTGGGATTCGCCTTGGCCGGCTTTCTCGCCAGTCTGGGCATACCCGCGACCACGGCTGCGCTGCCGGGCCTGGCATTGGACTGGAATATCTTCCGGCAGTCAGCTCGCATTCTGCACCTGGGGCTGGTGAAGCAGTCGCGCACCGTGTCCCGCTCGCTGCTGGCCAACTCCTGGTTCTGGTTTCTGGGCGCAACCTATCTGGCGCAGATTCCGGGTTTTACCCATGACTACCTGCACGGCGACGAGTCGGTGGTCAGTCTGATCCTGGCGGTGTTCTCCATCGGCATTGCTGCGGGGTCGCTGCTGTGCGAGCGGCTGGCGGGGCGTACGGTCAACCTCGGGCTGGTTCCGATCGGTGCGGCAGGGCTGACCCTGTTCGGCCTGTTGTTGTGGGTCGGGGCCGGACAGTTGGCGGTGGGTGTGGAACAGTTGAGCTGGCGCGCGTTGCTGCATCAGCCGGCGGCCTGGTGGGTGATGAGCTGCATTCTCGGGCTGGGCATGTTCGGCGGTTTCTATATCGTGCCCCTGTATGCCCTGATCCAGTCCCGTACCGACGACCATGAGCGATCCCGGGTCATCGCCGCCAACAACATTCTCAATTCGCTGCTGATGGTGCTCTCGGCGGTACTGGCCATGCTCATGCTGGGGGTGGTGGGCATCAGCATTCCCCAGCTGTTCCTGCTGGTGTCGCTGCTCAATATTGCCTTTTCGTGCTATCTGTTTTTCACTGTCCCCGAATTCCTGCAGCGGCTGCGGCTGTGGCGCGGCGCCGGCGGATGACACAGGGAGGGTCGATATGGATCATATGGACGAGTTGCGTCGGCGCGACCAACTGCTCAGCTGGGGCGAGCAGGGGCTGCTGACGCCGACGCAGCTGAAGCGCGCCCTGGCGCCAGCCACATCAGCGGCTTCCGCTGCGCAATGGCGCTGGGCGCTGGACCGGTTGCTGGGCTTCTACGGCTGCCTGCTGCTGGCGCTGGGCGTGATCTTCTTCTTTGCCTTCAACTGGGACGAGCTGCATCGCGGGCACAAGCTGGCGGCGGCGGCGCTCGCTCTCAGCGGCTTTGCCGTGGCTGCTTTCATCCTGCAATCCGGTTCGGCATTCCAGCATGCCTGTCTGTTCGGAGCGGCCCTGACCACGGGAGCCCTGCTGGCACTGATCGGCCAGATATATCAGACCGGTGCCGATATCTGGCAGCTGTTCGCCGGCTGGAGTGCGCTGATGCTGCCCTGGGTGCTGTTGTCGCGCTCCGCGGCCAGCTGGATGCTGCTGTGGCTGGTCGTCAATCTGGCGGTGTTGCGCTACTTCGCCGTGCATGCCGGGTGGCTGGGCAGCATCCTGACCTCGGCGTCGGGTCTGCTGGCTGCGGTGCTGACCAATCTGCTGTTGTTGCTCGTGTTCGAGATGGCTGGGGGCTGGCTGCTGCTCCGGCCGGGCAGGTTGCTGCACCGCCTGTGCGGTCTGGCGCTGGTAGCGGCGCTTACCGTCGGCGGTTGTATCGGCTGGTGGCAGCATGAGTACCGGGAACTGCTGGTCGGACTGCTGCTGGCAGCGCTGATCGGCTTGCCTGTCTACCTGCGCAGGCGCCCGGACCTGTTCATGGTGGCCATCCTGGCCTACTCGCTGGTCGTGCTGACGGCTGCGGGTCTGATCCGCCTGCTGGATCCGCTGGACGGTTTCGGAGTGCTGCAGCTGGTGGGCATCCAGTTACTGGCCAGCAGTGCCGCAGTGTCGGTGTGGCTGCACCGCCTGTACCGGGAGGCAAACGCATGAGGGAGAGTTGGAAGCAGGCGCTGCTGGAGAATCTGCGTCAGCGCGGCATAGTGGATGAGGCTGCCGCTGCGGCGGTGATGCAGCAGAGCCCGGCACCCTGGTTCGTTCATCTGTTTGCCGGTCTGGCCGCTTGGTTGGCAGCGCTGATGCTGATTCTCAGCAGTGCCCTGGCGCTGGCGCACGACAGCCTCTTCGGGGCCATCCTGATTGGCGCCATGCTGCTGGGACTGGCAGTCTGGCTGCTACGTCAGCCCGGCATCTTTCTGGCGCAGATGGGGCTGGCCCTGTCGCTGGCGGGGCAGGGCATGCTGGTCTACGCGGTCGGCGAACTGTCCGGATTTGATGAGCTGCGCAGTTGCGCCCTGAGCGGTGCACTGGTCGCCTTGGGCATGCTGTGGGTGCCGGCGCCCGCGCTGCACAGGGTGCTCTGTGCCCTGGGTGTATTTGCCGGCGTGGCGGTGCTGATCGGTTTCAATGGCTGGCTGTCGCTTTACGGTCTGCTGCTGGCGGGCCTGGCACTGCTGCTCTGGCTCCGTCGGGGCGCATGGGCCGGGGCGCCGCAGGCGCTGGTCTGGCGGGCGGTGGCGGCGGCAGCGACCCTTGCTGCCATGGCACTGCCGCTGATAGCCCGCAGGGACTGGACGCTACCGCTGGGCAGGCTGGCCGACGAAGCCGCATGGGTTCTGTGGCTGTACCCCCTGGGCGCAGCCACCCTGCTGCTGGGCGTTGCGCTCTGGCTGGTGCGGGGCCAGTCGCTGGCGAGGGTGGCATCGGTGGGTATTGCCTGCCTGGTTGTCGGTGCACTTGGCTGGGCGGCGCCGGGGCTGCTGGTGGCCGCCGCCCTGTGGCTCGCCCTGTTCGCTGCCTGCGAACGCCTCTGGTGTGTTCTCGCCGGACTGGCTGCAACCCTGTATCTCGGCGACCTGTATTACAGCCTGCATCTCAGTCTGTTGCACAAGTCGATGGTGCTGATGCTCAGCGGCGTGGTGCTTCTGCTGCTGCGCTGGCTGGTGCTGCGCTTCTGGGAGGCTGGCAATGAGAGCTGAACGTGCTGCGATAGTGGCTGCCCTGTGTCTGGTGCTGGCGGTGGCCTGCTATCTGGTGTACGGCTTCGAGCGCACTCTGCGTGATGGTCAGCTGGTGCTGCTGGAGCTGGCCCCGGTGGATCCGCGCTCACTGATGCAGGGGGATTACATGGCCCTGCGCTTTGCCGTGGATGCTCAGCTGCCCGAATCCGGCGCGTCGATACCGGACTATGCCTATCTGCATCGAGGCGCGGAGGGCAGGGCTGTGCTGGCTGGCACGGGAGACCAGCTCAGCACCGAGCCGGGTGTGGTATCCATGCGTATTCGCAGGATGGATGGGAGGCTGACGGTTGGTCCGAATGCCTTTTTCTTTCAGGAGGGCACTGCAGATATCTATGCGCAGGCTCGCTGGGGAGGCTTTCGCGTTGCCGATGATGGCACGGCCTTGCTGGCCGGGCTCTATGATGGGCAGCTACAGCTGCTGGGCAGCAACCGGCGCTGAATGGCGTCGCCGATACTGCTGCTGCCGTGGATCAAGCTTTCTTCGCCGCCGCACGGGCGCGGGGGCCGCCATAGGTCTGGCCGCTGGTGCCGGTAGGGATGGTCTGGATCTCGCCGCCGGACGCGAGGAAGGCCGCAACCTGAGCATCGATGGAGGCGCTGGTGGTAACCGCGGGTTCCGGCTTGCTTCGCGCGGCGGCGCGGGTCGGCTTGGCGGCGGGTTTGACGGCGGGTTTGGCTGACATGGAATCTGCTCCCTTGCGATAAAAACAACCATAATACACTTTATCTGTCAATAAAGCTTGTGCTGTTTTTATCTGGTGCCTTCCCTGGCATTTATCCCCGTCCAATCGCCGCAAGATTTCCGCAAATCCCGGCAGATCAGTGCTGGTGGCCACCCTCGCCGTGGGCATGGCCGTGGGCCAGTTCCTCTTCGGTAGCGGCGCGTACCGAGAGAATCTCCACGTCGAACTTCAGATCACGACCGGCCAGCGGATGGTTGGTGTCGACCACCGCCTGGGACAGGCCGACCTTGACCACGGTAACCTGGCGCGGACCCTGCTCGGTCTGGACAATCGCCAGCATGCCCGGTTTCCATTTCCTGGCGCCCTGCAGGTGCTTTATCTGGACCTTCTGGGTGGCATCGGGCTGGACAGGGCCGTAGGCCTTGTCCACCGGCAGCTCGACCGTGAAGCTGTCGCCGGCCTTGCGGCCTTCCATGGCTTCTACCAGGCCTTCGAGCAGGCCGGGCTGGCCATGCAGGTAGAGCACCGGCTCATGGTCACGGGAGGTTTCGACCTGACCATCGGCGTCGAACAGGGTGTAGTGGAACTGGACTACGGTATCTTTGGCAATCTGCATGGCTGCGACTCGTCCTGGATGGAAAAGCCGCCATTATCCGGAGCGTCGGCCCGCTTGCCAAGCTGTGGGGTGATTCAGTCCGAATCACCCTCTTCGAGCATCTGTTCCAGGGGCAGCTGCGCGCTGACGTTGACGCTGCCCTGGGCCGGGAATATCACCAGATGATCGGCGGCTACGCTGATTCCCAGAACCTCGCCGAGGGGGTGGTCATCATGGCTGGGGAACAGGGTCTCGACGGTGCTGCCGGTGGGCAGCTGCAGGCGGTAGAGGGTGGTGGCGCCGAGGAAGACCTTGCCGGTGATGGTGGCAGTCAGCGGGCTGCTGGCCTGGCCGACAATGTCGTCAGGACGCAGCAGCACGTCCACTGCACTGCCCGGGGGCAGCTGATAGGCGCGATCGCCGCGCAGCACACCCAGCTCGGTCTGTACCGTGTCCGGGGTCAGCAACTGACCACGGATGAAGTAACCCTGGCCGATGAAGCTGGCGACAAAGGGAGTGGCCGGCTCGTGATAGAGGTTGAATGGAGTATCCCATTGCTGCAGGCGACCGTCGCGCAGCACGCCGACCTGATCGCAGACGGCGAAGGCCTCGTTCTGGTCATGGGTGACCAGCAGTGCACTGATGCCCCGGGTCTTCAGGATGTCGCGCACTTCGGCGGACAGGCGGCGACGCAGGTCACCATCCAGATTGGAGAAGGGCTCGTCCAGCAACAGCAGGGCAGGCTCGGGAGCCAGTGCCCGGGCCAGTGCTACCCGTTGCTGCTGTCCGCCGGACAGCTCATGGGGATAGCGCTTGCCGAGACGGTCCAGATTGACCAGTTCCAGCAGTTCGCTGACTATCCGGCGGCGTTCGGGGTGCTTGCTGATGCCGAAGGCGATGTTCTCCGCCACAGTCAGGTGGGGAAACAGGGCGTAATCCTGAAATACCATGCCGATGCGGCGCTGCTCCGGCGGAACGCGCTGCCCCGGACTGGACATCACCTGGCCCTGCAGACGGATCTCGCCGGCGGTAACCGGCTCGAAACCGGCAATGCTGCGCAGGGTGGTGGTCTTGCCGCAGCCGGAGGGCCCCAGCAGGCAGCCGATGTCGCCGGCCCGCAGGTGCAGGCTCAGGTCCTGGACTATCGGATGGCTGTCATAGCCGCAGCTGAGGTGGTTCAACTCCAGAACGATCTGGGACATGGTGCTCACTCGACCAGCAGGAACTCGACCAGGGCTTTCTGCGCATGCAGGCGGTTTTCGGCCTGATCCCAGACCACGCTGCGCGGATCATCCAGCAGGTCATGGGACACTTCCTCTCCGCGGTGGGCGGGCAGGCAGTGCATGAACAGGACTTCGGGGTCGGCCTGATCGAGCATGGCCCGGGTGACCTGATAGGGGGTGAATACCCGCAGCCGTTCCTGGGCCTCGTCTTCCTGGCCCATGGAGGCGAAGACGTCGGTGCATACCAGGTGGGCGCCGGCGACCGCTTCGCGGGGATCGCGCAGCAGTGTGACACGATCGCCTGCCCGATCCAGCCACGCCTGATCCGGCTCGTAGCCCTCCGGGCAGGCCACGCGCAGCTGGAAGTCGAACTGCATGGCGGCCTGGATATAGGTATTGCACATGTTGTTGCCGTCACCGATCCAGGCGACCGTCTTGCCCTTGATGCTGCCGCGATGCTCAAGGAAGGTCTGCATGTCAGCCAGCAGCTGGCAGGGGTGCAGATCATCACTCAACCCGTTGATCACCGGAACCCGGGAGTGGGTGGCGAAGGTTTCCAGGGTGCTGTGGGCGAAGGTGCGGATCATGATGGCGTCGCACATGCGTGACAGTACGCGGGCGCTGTCTTCCACCGGCTCGCCACGACCGAGCTGAGTGTCCCGTGGGGACAGGAAGATGGCCTGGCCTCCCAGCTGGATCATGCCGGCTTCGAAGGACACCCGGGTCCGGGTGGAGGCTTTCTCGAAGATCATTCCGAGCACCCGATTCTTCAGCGGCTCGTAGACTACCCCCTGGCGGTGCAGATCCTTCAGCTCGATGCCGCGCTTGAGCAGGCTGGTCAGCTCTGCCTGGGAACAATCCATCAACGAGAGAAAATGCCGTACTGTCATCTTGTGTTACCTGATCGGGATTGGCTGCTGGCGGGAAACAGGACCCCTTACCGCAGCTCGGTGGCTCGGTACAAGCCATATCTTGAAAGGTGAGAAGCGGGCATCTTATAGGGAAAATCCGTTGCAAGGCAAATGACGCCAATGGTCGCGGTGCAGTTGGGCAGGGCGGGGTGGTTTGCGATACAATGGCGATCATCATTCCGGCCCCAAACGCCTCAGAGGATTGCCATGAGCAGTACTATCGACACCATCAAAGACCAGATTGCCAGCCACCCCATCCTGATCTACATGAAGGGTGCTCCGAATGCTCCGCAGTGCGGCTTCTCCGCCCGTGCGGTACAGGCGTTGATGAGCTGTGGCCAGAAATTCGCCTACGTGGACATCCTGCAGAATCCGGATATCCGCGCCGAGCTGCCCAAGTACGCCAACTGGCCCACCTTCCCGCAGCTGTGGGTCAAGGGTGAGCTGGTCGGTGGCAGCGACATCATTCTCGAGCTGGCCGAATCCGGCGAGCTGCAGACCATGCTGGAAGCGGCCGCGCAGGACTGAGCGAGGCTGCCAGCGGATCTAAGCATCGGGCGGCAATGGATTTTTTTTCATCAAGGCCTTGTGAAAATAAAACGTTTATGTAAAATGCCGCCTCACCAACACGGAGCGTAGCGCAGCCTGGTAGCGCGTCTCGTTCGGGACGAGAAGGTCGCTGGTTCGATTCCAGTCGCTCCGACCAATACGGTCATCTTCGGATGACCAGCACAAAGCCCTGACCCCGGTCAGGGCTTTGTCGTTTCTGCACTGTCCATCCCTTGTTCGGGTCTTGAACTCCCCCGGTTGAATGTTCGGCCTTCGAGCGGGTCCAAGCCTGCGCTATCTGCGGGCCGGGCTCGCTGGTATTCTTCAACCGTCATCCCTGCATGGACGAATCTGCACAGCCATGAACAACACCAAGATGGAAAACAAGAGCTTTCTGTTGCTGCTGGCACTGGTCTCGGTCGCTTTCGCGACGATACTGCTGCCGTTCTACGGTGCCGTGTTCTGGGGCACCATACTGGCGATCATCTTCCAGCCGGTGCAGCGCCGCCTCGAAGCGCGTCTGGGGCAGCGGCGGGGATGGGCGGCGGCGCTGACCCTGCTGATCATCCTGCTGATAGTCATACTTCCCCTCAGTCTTCTGGCCGGTGCGCTGGTGCAGGAGGGTGCCAACTTCTACGAGCGCATCAGCAGCGGCACCCTCGATGTCGGCGGGTATCTGCAGCAGGTGGTCAATGCCCTGCCGGAGTTTGCCCGGGATCTGCTGGAGCGTTTCGGCCTGGCCGACCTGGCCGGCGTGCAGGCGCGACTCTCCGAATTTGCCATGAGTGGCAGTCAGTTCCTGGCGACCAAGGCCTTCAGCATAGGTCAGAACACCTTCCAGTTCCTGATCAGCTTCGCCATCATGCTCTACCTGCTGTTCTTCCTGCTGCGTGATGGTCGGCTGGTGGCAGCGCAGATCCGCCGCGCCATTCCGCTGGGTCAGATGTACAAGCAGCACCTGCTGAGCAAGTTCACCACTGTGGTCAAGGCCACGGTCAAGGGCAACATCGCCGTGGCGGCGATCCAGGGCGCGCTGGGCGGCTTCATCTTCTGGGTGCTCGGATTGCAGGGGGCGGTGCTCTGGGGCGTCCTCATGGCGGTGCTGTCGCTGTTGCCGGCGGTGGGTGCCAGTCTGATCTGGGGACCGGTGGCGATCTACTTCCTGGCCACCGGTGCCATCTGGCAGGCGGCGGTACTGACTGCCTTCGGCGCAGTCGTGATCGGTCTGGCGGACAACGTGCTGCGTCCGATCCTGGTGGGCAAGGACACCAAGCTGCCGGACTATGTGGTGCTGATTTCCACCCTGGGCGGCATTGCGCTCTTCGGCCTCAACGGGTTCGTCATAGGCCCGCTGATTGCAGCGCTGTTCATGGCGGCCTGGAGTCTGTACGCCGAGGCGCGGGAGGAGCAGGAGGTCGTTGCCGTGCCCGCCGTACCCGCCGAGGACGAGGAGCTGCCTGACGAATCGGCCGAGGTAGCAGCGGCGGCCGTGCCTGCCGAAGAGATGCCGGCCAGCGAACTGCCGGATTCAGCCCGGCCCTGAGAGGGGGGCGCGGCGCGGTCAGGTTCCCCGTACCCGCCGCACCGCATCCAGCCAGCCCTGATAGAGCTGCAGGCGGCGCTGCTCGGGCATCAGAGGGGCGAAGCTGCGCTCCCGGCCCCAGTGGCCGGCAAGCTCCTGCAGACTGCCGAACAGGCCCCGTTGCAGTCCCGCCAGACAGGCCGCACCCAGGGCGGTGGTCTCGGTTATGCGAGGACGCTCCACCGCCACGCCCAGGGTATTGGCCAGGGCCTGCACCATCCAGTTGTTGACCACCATGCCACCATCCACCCGGAGCGAGGTTATGGCCATGTTGCCGTCGGCCTGCATGGCTTCCAGCAGGTCACGGGTCTGGAAGCACACCGACTGCAGCCCGGCGGTGACGATCTCGGCAATACCGGTGTCCCGGGTCAGGCCGAGGATGGCCCCGCGCGCCTTGGGATCCCAGTAGGGGGCACCCAGTCCGGTGAACGCCGGTACCAGATAGACGCCACTCTGATCCCCGACCTGCTCGGCCAGGGCTTCGGTTTCGTCGGCATGGCTGATCAGCCTGAGTCCGTCGCGCAACCACTGGATGGCGGCGCCGGCAACAAAGATGCTGCCCTCCAGGGCGTAGGTGGGCTTGCCATCGAGCCGGTAGGCGACGGTAGTCAGCAGGCGGTGGGCCGAGCGCACCGGTGTGTCGCCGGTGTTCATCACCATGAAGCAGCCGGTGCCATAGGTACTCTTGACGCTGCCCGGGCTGAAACAGGCCTGCCCGACCAGCGCCGCCTGCTGGTCACCGGCCATGGCCGCCACCGGAATGGGAGCGCCGAACAGGCTCGGGTCGGTGTGGCCGAACTCGGCGGTGTTGTCCAGCACCTCGGGCAGCAGGCTGGCCGGGATGTCCATGAGTTCAAGCAGCTGTTGATCCCACTGCTGGGTATGGATATTGAAGAGCAGGGTGCGCGAGGCGTTGGTGGCGTCGGTGCGATGCACCCGGCCCCCGGTCAGGCGCCACAGCAGGAAGCTGTCCACGGTGCCGAAGCGCAGCTGCCCCTGTTCGGCCTGCTGGCGGGCACCGGGCACCTGGTCCAGGATCCAGCGCAGCTTGGTGGCGGAAAAGTAGGGATCGATCAGCAGGCCGGTGCGCTCGCTGATCAGCGCCTCGTGACCCTGCTCGCGCAACTGGTCGCAGTAGGCGGCGGTGCGCCTGTCCTGCCAGACGATGGCCGGGTAGATCGCCTGCCCGGTCTCGGCATTCCAGACCAGGGTGGTCTCCCGCTGATTGGTGATGCCGATGCCGCGGATATCGGTTGCCGCCAGTCCGGCCTGTTGCAGTGCGTTGCGCACCACGCTGACCACCGACTGCCAGATGTCTTCCGGATCATGTTCGACCCAGCCATCCTGCGGAAAATGCTGGGCGAACTCCTGCTGTGCCGTCTGCAGCGGGCGACAGTGCTCGTCGAAGATCATTGCCCGGCTGCTGGTGGTGCCCTGGTCTATCGCAAGCAGGTAGTCTGGCATGGGAATATCCGTCAGTCGTTGCGCCCGATGGGGGCGAAGGTGGCATGGGTCTGGCTGGCCAGATCCGACGGTGCCAGGGCGATCTCCAGCCCGCGTCGGCCTGCGCTCACGTAGATCTCCGGCCACTGCGTGGCGCTGTCATCAATGAAGGTGCGCAGGCGCTTCTTCTGGCCCAGCGGGCTGATGCCGCCCAGCAGGTAGCCGGTACTGCGCTGGGCGGCTGCCGGGTCGGCCATGCCGATTCGCTTGCTGCCGGCCGCGCGGGCCAGAAGTTTCAGGTCGAGTTGCCCGCTGACCGGCACCACCGCCACCAGCAGCTCGCCGGTTTCGGTGCTGGCCAGCAGGGTCTTGAACACCCTGGCCGGGTCCAGGCCGAGCTTCTCCGCCGCTTCGCCGCCGTAGGATTCGGCCTGCGGATCGTGTTCATAGCGGTGCAGGCTGTAGTTGACCCGCGCCTTGTCCAGTACTTTGGTTGCCGGTGTCATCTGCTGTTCAGTCGGCGATCCGGACGACCACCTTGCCGAAGTTCTGGCCCTCGAGCAGGCCGATCAGGCCCTGGGGGGCGTTCTCCAGACCCTCGATACGGTGCTCCTTGACCTTGACCTTGCCCTCGGCCACCCAGGGCGTCATCTGCGCCAGGAATTCAGGGTAATGCGGACCATAGTTGTCGAAGATGATGAATGCCTGCATGCGGATGCGCTGGCTCAACAGCAGGCGCATCAGTGCCGGCAGGCGGTCCGGACCCGGTGGCAGTTCGGTGGCGTTGTACTGGGCGATCAGGCCGCACACCGGGATGCGTGCGTGGGGGTTGAGCAGGGGCATGACCGCATCGAAGACCTTGCCACCGACGTTCTCGAAATAGATATCGATGCCGTCCGGACAGGCGTTGGCCAGGTCGTCGGCCAGACTGTCGAGGCGGTGGTCGAGGCAGACGTCGAAGCCCAGCTCATCTACCGCGTAGGCACACTTGTCCGCTCCGCCGGCGATGCCGACCACCCGACAGCCCTTGAGCTTGGCCACCTGACCCACCACGCTGCCCACCGGTCCCGTGGCCGCTGCCACCACCACCGTCTCGCCGGGCTTGGGCTGACCTATATCCAGCAATCCCATGTAACCGGTGAACCCGGGCATGCCCAGCACACCGAGGGCCTGGGAAGGCTCCGGCATGTCGGGGTCGAGCTTGAACACCATGGTGCCGTCCGACAGACTGTAATCCTGCCAGCCGGCGGTATAGCACATCACCAGATCGCCGGGCTGATAACCGTCCAGATTGGATTGCATTACCCGGCTCACCGCACCGCAGGGCATGACGCCGCCCACCGGCACGGGATCGGCATAGGACTTGGCATCGCTCATGCGGCCGCGCATGTAGGGGTCCAGTGACATCCACAGGTTGCGCAGCAGCATCTGCCCCGGACCGGGGGTGGGCACCGGCGTTTCGACCAGGCTGAAGTTCTCGGGCACCGGTGCACCGACGGGGCGGGAGGCAAGCAGGATCTGACGGTTCCGGTCTGGGCTCTGGGGCATGGAAAACTCCGTTGTTATTTGACTGGCTGTGAATGAACCCTAGCATGCAGAGCCCGCCGGGCGAGGTCAACCGTGGGCTATCCTGCCGGTGGTCGTCCCGGGTGAATCGGCGTAGGCTCTCAGGCAGCGGATGAACACAGGAACAATAACAAGATGATCGATACTCCTGCCCTGAACCAGGCGATGCTTGACGAGCCGGCACTGCTGGCCCAGCGTCACCGTCTCGGACGCCTGCGCTTCAGCTCTTCGCTCGAAACCGGATTCCAGGACTACATGCACCGCAAGATGTGCGGACGCCGGTGGCCGGTGACCCTGTCCAGCCTTGGCTTCATGCTGCTGTTCTTCTGGGTGGACTACCGCTACCTGCCGCCGGAAATACACCAGATCAGCATACCGCTGCGCAGTCTGGTGCTGGTGCTGGTCTGCTTCTCCCTGTGGTTCGTCAACCGGCCCGGACGGGTAGCGGTGCCTCTGGCGTTCAAGATGGCGACCCTGGCCTACTTCTGCGTAGGGGCCATGGTGGCGATGATCATCCTGCTGTGCCGTACGCAGCCGCTGGTGGTGCCCGTCACCCATGACGGTCTGTATCTGGTGCTGCTGTCGGGCACCTTTCTGCTGGGCCTGCCGGCGCGCCATTCGGTGCTCTGCTCCTGGCTCATTCTGGGCTGCTATCTGACCGGAGAGGTGCTGATCGGCACGCCCCGGGAGCTCATCCTCACCAGCAGCCTGTATCTGGGCAGTTTCACCCTGATGGGCAGCATTGTCGCCTACGCCTCCGAGTACATGCTGCGCCGCGGCTATCTGAATGAGCAGCTGCTGCAGGCGGCGCGCCTGCGGGCCGAGCGGGAAAGCCAGGGCAAGACACGCTTTCTGGCCACGGCCAGCCATGACCTGCGCCAGCCGCTGCATGCCATGTCCCTGTTCATCGAGCATCTGCAGGAGAAGGTCCAGGAGGCGGAGGCGCGCCGGACCCTGGGGCGCCTGGCCGAATCATCACAACTGCTGCAGGCCATGCTCAACTCGCTGCTGGACATCTCCCGGCTGTCGGTGGGCATGGTGCGGCCGCAGCTGCGGCACCTGAACCTGCACGACTGGTTGCGGCGCCTTATCGGCAGTCTGGACAGCGCGGCCGCTGAGCGCGGCATCGAGATCAGCCTCCAATGCCCGCCCCGCAGCGCCGTATTCACCGACCCTGTGCTGCTGGAGCGGCTGGTGCGCAACTACCTGACCAATGCCCTGGTGCACTCCGGAGCCCGCAAGGTACTGGTGCGCGTCAGTGAAGGCGAGGAGCAGGCCCGTATCGAGGTGGTGGATGACGGTTGCGGCCTCAGCCGCGAGGATCAGCAGCGCATATTCGAAGAGTTCACCCAGCTGCGCAATCCGGCCCGCACCCTGGAGAAGGGGGTGGGCCTGGGGCTGTCCATCTGCCGTCAGCTGCAGCATCTGCTGGAGTATCCCTCCGGCGTCGAGTCCGAGCCGGGGCAGGGTGCCACCTTCTGGGTCCGGGTACCCCTCGGCGAGTGGCATCCCGAACCTGCGGCCGTACCGACCGCAAACGGCACGCCGCTGCATGGGCGCGTTCTGCTGGTGGAGAACGATCTGGTCAACCGCGAGGCGATGGAAACGCTGCTGCGTCACTGGGGCCTTACGGTGACCAGTCATGCCGATGCGCAGAGCGTGCTGGCGCTGGGTGTCGAAGGTATCGCGGGAACCGACCTGCTGCTGTCCGACTACCACCTGGAGGGGCCGACCAGTGGACTCGAGCTGATCATCAGTCTGCGTGAACAGGGGATGTACGATGGCGCTACGGCGCTGATTACCGCCGACACCAGCAATGACCTCGAGGACGCCGCGCGTCAGGCGGACGTGACGGTGATCTACAAGCCGGTGCTGCCGGCGCGCCTGCGCCGGGCGGTTCAGGGGCTGCTGAGCCCGGTCAGCTGCTGATCAGCCCGTGCCGGCGCGCGGTGTTCACACATTCGGTGCGGTTGTGGCAGCCCAGGGCCGCGAAGACCGCCTTCAGATGGGTCTTGACCGTGTCCTCGGACAGCGACAGGCGCTGGCAGATGACCTTGTTGGGCAGTCCTTCGGCCAGCAGGTCGAGTATTTCCAGCTGGCGCGGCGTGATGCCCATGTCCCGGGCCAGCGCTCGTCGATCCTGCATCTGGGTCTCGTCGGCGATCAGCACCTGCTCGCCGAACAGCAGCCGCAGGGCGGCGTTGATCAGGGTGGGTCCGTCAGCGGTCTTGCTGATGAACCCGGCGGCTCCGCGCTTGAGAGCTGCGTCCATATCACTGGGGTTGTTGCTGCCGGTAAGGATGGCTACCGGTGTCAGCGGGTCCACCGCATGCAGTTTTTCCAGCAGATGCAGCCCGTTGCCGTCTGGCAGATGCAGATCCAGCAGTATCAGGTCATAGGTGTGGCGAGAGACCTGTTCCATGGCTTCGCCGGCGGTACGCGCGTGATCGAGGGTGATGCCCTGGCAGAGACTGTTGAGAGTCAGTGTCAGGCCGTCCAGGTAGATCTGGTGATCATCGATCAGCAACAGGCGGGTATCGGGGGGCAGGGTAGCTATGGGCATGCCGGTTTCCTTACTGTTGCATCCTCTGACAGGATGTCTCTGTGAGCCCTGTACGTCATTGCGCAGGGTTCCCTGTTTGTTATGACAGTCGATATTAAGTAAGGCAGCCGGTGACGTCCAGCTATCGGCGCCGCAGGTAGCCGGTCAGCGCCAGATTGACCACCAGGACCAGCAGGCTGCCAGCGACCACGGCAGGCCATCCGGCCAGCCTCCAGAAGGGGGCGAGATAGTAGATCCCCACCGCGGCGCCCAGATAGTAGAACACCGAATACAGCGATGAGGCGCTGGCCTTGGCGTGGGTGGCGTTCTGGTTGATCCAGCTGTTGGCCAGGGAGTGGGTCAGGAAGAAGCCGAAGGAGTTGAGCAGCAGGCCACCGATGATCAGCCACAGCGGGCTGGTCAGGGTTACCAGGCAGCCGAGGGCAAAGATCAGTATGCCTGTGGCCATGCCGAGGGTCGCACGCTCGGCGCCCACGCGGCCGGACAGACTGGAGGAGAAGGTGCCGGCCAGGTAGGTGAGAAACAGCATGCCCAGGCTGCTGGCGCCCAGCTGCCAGGGCTCCCCGCTGAGGCGGAAGGTGACGAAGGTGTACAGGTTGATGAACACCATGAAGTTGAGCCCGCCGACCAGATAGGCCGGCAGCAGCGCCCGGTTGCCGAGGTGGCTGGCGAAGTTGCGCAGCGTGCCACTGAGGGACAGGGGCTGGGCACTGAAGCCCCGGGCCGGTGGCAGCAGCAGGAGCACAACCAGGGTGCACAGCAGACTGGAGGCGCCGATGATCAGGAACACGGCGTCGAGGCTGACATGATCGGCGATGAAGCCGCCCAGCAGGCGCCCGCCGGCGCCGCCCACGGTGTTGCCCCCGATGTACAGCCCCACGGCACTGATCAGTGCACCGCGCTGCATGCTGTCGCCGAGATAGGCGATGGCGGTGGCGGGCAATACACCCAGCGCAATGCCCAGCAGTGCCCGCAGCCACAGCAGGGTGGTGAAACTGTCGCTGAAGGCGATGCACAGGGTCAGCACGCTGGTGCAGGCCATGCCGATGATGAGCGGTGCCCGGCGGCCGAAGGCATCCGACAGCGGGCCCAGTATCAGCAGAGAAAGCCCCAGCGTGAGGCTGGTGAGGGTGAAGGCATTACTGGCCCGCAGGGTGCTGACCTGATACTGCTCGGCAATCAGTGGCAGCAGCGGGTGTATCGCGTAGAGATTGCCGAAGATCACCAGCGAGGCCAGCACCAGGCCCAGGCTGGCACGCCGGAAAGCAGGCGTGCCCCGGGCGATCAGCTCCGGGGCGGGTGGCTCGCCGGACATCAGTTCATTCGTTCTCTTCGAAGGCGCACAGGGTGAAGGTGGCAATGCCGGCGTCCTGGATCAGACGGCTCCCGCCCAGATCCGGCAGGTCGATGATGGCGGCGGCCTCGTAGACCTGCGCGCCCAGCTGATCGACCAGCTGCGCGGCGGCGAGGAAGGTGCCGCCGGTGGCGATCAGATCATCCACCAGCAGCACCTGGGCGCCTTCGGTGAGGGCATCGCGATGCACTTCGATGCGCGCCTCGCCATACTCGGTGCTGTAGGCGGCGCTGACACAGTCGGCCGGGAGCTTGCCGGCCTTGCGGAACAGCACCAGCGGCTTGTTCAGCTCGTAGGCCAGTACTGCTCCGAGCAGGAAGCCGCGCGCGTCGATGGCGCCGATATGGGTGACCGGGGATTCGACGTAGCGCTGGATCATGCTGTCGGTGACCATGCGTACGGCCCGCGGGGACTGGTACAGGGGGGTGATGTCGCGAAAGGTCACGCCGTCCCGGGGGAAGCCCGGCACCGGGCGAATCAGGGACTTGATCGTGAACTCGTCAAAAATCATGGGCTGTGTTCCTGGTCTGTTTACTCGGTCTGGCCGCCGGCCAGCGCACAGAGCTGAATATAGTCGAGGATCTCGATCTGCTTGCCCTCGGCGGTGATCAGGCCCTGCTGCTGAAAACGGGTGAATACGCGGGACACGGTTTCCACCGCCAGGCCCAGGTAGTTGCCGATCTCGTTACGCGACATGGCCAGGCGGAAGGCGCGGGCCGAATAGCCCCGCGCACGGAAGCGGGCGGACAGGTTGATCAGCAGCGTGGCTATGCGCTGATCGGCATTCTTGCGCGACAGCAGCAGCATCATTTCCTGATCCTCGCGCAGCTCGCGGCTCATCAGGCGCATCAGCTGTTTGCGCAGCTGCGGCAGCACGGCCGTCAGCTCATCCAGATTGTCGAAGGGAATCTCGCACACCGAGGTGGTCTCCAGCGCCACCGCGGTTACGGTGTAACGCTCGGTGTCCATGCCGGACATGCCGATCAGCTCACCGGCCAGATGGAAGCCGGTGATCTGCTCATCGCCCTCATCGGACAGACCATAGGTCTTGATGGCCCCGCTGCGCAGGGCAAAGATGGAGCTGAACTCGTCGCCCTGGCGAAACAGGACATCGCCCTTGCGCAGCGGGCGGCCACGCTTGACGATGCGGTCCAGCGCGTCCATCTCATCGGCATGCAGGGAGATCGGCAGACACATGCACGCCAGACTGCAGTCCTTGCAATGGGTTTCACGCTGAAGCAGGTTAGTGGCATTGGACATGGTGACTTGGATCCTCATGGCGACGGCGTGACCGGCTCCCTGGCCCACGCGCGAGGGCTGACTGAAAAGTGATTCTAACACTCCTGCAGGGTCAGTGCGCCAGATGCGAGCCGGTGGAGGCATGATGGCCGCCGGCCAGCCAGGCGGTGTGGGGACCGGGAATGGTCCAGATACCGAACAGGATGATCAGCAGGGCAGCGGTTATCCGAACTGCGCGGCGCCGCAGCAGGGTGGTCAGCCGGTTGGCCAGCAGGCCGGTCGCCATCAGCGTCGGCAGGGTGCCCAGGCCGAAGGTCGCCATCAGCGCAGCGGACAGCCCCGCCTGGCCCTGGCTGCTGGCCCAGACCAGGGTGCTGTAGACCAGCCCACAGGGCAGCCAGCCCCAGAGTGCGCCCAGCAGCATGGCCTGGGGCATGCGGGTGACCGGCAGCAGTCGGCGCGCCATGGGCTCGATATGCTTCCACAGCCCACGCCCCAGACGCTCCAGACGGGTCAGGCCGGACCACCAGTTGGCCAGATACAGCCCCATGGCAATCATCAGCAGGCCGGCCAGGGTGCGCAGCAGGGGACCCAGCCCCAGATCCTGGATCAGCCAACCGATACTGCCGAGCAGGGCACCGGCGATGCCGTAGCTGGTGATGCGGCCCAGGTTATAGCCCAGCAGGACCCGCCACAGGGGCCAGCCGCGGCGCTGCTGCGCCGGAATGGCCATGGTCAGCGCGCCCATCAGGCCACCGCACATGCCGATACAGTGACCGCCGCCGAGCAGACCCAGGGCCAGGGCGGTGAAGAAGAGCGGAATCAGTTCCATTGTCAGCGCGGTTCGTCCGGCGGGTTGCGGGAGGGGCTGGTCGACTCGGGATCGACGGGCTCGTCCGGCGGCGGCAGCGGCTCCTCGTCATCGAACAGGATGCTGTGGGCCGGGCCGTCGAGGTCGTCGTACTGGCCGCTGTTGACCGCCCAGTTGAACACCAGGATGGCGATGGCCACCAGCACTATGGCAACGGGCACCAGAATGTAGAGTACGGTCATGCGGTCTGCTCCTGTAACGTGGCGCCGGTGGCCTGGTGCCGACGGCGGCGCAGGCGGGCCAGTCGCAGGGCGTTCAGGACCACCAGCAGCGAGCTGGCGGACATGCCGGCGGCAGCCAGGGCGGGGCCGATCAGGCCGAGGGCGGCCAGCGGCAGTATCCCGAAATTATAGGCGCTGGCCCAGAACAGGTTCTGCACCATGACCCGCCGGGTACGCCGGGCCACATCGAAGGTTTCGTCGAGCACCTGCAGGTGGCTGCTGAGCAGCACCGCATCGGCGCTGGTCTTGGCCAGATCCGAGGCATCACCCATGGCCACCGAGATATCGGCGCTGGCCAGTACCGGCACGTCGTTGACTCCGTCGCCCAGCATCAGCACCCGGGCTCCGCGGTTCTGCTGTTGCTGCACGAAGGCCAGCTTGTCCGACGGCGTGGCGTTGCCGATGGCCTCGCTGATGCCCAGCTCGGCGGCCATGCGCTCCACCACCGGGGCATGGTCGCCGGACAGCAGCACCAGGCGCATGCCCCGGCGTTTCAGGGCATCGATCAGGGCACCGGCATCGCTGCGCAGGCGGTCGTTGAGCACGAACCAGGCGATGGGGCCGGTCTGGTCGCCCAGCAGCAGCCACTGTCCGGCGTCGTTCGGTACCGCTGGCGCTGCCCAGCTACCCAGTTCGGCGACGAAGCCGGGTTTGCCGATGCGCAGCAGACGCCCGTCGCAGCGGCCCTGCAGGCCCAGGCCGGGGTGGTTGGTGACTTCCTCGGCCTGCTGGGCACTGCGGCCGAAGGCCCGCGCTATGGGGTGTTCGGAGCAGGACTCGATCATGCGTGCGTGCTGCAACGCCTGATCCGCATCCTGCCCGGGGAAGGGCTCGACGCGCTCCAGCGTCATGCGCCCCTCGGTCAGGGTGCCGGTCTTGTCCAGGATCACGGTGTCGATGTGGTTCAGCACTTCCAGCACGTGGCCACGGGTGACCAGCAGGCCCAGCTTGTGCAGACTGCCGGTGGCGGTGGTCAGGGCCGTCGGGGTGGCCAGGGACAGGGCGCAGGGGCAGGCGGCAACCAGCATGGCGATGATGATCCAGAACGCCCGCTCACCGCCCTCCAGCCACCACCAGGCGGCGCCGACCATGACCACGGCCAGCAGCACTATCAGCAGGAAATACTGGGCCACGCGGTCGGCCAGGCGCGCCAGTCGGGGCTTCTCCGACTGGGCGCGTTCCAGCAGCCGTACTATGGCCGACAGTCGGGTCTGCTCGCCGATGGCGCTGACGCGGATCTGCAGGGGGCCTTCCACGTTGAGGGTGCCGGCAGTGACCCGGTCCCCGGCCCGCTTGGCCAGCGGCAGATACTCGCCGGACAGGGCGGATTCGTCGATGCTGCTGACGCCCTGGACTATGGTGCCGTCGGCGGGGATGCTCTCGCCCGGCTTGACCTCCAGCAGATCGCCTTCACGTACCTCTTCGAGCAGGATGCGCTCGGTGCCGCCGTCGACGGTCACCCTCAGGGTGCTGGGGGGCAGCAGGTTGACCAGGCGAGCAGTGCTTTCCACGGTGCGCTGACGCGCCCGGCGTTCCAGGTAGCGCCCGGCCAGCAGGAAGAAGGCGAACATCACCACCGAGTCGAAATAGATCTCGCCGCGCCCGGTCAGGGTGGTCCAGATGCCGGCGACATAGGTGGCGCCAATGGCCAGGGACACCGACACATCCATGGTCAGCTGGCGGTTCTTCAGGTCGCGCCAGGCGCCGCGGAAGAAGGGTGTGCAGCTGTAGAGCACCACCGGGGTGGTCATCAGCAGCGCCGCCCAGCGCAGGGTGGCCGCCATTTCCGGGGTCATGTCCTGGTTGAAGCCGTCCCACAGGGCCATGGTGGCCATCATCACCTGCATGAACATCAGCCCGGCGAGACCGAGTCGGCGCAGGTGGCGGCGGTTTTCAGCGGCGATCTGGGCGCTGGCCCGGTCCGGTTCGTAGGGATGACCGATATAGCCGATGCGGCGGATCTCGGCGAGCAGGCTCGACAGCTTGCTGCGGTTGGTATCCCAGCTCAGGTTGAGCCGGTTGTTGCCCAGATTGAGGCTGGCTTCCCGGACACCGGGCATCTGCTTGAGGCGCCGTTCGATGAGCCAGCCGCAGGCCGCACAGCTGATGCCCTCGATCAGCAGCTGGATCTGCTGCTGATCGCCATCACTGCGCACATAGCGCTGCTGCACCTCGCTGCGGTCAAGCAGTTCGAGTTCGTCCTGCAAAGCCCGGGGCAGGGCTTCGGGATTGACCGAATGCTCGGTCCGGTGGCTGTAGTAGGACTCCAGTCCACCGCTGACGATGGCCTGGGCGACGGCTTCGCAACCGGGGCAGCACATGGCGCGGGGTGCGCCGAGAATGCTTACCTGCCAGGTCGAGCCGGCAGGAACCGGCTCGCCACAGTGGTAGCAGGGCAGAGGGTGGCTCATGGCTCAGCGGGAATCAAGCTGGTGTTGCTGACCCATTTCCAGAATCACTTCGCCGGTCAGCCTCCAGCCGTCCTCCCCCGGCAGGGCGGGGTCGCTCAGGTCGATGTAGTGGCGACCCTGGATGGTGAACTCCAGCTCGCCGGCATACTGGTTGCCGGAGAGCTGGCGCAGCTCGACGCTGCGGTCGCGTTCGGCATGGGTCGGCGACATGATATCCAGCAGCAGTCGGGGCGGCAGCGGATCGAGATCGCCGTCCAGCTCCAGACTGATCCCGCCGGTGACGTCATCGATGCTGAAGCTGGCGGACAGGTTCAGATCCCGGGCCCGGTGGTCCCGGCCCATGTGCATGTTGATGGCACGGCCTTCCTTGTAGTAGTTGTCACGCACCATGCTGTCGGGGTTGAGCAGCGATACGTAGACCAGCCCCAGCCCGATCACCACGGCAAACACCAGAATGCCGATCAGGAACCAGGGCCAGAACTGCTTGTACCAGGGTGGAATACCGTTTTGTTGCTGCATTGCTTTACCTCAGGGTCGGGCCCATGAAGCGGCTTTCGGAACGGGCCGATATGCCCTCATCATCAACCGCGGTTACAACGAAGGTGATGGGCATGTTGGTGCCCTGCATGTATTCGGGAGCCAGCTGGACGTTGACCGGCACCTGCAGCAGGCTGCTGGGCTCGACGGTCAGGCGACTGGCCTGCATTTCCAGGCTGAGCTGCGGATGGCCCTCCACCGACAGGTTGAAGGTGCGGGGCTCCTGGCCCTTGTTCATGACCTTGATTATGTACACGTTTTCGATGTTGCCGCCACGGGCTTCCCGATACAGGACATTTCGGTCCCGCTGCACGTCCAGGGCGACCTGGGCCATGTTGCTCAGGGTGACGATGAACATGCCGATCATGATGGCCAGCGCCGCCCCGTAGCCGATCAGGCGCGGACGCAGGACGCGGGTCTTCTGCCCGGCCATGTTGTGTTCGGTGGTGTAGCGGATCAGCCCCCGTTCGTAACCCATCTTGTCCATGACCTCGTCACAGGCATCGATACAGGCGGCGCACTGGATGCATTCGAACTGCAGACCGTCGCGGATGTCGATGCCGGTGGGGCAGACCTGCACGCACATGGTGCAGTCGATGCAGTCACCCAGACCCAGCTCGGCCGGATCCACCCCTTTCTTGCGCGGACCCCGGGCTTCGCCGCGGTTGTAATCGTAGGTCACCACCATGGTGTCCTTGTCGAACATCACGCTCTGGAAGCGCGCGTAGGGGCACATGTAGAAGCACACCTGTTCGCGCAGCCAGCCCGCGTTGATGTAGGTCGCCGCGGTGAAGAAGAACAGCCAGAAGGCCGCCCAGGGGTTCAGGTTCAAGGTGAACAGGTCCACCACCAGGCCGCGGATCGGGGTGAAATAGCCGACGAAGGTCAGTGCCGTGGCCAGCGAGACGGCCAGCCACAGGGCGTGCTTGGCGCTGCGGCGCAGCAGCTTGTTGGCGCTCATGGGCGCGGCGTCCAGCTTGATGCGGGCGTTGCGCTCGCCCTCGGTCACCCGCTCGGCCCACATGAAGATCCAGGTCCAGACGGTCTGCGGGCAGGTGTAACCGCACCAGATACGGCCGGCGAAGGTGGTGATGAAGAACAGGCCGAAAGCGCAGATGATCAGCAGGAAGGACAGCAGGAAGAAGTCCTGGGGCTGGAAGGTTGCGCCGAAGATGTGGAACTGGCGGGCCGGCAGATCCCACAGGACCGCCTGACGATCACCCACATTCAGCCAGGCGGTGCCGAAGAACAACAGAAACAGGAACGCCACACCAGCCAGACGGATGTTCTTGAAGAAGCCCTTGTATGACCGCGTGTGAATAGCCTCACGCTTGGAATACAGGTCTATGCCTTCATTCTTGTCGGTGGTGACATCTTTGACGGGAATCTTATCGCTCATATCAGGCTGCCATTTGATTATGAAGGAGGGTGAGTCTGGCCATGGCAGGTCAGGATCGAGGGGCCCAAAACGGGCTCCGCCCGGTCAGGATATCCCGACCGGGCGGAGTAGACCATGCGACAGGGGGTCGCGTGGCTGTTACTTGTCTTCCAGCGAGAGGCTGTAGACGTAGGCCGCCAGCATGTGCAGCTTGTCGTCGCCCAGGTGGGCCTGGGAGGGCATGTTGCCGTTACGACCGGCACGGATGGTGTGCTCTACCTGCATGGTGCTGGAACCGTACAGCCAGACATCATCGGTCAGGTTGGGAGCGCCCAGCAGGTGGTTGCCCTTGCCCTCGGGACCGTGACAGGCCACGCAGTTGGTAGCGAAGATCTGCTTGCCGCGTTCCAGATCACCACCTTCGGTCTCCAGACCGGACAGGCTGCGGACATAGGCAGCAGTGGCGCGTACACCGTCTTCACCGATCACCGGCAGCCAGGCAGCCATGGTCGCCTGACGGCCCTGACGCAGGGTGGTCAGGATCTGCTCGGGCTCACCGCCCCACAGCCAGTCGTTGTCGGTCAGGTTCGGGAAGCCGTAGGCACCGCGGGCATCCGAGCCGTGACATACGGAGCAGTTGGTGGCGAACAGGCGCTGACCGATGCGGCGAGCCTCTTCATCACGTGCCACGTCGGCAATCGACATGTCGCGGTACTTGGCGTAGATCGGCTCGAAGCGGGCTTCGGCGCGCTCTACTTCACGCTCGTACTGATTTACCTGGGTCCAGCCCAGCACGCCGGGGAACTTGCCCATGCCCGGATACAGGATCAGGTAGATGACAGTGAACACCAGGGTGGCGACGAACAGCATGAACCACCAGCGGGGCAGGGGGTTGTCATACTCTTCGATGCCGTCATAGGCATGGCCCATGGTCTGGGTGGTCTGGTCCGGCTTCTGGCCCTTGCGCGTGGCAAACAGCAGCCAGGTGATCAGCACCAGGAAGACAACGGTAAGTACAATGATGTACCAGCTCCAGAAATTACTCATTTTCTTTACTCCGGGTATCTTTCTGCTCGCGCGTTAGCTGGTCTTTATCGTCGTCGGCGAAGGGGAGTTGGGCTGCCTCGTCGAAGTCCTTCTTCTTGTAGGCGCTGTAAGCCCATATCACGATGCCGATAAAGGCCACCATCGCGAAGATGGTGGCTATGCCGCGGAGAGTGTTGATGTCCATGTTTACTTACCGGCGGTCTGAGATGACGGTACCGAGGTGCTGCAGGTAGGCAATCAGGGCGTCAATCTCGCTTACGCCGCGAACAGCCTCACGGGCACCTGCAATATCTTCATCGGTATAGGGAACGCCCAGCTTGCGCATCACTTCCATCTTGCGGGCAGTGTACTTGCCGTCCAGCACGTTCTCCTGCAACCAGGGGTAGGCAGGCATCTTGGACTCGGGCACCACGTCACGCGGGTTGATCAGGTGAGCGCGGTGCCAGTCGTCGGAGTAACGCTCGCCAACGCGGGCCAGATCCGGACCGGTACGCTTGGAGCCCCACAGGAAGGGGTGTTCCCAGACGCTTTCACCGGCAACGGAGTAGTGACCGTAACGCTCGGTTTCCGAACGGAACGGACGGATCATCTGCGAGTGGCAGCTGACGCAGCCTTCGCGGATATAGATGTCACGGCCTTCCAGCTCCACCGCGGTGTAGGGGCGCAGGCCCTCGACCGGCTGGGTGGTCTCATCCTGGAAGAACAGCGGAACGATCTGGGTCAGGCCGCCGAAGCTGATCGCAACCACGATCAGCACGATCATCAGGCCTATGTTCTTTTCAACTAGCTCGTGTCGTTTCATCGATCATAATCCTCAGGCGATCTGGGCGGCAGCTTGGGCTTCAGCCGGCTTGGAGGCACGGATGGTGCGCCAGGAGTTGTAGCCCATCAGCAGCATGCCGATCACGAAGAACAGGCCACCGATCATGCGGACGATGAAGCCCGGGTGGCTGGCTTCCAGTGCCTCGACGAAGGAGTAGGTCAGGGTGCCGTCCACGTTGACTGCGCGCCACATCAGGCCCTGGGTAATACCGTTGACCCACATGGATACGATGTACAGCACGGTACCGATGGTAGCCAGCCAGAAGTGGGCGTTGATCAGGCCGATGCTGTGCATCTGTTCGCGACCGAAGGCCTTGGGCAGCATGTGGTAGACCGCACCGATGGAGATCATGGCAACCCAGCCCAGAGCGCCGGCGTGTACGTGGCCAATGGTCCAGTCGGTGTAGTGCGACAGGGCGTTCACGGTCTTGATGGCCATCATCGGACCTTCGAAGGTGGACATGCCGTAGAAGGCCAGAGCTACCACCAGGAAGCGCAGGATGGGGTCGGTGCGCAGTTTGTGCCAGGCGCCGGACAGGGTCATCATCCCGTTGATCATGCCGCCCCAGCTCGGAGCCAGCAGAATCAGCGACATCACCATGCCCAGGGTCTGAGCCCAGTCAGGCAGCGCGGTGTAGTGCAGGTGGTGCGGGCCGGCCCAGATGTACAGACCGATCAGTGCCCAGAAGTGCACGATGGACAGGCGGTAGGAGTAAACCGGACGCTCGGTCTGCTTGGGCACGAAGTAGTACATCATGCCGAGGAAGCCCGCGGTCAGGAAGAAGCCCACAGCGTTGTGACCGTACCACCACTGGATCATGGCGTCGGTAGCACCGGCGTACATGGAGTAGGACTTGAACAGGCTGACCGGCATCGCCATGTTGTTGACGATGTGCAGCACCGCAATGGTGACGATGAAAGCGCCGTAGAACCAGTTGGCCACGTAGATGTGCTTCATCTTGCGCTTCATGATGGTGCCGAAGAAGACCACGGCATAGGCCACCCAGACAGCGGTGATCAGCAGGTCGATCGGCCATTCCAGCTCGGCGTACTCCTTGGTGCTGGTCAGACCCAGGGGCAGGGTGATGACGGCAGCCACGATGACGGCCTGCCAGCCCCAGAACACGAAGGAGGCAAGACTGTCGGAGAACAGGCGGGTCTGGCTCGTGCGCTGCACGACATAGAAGGATGTACCCATCAGGGCACAACCGCCGAAGGCGAAGATCACTGCGTTGGTGTGCAGCGGACGCAGGCGTCCGAAGCTGGTCCAGGGCAGGTCGAAGTTGAGGGCGGGCCAAACCAGCTGTGCAGCCAGAAAGACGCCCAGAGCCATACCGATGATACCCCAGACCACCGTCATGACGGCGAACTGACGTACCACCTTGTAGTTATAGGCTGTCGGAGTGGTAGCTGTGCTCATGCGAGAGATTCCCACGGATAGCAAAGGTTAAAGGGGGTCAAAGCGGCCGCAGTATGGGAAAAGCCCCCACTGATTGCAATGACACATGTCAATGTAATGGCCGGCTGGGGAGACAGACGGAGCCTGCCTGAGGGGCAGGCACTGGGGAAAGGTTGCGCCGGTTTGTATGCGCTGGCAACAACAGCTCCGCGGCTTGGTTCCGTATGGCCTCCGCAGGCCGGATTACCGGTGCACGCAAGGATAAGCCTCCGCGGCAGCGCTGTGAAGGGTAGGTTCCCGAGGTGGCTGTGGCATGATGTCGCAGTTGCTCTGGATCAAGGCGATGCGACACTGGTGCTGATCCACTTCCGCGCAACAGGCGCTAACCGATTGATTACAGAGGAAGCAATGACGGCAGACGGGCTGAGGCTACTGGAAACGCGACCGCCAGGCGAGCCACTGGCGCAGCTGATGCTGGCCCATGGCGCCGGTGCGCCCATGGACAGCGACTTCATGAATCTGCTCAGCCAGGCGCTGGCGAGGCAGGGGCTGGCGGTACTGCGTTTCGAGTTCCCGTACATGGCCGAGCGCCGCGCCTCGGGGACCCGCCGGCCGCCGGACCGCATGCCGGTACTGCTGGACAGTTATCGGGCGCAGCTGGCTGAACGGCCCGATGTCTTCGCGCCGCTGTTCATTGGCGGCAAGTCGATGGGAGGGCGGGTGGCCAGTCTGCTGGCTGACGAGGTGCAACCTGCCGGGCTGGTCTGCTTCGGTTATCCCTTCCACCCACCGGGCAAGCCGGAGCGGACCCGCACCGCGCACCTTGAACAACTGGCGACGCCCGCGCTGATTCTTCAGGGCACCCGTGACCCCTTCGGTCGTCCCGAGGAGGTCGACGGCTATGCGCTGTCTGCCCGGATCCGGGTGCACTGGCTGGAGAGCGGCGACCATGACTTCAAGCCGCTCAGAAGCAGCGGGCTGACCCAGCAGCAGCTGATCGATCAGGCTGCCCTGCGGGTCGCCGACTTCATCATCCGGGATCAGCTGGACTGCATCAGGGCCTGAGGCAGAAGGCCCGCGCTCAGGCTGCCCCAGTGACGGCCGTTGACCACCAGCGGCACGAACTGCACGAAGATGACGGTATCGGTGCCGGGCAGCACGAAGGTGCCGAGGCTGACGTACTTGCACTTGTTGAGGTTCTCCAGCTCTATCTTGCTGGGCACCACGAAGCGCTTGAAGTTGCTCTTTACCGCATCCACGCGGGGATCACCGGTTTCCGGCTGGGAGGCGGCACTGCGACTGACCGCCATGTAACCGTGGTCATCCACCGGCACTATATAAAGGATGCCGTCGCGCCCCTGATTATCCCATTTGTCCAGCAGCGGCTGGATGCGCGCGCGTGCGGCGTCCGCCCAGCTGACGTCGTGCTTGGGCGGGTTGGTCCCCGGGATCGGCTTGTAGCGACGGTCGAAGATGTCCACGCCGCTGGCCTGCAGGGCCGCCAGTTCCTGCTCGATTTCCGCCCGATGTCCCATCAGCCGGTCGGTGACCGCTTCCAGCTGGCCATTGCCCAGGCGGAACAGGCTGAGGGTCTGCAGGACCAGGTTGCTGTCATCGCGCTGGCGGTCGGCCAGTACGAAGTTCTGTTCCATGTTGGCGCTGATGCTGCGGCTGCTGTCGCGAATGGCGATACTGTGCTGATGGGTCTCCTGGTTGCCCACCGCCAGCTCCTCCAGAGCACTGCTGACCATCAGCAGGTCGTCGTTGCACTGCTGGAAGTCGCCGACCATCTGGCCGAACTGATCCGCTGCATTGCGCACCGCGTCCCCCGCTTCCCCGGACTGCTGCTGCATCTCGCGGGCCTGCTGTTCGGCACCGCTCACGGCGCCGAACATCTGCTCCATCAGCTCGCCGATCTGGTCAGCGGCGGCACCCACCTGAATCGACAGGTTGCGTACTTCATCGGCCACCACGGCGAAGCCGCGGCCCTGCTCACCGGCACGGGCCGCCTCGATCGCGGCATTCAGGGCCAGCATGTTGGTCTGTGCGGAAAAGTTCTGCACCGTGCCGAGAATCTTGCGGATCTCCCCCGAGGTAGCCTCCAGTGCCTCCATGCTGCCCTGGAAACCATTCATGACGCCGCTGATCTGTTCCATGTGCCGGCAGGCCTGGGTCAGCTGAATCTGCGAGGCGCGGGCGGCGTCCAGATTGCGTGAGGTCATGGCAGAGATATTGCTGGTGCGCGCACTGATATCCTGCAAGGCGCTGCTGGTCTGGTCGCTCGCCTGAAATATCAGTTCCGACAGGTCCTCCTGGGTGCGAGCGGCGCTGGCTGTGCGCTCGGCCAGCACGCGGTTCTTGGCCGAGTCCAGGGCAATGCGCAGGTTGTGCTGCTGCAGGCCGAGCAGCATATCCCGCAGGCGCTCGCTGAAGGCGGCAAAGGCGGTATCCCGGGTCTCCTCGGCTGCCGCCGGTGACAGGTCCAGCTGCACGGAATCGATCTGGGTGAAGCCCGCCCGCCCGCGTGGTTCGAGCTGACCGGGTTGGTGGTGCAGAAGCACAAGCGCTCCTGCGCCCAGGGCCAGCGCCACCAGGCGCAGCCCGAGTTCGGCATGCCAGGCGAGCAGGGCGCTCAGGGCAATGATGACAAGCGCAAGCAGCAGACGATGCTGGCCCCAGTGACGCTGCGGAGCTGCGGCCATTTGGTTCTGGGTGATTGTTATGTTCTGCATGGCTTCCTCGGATAAGGGTGTGAATCCCTGTTGTTATCCATTTCTGGGGATGTCCGAATTCTTATCGGCAACACCTTTGCAGACTGAAGGGCATGATGTCGCAGTGCAATACACTTTTGCATCAGATTGCCATTACGAATGCTGCTGTATCAATCGAGTCATGGTGGCTCATGGGTGGGACATCAGGGTGCCCCTGCACCGGCTGTGTGCTTACCCGTCGCGGGTCGGGCGTGGCCATTGGATGGGCGAGGCAGTAGCATGGTGGGGTTCCTACCAATCTTGGATGTGCCTTTATATGAATCCGATCGACCGCACTGCCATCGAGCAGGCACTTAGCAGTTATCAGGACCCTTATCTGAAGACCGATCTGCTGACCGCAGGTTGCCTGCGGTCGCTGGATATCGATGGCGACCGGGTGAGCGCCTCCCTGCGGCTGAACTACGCTGCGGGCCGGATCGTCGGTGGTATCGGCCAGATGCTGACGGTGGCCCTGGAAAACGTACCGGGTGTGGAGTCGGCCAGGGTGCAGGTGGACTGGGAAGTCCGCCCGGCACCGACCCAGGGCAATATTCCCGGGCTGGCCAATGTGAAGAACATCATTGCCGTTGCCTCGGGCAAGGGTGGTGTGGGCAAATCCACCACCTCGGTCAATCTGGCGCTGGCGCTGGCCGGGGAGGGCGCCCGGGTCGGGGTGCTGGATGCGGACATCTATGGTCCCAGCATGGGACTGATGCTGGGCGTGCCGGCGGGCACCCGGCCCGGTGTCAAGGAAGAGAAGTGGTTTGTGCCACCCCGTGCCCACGGGGTCCAGGTCATGACCATGGCCTTTCTCGCCGATGACAAGACGCCCATGGCCTGGCGTGGTCCCATGGCCTCCGGCGCCTTGCTGCAGCTGCTGACCCAGACCGCCTGGGATGAACTGGACTACCTGATTGTCGACATGCCCCCCGGCACCGGTGACCTGCAGCTGACCCTGGCGCAGAAGGCGCCGGTGACCGGCTCGGTGATAGTGACCACACCCCAGGACATTGCCCTGCTCGACGCCCGCAAGGGTATCGAGATGTTCCGCAAGGTCAACATCCCCGTGCTCGGCGTGGTGGAGAACATGGCCGTGCATATCTGCTCCAACTGCGGGCATGCCGAGCACCTGTTCGGCGAAGGTGGCGGTGTACGTCTGGCCGACGAGTACGGTGTCGAACTGCTGGGTTCCATGCCGCTGTCCCTGACCATCCGGGAGCAGGCCGACGGTGGCAGGCCGACGGTGGTCGCCGAGCCTGAATCCCAGCTCAGTCTGCTGTATCAGGACATGGCCCGGCATGTGGCTGCCAGGGTCAGTGCGCTCGCCGCTGATGGGGCTGCACCTGTCATCAGCATCAGTGACGACTGAGAGCCTGAGGCCGGTCTCGGCGTGCTCCGGCTGCGCCGAGGCTTCAGTGTGGCGCCAATAACCGGTAATATGCTGGGTCTTTTTCAACCCCCTGGATCAGGATTCACCCATGGCTATCAAATCGGACCGCTGGATACGTCAGATGTCGCAGGATCACGGCATGATCGAACCCTTTGTCGAGCGCCAGATACGGGGCAGCGAGAACCAGCGGGTAATTTCCTACGGGGTATCCAGCTACGGCTACGATGTGCGCTGTGCTGACGAGTTCAAGGTGTTCACCAACATTCACTCGGCCACCGTGGATCCCAAGCACTTCGACGAGAAGAGCTTTGTCGACGTCAAGAGCGACGTCTGCATCATTCCGCCGAATTCCTTCGCCCTGGCGCGCACGGTGGAATACTTCCGCATCCCGCGCAATGTGCTGACCATCTGCCTGGGCAAGAGCACCTACGCCCGCTGCGGTATCATTGTCAACGTCACCCCGCTGGAACCCGAGTGGGAAGGCCATGTGACCCTGGAGTTCTCCAACACCACCACGCTGCCGGCCAAGATCTACGCCAACGAGGGTGTGGCACAGATGCTGTTCTTCGAATCCGACGAGCAGTGCGAGGTGTCGTACAAGGATCGGGGTGGCAAGTATCAGGGCCAGCGCGGCGTCACCCTGCCGCGGGCCTGATGATCAGGCCGTACCCGGGCGGGTACGGCCGGCTGATCAGAACGAGCGGGATACCGAGAAGGTCACGTTGGAGTCGCAGGAGCTGCGGCTCTGGTAGGGGCAGTCGCTGCCCAGATCGGTATCGCTGTACATCAGGGCCAGGTCGAGGCCGAGCACGGTCTTGCTCAGGGTCACCGCCCAGTCAGCGTACTTTTCATCCCCGCTCACGCCATCCAGCGGATCCTTGGTATCGGTCAGGCCGTAGTGCAGGCCCAGAACCATCTCCAGCGGCAGGTCGAAGCCGTAGTCGATGTAGGTGTACAGGCCCACACCCGGATCATAGGCGTACTTGGCGCCCACGGTCAGAGCCTTGTAGCTGAGGCTGGCCAGCAGTTCCTCGACAGTCGCGTCGCTGTTTTTCGGGTAGGTATAGGTTGCCCATTGCAGGTCGTAGCTCAGATCGTCGGTGATGGCATTGCCGAAACCGACGTAGTAGTCGACCTCGACACTCGACCCGCCGAAGTCCTCCGAATCCACGTTCGAGGCCCAGGTGCCGATGTACAGGCCGCTCTCGTGGGCGATATCCAGACCGCCCTGGATGGCGCCGGCACCATCGGTCTGCGATTGACCCCGCCAGATGTAGTCGGTGGCGAGGGTCACGTTCATGCTGGTTTCTATCGTGCCGATGGCTGTATCGAAGGACTCGGCCTGAGTCTGAGCGCACAGAGCGAGGCCGCAGGCAGCGGGGATCAGAAACGATTTCTTCATGGGGTGACTCCATTCTGTTGGTTGGCACAACACCCTATGCATACAGCTTGCCAAGTCTGAAAGTCCTTTATATTCAATTGGTTGAAGGTGCAAATGCGGTCAGGGGCGAAAACCCGTGCCTGTTTCCGGTGCGCTCGGTTCGCGCTTCGCTCGGGCGGTGCACTGTATTGATGCAGGTCAAATGCAGCCGGGGCGGTTAGGGGCTATGCTCAATACGAACCTCAACGAACATAAGGGAGTGGCTATGCACAACGTACTGGTTCCATTCGATGGGTCGGCGTCGGCCAAGCGGGCAGTGCAGTATCTGGTCGACTTTTCCAAGGTCTATCCGGACATTCAGGTGCATCTGCTGAACGTTCAGCGGGAACCGAATCTGTATGGCAACTATGTGCCGGCCAGCATGCTGGATGATCTGCGCAAGGGGGCCATCCAACACGCGGAGAAGGTCAACCGCGAAGCCGCGCTGCTGCTCGAGCAGGCCGGCATCAGTCACCAGAGCCATGTGGCGGTGGGCGACGTGGTGACAGAGGTGGTGGCGGCGGTCAAGCGGCTCGGCTGCAACACCGTGGTGATGGGTACCCGCGGCATGGGCAGCCTGGGCAATCTGGTGATGGGCTCGGTGGCTACCCGCGTGGTGCACGATGTGCCGGTACCGGTGCTGCTGGTGAAGTGATCCGCTGAATAAATGCAACATTTCGCGCCTCGCCTGGTCAGATTTTCTGCAACCGACAAAGAGGAGGCAGAATCATGAGCAGCACCAAAGACAAGGTGAAAGGCAAGGCCAACGAAGTTGCCGGTCGAGTCAA